>AR_comb_assmDRAFT_10366529_pt1 | contig 26473 bp, 21 predicted proteins | sample ArasoioldDNA_FD_10543 | JGI IMG/M metagenome (IMG submission 10543) | reverse complement strand
GAAAAAGCAGAGATCTCATTTCTCGGGCTTTCAAATTGGTATCGTCCTAAAAATGGCTCTATTGCTTTTTTATCTATTGATTGAGTGGACAGGTTTTTCGCCGGTATGTTTTGTTCAAAGTAAGAAACAATCAACTCCTCCACCCGGGAATTAGTATTGTTGCTGTTTGATGCAAGTACGAAGCCAATACCTAATTCGCGATTATATTTACACGAGGAAAAGCAAGTCCCGGTTAAGCCGCCATGCCCCCGAAAGGATAATTTTGAATAGCCGAAAAAAGTATTATCATTTCCCAGAGAGTAACCATTTTTTTGCCCGGATCGGGCAGCCAAAGAACTGTGTGCAGTTTCAATCTCTGCTATACTATTCGCAGAAAACAAGGGATTTCCATTCCGGAGAAATAGTTGTAAAAATCTCACCATGTCTTCAGCACTTGACCATAAAGCTCCTTGAGGTCCGCTTAATAAAGTCACTGATCTTACCTGTATAGTTTTCCCGTTCTTTACGATATATTCTTTTACATCTTTTTGAGGAAACTTGCTTCTTAAATTGAAATTGGAGTTCATCATACCAAGTGGGGTCAATATATTTTCTGTCAGGTATTGGTTATATGGCTTACCTGATATTTTTTCAATTATATAGCCCAGTATAGCATAATTAGGATTGGAATAAGCGAATCTTTCTCCCGGTTTCCATCGGCATATCATTGAATTTTTATGAACCAGCATCATATCAATCCCCGTATTCTCTTTAGCATCCAGGGAATACATCCGGTTTAGTTTTATATCATCAAAACCAGTGGTATGTTCCAATAAATGGATTATTCGAAGAGGGTGAGTGCTTTCCCATCTATTTTGGAAAGGTACTTCGGGAGCTATTTTCTTCAATTCATCATCCAGTTTCAATTTTCCCGCACTTACAAGTTTCATTATCCCGAGAGATACAAACATTTTAGTGACAGACCCCATTCGAAATAATGTTTTTTCATCGACTCTTCGTTTTTCATCCAAATCTGAGTAACCAAAGCCACCTGAAAAGATCACTGAATCTTTTGTTGTAATGCCCAACATCAAACCTGTAATGTTCTCTTGCCTCATGATTACATCTATAGAATCGGTCAGTTGCTTAATGCTGTTTATGGAAACGGTTTTTTGGGAAAATGAAAGAATTGACAAAGACAAAAGAGCTAATATTAAAATCGTATTTTTCATTAATCAGTTTCGTTTTCAATTTACTCCAGGACCGATAATTTCACTTAAGCCATAAATATTAGTTGCTTACGCCAAAAGCATTTTGCACTTTTTCACGAATTGTTTCTGTCCATGGCTCAGCACCAAGCACCATAAATTTCAAATTCAACTCCCCAACATCCATTCATTCGTGATTGAATCGGATGCCGCGTCATGCCACGATGGAAGCCCAAAATCGAAGGGTAACTGCGAAAAGCAAAAGGCTTGAACTCGCGAGTTTCTGCTAATAGATATGCAACAACTCCAGTACCCTTAGGGGATCGTCAATTGTTTCAAAGAGGTCCTTATTGTGCTTAATCATTTTGCTGCGCATATAGACGCGAAGCCACTGCTTATAAATATGGAGTTCATAATGATTGAGAATATCTCTGAGAGGCAGACCGCGCTGTATTAAAAGTCCCCATAAATGTATTGCACACTCTAAGCCCAACGAAATAGACTGGAAATAGGGAGAGCCAAGGGCAGAATCGCCCACCAGAAACACGGGGGATTGGGTGAATGGATGATCACCGATCTCATTTGTGAGCCATTTTCGGTTTGTTGCGTTGCGGGCTTTGTACAGATTGAGAGGAATTCGTACTATCTCGAGATTACCAAGTATCTCTCCATGCGTTTCCTGTTTTATTTTGTCGATAAAGCGGTCCATCGAGCGAGCAACGTCGGGAAAGTGTGTACGGAGCCATTCGCCGTCGAATGATGCCGGCATTGCCTCATAGTCCTCATCGGTGATGTTTACAATGCCCGATACGAAGCTTATATTACCATCATAGCATGTTCGATCCACTGCAGGAATAAATTTATAATGGCGGTTTTCAACGTTCTTGTAATACTTGCAATATTCATTGCACTTGTACTCCTGGCCATACACAAAGGTGACTACAATTGCATATTCAAGGCGTATGTTAAATGTATTGGCGTCTTTGTTCCCAGCCGCCGCACCCGGCGCGAGGTAATCACGAAGCAGTGACTTACAACCTGTGCAGTCAACGAGGATGTCACCTGGCTTAAGCATTGACATTGCTTCCTGCCCCGTCAGGTTAGAAGCAATGCGCTCCACGCTATTTGATCCACGTTCGGCGATCACCTTGCTAAGTGTGTCTTCGATGGCATTCAACGGGCAAAATCCTTGCACCCAACTGGTAATAAGTGACATCAGATGCGCGGGAATTGACTGCCTGAATGCAATGATTTCCTCCAGTTCGGAAACATCAAATACGGCTTCAACCGTTTCCCCATCAACATGATCGATGCAATAGCTCTCGATTGAATCTGCGGCAAGGAATGGGGAGAGCTTGACCATCCTGGTGCGCGTATATGTTGGCCTCTTCTCATATAAGCGAACAGAAAATCCCTCCGTTGACTGAAGCAATGCCGTCAGGAAAAGACCCACAGGTCCTCCACCGATTATATGAACCTTGCCGCCCGAAGTTAAGGGCTCATGATCTGTTGGTTTCATACGTTCTGTTTTTAATTATACTTCGGTGTAAATACGTGTTGTGCTGAAGCCCCGTTAAAAGCCTTGCATTTTAGCTATTGAAGTTAAATCTTCCGACAATAAGTGAAAATTAACTCTTGCCAGGATTTGCCTTTAAGTACCCATAAAGAAATCTTTTTCGCTGACCCGGATTACATGTTTTATCAATCAAATTTTAGCATCCCGCAAAACCAGCAGGGGTAAATGCGTATGAGAGGCCATTTCCCTTGTAAAATGCTTTTGAATCAGATGGCCTGAGTTGCGTGCGATCATAGACACCAACCCAGTGTCCGTGTTGTGATTGAGATAGAAATTAATGCCACGAATCACGTTAGTGCTAAACACTGTAACGCGCTCACTCTTTATCTCAGGACTGAAAAAAGAGAGAAGAGCGTCACGGTACAATCTTTTAAAATCAGGGAGAACGGTGTGTTTTGGCCTGATACTTAACACTCGCACTTTGGGGTCAATAACTAACAAGGCAATTTCCTTGAGAATGTTGAGGGCATCCTCATTTTCCAATTCATCAAGATCCGTTGCCAAAACAATCCTATTTTTTTCTTCATTGAAAAACTTTTCAAACCGCGCGACTTCCGGGATGACGAGCACGTGCATCTTGATTTTGGCTATAACGTTTACTGTATTACTTCCAATTAATATTCGTTTCAAACCACTTGCCCCCTTTGTGCCCATTACAATCAGGTCGGGCTGCTGCACGGCAATAACTTTTTCAAGGGCAGTGATAAGGCTTCCGTGCGCAAAAAGTGATTCGCACTTTAAATCAGAACCGAAGGATCTTTTCAGGTCTGACTCTATAGCTTTCAATTTATTTTTTGTATCCTCTTCATTTTCCTCTTTCAGCAGAATATTTATTACAAGAAGACGGGCAGAGGCTCTTTTAGACAACTCCGCAGCAAATGAAAGAGCATTTACGGATGCTTCAGAGAAATCGATAGGAGCAAGAATTGTTTTCATATTGCTGTTAAAATTGGCGAAAGAGAGGGATGCTATTCTTTCCTTTTGTAAAGAGGAGTAACATAGAAAATCCTAGGATCATCCAGAACCCGACGTCAATTTCGGAAAAGAGATTGTCGCTAGAACCGGGTACACGCTTAAAGTATCTAATCACCAAAACAAATATTGATACAAGAAACGGAAGAGCAGACATTAAGCGTCTACTGAATAGATAATTTTCATTGTCCAATGCTCCGAAAAAAAGAACTGCTGCCGAAAAAGGAATTAGTAATAAGAAATACTTGTAGGAGGAAATATGCGTTGAAAGAATATAATTCAGCCCGTTCATTTCAAACGAATGCCATTCAAACAATGGCATGAAAAAACTACCAAAGACAGCAAAAGATAAAAGCAGTGTGGTTTTTTTATTATTCATAAAAGAATATTTGGCACACAGCGAAGCTACGCAATGCTAAAGCATTAGCCATCCTTGAAGGCTGGCCGCATTCGGATTATGTCATCGCGGTCTTTTTCGCATCAGCGCGACGATGCATCAAGTCTCCTGATGCAATTGCTCAATGCTCGAAAGACATGATAAGTTCCTTTCCAGATGTGTGCTTTGAGCGCGGTTTTTCTTTCAGGTTCATTATCCAGCCCCTCTTCATACCAATCCCCATGTTCGTGGTCTATTAAATAGGTTTGAACATATTGCCACAGTTTAAAAAAGCGTTCATCATATCGCATTGGATCTTTTGGATAATGCTGATACATGATGAGCAGCGTATTCAAACCCTCAGCCTGGGCCCACCAATTTTTACTTTTTTTGATGATGGTGCATGCGGCTTTGCCTTTGAAATAATAACCTTCATCATAGAAGCCTCCAAGGTCATCATCCCAGCCATTGCGCAAAGCGTGATCAACCATTTTCTTCCCTATAGCAAGGGTCTTCGTATCATTTTCCTTGCCCAATGCCTTTGATGCTTCCTCCAACAAGTAGGCTGTTTCAACATCATGACCAAATGAAACATGATCAAGAAACCTGTGCTCCAAAATGGATTGCTCTGAAGAATCCCGAAAAGAAATGGGCTGCCAGTCTTGCGTGAAAAATAGTTGTAAGGAAAACTTAGATGTAACCATCTTATCTCTTATCAGCAAAAGCATTTCCTGCAGCCTTTGCTTTACTAACGGGCTTTTCCACACCTGGTAAAGCTCGGTAAACGCTTCAAGCAAATGAATAGAACTGTTTTGATCTTTGTATCCCACGTCTGACGTGCTTTTTATCTCCGGGGTTCTTTTAATTGGCGTACCATCTCTTTGCAAATGCTGGAAGTATCCTTTGAATAAGGGATCATGGCTATGTTTTTCGAGCCACATGAATGCGTCCTTTGCGAAATGGAGGGCAGCAGGATCATGTGAGCATTCATAGTAAGCACTTAAAGCAAAAATTCCGAATGCATTGCCGTAAGCATTTTTTGTTGTGCCTTTAGGGGTACCGTCTCTGGAAACCAGCGTGTAAAAACCACCAAATTCCTTATCCCACATTTTGTCTCTCAAAAAATAAAAACCATGGCGAGACATCGCGATGTAGGCCGTATCGTCGTAAAACATCGCTGCTTTTGCGGTTGACCAGACATGCCTTGCCTGCGTGACAATCATTTTATCCTGGTCACCGGTTGGCTGAAAGTCGTAGGTGAAGGTGCTTAAATACCCTCCATACAAGGAATCAATATCGCGTGGATAATATTCGTCGAGTAGACCTTGTTTTGCAGCGTAGCGCATTTGTATTTTCACGCTGTCAAAATTGGGTGAATGTTGAGCGAAGGAGAGATTGGTTATTAGTAAGGTGAATGTTATCGGTCCTAATTTCATTGGATCAACTTTTATTGTATCGAGATTGATTATTCATTCTAATAGGCGGCCACTTTCATTTCCTCAGAGGAACAAACAAAACAGCGTCTGCAACAATAGCACCGTTTGCTCCTTCAGTTGTAACTGCAACAAATGAGCTAGGCCCTTTTGGAAAAGAGTATGTACCGAGCGACACCCACTCGCCCGAAGTTTGGCCTTCTATCAATACTGAAGAACTATTGATAAATACATCTTGTATCTTCTTTCCATCAAATACCTGGTAGTGTGTTTTATCTGCCGCATTTGGAATCCTGGGCAGATAACTATATACAGCATATTTACCAGAAATATTAATTGCCGGAGAAAATTTTACTTCCGTCTTCAAAGAGGGCTCGCTCGAAATAAGCATACTTGGGCCGTAATTGCCTGTGTAGCCCAGTGACGGTTCATTTGTTCTCCTTTGCCAGTTTCCCTGGATACGTATCGCCTTATCATCGTTGTCAACAAGGATCTCGGGTACACTACCATCCAAAAGTGGATTTGCTTTCAAGATAGCTTGTATTTTTTTTACTTCGACATCCTGAACCGATTGTTTATTGTCGATAGCAAGGCCAGCCGCAACTGCCGCTGATTGGGCGAGCACCATAAACACTGGTTCCATGCGGATGGAGCCGTAGGCGATATGAGTGGCAGACAAACACACCGGAACTAACAGGTTTTTACAGTCGGTTACCTTAGGAATGATCGATCGGTAAGAAACTGGATAGGGGCCAAAGCCGCCGACTTCAACGTTCCCTTCATTTTTAACCATCCCGTTCACAACAATGCGTTGGCAGTTGTGTGAATCCATGGTGTATGCTGCCCATCCGATTCCATCATTCACTACCTCACGACCCTGGCAATTGGCTTGAGTCATTACATAGCTTCCCACCATCCTGCGACTTTCGCGAATATAAAGTTGTGGCGACCAGTGACCGTTATCACGGTATTCATCCTTCGGGTAGCCCCAGTTGCTCATTTCATTGCGCAACTCTTGCGGAACACGTTTATCGTGACCGTAGAAATACAGCAGCCCCTTGGTATATGACTCATGCAGTTTAATGATTTCGGCACGCTTCTCGTAGCTACCGTCGGCATAATTGTAATTCATCCCTATCAAATCTGATGAAAACCCACCGCGATTGTTGATATCAGTCTTATTGTTCGGCATTTTGCTGAAAATAAAATAATCATTCAGTTTTCTTTTGTTTGGCTGGGCTTCAAACAAACGAAGCAATAATTCATATCGTGAAGAATCGTAGCCATCAGGTTTGCCAATCTCAATTCTGTTGTCTGCATAATTCGTGAGACAAATGCGATAGTTGTATGCCTGTTCTTTCTTATCGCCAGTTCCATTCGGCTCAAGGCGCTCGTCAGAAATACCCCATAGCAAACCACTGGACGGATTGCCAGGTATGTTGTAAGGATCAATTCCATCGGGAAATTGATGCCCTTCCATCAATTGGACGCCGTTGTAGGTTTCATTGTAAGTGTTGTTGGATTCCCTACCGACAACATAAGAAACACCTGCCATTGCCATCAGGTCACCCTCGTAGCTGCAATCGATAAACATCTTCGCTGTAATTACCATTGCATTTTGCGTGGGATTGACACCGTCCACCACTACTATTTCTTTTAGATATCCATTGTCCTTCTTCACTTTGTTGAGATGATGTCCAAAAACTACTTTGACTCTCGCTCTGCTGATATACTCTTTGAAGATTGCTTCGGCCACGTGTGGCTCAAAAATCCATTGTTCGAATTTTCCATAATGCTTTCCGACTCTACGATAAAAATCTCGCCCAAGACCTGTGATGGCATATTTATTTCCAATGTCAGTATAACCCAACCCCCCGGAAGAAAGTCCGCCCAAATGTTTTCCCGGTTCTACGAGCACGACAGTCTTGCCCAATTTAGCGGTCGCATAAGCGGCAATCACACCTGCCGAAGTCCCGCCATAAATGCAAACATCATATTGCGCCCTTAAAGGAGAGAAAAACATGCAACAGGAAGCGATGAAAATAGCACGTGGTAATCGCATACTGTGATCATTCACTATTGAATAATAAAAACGGTAAGCCAGTTAATTTGCTTTTGTTAAATTTCGCCCTTTTGTCCGAAAGACTTACCCGGGCTCATACTTTTCGAGCAACTGTTGTATCATGAACTCCGATTTTTCATCGGAAATCAGCGACCTCATGTCCAAAAATCAACGGACGATCGGCAGGGTCTTCCGTACTCCGGAGTTGTCCATCATAATCGATCCTAAGGATGAAAAAAGAAATTGAACCAATAAACAAAGTTTTCAACTCAGTTTTCCGTTATAACCATTTATCCGTTGGCATAATGCTGCCGATTGAGTCATACCCAGGCACAACACCTGTACTGACTAATCACCTTGAAATGGCAAAAATGGCTGAAGATGTTGGATTCAGCTCATTGTGGTTAAGAGATGTTCCCTTGCTCGATCCCGCCTTTGGAGATGGAGGACAATTGTTTGATCCGTGGACCTATTTTGGTTTTCTTGCTGCACATACAAGAACAATTGCATTAGGTGCTTCAAGTATTATTTGTCCACTGCGCCATCCAATCCATATTGCCAAAGCAGCGTTTACTATGGATATACTTAGTAACCAGCGCTTCATCATGGGGGTAGCGTCCGGTGACAGGCTAGTTGAATATCCTGCATTTGGAAAAGATGCAGAGGCCAGGTACGATATCTTTCGAATGGGTTTCGAGTATTTCAATAAATTATCGTGCGATTATCCCATTTATTCCGATGCATTGGGTACTATAAATGGCAATGTGGACCTGCTGCCCAAACCTATTTCTGTTAAAATTCCAAAATTGGTAACAGGGTATAGTGGCCAAACTATTGAATGGATAGCGGCTCATTCGGATGGTTGGCTGTATTATCCCCGCTCTTTAAACTATCAGGAAAGCCTCGTAAAGGTGTGGCATGATAGCCTGGAGATGATGGGGGCTAATTATATAAAACCTTTTGCCCAATCGCTATACATTGACCTCGTTGCTGATGTTGATCATAAGCCTCAACCCATTCATTTAGGATACAAATTAGGTGTAAACTGGCTGATGGAAATGTTGACTCAGTTGAGAGAATTACATGTCAACCATGTGATCATCAATCTTAAGTATGGGACACGACCGGTCAGAGAGGTAGTAGAAGAGCTAGGCAACAAAGTACTACCTTACTTTAATTCATAGATCGTCCTATAATCTGTTCCTTATTGAAGAAGCCTGTTGTAAAACAAATCCAAAACCGCACTGGCAAAATATTTTGCCCTAATGATAGAGGGCAAGGCCTCAAGATTCCCGATCAGAAGCTTTACCAGGGACACTTATCTCACTGATGTGGTGAGGATTTAGTCTTTGAATTAGCCAGGCTTTTCGTCCAGATGTAGGCGCGCACACTGTGATATTCTACGTCGCTGTATGGCTGGCGTTCAATCATGTCAATTAGTTCAAACCCGGATTCAAGAACAAAGGCTTTAATCTTAGCCGCGTCAAAAAAATAAAAGTCTATGTTCACTTTGTGATCGAGGAAGGTATCCAGATGAACAGTACTTTCGCCAACATGAAACGAAAAAAGGAATTGTCCGTCATCTCTCAACACACGCTTAATTTCTTTGAAGGCCGTTTTGATTTGTTCATAATCAAAGTGAACTATCGAGTAAAATGCGATTGCTGAACCGAAACTGCCGTCGGGATAATCAAGATTTAGGATATCTCCTTTTTTAAATTGGACTTGCGGGTTGATATCCCGGGCTATCGCTACCATTTTGGGGGAGATGTCTATGCCCTCAACGTCGGTTAAGCCGCAATCAAATAAAAATTTCGTTGTTTGTCCCGGTCCACACCCCAGGTCAATAAGTTTTCCCTTTCCGATGTTTTCGGAAGCAAAAGCTTGTAGGAGAATTCGGTCGAGATGTTTGTAATTCAATTCATGTAGGAACTTTTCAGCATAGTTTGAAGCTGTCCTGTCGTAGCACTCAATAACATTTTTCCGGTCCTGCATAGGCAAATGTTGTGCAGATCAAATTTAGACCGTTTGCTTTCAATTTTTCCGATCATTTGATATTTCCCGACCGGCGTTTTCCATAAACGTTTGTTTACGGCCGGCGGAATAATTAAATTGCCATAACAACGATAATCTTTAACTATAAAAACTTTAGATCTTGCCTTGTTCTGCGACAAATAGATTAGTTTGTTCAAACTGCAATCGGTCTTACTCCCTTTCTGAAATAAATACGTATGCGCCCTGCTGCAATCAGCCGCTACTTGTAGAATATCATTACAATCTTTCTTTTTCAAAACATCAGTTGCTCAACAGGGTCAAAACGATGTGGCGGTACTTTGAAATGCTACCAGTGAAGGAGGAAAAGAACGTTGTTTCTCTCAGTGAAGGAATGACTCCAATCGTCCAGCTGAATAATTTGGCTTACCGTTTCGGCCTTTCATCGCTACTGGTGAAGGATGAATCTACCAACCCCACAGGCTCCTTTAAAGCCAGGGGTATGAGTGCAGCGATTTCCAAGGCAAAGGAACTCGGCATCAAGCGTTGCATCATTCCTTCTGCTGGCAACGCAGGTGCAGCCATAGCTGCCTATTGTTCAAAGGCAGAAATTGAATGTGTGGTCGTAATGCCCGAACATACTCCCGAATTTTTTAAGACGCAATGCAGACACCATGGAGCGGAATTAATTCTTGTTCAAGGATTGATCAATGACTGCGCAAAGAAAGTTGAAGAGTTAAAGAAGCAGCGCGATTATTTTGACGTATCAACGTTGAAAGAACCATATCGACTGGAGGGCAAGAAAACTATGGGCTATGAAATTGCGGAGCAAATGGATTGGAAATTGCCTGATGTAATAATATGTCCCGTCGGCGGGGGTACGGGACTAATTGGTATTTGGAAAGCGGTGCAGGAAATGCTGGAACTTGGTTGGATAAAAAAACCTTTGCCAAAAATGATCGCGGTCCAGGCGTCCAACTGTGCTCCGGTAGTAGCATCGTATCGCGATCCGAAGTGGCGGCAAAATTTCATACCTAAACCTTCAATAGCATATGGCCTGGCTGTCCCTTACCCTTTCGGCCTCGACTTAATTCGTAAGGTCATCGACGAGTCCGGGGGTGAAGTAGTTGCTGTTACCGATGATGAAATACTGGCAGGAATAAATGAAGTGGCAACGGCAGAAGACTTTTTGCTTTCTCCTGAGGGTAGCGCCGCCTGGAAAGCCGTTGCTCTTTTACTCAACAAAAAGGCTATTTCTGTGAGTGATCAAATACTGTTTCTAAACACCGGCAGCAGTTATGAATAGTTGCAGGAACTAACAGCGATCTGATTTGAGATCGATAAGCGTCCTGCACTTTGTGCAAACTTTGTGTTCGTTGTGACCAATGGTCACGAAGTACACTACGGTCCCGATAGCTATCGGGACACAAAGAACACAAAGTCGCCGCGTTTCGAATTCACAGCGTCCTGTTTTTAGTAACCTTGCCTTTGAATAGCTTGAAATAGAGCAGCGGCACTACAAGCAGCGTCAGGAAAGTTGAAGTAATCGTTCCGCCCATAAGTGAAATAGCCAGCCCCTGGAAAGCAGGATCAAAGAGAATGATCACAGTGCCGACAACCACTGCACCTGCCGTCAATAAGATGGGAGTGATTCTTACGGCACCGGCTTCTATAATAGCTTGTTTTAACGGACTGCCTTCTTTTAGTCGCATTTCTATAAAATCAATTAGCAAGACTGAGTTTCTTACCATCACCCCGGCCAGCGCAATAAAACCAACCATAGATGTCGCCGTGAAGTAAGCACCCAGCATCCAATGTCCTAATACGATCCCGATCAACGAGAGCGGAACTGCGGAAAGCATTATGGCAGGCGTAATGAAATTCTGAAACCATCCAACGATAAGCATATAGATGACAAGGATTGCTATTGCAAAGGCAATTCCCAGGTCACGAAATACTTCATAGGTGATCTGCCATTCGCCATCCCATTTCAATGTATAATCGTCTTCATTTTCAGGAAGCGCCGTATACTCTTCATTGATTTTATATCCAGCAGGCAATTGCATATTTTTTACGCTGTCTGAAATTTTTGAAATAGCATAAAGAGGGCTTTCTAATTGCCCGGCCATATCAGCGGTCACATACACTACTCTCTTTTGATTTTTTCGGTAAATGCTTTTTTCCTTTGGTGTTTTGGTAACGGTTACAAGATCACCCAGCGCTAAGGCATTTCCCTGCTGACCAATCATTTTCAAGTTTTTTAATTCTTCAATTCCCGATTTGTCTGCATCGCTCAGCTGTAACTTTATATTTATCGGGCTGAAAGAGCCCGGATCGTGAAGTGTTCCGGCTACCTGCCCGGATAAGGCAGCATTCATGTTCGCTACTACCTGCGCTGTAGTTACGCCATAACGCAAGGCTTTGTCTTTATCTACTTCAAAATGATATTGCCATTGATCATCTTCAGTGTATGAATCGACATCAACCACATCTTTCGTTACTGAAAATAGCTGTTTCAATTTCGTCCCGATCTTCATCTGCTCACTGTAATCGGGTCCATATACTTCGGCCACCAATGTTGATAGCACCGGAGGACCCGGAGGGATTTCAACCAGCTTTGCATTAGCACGATATTTCTTAGCAATTGACTGAACGGTTTGTCTCATTTCCTTCACTATGGCATGACTTTGTTTTCTTCGGTCATTTTTATCAATGAGATTCACCTGCACTTCTGCAACATTATTTCCACCGCGTACATCATAATGCCGGACCAATCCATTAAAACTCGCCGGCGCTGCTGTTCCCGCATATACCTGGTAATTTCTAACCATGGACTGCATAGAAACATAGCCGGCAATTTCGTTTGCTACAACCAACGTTTTTTCCAGGGTCGTCCCTTCAGGCATGTCTATCACCACCTCAAATTCATTCTTGTTATCAAAAGGGAGCATTTTTACCGCTACTACTTTTCCGTAGAACATCATTAATGAGCCCAGTAAAATGATTACTGTGCCGAGAATGAATGCCCAGCGCTTCCATCTCTTTGCTAAAAGCGGGTTAATAAACGAGAAGTATATTTTATAGATTCTTGTTTGCTCTATTCTTGGTACCGGCTTTTCCTTACCGTGTTTTTCCCTTTCGCGAAGAAAGATATAACCGAGGTAGGGCGTAAGTGTTAGCGCGACCAGCAATGAGAACAACATAGCAATAGAAGCTCCCACCGGCATCGGGCCCATGTAAGGTCCCATCAAACCCGATACGAAAGCCATTGGAAAAATGGCTGCAATGACTGTAAACGTTGCAAGAATGGTGGGATTGCCTACCTCGTTGATAGCATAAATGGCGGCTTGCTTGAACGGCAATCGCTTCATCTTGAAATGCCGGTGCATATTTTCGGCAATAATGATCGAATCATCGACAACGATACCAGTTATGAACACCAATGCGAAAAGTGTGATGCGATTCAGAGTATAATGCAAGAAGTAGTAGGCAAACAATGTCAACGCAAAAGTTACCGGAACAGAGAGGAAAACAACCAGACCACCCCTCCAACCCATGGCGAGCATGACAAATACCGTTACCGCGACGATAGAAATAAACAAATGCAATAGTAAGTCAGACACTTTATCCGATGCTGTTTCCCCATAGTTCCGTGTAACGCTTACCTGCACATCTGAAGGCAACAGATCTCTTTTAAGACGATCCACCTTAGCGAGAATTTTTTCCGACAATTTCATGGCATCCGCGCCTTTCTTCTTCGCTATGGCCAATGTAATGGCGGGGTAGGCTGAACGGAATTTATTTTGCGAAGAAGTATCTGCTTTGCCATATCCAAACAACACATATTGGTTTGGCGTTTCGGGTCCTTCGCTTACCTCTGCGACCTGTCTCAGGTAAACCGGCTGCCCGGTGTTGGCACCGACTATAAGATTAGCAACGTCATCAGCAGTATTTAGAAAGTTTCCCGTTTGCACGGCAAAACCGGAATCATTTCTTAACAATGTCCCGGAGAAGAGTTGGGCATTGTTTGCCTCGAAATACTTACCCACAGATAAAAAGTCTAGATGATTCTCGGCCATTTTATCTTTATCAAACAATACTTTTACCTCGCGGCGTCGTCCACCGATGATATTGATCGCTGCAACATCATTTATCTTCTTTATTTCATTCGTCAACGCTTCACCAAGTTGTTTTAATTCATAATCGTTGTGCTTATCACTCCAGATGGTTAATCCAAGTACCGGCACATCATCGATTGCGCGAATCTTTATCAATGGCAACGAGACACCTGGGGGCATCCTATCCATGTTTTTCATCAACTCGTCATACAGTTTTACCATGGAACGCTCCACATCCTGTCCAACATAAAATTGGACGATCAGCATAGCCTGGCCCTGCATGGAAGTAGAATATACGTATTCAACACCTTTCACATTTGATACGATCTTTTCCAGGGGCGCAGTCAATTTTGTTTCTACTTCTTTTGGCTCAGCACCAGGGAAGGCGACATAGATATCTGCAATAGGAACGTCGATCTGCGGCTCTTCTTCTCTTGGGATTAGCATGATGCTGAATCCGCCTGTAAGCAAAAATGCAATCATCAGCAGGATCGTCAGTTTTGAACTGATAAACGACTTGGCAATATTTCCTGATAAACCTTGTTTCATAAATTAATTCCTGGTTACTACAAATGGCTCAGGGATTTCATGTACCGGAACACCATTATATAATTTGCTTTCAGATGAGTGAATGAATTTTTCGTTTTTAGAAAGACCCGAAATCACTTCTATTTTATCTCCATAGGTTTTCCCTAAACGGATCCATCTCAACAACGCAGTATTAGTTGCGCTGACGGTATAAATCCCGGTGAGTTCGTCGTGATTTACGATAGCAGACAATGGAACCAGGACTGCGTCGTCTTTTGCCTGCCCGGTACCTTTTACTGGAATGCTTATACTCGCAAACATGCCGGCGTAGAGATCTTTCTTCGCAGTTACGGGAAGGCTGATTTTAACGATGTATTGCCCACCGGTAAATTGTGAAGACGGATTGATTTGGATGATTCTTCCATCAAGGCGTTTCCCCGTTGACTTTATCTGGATGTTAGCGACATCTCCCAGATGAATATTACTGATATCGGATTCTGCAATAGATGCCGATACCTGGAAAGTTGCATCCCGCTCAATTGTCAATATCGGCATGCCGGGATTGGCAATGCTTCCTACTTCTGCCAGTTTTTGAGTCACTACGCCGGAAAACGGCGCAGTCAGACTGCTGTAAGAAAGTACAGCGTTTACCTCACTTCGCATTTGTTTGGCGGCAGCCACCCGGGCTTTCGCAGAATTGTATTGCAGCGTCACATTGTCGAGTTCTTTCGCAGTGGCACTTTGCTGTTTGTATAAATTGTTGAAGCGGTCAAAATCTTTTTGCGCAGTGGCGTAGGCTCCTTCTGCTTCAGCGATCACCGCGTCGGCCTGTGCTCTTTTTGCTTTGATATCTTCGTCCCACACCCTCGCGAGTAGTTGCCCCTTCACCACTCTATCACCTGTTTTTACCGCGATATCCGTGATGCGGCCCATTACTCGTGTACTGATATTGGCAGTTTGAACGGCTTCTACTTCGCCACTTGCTAGAATTGCAGATTGATTAAGCGCGGAGACAGTTGAAAGACTAACAGCAACAGGCTTTTCGATTGTTTCATTTTTGTTTTCGTGTTCGTGTGAACAAGCACTTAATCCAGCAAGAATGACAATTGTCAACAGCGAGTATAAATTTATTTTAGACATAATGATCATATTGAATTATTATTTGCCAGAGGTTAAAAACTGCAGTGACGCCGCAGCAAGATTGTAATTGAACACGGCCCGTATATAACTCATTTTTTGTTCCGACAACTGTGTATGTGCCATCAGCACATCAGTTGTTTTTGCCAATCCCTGTGCATAGCGGTTCTGCAAGACGCGTAGTGCTTCTGAGGCCTGTTCCACAGCCAACTGTTGTTGTTGCATAAGAAAGGACGCGTCAAATAATTTTCGTTTGGTATGGTTGATTTGTATTTGAGCTTCACTCTTCTGCTGATGCAGTTGTTGGGCAAGTTTCTCTTTCTCCAAACGCTGTTGTGAAATCGTGTTTTTCGTGCGGTTGCCATTGAAAATATTCCAGGATAGCTGGATACCTGCAAAGTAGGCATTGGCATTGAAGCCAAACATGCTTTTGTCATTCAGTTGCCATGAAGCAAAAGCATTCAGCCTGGGCAGGTAACTCCATTTTGATGATTTAATCATCATATCGTAGGATTCGATTCCTTTCTGCAGCGCCTGGAAATCTGATCTTTCACTGGACAAGTCTGCGCTGTCTGTGATCACAGCTTTGCTCATCGAGTCGACTGTGTAGATCACACCGGTTGGTCTTCCCATCAATAAGCTCAGCATGTCTGAGCCATCCTGTATGGCGGACTGTGAACTTCTTTCCTGTGCTTCTATATTCCTTACATGCACCTCAGCATTCAATAAGTCCGATTTTTGGATCAGTCCCTGTTCGAAATAATCTTTGGAGGTTTTATAGACAGCCCTGGCTGTGGCCGCCGCTTCATTCAACACTTTATTTTCATCATAGGCCATCTGCAATTGCAGGTAGGCTTCTTCTGTTTCAAAACATAAATACTCCTTGGTACGATTGGAAATGTGTTGATACATTTCTACCTGTTTAGCGGCACTTTTACGCTGATAAAGCATGTCGATATTCAGCAGTGGCTGCTGCAACTCAATCTTTGTCGAAAAGTCTGGTGTCGCAGAAGGATTGTTTAGCAGTTTAGGATTGAAGTCTGTTGCGGTAATTGATCCCTGTTGCAGTTTAAACCCAAACGCATTCAGGGGATTGTTAGTCGTAGCTGCCGCATAAGAAAAATTCGCTTGCGGTAAAAGAATCGCATCGCTTTGCCGGAATTTGGCCCTCGCGACCTGCACATCCAATGCCGACAGCTTGATCGCATCATTGTTGGAAGCCGATGCATCAATAGCTTCCTGCAGACTAAGATGCCTGGTATTGTCCTGCGGCCGGGATGCACAAGCCATGAGCAAAACAATAACAACCACAAAAAATCTCTTTGTCCTCATTGGTTCAACTTTTACACTAGTAAAACGTCATTTAATACAATGACCATTTCGTATTCTTCTACGCGCAGTGAGTCGGGGATAACGCCGTACCGGGCTGGGATGTTTTTGGCTAGTTCGGACTTCCAAAAAAAGGCCCTGTCCTCCCTCGTTTCGAAAATGTAAAATCCACAGAGGGCGCCAGTCGATTCTTCAGCGATATAATATTTTTGGAGAAGGCCAGGAACGCTTTTGAAGATTTCCATGTCTTCGTGGCTCACTCGCACCAATTCTTCAGGCTTCAAAGTCGAATTGAACTTCACGAATAAGATTGCTTCTGCATTTTTCATTTTCTATTTTTTTAGTTATGAATATGCAGCAAATGTAGATTCGGTAACCGGCGACGGCATAGGCTAAACGGCCAGATAAATCGACTCTGGCGTTTAAGTTTGACCTTTAACCATTTTTGAATGCGTCTGCCTTAATTGGAGCGGTGTGAGCTGGTGTTTTTGTTTAAATACCCTGATGAAATGAGAGGTATCTTCAAATCCACACTCAAGGGAGATTTGACTGATGCTCAAATCTGTATTGAGCACCAGGTGATGTGCATGTTGCAGCTTTCTTTGTTGAAGCCAGGCCGCTGGGGTCGTATGATAATATTGCTTAAAAGATTTTTTAAAAGTAGAAAGGCTCATATGACATAACTGAGCGTAGTCTTCAAGTTTAAGGTTATAGGCAAAGTTTTCTTCCATCACCCGGCTCATATGGTACTCCTGGTCCTGGCAGAGGAAGATAAAATAGTCGGTTAAGTCCTGCTGGTGTTTGTTTGAGAAAAGACTTAACAGCAATTCTTCAAACTTAAGCATTAAAAGCTGCTCATTCGGTTTCTGAGACAACGATAAATAAGACTGAATTGAGTGGTAATAGCCTTCTAACAACTCATCGGGCTGTACGCGTAAGACAGCATCCTGGCCCGAAAGATCCTTTTGCGGAGTATTAAGCAAAGCGGGATTCCTTTTCAGGAATGTCTTAATAAAATCATCGGGAATAAACATAAATACAGCACAAAACCTATCACCTAAAAAGTGGTGGGTCAGGTTAGCACCTTTTTTTACGAAGATGATATCTCCTTCGTCCACTTCGTAAGTATGATAAATGGTCTTCCAAATTTTCTTCCCTGATGATATAAATGCGAAGTAGTTGTTGTTTGACCAGATTCCAAATTTATTTTCTTCCTGTGTACATGTGTATTCGACAAACAATAGTTCGCTCACCTCCATCTTGGGAAACGAACTCTGTCTTATTGCCGAATAAAAGTCTACCATCTTTATTTCGCAGGTTTTGAGTTTTGGACAAATGAAATTCTAAGGTAGTCAAATATTTGGTGGTGGTATTTAATCAATAAATACATACTGACAGCGAAACATTCGCTTCGCATATTGTCGAGCTACGCTTGCACAGTGATTCTATCCTTCTCGCATTCTTAGATTTTCTTTCCGGTCATTGGCGTATCATTTTTGCGCCCTTGTTAATCAAAAACAATTAAACAATGAAGAAACACATTATCATTTTTGCAGCCGCGATCGCGCCGCTTGCATTCTTTTCCTGCAAAAAGGAAACAGTCGAAAATCAAACGAATCCCGCAACCAATGAAATCACTTTCAAACCCATAGTGAAACCAGTCATTGATATAAAAAGCAAGCTGGTGGGCTTGTATGCTTTTGATGGCAATCTGAAAGAACAAACGGGTCAGCTTGCGGACGCAGTTCCATATGATAATTGGACGGCGGTCTATACCGATGACAGGAAGGGCAATCCCAACGCCGCTATTAAGTTTACTGGCAGATACGGCCTAGACATGAACATTCCAATAGATAAGAATATGTCCGTTGCAGCATGGGTCAAGTATGATGTTACTGCTGGTATATTCCCCAACTATTTTGTTACATCGCAGGTCTTATGCCCTGATTTTGCCCAGGATGCTGACACCTATGCGGGTGTTGTTTCTACTCCCACGACGTCGAGCGTTCACTCCGCGCCGGTGGATAATCAATGGCATCACCTCGTTGCAACCTATGACGGCAAGGAATTAAAGTTTTATGTTGATGGGAACTATGTTGGAACCTCATTGAACGTAAGTAATGCTCCCCCGTTTCTTCCTGGTGCAACGATTCATTACCAGGTTGGATATCTCACACCGCTGGGTGGCAAAATTCCTAGCTCTACCTGGTTTGGCAGTATGGATGATTTGCGTTTTTATACCCGCGTTCTTTCGAGTGCCGATGTTCAGGCTTTATACCAATTATAATACTTCGCTTGCGAAGTCGGTTTGAAGGTCGAAAAGCTGTTCCGAGAAGGACAGCTTTTTGTCTTCCTAAACTGGAGTAATCGAAGATATCATAGTGAATAGCTAAACCTAATGTCAATAAAATCGGCAACTTGACGATGAGCGAGAAGATTGACGCCGACGCCCCAATGCTTGTTCATCATATAATGTATTCCCCACCGATGGAATACTTGATCATAGTAGGGAGTTTGATCGAATACATAAACACCGAGCCTCTGGCTGAATAGAAATTTACCTAAGATGAATTCATGGCCGAACTCAATCCCAACCTTCGTGGCACTGGCACCAAGTGAATCGCGGTTTAATTGCATTTGCAAACCTTCGTCATACCAAATTTCGGTGCCAAGTGTTAGCATATTTATACGCCCAACCTGCTTAGCACCCTGGAAATTCACGCCAAGCATAGGCATTCTTTTTCGCTGACCGTGTTCGTCAGTCCCTTTTTTTGCCATTCCAAATACAGCAATGTCCCATCGAAGGGGATAATTTTTCCAGAATTTTTCGTTGAAACGAGCACCGGTGTAGTAAGCCCGGGTGTCTTTCTGGTATTTGAGAGCTATACCGGCTGTAGGCCAGTTGATGCCTTTGTTTGGAAGATTTAGTCCTCCATTGGAGGTGTGCTGATAACTAACTGAGCCATTCAACCACCAATGATTACTGAATCGATACCATAAGCCAACTCCGACCAATAAATAACCACTTATCGTAGTGCTGTACGATTGATTGGTTGGATTTTTTATAGAATCGAATGGATTCGTCAGGTAAGTAAGGCCCGCAGCACCCTTGAGGGAAAAAAAACTTCTCTTTCCCAATTTGTAATGGGGTTCCAAAAAATAAGCCGCGTTAATACTTTCTCCCAAAATTTTGGTATCGTAGTTATAATAGGCGATTAGCAATCCCTTCCGCGGATAACAATTGCAAAGATTCCAGGTTGGAGCATCGTTTCTCTGCCAACCAACATCGACTTCTACGCCGGTTGGGTTAGCTCCTTTTGTGTTTTCAACTGCGGGAGAATGGGCGAAAATAAATCCGTGATGAACACCGGCGCTAACACTAAAAATACTTGGGAGTCGCGCAGGACTATTGATATTAGTTTCCTGCGCCAGGAGCCAAACGCCTGGTAATTGTGAAATTAACCACAGCCGCAACCATCTTTCACAAAACCTGTACATCGGTCGCTCACGATGGGACAAAGCTTCAGTCTCCACCTGCAGTGTAAATTACTAATTTATCAAGGACCACTAACGGAATCTAAGATTTCTCAGATAGTAATACCTTTAAAAAAAAAAATTATGATTATCGTTCACGATATTTTTATTTGCAAACCCGGCAACGCATCTAAGCTTGCAAAGAAATTCAAGGAAGCAATGGTAGGCAGCACCGAACTGGTCAATATTATGACCGATATGACCGGTCCGTATAATAAAGTGGTAGTGGTAAGCCAGTTTGAAAACCTTACCGAATACGAGCAGAGCTGGGAAAAGTACCAAAAGGATACAGAGGCAATGAAAAAAATGAACGAAATCATGGCCGGGTACCAGGATATGTATCTTAGCGGATCAAGAGAAATATACCGGGTGTGGTAAGAAGAGCTGCTGCAAGTTTTCTATGCTAGTATAGCTTCCCTGTTATATTTGTTTCTGTATTCGATCGGAGATAAACCGGTGATTTTTTTAAAGGTCGTTCGGAAAGCTTTCGTGTCGTTGTAACCGACGTCATACATGACCTCGTTAATGTTCTTCCTGCCTATCTCCAGGTTTTTCTTTGCCGCTTCAATTTTTACACGTTGTATATATTCCGTTACTGTATTGCACGTGGCTGTCTTAAATCTCCGCTCGAGACTTCTTCTTCCTAACGCTAACATACTTGACAATTGTTCAACGGTTATCTTTTCCTGGAAATTTGTTTCGATAAATTCCTGCGCTTTTTTCACAGGCTCATCCTCATGAGTCTTTTGTCCCTGGAACATAATAAATGGTGACTGGCTATGACGGTCAATATCGATCATGAATGCTTTTGAGATCAGGATGGCTATTTCGCGACCAGCATATTTTTCGATCAGGTATATCAACAGGTTAAGATAAGAATAAGCCCCACCGCTGGTATAAATGCCGTCTTGCTCAGTCATTATTTTATCATCTACAAGATTCGCCTTTGGAAACATCGCTTTGAATTCATTGACAAACCTCCAGTGTGTAGCGCAGGTCTTTCCTTCGAGCAGACCTGTTGCTGCAAGAAAGAAAGTGCCGATGCAGAAACTTGCAATCTCAGCACCCTGTGCATATTGTTGCACGATCCACGGTATAAACGCGTAATTACTTTCAACAGCTTTTTCAACAGCACCGTGAATGGCAGGAATAATGATCAGGTCGGTTTTTTTTACATCCTGGATCAGCACATCCGGTTTTATTGTAAACAAGCCGCTTGGCTGACTAGTTTCCCTGGCAATTCCTACAAGTTGAATATTAAACAGGGGTGTGTTTCCTCTGGCAACGCGCAGGTTATTTACTTCCGTAAATATCTGGTGTGTCCCTTCAATGTTGACCAGGCTTGTGTGACCACGCGGGATGAGGATCGATACATGTTTCATATGATTATCTAATTTATTTATTGCAGACGCTGGTAAACCTGTTGTAAGTAAAGGTAAAAAATGTGGTTGTCGCAACCAACCCCTTAGATTGCCGTATTAGCCCCCGGTCATTTTTATTTGCCGGTGATAGATTTGTCTTGTTAAAAAGTAAGACATGGAGAAATATCTTCTGCAAAATGATGTGAAAGTTTTCGGGGTAGAGGTAAAAACCTTTCCAAATGGAATCGGTGAAACTTTTGATTCGTTGGTGAAAATGCTTCCCGGGGGATTTGACAGGTCATTTTATGGCATCAGTTTTATGAAAGATGGGGCGATGGCTTATGTCGCTGGCGCCGAGGAGAAATTTATTGGCGAAGCCAGGAAATATAACTGTGAACGTTATACTGTTGAGAGGGGCGAATACTTAACGGTAAGAGTAAAAGATTGGCGCAAAAAAACAGACCAGATAGGCAATGTGTTCCGTGAGATGATGCGGGATCCCAGCGTTGACAAAACGAAGCCAGGCGTAGAATGGTATAAAAACAACGATGAGATGTTATGCATGGTAAGGAGCAAATAGTCCAAGAAACCAAATATTCCGCACTATGTTCGGCGAAGTTTTAAAACAATTTATGATAAGAGAATACGGGGAAACAGGAGAATTGTTTGATTCACTCGATGCGATTGCGTCAGAAGTAGTCGCTTTGGTTTCCGAATTCAGCGAAACTCAAATCAACAGAATTCCTTTTCGCGGCAGTTGGACTGCAGCCCAGGTGGCAGAGCATATCACAAGATCAAACATCGGCATTGAACGATCCCTAAGAGAGGAAGGCACACCTACTTACCGGGATCCTCTCGAAAACGTCGCAAAATTGAAGGAGCAATTTCTAAATTTCGATGTGAAATTGCAATCCCCAAATTTTATTTTACCTACAAGAGACATTTATCAAAAGGAAATAGTCATTGCTGATTTAAAACGCTCAATTGAAAAATTAAGAGAAACGAGTGATGTACTTAATCTAGCGGAAACCATCAGTCATCCCATATTTGGAGAAATAACGCGGTTTGAGTTGCTTCATTTCGTCGTCTATCACACACAACGGCATATCCATCAATTGCGGGACATACTTGGCCTCACATCTGCTTATGGATTGGACAACCGCCCAAGAAAAGTAGTGTCATTCGTGCATGCATCGCTTGATGGTTTTGTAGCCGGGCCAAATGGCGAAATGGACTGGATTACTATGGATGATGAAATTTTTGAGGATGCAATAGCACTGGCGGCTGCGGCGGACACAGCGTTATATGGCCGAACTACTTATCAAATGATGGAGAGCTATTGGCCCTCTGTACTTAGAAGCCCGCAGGCAACAAAGAATGAACTTCATCACGCCCGTTGGGTGGAAGATGTAACTAAAATTGTTTTTTCCACTTCGTTGGAGACCGTGGATTGGAATAATGCAAGGCTGGTTAAAAACAATATACCGACAGTCTTGGATACGCTCAAACACCAGCCAGGCAAAAACATGATGATCTTCGGAAGCCCCCGGTTGACACATAGTTTTATGCAAATGGGATTAATCGATGAGTACCGTATTAACGTAAACCCCGTTGTATTAAGAGATGGGGTGCCGTTATTTGACAATATCAATGACAGGATAAACCTGAAACTTCTAAATACCAAAATATTTGAGTCCGGTGTTATCGGACTGCATTATGCAACAAGCAGGGGCAATAAGAAATAAATATAATTATGAAACAGGCCAAAACAGTTTAACTGTGTAATGACACAAAAAATGGTTGTCAATGATAGGTTCAAATGCTTAACAGATATTCGCCGACATGAAATTTGCTGTCAATAATTTTTAAACGATAAAATAATTATCATGGAAACCAAAGAATTCAAAGTGACCATTGATGCTCCAAAGGAAAAAGTATGGAATACACTTTGGAATGATGCAACCTATCGTGAATGGACATCCGTTTTTGCTGAAGGTTCACGAGCTGAAAGCGATTGGAAAAAAGGTAGCAAGATTTTATTTCTCGACGGTAAAGGTTCGGGAATGGTCTCGGTTATTGCCGAACAAATACCCAACGAATTTATGAGTTTCAAACACCTTGGTGAAGTTAAAGATGGGGTGGAAGATACCGCCAGCGAGAAGGTGTCACAATGGGCCGGTGCTTTTGAAAACTACACGCTCAAGATGATAAATGGAAAGACGGAATTGATAGTTGACATGGACATTTCCGATGACTTTGCAGACTACTTCTTAAAAACCTTCCCAAAGGCCCTGGACAAAGTGAAAGAAATAGCAGAGAAAAATTAATGTAATAATTGAGACGAGAAGAGCACTACAATTATTCCAAAAAAACTTAAAAAAGCAACAAAATGACACTCAACCCTTATCTTAATTTTCCCGGCAATACGGAGGAAGCATTTAATTTTTACAAGTCTGTATTTGGCGGCGAATTCGCCATGGTTCAGCGCTTCGGAGACATGCCCGGCCCTGATGGTAAGAAAACCCCGGCTGAATTTCAGAATAAGATCATGCACGTTTCATTGCCTATTGGGAATGGGAATATTCTTATGGGTACTGATGCCATCGAAGAGCTGGGGTTCAAATTGAACACCGGTAATAATTTTTACATCTGTATCGCACCGGATAGCAAGCAAGAAGCCGATCGCATATTTAAAGGCTTGTCGGCAGGTGGAAAGGTTAATATGCCTATGAAGGATATGTTCTGGGGCGCTTATTACGGAGATTTTACCGACAAGTTTGGTATCAAGTGGATGATAAATTATAATACTCCCAAGAATTGATCAATAAGATATTATTGGTATAAATATTGGGAAAGGAGAGATATGGCATCTAATATAACGATTCCAGCGGAGAGGAATTTGGTCAAAGAGAACATCTTTGTTAAATGGAAATCGAGCGCTCCTTACTTTCAAAGCATATTACGAATTGTTTCCGCTCTCATGTTTATGATGTTTGGGACGATGAAACTATTTGCTTATCCTGTAGGGATGCCTCCGAATAATGCCACGGCAGAACCTTTGACGTTAACATGGGTTGGTGGTATTCTTGAATTAATTGGAGGCTTCCTCATGCTTATTGGTCTTTTCACTCGACCTGTTGCATTCATCCTCGCGGGGGAAATGGCTATAGCCTATTTTCAGTTTCACGATCCAATGAGCCCATGGCCGATTGTAAACAATGGGGTCTCTGCAATCCTCTACTGTTTCCTCTGGCTTTATTTTTCTGCAGCCGGAGCAGGACCGTGGAGCGTAGATGCAAAGTTGAAACAATGATGCCGGAGCAATTAACAATACCCTATCTCATTAGAACAGCGTGACCATTTAGCTTATAAATGTAACCATCTGCTGAGACTGCTTCAAGAGTCCAGGTATAGACATCCGCCGCCTGTGGCAGTCCTTTGAAGATACCATCCCACCCTTTCCGAATGATATTTGTCTCAAAAACTTTTTGACCCCAACGGTTAAACACGCGAAAATACCTAAGCTGCGTTATGTTAATTGTCAAAGGATATAAATAGTCATTGTGTCCATCTCCATTTGGTGACCAGGCATTGGGAACAAAAACGTAACCACTGCTTACCATGTTTACCAATAATGTATCCACAGTAATACAACCTGTTCCAGATGACAGTTGAATCAGGTACTCTGTTTTTTTATCATAAGTGAATATGGGGTTGGAGATGCTGGAAGAATTGAGTCCGACAGGCGGAGACCATTGATATGAGTAATTATTTCCAAGAGCCCTCGCCTGCAACTGCAACGGACTGTTGGGTGTCGCCGTAATGGCAGCGTAGCGGATTCCTGCAGGAGCGGGGATAACCGTGATCTGAATGGAATTGCTCATTCCGGTTGCCGGGTTCGCACATGGGTCAATACTGGTGATAATGACGGTCACTTTATCGCCATTAGCAAGGGAGCTGGTGGTAAACGTTGGAGAGTTAGATCCTGCGTTTACGCCATTGATTTGCCATTGATAAACAGGGGCAGTTCCACCATTCGTTGGAGTTGCAGTAAACGTAACACCGGTAGATGCACAAATAGAAGTGGCACTTGCGGCAATAGAAACGGAGGGTGAAACTGAACCCACAGAAATTGCGATACTGTTAGAAGTTGCCGTTGGCGTAGTGATACAACCGGCATTTGATGTCATGATCACCGTTACCCGGTCTCCATTAGCAAGTGAACTGGTGGTAAAGGTTGATGAATTCGTTCCTGCATTCACACCATTGATCTGCCATTGATAGTTGGGTGCAATTCCACCGTTTGTTGGGGTCGCGGTAAATGTAACGTTGCTACTGGTACAGATAGAAGTTGAGCTTGCAGAAATAGAAACAGCAGGAGTTACGGAACTCGCCGTAATCGTAATAATGTTTGAAGTCGCCGTTGAGGTGGTGATGCAGCTTGCATTTGATGTCACAGTTACCGATACCTGGTCTCCATTAGCAAGAGAAGTAGTGACAAAACTTGACGAATTGGTTCCTGCATTCACGCCATTGATGTGCCATTGATAAACGGGTGCCGATCCTCCGTTTGTGGGGGTTGCAGTGAATGTGATAGTGTTGCCGGCACAAATAGAAGTCGTGCTTGCAGAAATCGAGACGGAGGGTGTAACGGAGTTCGCCGTGATGGAAATAATGTTGGACGTCGCGGTTGGAGTAGTGATGCAGGTTGCATTTGAGTTCATTGTTACGGATATCTGGTCTCCATTCGCCAATGAACTGGTGGTAAAGGTTGATGAATTAGTCCCCGCATTCACGCCATTGATGTGCCACTGATAAATTGGCGCGGTTCCTCCGTTTGTCGGAGTCGCAGTAAATGTAACGCTGCT
>AR_comb_assmDRAFT_10071531_pt1 | contig 26624 bp, 26 predicted proteins | sample ArasoioldDNA_FD_10543 | JGI IMG/M metagenome (IMG submission 10543) | reverse complement strand
GACTGATGCCTATCCGGATCGGACGTATGCAGGTTATATTGTGGAGGTAGCCCCGGAGGCCAATCGGCAAAAAGCTACTGTACAAGTGAAGGTACAAATCCTCCAGCCGGATGCGTATCTGCGGCCAGAGATGAATGCGAGCGTGGCCTTCCTTGCCGAGGAGCAGCAGGCATTATCTGAGCAATCCACCGGACCAATGATCTCTATTCCGTCGAGCGCGGTGCGCCATGGTGCCGTGTTTCTGCTCGTCGACGGGCGTGCGGTGCGGTACGCCGTCAAAACGGGCCTGTCGTCTGGTACATCCGTGCGGGTGGTCGAGGGATTGTACGGTGGCGAGACTCTCATTGTCAATCCGCCAGCGTCTTTGCAAGACGGCAGCAGAGTGTACCAGAAAGGAGCCTTATGAGCCACGAAGTCGTGATTAGCACGCGCCATCTGGGCAAGGAGTATGGGCGCGAGGCCTCGCGCATCGTGGCCCTGAAGGACGCAAATATGGACCTGTACCAGGACGAGTTTGTAGCCCTGATGGGGCCGTCAGGGTCGGGGAAGTCAACACTGCTGCATCTGATCGCGGCCATGGATAGGCCAACGGCAGGGGAGATTCGGGTCCTTGGCCAGGATCTGCAACGGCTGAGCGAGCGGCGCATCGCTCGCTGGCGCAATGCGCACATTGGCTTCGTCTTTCAAAGCTTCAATCTGATACCGGTGCTGACCGCGCTCGAAAATGTGGAACTACCGCTTAAGCTGACCAAGCTGCGCCGCGCACAGCGGCTGGCGCATGCAAAGACAGCGCTGCACCTGGTTGGATTGGATGATCGGGCGCACCATCTGCCCAGACAGCTATCGGGCGGGCAAGAACAGCGTGTGGCGATTGCGCGGGCGATCGCCACTGACCCAGATCTGATCCTCGCGGATGAGCCAACCGGGAACCTGGACGCGCATGCCGCGCATGAGGTGTTGACACTGCTCAAAAAGCTGAATCAGGAGTATGGCAAGACGATTTTGCTCGTAACGCACGACCCACACGCGGCGCGCTTTGCCACCAAGATACAATATCTCGACAAGGGTTTGCTGCTACCGGAAGGCCAAACGCCTGAAGATTGGACTGGCGTAACGCTACGGCATACTGAATAAATACTCCGACCCCCTGAATCACAGCGCAGTTCCATACCCTGTCTATAGGTAGTGCACTTTATTACCACCCGACGAAAGCTGCAGCGTATAGCGAGCATGACGTGCAGCACCCTTGGACAGTGCTCAGCCATGCCTCCCTGGGAACGTCGGAGCCAGGGAGAGAGTGGCTCCCGTAGCCTGGACATGCGTCCCAGGATGGAGTAGGGTAGGATGCAGTGACGGCTGGGCGGTGTCCCTGGTCACTCGCGACGCACTGATGTATCGAAAGGGAGATTGCGCATGAAATTCTTAGCAATCACGCTCATCACGCATGTCCCAGATCCCATCACCCATCTGCAGAAGTCCACCACGGAGCGGTTGCGCGACGTGGTGGAAAACGCGGTCCTCGCCGAGGAGCTGGGGTTCGACGGGTATGGTGTCGGAGAGCGGCACGAGCGCCCATTCATCTCGTCGTCTCCGCCGGTCGTCCTGAGCCACATCGCCGCGCGGACGTCGACCCTCCGGCTGTTTACCACGGTGACCACGCTGAGCCTGCTGGATCCGGTTCGTGCCTTTGAGGACTACGCGACCCTCGACCACTTGTCTGGGGGCCGACTGGAGCTCATCATCGGTAAGGGCAACGGGGCGGCCCAGGCCCGACTGTTCCATGTCACTACCGAGGATCAATGGGAGCGCAACCGCGAGGGTTACGAACTGTTCCGCCGGCTGTGGCGCGAGGACAAGGTGACCTGGTCCGGCCGGTTCCGTCCGTCGCTAGACGAGGCCGAGACCTAGCCGCGCCCGTTGCAGCAGCCGATCCGGGTCTGGCACGGCAGTGCCACCAGCAAGGATTCCGTGGATCTGGCTGCCAAGTGGGGTGATCCACTGTTCTCGGCGAACGTCACCAATCCTATCGAACCCTACGCCGCCCTGGTGCGGGACTACCGGGAACGCTGGGCATTCCATGGTCACGATGCCGCGGACGCATTGGTCGGCGCCGGCACCGCCGGCTACTACAGCGCCAAGACGTCGCAGGAAGCCATCGCGACGTACCGCCCGATCTTCGAAGCTAGGCTAGCAGCGATGCGCCGGCGGGGTATCCAGCCGGTGTTTCACTCGCTCGAGGATGCCATCGAGCGTAGTTCAGCCTTGATCGGCAGCCCGCAGCAGATCATCGACAAGGTGCTTCGGTACCACGAGCAGCTCGGGCACGAGGTGCTTCATGTGAACGCCGATGGCGACGGCCTGACCAAGAAGCAGCACCGCGCGACGCTCGAGCTGTTCCAGAGCGAGATCGCTCCGGTACTGCGCCGGGAGATTCCGAGCCGGCCGTTTCCACCGGCACCGGCGTGCGTGACCGCGAAGGTCGACCGAGCGTAGGGCGACGCGTGCACAGGCGGCACGTGTCGAAGAAGATACAGCTCATCTGCTGCGCGGCGCATGAGATCGCGCAGGGTATGCTCCCTATCACCTTCAGAAAGGACGGGTTGATATGCTCTCTGTGCCAGGCTTCCATCATCTGCATCTGAACTCCCTCGACCCAGAGGCGGCGATTGCGTTTTATACTCGGCAGTTCCCGAGCACCGCGAAGACGAGCTGGGGTGGGCTGCCGGCGCTCCAGTCGCCGAACAATGTCCTGATCCTGTTCACCAAGGTGGCCACCGCGCCGGCCACGGCGCCCCAGACCGCGATCTGGCACTTTGGCTGGCACGTCACCGACTCACGCGCGCGCCTCGAAGGATACAAGAGCCGGCCGGAGGTCACGCTCGTGCCGCTCTATACCGGGGATGACGGCGGGACGGTCTTTATCAGCAGCGACACCTGGCCGGGCACGGGCGGGGTCCTCGGCCTGACTCAGGCGCAGATCGTCGACGCCAAGGCCCGAGGCGTGCAGCCCACCCGCACCGGGGGCTTCGCGTACATGCAAGGCCCGGATAATGCCCTGGTGGAATACGCCGGTAACCATCCGGCCGAGCGCTTCAACCACGTGCATCTGTTCCAGGAGGAGCCGTTCTGTGCGCAGCTCTGGTATCAGCAACACCTCAACGCGCCCGTGTTCGCGGGGCGCACCAGCAGCACGCCCCTGACCGAGGCCACCTGCAAGGTAGAACGCGGCCCCGATCGCACCTTCCCGGCGCTCGACCCAGAAGGGATGTGCCGCACGCCGTCAGCCGCGGTCGTCTTCGGCGATGTGGCGTTCTTGTGGTACATGCGACAGGGCGATGCGCCGCTCGTAAGCCCGCGAGGACACGTGTACGATCACATTGCACTCAGCGTCACTGATCTTGACGCCTGGGTCGCCAAACTGCGCGACGAGGGCGTCACGTTCCTCGAAGAACCCTACCAGCTCGGCGACACGCGCGCTGTGATGATCGAGGGCCCGAGTCGCGAAGCGCTCGAACTGGTCGAGGTCAAGGAGCTTGACAGCCCGCAGCGTCCGGCCGTGTGACGGAGTGCATATTAGCGGTTGCGATCATCCAGCGATGAGTTGTGCTGAGAGGCCGCTCAGGTTGCAGGGGGCCCCGTGGTTCAGTCGCATGGTTCATTTGAAGCTGATTTGCAGTGTGCTCTCTCTGTGACCCACGTTAAATTCATGAGGGAGAACGACCATGGTGATGAGCTGTGATGCCAGGCTTAGACGCCGCGGCAACTAGCATGTTCGGCAGCGACTGCCGCTTCGCCATCTGCGCCCGACGCAACACGTCCTCCTTAGGTTGATCGTAACGATCGTTTTTGCTCACCATAACCGTGCTTAATGCTGTGCTTGCAAAAGGAAGTCTTGTGATGCTCGATCCCCTCCTTCCACATGAGTTCCTCGACTGGATGGCTGTCCGAAAGTACCCTGGTGTGTATGTGCTTGGTTGCTTCGCCCGCCACGCTACTATCTACTCCCAACAGACACGGGCGATGAATCTAGTTGATGCACTCTGCAAAACTGGGCAGTTACGAAATGGGACTGCGGTCATTGTCGTTGGTGGTGGAGTGGCGGGTCTGACTGCGGCGGCCGCAGCTATGGTCAGAGGTGCTACAGTCACCATTGTCGAGCAGGCATCGGATTACTTTCCAATTCAACGCCATGCCGGCAAGCGTTACCTGCATCCTCATATCTATGACTGGCCACTGAATGATGTACTCTTGGCAGGTCAAGGCGCGGATAAAGCGGAGCTACCACTCCTTGCCTGGCAGGCAGATGAGGCACAGACGGTGTTTCAGAAGCTGGACGAAGGTTGGCGATCCTGCTGCGACGCTCTCAGCAGGAAGGGCCGTAAGCCCACAGAGCACATGCCAGCGGTACCGGTCAAGTTGGTGGCGCACCCAGACACCGGAAGGCTTGTTCTGACCATAAATAAGAGGATCGGGTCGGGCAGTGCGAAGCACACATCCGAGAAAATCTCCCTCCAAGCTGACATCGTTATACTGGCTCTTGGTTTCGGACGTGAACCGAAGGAAGAGGGTTACCCAGAGTTCGAGGGCTACTGGGACGACCTCGCGCTAGATTCCATGGTGATCGGGGACAAGCGGCGGCAGTATCTGGTATCAGGCGATGGTGACGGGGCATTGACGGACCTGATGCGTCTGTGTCTCAAGCATTTCAAGCATCATGAGTTCGTGCGCAGGTTTGCGCAGGATACACAGTTGATACAAACGCTGAAAAGGTCGCTCGTCGAGCCGGACCACAACGCGAAGACGGTCAGAGAGCTCTTTACAGAGCTGTATCCGAAACTCGATGGTGAAGCGAAAATCAACGAGAAGGACATACGTGAAGATACCGCCGTGACCTTCATCACTCCTCAAGGCAAGAATTACCTTGAATCCACGGGAAGTTCCATTCTTAACCGCTTTATCGTTTATCAACTGGAAACATGGTTTACGCTCAAGCAAGCCAGAACCATAAGCCCACCACAAGAAATTCCAGGAGGAGGTGGCAGATTTCAGGTGAAAATCAAGGACGAGAAGGATTGTATATCTGAGCTGGAAGCTGACAAAGTCGTCATCAGGCACGGCCCCAAAGCCGCCCTGAGGGCACAGACCTTGCCTAATATGTGGACTGACCTCGAAGATTTGTATGGACGGTGGAAAAATCTACGGCAGAGCGAAGATCGGACACGCATTCAAATGTGGGATCCAGCGGATTACGCCATAGACAGAGCACCAAATTCGATTGATGGACCGAACCTGTTTGATGAAGGACCACACCTTCACTGCCTGGTCCTGGAATCAACCTACCAGCGTTCCCCGCTATCACTGGAGCAGGTAGTCAGCCAGGCACTCAACGCTAACAGACGGCGGATCAATGGCAACCTGGGCCTAGCGGGCGATGCTAGCATGGACATCCGCGCGGTTAACGTCAATCGAGCCGTATCAAGTCAGGGCGATTACACCAACACGGTGCGCGCGCTGTGCCGAGCGGATGTGGCAGTGATTGATGTGACCTCTTACCAGCCTGGGATGATGTTATTTCTTGGGATTCGTGCAGTAGCGCAGCGTGGGGTGACGATAGTAACCACTAACGATGAACTGAATGAGGGTGAATGGTCGAAGCAGCCGTTCAATCTCAAGGAGCTTTATCCGCTTTCCGTCAAGGCCAGCGCGGACCCTGCACATGATGCCAGTCGTCGCTTGGGTGAGATGCTCATCAGGGCGATTGATCAACATGCTTCTCTGCGAGACTACCAGGATCTACCGGCTTACGATGCCGTGCGTAATCTGGGACCAGACCCAACATATAATCTTCCGGTCGAACCAGATGAGGGTATTGACAGAAGCATCCTCTGGCTCTGTTCATTCGACAAGAACTATATGGAAGAAGGTTTTTTTGAGCGTGTCAGAGGCGTAATCGGAGAAGAATTCGAGGGGAACACACAGCTACAGCGCATCACCGAGATCGTTTCTCCGCAACTGGTCGGACAAAGACTCTATAGCATGATCCGTCGCTCCTCGTTGTGCATCGTAGACTGGACGTTATGGAGCCCCAATGTCTTCTTTGAATTCGGCGTACGTCTGGCAGTAAACAGCAAAGGACCGGTCTGCCTACTTGGGGAAAGAGAAAAGGATAGGACAGATGATGAAAAACTCCGAGCACAACGGCTGGCGTTGGAAAAACTGTTCGCCCCTATTCGATATGACCGGGATACTGCAACACAAAAATTCAAAATTAGGGACAGGTACCAGAAGATGCGTGAGGTTGAACAACGCCCCAATCCGCTGGCTATCCTGCCTGCCTGGGGGGGATTCCCATACAACCACACTTACCGTTTAGTAGGTGATGCACTCCCTCTGCATAAAGAGTCGGGGGCGGTTTCTGCGCACCAACTCCTTGAGCGCCTTGCTGATAATTTGATTGGCGTCGGGGTTACTTCGAACCCTGAGGCACACCCGGTGTTGTTTGCCAAGGATAATCCGCAATTGAGCAGGCAGGTGCGTGATACAGCGACTGAACTTCTGATTGCGGCGTGGTTGTATCTCACGTATAGAAGAGGCAAAGAGTTGGAGCAGGATGAGGAGATACATACGCAGTATCGCAAATTCGGGCGACGGATCACCGAGTTGCTCGAGAGCCATGAACGGCTGAGTAAACATGACCAGAGATTACTGAAACTGATTGATAAAGCCATGCGCTAAGAGTGATGTCTCAGAGAGGGGAGGAGCTTGAACCATGCCGTCTCTATCGAAAGCCCTTGACGATTATAAAGAGGAGGCCCGCTATCATCGCAACCGGGCTCTTAAAGCTCTCGAAGAGGGGGACCATGAGCGTGCACAAAGTGAATTCGCGCAAGCGCGCGCCTGTGTAAAGAAAGCCCTTACCTATCTGGAGGAGCTTGGGAAGCCTGAGCTGAGTGTCTCTGGAAAGGCTAGTGAAGCTGAAGCAGAGGTGGCCAGAGAATTTTCTGACTGTCTGGGGATATTAGGAGGCATTTATCGCTCTGAAGGGAAGTTCAAGCAAGCTATCTGCAAGTACCGGGAGGGCTATCAGTATGAAGCGAATGAGCGCTTCAATCTCTCCAGTTCCTATAATCGTGTCAACTATCTGATAGTGAGTATTCTTGATGACCCGACGTTGCTGATGGCATCCGGACCGGCGACTGAGGTGGATCCTCAGCACAAGCGGACGATGCGAGAGTTACTCGGTGAGGCTGACGAAACAATTAATCAGCAGCTTTCCAAAGGGCGGCCAGATCGTGCGTGGGCTTATGCGGACTTGGCCCTTATGCGATTGCTGAGAGGGGAAGAGGAAGCGCGAGTGCACGATGCGCTGCAAGGGCTTGAACGCGCGAGTGACGAAAGCCGAGATAAGTACTTCACCTATGAAAGTCTGCTGAAGGTCATCAGGGATCTTGCACAGAAGCCCCTGCCTGTCCACGACGGTCTTGTTGCAGTTGGTGAATGGTTGAGGAAAAAACTGCCACCAGGCAAGCGCGGGGAATCATTCAGTGTGCGCTCCCGGCGCAGCAATCGAGGCGGATCGTGCCGTGCATAGAACTCCTATGGAATACGTGCAGCAGGGGCAGTTCAAATGCGCCGCCACCCCCTTGAAGGACCTGCGATGACCAAAGCCTGTATCGACATCCTCGGTGACGGCGTCTTGATGCACCAGTCGGACTACCCCCACGGGGAGGCCTATTTCCCGGATACCGCGGGCATGGTAATCCACTGGCCCATCTGATCCGTCATGGGGGAGCAGGCCCTGCGGAAACACATGTATGACAATGCAGCAACCTTCTTACGACTCGTCTAACCCCCTGCCCGGCCAGCGCCCGTTGCCCCTGACGCCTGGACAGGCCCCACACGTGTGGAGACCTCATGCGGGGGAGGCGGCGCCGACTACCCGGAGAATCCGGCCACGTTCTGACACGGGTGTGGTCATCACCCAGTCGAGCACCTCCGCATCGCCCTGCTGTGCACACCGCTCACAGAGTTCGTCAAACGGTGGCCTGCCAGGATCTGCCACAAGGATCTCCGCCACGCCAGCGGCGACACCGTGGCGCACCAGTTGGTACAAGGGCTCCACGAGTTCTTCCCAAAAGCAGATGTCCGCCCCCACGATGAGCTCGAACGCCCCGAGTTCCGGGGGGGTGAGGTCCGCAAAGGTGCCTTGGCGGGTCGTGATGTGGACCCCGTTGCGCTGGGCGTGCAGTTGGAGATAAGGAAACACCGCCGCGTCAGCGTCGAGCCCCGTCACCTGGGCCTGGAACATTTTAGCGCAGGCAATACCCACCAGCCCCCAGCCGCAGCCAAGGTCCAGCACGCGGGACTGCGGGGACACGCCGCGTTGGTAGAGATAGTCCATCAGCACAAAACTGGTCGGCCAAAACTTGTGGCCATGGAGCGAGGGCTGCGCCGCAGCGTGCTGTAAGTGCCGTACCTCCGGATGGCTAGGGGTCAAAATCGTGAGCCCAAACACGTGGCGTTCCTGCGGGGGCGTACGCCGCTGCCGACCTGCCGGCATGCCTGACTCCGTAGTGTGAAGGTGCTACACAAGGCAACCCGCCGATACAGCGTGGGGATAGTACAGCTCTTGCTATATTAATATTTACATTTATAGGCAACAATAAATTACAGCTACACGGTTTCGGCTGGAACACGGCGCGGGAAGCCTTGCACAGGTATGAGGATCCGTGTGCTATATCGTAACACCGTCTACCCTGCGGGAAGCACCATGATCGGCATTGCTTGACGTGTTTGCGCTGGTTTGCACCCTCTCTTGGAAGGCTTTCCCTGCGGTAAACGAGGGCACTGCTTTGGCCGGGATCTGGAGCATGTCCCCCGTGCGTGGGTTGCGGCCTGCGCGTGGTGAGCGGTGACGGAGCCGGAAGCGCCCAAAGCCCCGCAACTCTACTGTCTGCCCCGCATGCAGCGCATCCATAATGGCCTGCAAAAATTGTCTGATCACCGTTTCAGTTTGATGCTTCGGAAGCTGCACGGTGGCTGCGACGTGGTCGACGAGCTCTGCCTTTGTCATACAACATCTCCTTATGTAGCAGGGGGCCATAGCCCAGCGCCTGGCCAGGGTCGAAACGTCTCGCGAGAGAATATACGTATGCCCTTTAGCATTGTCAAGGAAATCGCTCGATTTCTACGGGCAGCGGCGGGTGTCATTTACAGCGTGAAGTCGCTATGGAGCTTTTTGGGCACGGCACGGTTTGTGAGCGCCACGTACTCAGGCAGCCCGTCCTTGAACGGTGGATAAGCCTCACCCTGGATCAGGGGTGTCAGATACGTGCGGCATGCGGAGGTGATGTGGAATCCGTCCGCGCTGATAAAGGCGCGCGGCAGCTTTTTTTCCTGGTTGGCGACGTCCTCGAGCGGAGTCATCCCGACTGTCCAGGTGTAGGGCTGATCGGACACACGCACAATGGTTGGCATCACCGCGCTATGGCCCTGCACGGCGAACTCGACGGCCGCCTTGCCCACGGCATACGCCTGTTGCACATCAGTCTGGGAGGCGAGATGGCGCGCGGCACGCTGCAGATAGTCCAGCACAGCCCAGTGGCACGGGAGCTGGAGGGTGGCGCGCAGGCGCTGCGCCAGGACCGGCGCGACACCGCCCAGGTGCGCATGGCCAAACGCATCATGCCCCCCCGCTGTCGCCACAAACGTGCCGTCGGGATGGCGGAGCCCCTCGGAGACGCCGATGACACACGAGCCGTGCTGCTGCACCGCTGCCTCCACACGCGCCAGCCAAGGCGCTTCCACAAAGGAAATCTCCGGGAACAGCAGCAGATGGGGGGCCTCGCCGGCCTGTGTGGCAGCGAGCCCGCAGGCCGCTGTGAGCCAGCCCGCGTGTCGGCCCATCACCTCCAGGATGAACACCCGGGTCGAGGTCCGCGCCATCGCCGCCACGTCGAAGGCGGCCTCGCGAATGCTGGTCGCAACATATTTGGCGGCGGAGCCAAAGCCCGGGCAGCAGTCGGTGTGCGGGAGATCGTTGTCGACCGTTTTTGGCACATGCACCGCGATGATGGGACAGCCGAGGTGGGCTGAGACCTGCGCGATCTTGAGACAGGTATCTGCCGAGTCGCCCCCACCGTTATAGAAGAAGTACCGGATCTGGTGCGCCTGGAAGACCTCCAGCAGCCGGTCATAAGGCGCGCGGTTGTCCTCGAAGCGGGGCAGCTGATAGCGCGCAGAGCCGAAGGCGCCCCCCGGGGTGTACATGAGCCGTGCGAGGGCTGCAGCAGACTCCTGGCTGGTGTCGACCAACTCTTCCGTCAGTGCGCCCAGGATGCCATGGCGACCCGCGTAGACTGTACCGATGTGCGCCGGATATTGGCGCGCCGTCTCAATCACCCCAGCTGCGCTGGCGTTGATGACCGCCGTGACCCCGCCAGATTGCGCGTAGAATGCGTTGTACTGTGGCATAGGCATCAACCCTCCGAGGGTAGGACTTGCCCCACAACGCTGTGCCCACCACCTCTGCACATCGTCATGGTCATGCCAGGCCGTCTGGGGCTGGCCTGGTCTGCGGGGAGTGCTCGCGATGGCATGCGCTCCTGCTCCTTGGAGTGTATCCCGATTCGGGGGATATCTCAAAGGTGCCGATGCGAGATCACAGGGGCGTCAGCCTGGGACGACACCCACGAGACACTGCACCTCGACCTCAGCCCGCACACCGACGCCCTCGACGGCGAGACCCGCTGCGGCTTCCCGAGCTGATGCCATGAACGCCGCCTCGCCAATATGCTGGATGGCGAGGTAGGCGGGGCCCGTGGAGGCCAAGGCCCGGGCGGCGAGTTCGATGTCAGGGAACTCCCAGTATAGGAGTAAGCTCGTGCGTGTACCCGGTTCCAGTCCTGCCTCAGTCATGAGCTGCTCGGCCACACCAGGGCGGCCAATGTTGACCATGGCGCCCGTATTCTCGCGCTCAGTTTGGGAGGTCTGGCCAAGCACGGCAAACAGCGGATAGGCTTCCATCCGGCGCTGATTCCCCCAGAAGCTCAAGCCAACCTTGCCGCCCGGGCGCACAACACGCCGCGCCTCACGTAGGGCATCGAGACCATTACCCCAGATGCCTCGGAAGCTCGTGGCCACGTCGAAACTCGCCGCGTCGAACGGCAAGTGCAACATGTCGCCGATCTTGATGGTAGCTTCAGGCGAGCGCACTGCCGCAATGGCCGTGAGCCCTCGTGAGGCATCGAGACCGCTAGCCGTGGCACCACGTTCACACGCCAACCGTACGGCCAGACCGCTGCCGCAGGCAATATCGAGATAGCGCGTCCCCGACGCCACGCCGGTCTGGTCGAGGAGGTGTTGGTACTCACGCCAGTGCAGATTTTCGATGAGATAGGCAAATTCCGCAGCATGCCGACCCCACCCCGCATCAACATCTTCCCAGCTCATGGAATGTCATCTCCTTCATAGATGGGACAGGTACTTACGTCAAGTGCTGGAACACCCAGTGCGCTGCTACCAAGAGGGCGCGATCCTGGTTTCGCTTGCCAATGAGTTGTGCGCCAATGGGCAGACCGTTGGGGCCAGTGAACACCGGCACCGTAAGAGCTGGGGCATACATGGTCGTCCAGATTACGCACGGTGACGCATTACCAGTATGCCAGCCCCGCGGTGCTTCACCAGTGACCGCGGCAGTGAGCAGCACGTCGTATGGGGCGCAGGTGTTGGCGAATTTCCCGCGGCACGCCTCGGCAAAATCGCGTGACGCGCTATAGCGCTCGAAGCGGCACGCCAGGCCATCCTGGAGTCGGCCGTCTTTCAGTTCAGCGCTGATCTGCTCCCAGTGGTGGTCGATTTCCCAGGTGAGATTGCGCGCAAATTCGAAACTCGTGATCCAGCGTTGCGCCTCTTCAATCTGCGCAAACTCGGGCGGTAACGTCACCTCGTCAACTTGTGCGCCAGCTTTGGCGAGTTGTTGCGCGGCATCTTCAAGTAGACGCTGTGTCGTAGGCTCGACAATCGACCACAAATGGGTGCGGCAGAACCCAATCCGCGGTGGTGTCCCAGGCACATCAGGCAACGGCTTGGCAGGTATGCCTAGCAAGATGTCGCGATAGAGGGCAATGTCAGCGATAGAGCGCGCGAAAAGTCCCAGCGTATCGAGTGACCCGGCAGCTTCCTTGACTCCTACACAGCGCAGATCGCCATAACTCGGTCGATAGCCGAATACCCCACAGAACGACGCTGGACGAATGGTGGAACCCGTGGTCTGGGTCCCAAGCGCCAGTGGCACCATACAGTCACCTACAGCCGCGGCAGAGCCACTTGATGAGCCCCCCGGAGTCCGCTGTGGATCTCTGGGATGTCTGGTCTTACCCGGATGGCGATTGGCGAACTCGGTGGTGACCGTTTTGCCCATGAGGATTCCGCCAGCGCGCCGTGATAGCGCCACGCAGGCTGCATCACTGGCAGGTTGATGGCCTTTGTAGATCGGCGAGCCGTACTCGGTCGGCATGTCACAGGTATCGATGATGTCTTTCACACCGAACGGCACACCGTGCAGCGGGCCATGTACACTGCGTTGATCGAGGGCGCGCGCTCCGGCCAGGACGTGCTTGGAGTCCAGATATTGCCACGCCTGCACATACGGCTCGCGTTCGTGGATACGTTCGAGACAGGCCTGGGCCATCATTTCGCAGGTCGCTTTACCCTCTGCGATGGTGTGGACAATCTCGGTGGCGGTCAGTGTATGAAGGCGTGCTGCCAGGCAGTTCGTCGTCAGTGGCATAGCGGCATTTCCTCTCCTCAGATGAAGGCGGTTGCATGCTGTGAGTGTGCCATACCGCGCCGAGGCTGTACAGATCTCATGGCGGCAAAGAAGGGGGGTAGACGGTAGTGTCCTGAGCCACGATACCCGACGAGACGTACATCAAGATTAAGAAAAATGGTACTCTCTTTATTGGATGGTCGACCCCGAGGGCAACACAATTGATTGCTTGTTGTGCGCGACGCGAGATGCGAAGGCTGCCGAGCGGTTTTTCTACAAGGCCGTGCAGGAGTATCACACGACCATCGGTTTATCACACCCCGGATCAATCCGTGGCTGGGGTTTGGCTCGTCCCGAACTGCTCGGCGGACCCTTCAGGGCTATGAGGTGATCGCCGATCCACGGGCCGGCCGGCTGGCCGGCAACGCCCTGATCGAGGCGTATGTGATTGGCGTTGAGGTCGGTGGCCAGATCGGGGCTGCGATGACGATCGGTCACTACCACCGGGGCTTCCACGGCACCGGCACGCTCGCCATCTTCTCAGCGCTGAGCGCGCTCGCCAAACGGTACTGCTTCGACGTTGCCACCACGCAGACCGCGTTTGGTATCGCCGCCTCCATGGCCAGCGGACTGCAGCGCAACTTCGGCACGATGACCAAGCCCCTGCACACGGGCTGGGCCGCGCGCAGTGCGCTCGCTGCCGTGCACCTGGCCCGTAGTGGCTTCACTGCAGCGCCAGACGTACTGGAAGCGCCAGGCGGGTTCTTTGCCGCCTATGGGGTCGAGGCGTCGTGTCCGGAAGCTGCTATCAGCCGACTTGGCAACCCCTGGGTCATCGTCGATCCGGGCCTGGCGTTAAAACGCTTCCCCTGCTGCTATGCCGCGCATCGCGGCATGGACGGTGTGCTCCAACTCAGGCAAGGTCTCGGGCTCAATGCCGAGAATCTGGAGCGCCTCACGTGCCGCATGCCCCCCGGCGGCATGCGGGTCCTGATCTATCCGCAGCCGCAGACCGGGCTCGAGGGCAAATTCAGCCTGCAGTACGCCCTGGCCGCTGGAGTGCTCGATGGCACTTACACCCTCCGGTCGTTCACTGACGAAGCGGTGCATCGTCCCCAGAGCCGTGACCTGCTGGCGCGGATACATGTCAGCGAGGATCCCCACTGTGCTGACAACGATCCCCTGCTCGAGACACGCAGTTCCGGCAGCCGCGGCTTCGTGGAGGTCGAGGCCGTGCTCAAGGATGGGCGGTGTGAGACCGTGCGCGTGGACCAGGCACCGGGCCATCCGTCCCGTGAACTCACCTGGGACGACATCGCGGCTAAATTCATGGATTGCGCGGCCCAGACGCGTATTGACTCCGGCAAGGCCCAGCGAGCCCTCGGCCTCCTGACGCGCCTCGAAACCTGCACGGACATCAGCGCGGTGGTAGCGCTGTTGCACTGACGGCACGACGCTGTTCCGTATCGGGGGAGTGCTGCGCGAGCTTTGGCGGACAGTCCTTGGAGAAGGCAGGGCCATGCAGCTCCTGCGCTGTCAAGTGTTGCTTGGCTTGTTTGCGCTGCGGTGGGCCCCTGGCGGCTGCGCTGCACTGTGTGGAGGCGCACCCGCTCGCCGGGCTCCCACTGTCTCCTTACGCATCCGCAAGGCATGGATAACTTCATTGCCTATGCCTGGGGGAAGCAGGTCTATCGGAGGGAAAGGCCGCACGGATATGGTGACAGCTCTGTTCTCACTGAGCCTTGTTGCGTTCTCGCTGCAGCCCACGTATCATGATCACCGGGCCGGGGCCAGACGCTATCATGCGTCTCGCCCAGCCCATCGCCACCATGGGGCTCGACCTGGGCTGTCTCCTGCGGCCATACTACGTCACGTCTCTCTGTCCAGCGTTCCCCAGGCGCAGCAGTGACTGCAGACGCTCAACTCGGCACACGGAGGGAGGGCGCATGAAAAGAGTATTAGCGATCATTTTAGGCGGCGGGGCCGGGACCCGGCTCTATCCCTTAACCAAGCTGCGCGCTAAACCGGCGGTGCCTCTAGGGGCAAAGTATCGCTTGATCGACATTCCAATCAGTAACTGTATCAACTCGGAGATCCACCGCATTTACGTCTTGACGCAATTCAACTCCGCCTCGCTCAACCGGCATATTGCACGCACCTACGCCCTGGAGGGCGCTGGCTTCTCGCAAGGCTTTGTCGAAGTGCTCGCCGCCCAGCAGACGCCGGACAGCCCGAGCTGGTTTGAAGGCACGGCGGACGCCGTGCGCCAGTATCTGGGGTTATTTGCGGATTGGAATGTCGATCAGTACCTCATTTTGTCTGGTGATCAGTTATACCGCATGAATTACGCTGATTTTATTCAGTCCCATCGCGAGACGAAAGCCGACATCACCATAGGGGTCGTTCCGGTTGAGGCGCGTCGGGCGTCGGACTTCGGCTTGCTGCGGATCGACACCCAAGGGCGCGTGCGGGGTTTCAGCGAAAAACCCACGGGAGAGGCCCTGCACGCGATGCAGGTCGATACGACCAGGCTGGGCCTGTCTGCGGAACAAGCCCAGGCGGCGCCCTATATTGCGTCGATGGGGATCTATGTGTTTGAAAGATCGGTGTTACATGATCTCTTAACGCAAGCCCCTGTGCGTATGGATTTTGGCAAAGACATCCTCCCGCCGGCGGCGAGTGAGTACAATGTGCAGGCGTATCTCTTCCAGGATTACTGGGAAGATATCGGGACGATCGAAGCGTTTTACCACGCCAATCTGGCGCTTACCGCTCAGCCGGAGCCGCTGTTCAGTTTTTACGATGAACAGGCGCCTATCTACACGCGGTCGCGCTACCTGCCCTCCACGAAGCTGCTCGATGCCCACGTGAGTGAGTCTATGCTCGGCGAGGGCTGTATTCTGAAGGAATGTACGGTGAAGCGCTCGGTCATCGGTCTCCGCTCGCGCATCGAAACCGGCTGTGTGATTGAACAGGCGCTCGTGATGGGTGCGGACTACTATGAATCGCCGAGCCAACGGGTGGAGCACGTCGAGCAAGGCACCATTCCCCTGGGGGTGGGGGCGCACACGACAATTTACAAAGCTATTGTCGACAAAAACGCCCGCATCGGGCGCCATGTACGCATTATGAACCAAGATCACGTGCAGGAGGCCAATCAGGAAGACCTAGGCTTTGTCATCCGCAATGGTATTGTGGTCGTCATAAAAAACGCCACCATTCCTGACGGGATGGTGATCTAGCGGGACATGGCGAGACGACCACAGCGATGGGGGCGGAGGCGCAGACGAACAGGGGTGGCCTGCCTGTGATCACTGTGCCAATGATGCACACGGGCCTCTTCCCGAGCATGGCTCCTGCTTCGAGGAGCCTCCTGCTCCGCAGTACGATGGCCAACGCAACGCGAGGGCGAAAGAGGTCGAGGAGTCGATCATGACCGTGCAGAATCACCACGCATTCCGTATCCGTCCCCATATGCGCCGGGGCCTGTGCACCGAGGTGCCTCTCCCCACCCGGCTCGTGTCCAACGAAGAATTCCCGCCGCAACCGCAAACCGCCGGCCAGCAGGAGGTGGAGCATCGGATCCTCACGGAGGCGGGGCGTCTGGCGTCAAGGCTCGGGCTCACCCGCCGGGACTTCCTACGGAGCAGCGGCGGGATGGCGCTGTCGCTCCTCGCCATGAACGCGGTCTTCGGCCGGTTCTTCGACGTCCTCCCTGTCGAAGCCGCCGATGCGGCGGCGTTCCGGGAACGTACAGGAGAGCCTTTCTTCATCTTCGACGTGCAGGTCCATTACGTTGGCTCCGGGTATGACCCTGACAATGCAGAGGCCGGTCGCAAGGGTGCCGTCACGAAGCAGGGACTGCTGGGGCTGCGCAAGGGGTCCCAGCGGATGAACCCGCAGCTCACGGCCGACCGCGGTACCCTGGCTGACCTCGGGTGGGGGAATTTTGTGAAGGAGGTCTTCCTCGATAGCGAGACGGCGATCGCGCTCATCTCGACACCGCCCGGGCCGTATCCCCAGGAAGCGGTGGTGCCGCCGAAGGAGATGACCCACATCCGCGATGAGATCAACCGTGTGACGCAGTCCCGCCGCATGCTTGCCCACGGCCTCGTCACGCCCCAACTCGGCCAGGCCGATCTCGACTTCATGGACCTGCAGGCAGCCACGCTCAAGGTCGACGCCTGGAAAGCCTACACCGGGGCCCCACCCAAAGGATTCGATCATGGCTGGTTTGTCGACGACGAGAAGATCGCCTACCCCATGCTCGAGAAGGCTCGGGCGCTCGGAGTACGGCGCTTCTGCGTGCACAAGGGCCTTCCCCTCGGTCCGGTCGAGGATTACAACCATCCACGCGACCTGATCCAGGCAGCTAAGGATTTCCCGGACATCGACTTCCTCGTGTATCACTCCGGGCTCCTCGGTGTCATGGCGACCAATCAGTCCGCGGACGTCCCCTGGACGACCGAGTTCTGCCAGATGAAGCAGAAAGCACCGGACCTCACGAACATTTACATGGAGTTAGGATCCACCTTTGGGCAGCTGGTCACGACCAACCCCACCGCCTGCGCCCACCTGCTCGGCCAGATCATCGGGGCCTTTGGCGCCGACCATGTGCTATGGGGAACCGACTCGATCTGGTACGGTACGCCGCAGTGGCAGATCGACGCGTTCCGACGCTTCGAGATTCCCGAGGCGCTGGTCGAGAAGCACGGGTATACGCCGCTCACGCGCGCGGTGAAGGAGCAGATCTTCGGGCTGAACGCGGCGCGGGTCTTTAGCGTCGACGTGAACGCTACGCGTAATGAGCTTCCCAAGGACTACCTAAGCCGAATCAAGATGGCATATATAGAGGAAGGCCCCGCTCCGAGTCACCGCTGGTACGGATGGGTCACGAGATAAGTGGTGTGCCTCACAGGGTGTCACATGGATATAATACCGCAACGCCATGCGGTATATCCAGAGTGGCTCAGGTATAGCGTCTTACCTCCCCCAGGAGATGCTATGCCTGTTTTTATGCGGGCTTCCAGCTCTGCATATCTCCTGATGGTTGCAAACGGCGATGAGGGAGGAGCGGATATGCACTTCAGACTATCAGCCTCACCACAGGCGGCCAGGGGGCTGCGGGGGAAGGCCGAGTCATGACGCGGGATTTGCACGGGTACGCCAATCGTTACCCGGACGTACGCTGGCCGGGTAGCGCACGCGTCGCTGTGTCGGTGGTGCTGAACATTGAGGAGGGCGCGGAATTGCTCCTCTCTGCTGGCGACGAGCGCAACGAAACCATCCACGAGGCGGTCCAGCAGGTCGAGGGCGCGCCCGATCTGTGCCTCGAGAGGCCATTTCGAATATGGTGCGCGCGTCGGCTACTGGCGCATCTGCGCGCTCGCTGACCACTACGGGGTGCCGCTGACGCTTAATGCCTGCGCCCGCGCACTCGAGGCGATGCCGTGGGTTGGCACGGACGCCGCGCAGCGCGGCTACGAGATCCAATGCCACGGCTGGCGTTGGGAGCCACACGCTGGGATGAACGAGGCGCAGGAGCGCGCGCTGATCGCGCAGTGCGTCGAGACGATCCGCCGCGTGCACGGCAAGCCACCGGTCGGCTGGCATACGAAGTCCTCTGCCTCGGTCAATACGCGCCGCCTGCTCGTCGAGCACGGGGGCTTCCTGTACGACTCCGACGCTGACAACGATGACGCACCGTACTACGTCCAAGTCGCCAGCACGTCCCATCTGGTATTACCGTACGCCTTTGACACTAATGACATGCGGTTCTTCGACGGCTATGCCTTCGTGCGCGGATGCGATTTCGCCGGGTACGTCGTCGACGCGTTCGACCGGCTGTGGGAGGAAGGTGCGCGCCAGCCGAAGATGCTCTCGATTGGGCTCCACACGCGGATCATTGGCCGCGCGGCGCGAATCGGCGGCCTCGAGCAGGTGCTAAAGCACCTGCAAAAGAAGGGTGGGGCCTGGTTTGCGCGCCGCGAGGACATCGCGCGCCACTGGCTCCGAGAAGCGCCCCCGCGATAAAGTGGCTTTGTGCTCTCATGGAGGCCTGCGTCTGGGGGTGAGAGCCAGGGGCTGCAGGTCATTGGTGCTGCTCGCGGTTCAAGGAGCGTCAGCCGCGGTGCCTCATAGCAGCGTTCATAGTATAAAGAACACCTACATACGACCGTGCAATGTAGCCGACGGGCCTTGACGGAGATGCCCATCGCGATGTAGCCTATGCCGATGCATATCCTATGACCCGCCAGCAAAAGGAGGCTCACATGGCAAGCAGCACACAAACAACGTATGACGTTGACATCACAGACGTGGAATATCTCCGACACGGCGATAAACCCCTGTTGGCGCGTCTTTTCAGGCCGCGCGGCAGCGGACCGTTCCCGATCATGGTCGAATTGCACGGCGGGGCGTGGGTCCGTGGGGATCGTCTGAACGGTAACGCGTCCAACGAAGCACTGGCTCAGCATGGTGTGATCGTGGCCGCACTGGATTTTCGCGTGCCGCCGGTGGCACCGTATCCGGCCTCGCTGGCCGACATCCACTATGGGATTCGCTGGTGTAAGACCCAGGCTGCGGCGTGGAACGGTCGTCCAGACCGCATCGGTGCCATGGGCACCTCCAGTGGCGCGCACCAGGCCATGCTACTCGGCATGCGCCCGCACGATCCACGCTACGCCACGCTGTCACTCTCGGCGGGCGCCGCGGCGGTGGATGGCACCCTGGGCTGCGTGATCATGGTCTCTCCCGTGATCGACCCACTGGGACGCTACCTCTATGCCAAAGGCCTGCGCCAGGATGTCACCCCACCCGCCGGGTTCGCCGACCGTGTGGTGCCCATGCATGACCAGTACTGGCAGACAGAAGAAGCCATGGCCGAGGGGGCCCCGGCGCGTATCCTGGCCCGTGGGGAGCGGACAGCCCTGCCGCCCGTATTGTGCCTAGCACGCCAGTACGAGGCGGGCCATCCCCGCCCGGACCTTGATGAGTTCGTCCGACAGTACCGCCAGGCTGGTGGCAAGATCGATGTGACCATCTTCGAGGGGGAAGGCGAAGGTCTCATGCGCAATCTCTCCTCGCCGACGGCCCACCAGGCGCTCGAGCAGATGATCGCGTTCATGCACCAGCATCTCGGGTAAGTCAGGGGCCCTGTCGACCGCGGTGACATGCCCCCTGGACGGCCTGTGGCATTGTCACACGCATCGACTATGCAGGCGTGGCCTACACCCTCGCTGCATGCACCATTCCCGCTGGCGCGTTGGCTGGTTGGGATGAGCCTGCCACAGAGAGGGGACACGCCACGTCTCCGCCGGATTTTACGGGCGACAAACTCTACTCTTGGTTGGGGTCGGCATGGCATGCACGCCCCGGTAGTGTGTTGGTGCGCGGGTGTGCCATGCTGCTCCCCGCAGCGGTTCTATAATCATGTGAACGTATGGTGAAACCGGTAGCGGAAGGAAGACACACATGACCGAGCCTACCCTGTGTGTCGATCGTCTGACCCCCGCCATTGGCGCGCTGATTGAAGGGGTCGACTTGAGCGGGGAGTGCAGTGCGGTGCTGCTCAATCGCCTCTATGAGTTGCTCATCGAGCATCTGGTGCTGTTCTTTCCCGATCAGACGCTGACACCTGCAACGCTCCTCGCGTTTGCCGAAACCTTTGGTGAGCTCGACACCCCGCACCATGTCTACCCCCACGTGCCGGGCTATGAGCGCGTGGTGTTGCTGGAAAACGATGGCGATCGCCGTCCCAATACGGATGTCTGGCATACGGATCTCACGTTTAAGCAAAACCCGCCTTTTGCCTCGATTCTGTACGCGAAAGCCATTCCCACATGTGGTGGGGATACACTCTGGTCTAGTATGTACGCAGCTTATGAAGCCCTCCCGGACGGCATGAAAGCGGATCTCCAGGACCTCTTAGCCGTGCATGCGACGGGCTCGTACTGGAATCAATTTTTCGCCCAGGGCGGTATCACGCGTCTCAATGAGGGCATGGCAGCCATGGGAGCGGCGGTACATCCGGTCGTCGCCAGCCACCCGGTGACCGGGAAACCGTTTCTCTACGTCAATCGCCATTTCACCACGCACGTGTTGGGAATGTCCAGCGGCGACAGTCAGCGTCTCCTAACGGCGTTGTTTGACCACATCAACCAGCCCGACTTTCAGGTCCGCTTCCGCTGGCACCTGGGGACGGTGGCAATGTGGGATAACCGTGTCACCCAGCACTATGCCGTCGCCGACTACTTACCTCAGTATCGCTGTATGCATCGCGTCACGGTGGTCAACGATCGACGGAGTTCCAGGAAGTGACGAGGAGTGGCCCCTTCACGGCCGTGCGTAGCTCTGTGAGGCTGTCCGAAACGCTCAAGGAAGCGTAAGGAATACGCCAAGCCCGTCTTCCTCGCGGAAGCACATCGCGTCTTCGCTCTGCGCAGCGCTGGCAGTCTGGCGTCTGTGGCGGCTTAGTCCATGGCCAGCAAGTCACGCCGGCGAGGGTCATGTAAGGTTTGCGCCTTTTTCTGGGCTGCGGTATCTAAGCATTGCTGCGAACAGACTGTAAAGGCGGACCGGGGACGGTACCGCTCAGCCTCGGGCTTGCGCGCTCCACAGCCCTCGCATTTGAAGGTGACCGTAGACTCTGTGTTCATGGCTTGCTCCATACATTGTAGCCCCAGAGGTATCAACCTCCCTCAGCCTCAGTATACAAGGAGAAGGCGTAGGTGTGTGAAAAAATCGTCCGTACCTCGGCATGAGGCGCTGGTCGGGATACATGCATCTTGCGGCAACCTGTCGCCGTTTTGCAACTCAGCCGACGTTTGCGCTGGAGCTTATTGGTATCACACTGGAAAATTGCATGCCCTTGGCAACTCAATCTGAGGCGCATAAATACAGGCTTTGCCATACGTCAAGGACAAATGACGTTTTTCTGCTTGACCTTACGCGTCACTTCGTATATCTTACGGCCATATGACGAGGGGAAATGGCTACGGTGGTGATGGACCTATGCATTTCCAAGCATGATAACACCTCTACACTCATGATAAGCGCTTGAAAAAAGGAGGAAATTCTCCATATACGCGGCATGCAGCCACTGACATGCACATGCCTGCATCCTTCCCACCATGTCACGTAGTGACAGGCCCGTATGACCTGTCCAGAGCCTACAGGGTGCACAGACGGGTGCTGGAGCGCGCCCACTATGGTCGAGGGTCGAAGACCATGGCTGCTGCTCACATCCTAACTGCGCCAAAGATCACCCCCGAGGAGGCTCACTGTTATGCGCGTATGGCCAGGAACGCCGGCGCCGCTCGGCGCCACATGGGATGGCAAGGGCGTCAATTTTGCGCTGTTCGCCGAGAACGCGACCCAGGTGGAGCTCTGTTTATTTGAGGAGATTGATGCGGTGCAGGAGCTGCACCGGCTCTCCCTCCCCGCCCCCACTGACCATGTCTGGCATGCCTATCTGCCGGATGTACGCCCCGGACAACTCTACGGCTACCGGGTCTCTGGTCCCTACGCCCCCGCGCAGGGCCACCGCTTCAACCCCCACAAGGTGGTCCTCGACCCCTATGCCAAAGCCATTGGCCGAGAGGGGCGCTGGGGGGACACCCTCTTTGGGTACCGCGTGGGCGCTCCCGACGCGGACCTATCCTTTGACCCGCGCAATAATGCGGCGTCAGCCCCGCTGGCTGTGGTCATTGATCCGGCCTTTACCTGGGGGGCGGACCGTCCCCCACGGATCCCTTGGCACCACACGCACCTCTACACGCTACACGTCCAGGGCTTTACCCAGGGACATCCCGCGATCCCCGCGCCACGACGCGGCACATACCTGGGGCTGGCCTCGGAGACGGCGCTCCGTCACTTGACTACCCTGGGCTGCACAGCGGTAGCCCTGCGGCCGATCCACGCCAGCCTGCCCACGCAGTGCTCGGTCACCAGGCAGCCGCCGCCGGCCTGGGGCGCCACACCGCTCAGCTTTTTCGCGCCTGCATGCCGTTATGCCGCCAGCGGCGGGCCGCTCACCGCCGTGCAGCAATTCAAAATCATGGTCGCCACGCTGCACGCGGCCGGGATCGAAGTGCTGCTGGATGTGATCTACACCCCCACTGCCGAAGGCAACCATCTGGGCCCGACCCTGTCGCTGCGCGGCATCGACAACGCCGCCTATTACCAGCTCGCGCCCGACCAGCCGCGGTACTATAGGGCGGCCCCAGACGCGGGCAACGCTCTCAACCTCCAGCATCCGCGTGTGCTCCAGCTCCTCATGGACAGCCTACGCTACTGGGTCACGGAGATGCATGTGGACGGCTTCCGCTTCGCTGGAGCAAGTCCCTTGGCCCGCGAGCACGTGGCGGTGGACCGCGGCGGGACCTTGGGCACCATCCTGCACCAGGACCCGGTCTTGTCCCAGGTTAAGCTGATGGCGGCGCCGTGGGACGGAGGCCCCAGGGATGCAGAGGGGGACTATGGCTTCGGACGCTGGCGTGTCTCCCATGGCCCCTATCGAGAGCCCAGGCGACGCGGTGGGCCCGGCGACCAGGGCCCGTGGGCGGCGTAGGCCGCAGGAGTTTTTTGCCCCTACGGGCGCACCCCTTCTCCCACTGGGCCATGTGTGCTTCCCCGCTCTCGCACCTCCATTGGGAGCCGGATGGTAAAGGTGGAACCCTGTCCCAAGGTACTTGTGGCGAAGATATCACCCCCCATGAGCCGGCAGAAGCGTCGGCTAATGGCGAGTCCCAACCCCGTACCACCATACTGCCGAGTCGTCGAGGCGTCGACTTGGACAAAGTCCTGAAACAGTTGCCCCACTTGCTCAGTGGTCATACCAATACCCGTATCATGTACGTGGAAGACGCACCACTCGCGCCCCTCCCCTATCTCACGGGTTACCTGGAGCGTGATACGGCCCTGGGTGGTAAACTTGCAGGCGTTACTAAGGAGGTTCAACAAACTCTGCCGGACTTTGGTCAGATCGGCGTGCATCAGGGTCACATTGTCGGCCACATAGACGTCAAGCGTATTCGCATTGTGGCTCGCAGCAGGCTGGACCGTGCACCGTACCTCTTCGAGCAGACGCGGGACGTCGAAGGTCTCCAGATGCAACCCCATCTTCCCAGCCTCGATCTTAGAGAGGTCGAGGATGCCATTAATGAGTGCGAGGAGGTGCTTACCGGCACTGTGAATTTTACGGAGGTCGGCGAGTGGTGCGTGTTGCCCGAGGGCTTCCGCATCTTCGATCAGCATCTCGCTATAGCCGATGATGGCATTGAGCGGGGTGCGGAGTTCATGGCTCATATTGGCGAGAAATGTACTCTTAGCCTGATTGGCCTGCTCCGCGGCCGCCTTGGCTCGGCGCAGTGCTTCCTGGGCCCGCTCGGCTGCCTTCGCCCGGAGGAGGATGGCGGCCTGGGCGCTGATGCCAGTGAGGAGCTGCAAATCTGCCGGTGTAAAGCCCCGTGGTGTAGTGCAGGTGTCCACCTGGATGAGGCCCAAGATCTCATCGTCGGCGAGGAGCGGCGCGCACATGATACTGCGGATGGATAGGTCGATAATGGAGTCGTGCTCATGAAAACGTGTGTCGTCCAAGGCATCACAGGAGAGGATGGAGCGATTGTGCAGTGTCACGTCCTGCACAATCGTCCGTGAGATGGCCACTTCTTCCTGCCGGTCTGCTGTGCTGTGCCGCACTTTGGCTGCCACTGGAACGAGTGTGCTACTGTCGTTGTCGCGCACCATGATGAAGGCACGTTCTGCCGCGGGAAACAGCTCAAAGAGGCAGTCAAGGATCCGGTGGAGCAGAGTCTCGTGATCCGTGATGGTCCCGAGCGCGGTGCTCACCTGACACATGGCCTGCAGGCGTTTGACGGCTTCGCGCAGCCCTTTATCGGTGTGTTGCTCCGCTTCGCTTACCTCCAGCATATTCGCCGACGCGTCGAGCGCCAGAGCGACTTTGGGCTGGGCGGCATCGTCCACGCGCATGTGTACCTGCAAAGTGCCCGCATCTCCCGAGCGCGTGAGGCATTGTGTCATCTGCTCGGCGAATTCATAGTGAAATATCCGGTCACGCTCCTTCTGTAGGGGCGGTGGTGGGTCGGCACGAAAGACCATGCGGGTGGAGCCAATCCGAATCTCATCACCATCATGGAGGGTATAAGGGAGGCACGGGACGAGACGCTGGCCCTGGACGAGGACACCATTCGAGGACTGGAGATCTTCAATGACGAAAGAGGTGCCACGTCGCCGGATACGCGCGTGTTGGCGACTGACACGTGCCTCGGGCAGACAGAGCAAACTTTCCCGATGACGTCCAAGCAACGCTTCGTCGGGAAGCGACACTTGCGTCCCACAGTGGAATCCCTCAAGCATTTCTAGGCATGCCATAGCTTCGACCCACAACCTCTATCGTCGTCTTGACTACTCCAGGGCGCTCGTTGTCTTATCGGCAGAGGATGTGAGGCACTTGATCCTGGGGGCGGTGTTCCATCCCCGGAGTGAGCCCTGGCCTCGGCCAAGGCGCCCCCGGGAACACCACCTGCCGGGGGGGTAAAGCTCCCGGTCAGGTCCAGCGTTGTCTGGCTGTTGACTCAACAAGTTGACCAAATCCGTCTCGTATTTATACAGAGTTATGAACGGAGATAGAGGGCAAGGCCGGCCTGGAGGATGTGGAGAGGAAGCAGGGCGCATTTCATCCGGGCTGGCCGAATGGTCGTGTGCAGTGCTGTGAGTAACGCTTCTTGAGGAAGGGTGATGACCTCCTGGAGTATTTGTCCCTGGATCAGCTCGGTCAAGATGGAAGCGGCAGCACGACTAATGATACAGCTATCCCCACGAAACCGCACCGCCGTGATTGTCTGCTCCGCACTGACGTTCAGTTCCATCCGGATGCGGTCTCCACACAGAGCATTGACGGCTTCGTGTGCCACTTCTGGCGCTGGGAGGGCACCATAATTACGCGGATGGCGAAAATGTTCGAAAATAGTCTCACCGTACTGCAGCGTCATGGTGGGACGCCTTTATATTCTGTCCTGCCGCTGCTGACTCAGCGGCAGATAACTGCCGCCGTAGCGGGTCGCCACCACTTCAGCGAGAATCGCCAGCGCAATCTCTGGCGCCCCCCGTCCACCAAGGTCCAGCCCAATCGGCACTCGGATACGCCGCAACGCTTCGTCAAGCACACCGTCTTCGCGCAAAAATTGCCGGAGTCCTTCGCCCCGGCGGCGGCTCCCTAAGACTCCGATGTAGCCCACCGGACGCGATAGGATATGACGGAGGATCGGCAGATCATATTTGTAGTCATGCGCCACGAGAATCACCGCAGTGGAGGAAGACAGCGGTAGAGTCTTGACGATCTCGGAAGGAATTCCTACCAGAAGTGTATCCGTCGCGGGGAAGCGCTCAGGCGTCGCAAAGCGCGGCCGGCTGTCCACCACGACCGTGTGGAAACCAATGGGCCGAGCCAGCTGTACCAGCAACATCGCCATATGGCTGGCTCCGACAATGATGAGCGTGGCCGGCGGTATATGGACCTCCACAAAAATCCGCACTGTCGTGTGTGGAAGCGCAAAGGACAGAGTACGCGAGAGCCCCTGTGCCAGGTCAGGTAGCACGGCCGCGCAGACTGCCTGATCCAGCGTTGTATCGCCTAGCGAACCGAGAGTACAGCCATTGTCGAGAAGTAGCAGCTTCGCCCCTATCGTCGTGCCGTCCAGGCAGGTCATCAGTGCTCCTGAACCGCTCCTGTCGACGTGCGGACTTCAGGACGGTGTACAGGTCAAAAGGTGGAGAGTGCGCAGCGCTGAGTGGTTCGATGAATACTTCAATTGTCCCAGCGCACGATAGCCCG
>AR_comb_assmDRAFT_10200624_pt1 | contig 26663 bp, 12 predicted proteins | sample ArasoioldDNA_FD_10543 | JGI IMG/M metagenome (IMG submission 10543) | reverse complement strand
AACTACAGTGGCCCTCGTTGGCTCCCCTTTGCTCCCCTTACATAGGATCTACATCATTGGCGTCACCCCGACAGGGCGAGCCACTGTCGCAGCCTTGCGGCTGAATCGGCCTGGGTTGGTGAACATGCGCCAGGTGTTGTATGGGATTGGTAAGCATCCTCCCGATCTTCCAGAGACATAGTGCTGTCTTTACATAAAGACCAGCAAGGTTACGCAGCTATCTCTGAGGTCACTGCAGAGGTCACTGCAGGAGACACATTGAGGCTCTGCAGTCGGTCCTGTGCGGTCATGGAGGTGTTGAGACGTGCAAGCCATGCGGTTAACGCCGCGCGAGGCAATGTTCATGCATACCAATAGAGTGTACTATACCGTCTGATAATAGGTTGTCGTTTCCCTCGGACCTACCCTCTTAGGAGGCCGTCACTATGACGACAAAGGCACAAATGCTCCAAGCGATCCGTGAGCTGCCTGATGACGCGACGGTCGAAGACGGAGCGCTTCTATTTGCTCCACAAAGTCGAGCGTGGGATCGCACAGGCCGATGCTGGCCAGAAGGTCTCCCAGGAAGAAGCCCACACACGGATGGCACGGTGGCTGACATAACGTGGACCGACCAGGCATTGGCAGATGTGGAGGCGGGTATTTAACCACAACGCGCCTCTGTGGTTTTACATCCTCAGGGAAGCAGAGCAGACCAAACACAACGGGATTGCAGCTCTCAAGGGCAGGTGTCATTTGGGCTCAGTGGGCGGTCGCATTGTGGCCGAGGTGCTGGTGGGACTTGCTTATCACGACAAGCACTCCCTCCTCTGGCAGACGCCGCAGTGGCAGCCACAGCCGCCTGTGGCTCGGCAGGGCGAGGCGTTCGATATGACACGGCTGATTGAGTTCACTGACCAGCACTTTTGCTGAGGGAACACATTCCCTTTGCCCACCGACAATTCCTCGCCCTCGGTTGCCACTCGGAAGCTGCTATCCCAAACTTACGACGGTAGGAGACGTATGCTCAACCAGCCACTTGTCTGAGAGATGCTGGTTTAGGCTGGCAGAAGCGATTGTAACTAAGGCTATTTTGGGGTAAGAGCTTTGACTATTTTTCCCCTCAATGTATTACGGAGAATTATTATAGGCTCCATTGCGACGTTTTTTCCTTCAGCTTCCCTAGTCTGAGCTTCTTGTATTGCTTTTTCAAGCGCCATAGCAATTGCTCTATTGAAGGTTAGATTGTCTTCATCATTCCCTGAAACCTTCTTTGACTCATCATATTCCTTTTCTATAATAGTATATAAAGTTTCATAAAGCTGTTCCCGCGCAACGTCCTTTATCAGATTCGGCGTATCTGAAGAAGGGTGTTGCACGGAGGGGTCGGGATTTATAGCCTCAAAAACCTCATTGATGTTTTCCTCAGCTGCCTGAGAAATGCCCAGTTCAGGGTGGCTCTGGTGAGTGATAGGACGCTTCTTATCCTGATACGCGGTGGGATTAGCCGGTTCCGTAGTGAGTAATGTTAACAACAATGAGTTTGGCATCGTGCATCTCTCCCTGCGAGGATTACCTACGCATATAGATGAGTATGTGGAGGTCACGGCAGCTATTCTCCCCATACGCCCGCGACAGAGCAACACCATATAAGGGTATAGTTGCCATGTCAAACCCCATGATAGCACCCAGACCTAGTTCTGGACTCTGACACATAGATGGGAGCATGCCATGTTTGTTAGGAAGCCGATGTGGTCATGTGTCGTGCGACAAGCATGACCGCATGCTCTCCTCACCTAAGATGGGAATAAATATACGGATACCGGACACGCGTTGCCTGATTTCTACCTGCGAAATACCTGCAAATTCGCTGCAAAATCTCCTCTCGTAAGGAGACCTATTGCAGGCAGGTCCCATGCTCCACCCAGGACATGCTCCTCCACAGCCAGAGGTTGCTTAAGAAATGCCAAATGCTCCCCACATAGATTAGCTCTCTCCATCGCGTCGGGCGCGTAAAGTTGCCAGTCGCAGTTCTGGCTGAGCAACAAGGCGCTCAAGTATCTGTTGGTAATCCTCGAGCAGCCGGGTGACGGTAGAGGCGTCGAAGAGTGCGGTTTGATAGACGCATGCCCCCTCCAGCCCTTGCGGGCTTTCACGCATTGACACGGCTAGCTCACAGGCACTGGCCTCCACAGGTTGTGTCTCCAGTACTTGGATAGTCAAGGATGGCAATGCCAGCGCTTGCTGACGGGCATTCTGCAGCGCGAACATCACTTGAAAGAGTGACTGACGCTCACATTGATGGGCGTGTACTAACACGCGTGCAAGATACTCAAAGGGGAGATCCTGATGCGTATAGGCATCTAGTGTTGTGGTGCGCACGCGCTGGAGCACCTGGCGCAAGGAGGGATTCCCGCCGAGCGTGGTGCGCAGGATGACCAGATTGGCAAACAGGCCAATGAGCCCCTCTGTATCCTGGTACTGCCGGTTGGCCACGAGGGTCCCTATACGGACATCTTCTTGCCCTGTGTAGTGATATAAAAGCATCTTGAAGCCGGCCACCAAAGCCAAAAAGACGGTGATGTTTTCTTGTCGGCTTAGACGGGTGAGGGCAACGGTGAGCTCCTTGGGCAGATGGAAGGATTGGCTGTCTGTGCGCAAGCTCAATTCTGCCGTGCGCGGGCGATCCGTAGGCAATGCGAGCATGGGTAAGGGGGCGTGCAATTGCTGCATCCAGTAGGCGAGTTGGGCTTTCCCTGCCTCGCTGCGTAACCACTGGCGCTGCCAGTGAGCATAATGCGCATACTGCATGGGCAACTCTCGCAGCGGTGGAGGCTGGCCCTGGCTGAAGGCCTCATAGAGCACCGCTAATTCATGGAAGAACACGCCCCACGACCAGCCATCGCTGATGATGTGGTGCATGGTCAGGAGAAGAATATGCTCCTGCTCTCCGAGTCGTAGCAGACGTGTCTGGAGTAGGGGACCCTTTTCCAGGTCGAAGGGGTATAGCCCTTCAGCGCGGATCAGTTGCCGCGCTGCGGCTTCCCGTGCAGCCTCGGGCAGGGAGCGAAGGTCGTCTATCTCAAGGGGTACATGCAAGGTAGGAACGATAACCTGCACTGGCTGCCCTGCGCTGGTCGTAAAAGTGGTGCGCAGAGTTTCGTGGCGTTGGATTATAGCATTGCAGGTCTGCTCCAACGCGGTCACGTTGAGGGGCCCTGTTAGTCGCGCCGCGTACGGCATATTTGAAAAAGGTGCACCGGGGAGCAGCCGGTCGAGCTCCCAGAAATGCTCCTGGATCATGGTCAGCGGTACTGCCCCCTCCCGTGGCACGGCATGCAGGGGAGGAGCGGGTGTGCTCTGCACCGCCTGCCGGATCTCTTCAACACGTCGCGCCAGACTTGCCACCGTCGGCGCATCAAATAGCGACTGCAGCGGTACATCCACCTGGAACACCTGGCGCAAGCGGGAGACCACTTTCATGACCAAGAGGGAGTGACCCCCTAGGGCGAAAAAATTGTCATGAATGCCAACGGATTCAACCCCAAGTACAGGCGCCCAGATATCTACCAAGAGCTCTTCTGCGGGGGTGCGAGGGGCAACAAACGCCTCGCACAGCGGTGGCCGTGTCTGGTCAGGCGCCGGAAGTGCCTGGCGGTCTATTTTCCCGTTCGGTGTGAGGGGGAGTGCGTCGAGCACGACAAAAGCCGCCGGGACCATGTAGTCGGGCAATTTGGTTTGCAGGAAACTGCGCAACGTGTGGAGACTGAGAGCCGTTTCCTTAGACAGGACGACATAAGCCACCAAGCGTTTATGCCCCTGTATGTCCTCCTGAGCACAGACGACAGCTTGTCGTATGACTGGATGTTGCTCAAGTGCCGCCTCGACTTCTCCCAGTTCAATACGATACCCCCGGATTTTGACTTGATAGTCACTACGCCCGAGAAACTCGATGTTGCCGTCCGGCAGGTAACGGGCCAGGTCCCCAGTCTTATAGAGCCGTGCGCCTGGTGCATCGCTGAAGAGGTGTGGTATGAACCGCTCAGCGGTCAGCGCCGACTGATTGAGGTAGCCCCGTGCCAGATTGGCACCGCCGATGTACAACTCCCCCTGCACACCAATGGGTACAGGTCGCAGATGCTGGTCTAACAGGTAGATCTGCACGTTAGCTAGAGGACGGCCCAAGGGGAGCGTCGACGTTAGAGGTGCAGGTTTGTTTTCTTCCACCCGATAGGTCAGGACCCCTACAGTAGCTTCCGTCGGGCCGTAATGATTAAGGATGGCACAGTCAGGAGCCAGCCTCTGCAGACTCTCTACCCAGTCTGCACGAGACGCTTCACCACCCAAGATCAACAGGCGACGCGGGAAGATGTCCTCTGGATGCGGCACGGTGTGCAGCGCTGCGAGGTGGGAGGGCACAATTTTGAGACAATCAATGGCATGGCGGGTGAAATAATCAGCCATGGTATCGGGGTCAGCCACACATTCCTGAGACAGTATGTGGAGGCACCCACCGGTACACAAGGCGCCCAAGACCACAGTATTGCCCAAATCTGCAGCAAGCGTAGAAACCGTTGCAAAGCTGGCGGAGTGCGGTAGTGCCAGACGCTGCAAGATACCATGCAGATAGTTGCAGAGTTGCTGGTGCTCGACCGCCACCCCCTTGGGTATCCCTGTAGACCCCGAGGTATACATGACATAGACCAGATTATCAGGGGTCACTTTGCTAATGGGATTCGTTCCGCTCTCCTGGGCAATGCGTTTCCAGGCTGCGTCCAGGCAAACGACCTGGGTCTGAGGCTCGATGAGCCTTGTGAGCAGCCGCTGCAGAGTCAACAACACTGATACCTGCGCATCCTGCAAGATGAAAGTTAGACGCTCCTGCGGATAGGCCGGGTCGAGAGGAACATAGGCCCCACCCGCCTTGATGATGCCAAGTAATCCCACCACCATCTCTAAGGAGCGCTCAACATAGATGCCCACCCGTACTTCTGGTCCAACTCCTAGGGCTTGCAAGTGGTGCGCCAACTTATTGGCCCGGAGGTTGAGCTCTTGGTATGTTAATGCCTGCTCTTCAAATACCACGGCCACCGCGTCCGGAGTGCGTGCCACCTGGACCTCAAACCACTGGTGGAGACATGTATCCTGGGGATACGCTATCGAGGTGTTGGGCCACTCCACCAGCAGTTGATCCCGCTCCGCGGCAGTTAACATCGGCAGGTCCGCGAGTCGCTGTGCGGCATTGGCGCCCATGCCTTCTAGTGACGTCCGAAGATGTCCGAGCATTCGGGTGATCGTCGCGGTATCAAAGCGGTCACCCTGGTACCTGATCCGCAAGTCCAATATCGGGCCCGGTACTGCCACCAGGGTGAGGGCGTAGTGCGTACTAGACCTAGAACGCACATGATGGATTTCCAAGATGCCACTCCACTCTTGTATAGCGGTACGCGTTGGATAATTCTCAAAAACCAGGAGACTCTCGAACAGGGGCAGCCCTCGCGGCACATCACTCCACCCTTGCACCTGCACGAGAGGGCTGTACTCGAATTGGCGAGCCTCCACCTGTTGGCTCTGGAGGTCCTGCAACCATGGAAGGAGCAATGTCGCTGGACTTACCTGCACCCGGACTGGCAGGGTATTGATAAACAGCCCAATCATGGACTCGATACCTGGCAGGTCTGTTGGGCGACCGGCAACAGTCGTCCCGAAAACCACGTCTTCCTGGCCGCTGTAGCGGCTCAGGAGCACAGCCCATGCCCCCTGGACGAGCGTGTTCATACTGAGATGGTGTTGCTGTGCCAGCGCCTGCAGTGCCGCCGTTGCAGTGGCTGAAAGCCGCATCTGCTGCTCGGCATACGCTTCCGCCATGCCAAAGGAACTGTCATGATCCCGCCCAAAGTCAACTATAGTCGGAGTGGTAAAGCCCTTGAGCGTCTGCCGCCAGAATGCCTCTGCTTGAGACAGATTTTGCTGTTGCAGCCAGGCAATGTAGTCCCCATAAGGGCGACTCGCTTCCAGGTGCAGTTCCCGCCCTGCACAGTATGCGTCATACATCTGGAAGACTTCCTGCAGAAGTAAAGGCAGAGACCATCCATCTAACAGCAGATGATGCAAGGACCAGACAAATTGATAGGTGTCCTCGGCTAGTTGGACAAGGGTCAGACGCATCAGCGGTGCTTTGGACAGTTCAAAGCCGTGCGCTCGCTCCTCTCCAAGGAACGCTTCGAGTTGCCGCTCCTGCTCGACTGCGGGCACTTTCCGCCAGTCGTGTTGCTTCCAAGGAAGCTCTGCATGTCTATAGACAATTTGAAAAGGCTCGTCACGAAGTTTCCAATTGAAGGCAGTGCGCAAAACTGGGTGCCGATCCACCACATGTTGCCAGGCTTGCTTGAAAGCCGCCGCTTGTAGATGGCCACATAGAGTGCAACTCCACTGCGCACAATACACCCCTGGCTCCGAGGCATATAATGAGTGAAAGAGTATGCCCTGCTGCAGGGGTGAAAGGGGATAGATATCCTCAATGTCCTTTGTACTGCTAATTGCTAGTCCCCTTCTCCCGATTCGCCAAGCGCTGTTATAAGCTCATCAAGCTCTCGCTGGCTCAGCCTCATTTGTGGAAAGTCGGAAGGCGTATAGCCTCCTGCCTCAGGAGATTGACGATGCACAATAAGCGTACGCAACACCTCTATGAAATCCTGGGCTAGCCCCTCAATTGTGTCATGTCGATAGCTATGCTCGCTGTATGTCCAATCGCATTCCAGTCGGCCCCCAGCCAGATATCCGTTGATTTCCAGCAGATAACGCCGACGTCCCCACGAGCTCCGGTGCAGTCTGCTCGTTTCCCGGACTGGCCCAAACAATACCGACCCGGCTATTGCCTGATCAACCCGCCCCAGATAACTGAAACACACCTCGGCCTGCGGTAAGGACCGCAATTTCTCGGTGACTTCCGTATCCTGGCTAAGATAACGCAACATACCATACCCAAAACCCCCCTTGGGGATGCGACGCAATTGCTCCTTCACTGACTTGAGCGCCTGCGCCAGCGTGGCAGCAGGCTCAAGCTGCAAGAGCACGGGAATGATAGTCGTGAATCGACCCACTGTGTGCGACAGGTCAACACCTTCCACAATCTCCTCACGCCCATGGTCTTCCAGGTCAATCAGCAGAGCGAACTCTCCGGTCCAGCGTGCAAAAGCTTGCACCAAAGCCGTCAGCAAGACGTCGTCCATTTGGCTCCGATAGGCCTGTAGGACTTCCTGCAGCAAGGCATCGGTCTCTGTGATGCTTAGCGACACAGACACAGTACGAGTCAATGCTCCCGAGTTAGCACCCCCTAAATAGTCGACTGGTAGGCGACCGACGCTGGCGCGCGGTGCTGCCAGCCAGTATGTTAGCTCCTGGCGCAACTCAGCCGATTGCGCATAGGCCGTCAAACGCTCAGCCCAGTGCTTGAACGAGGTGGTCTTGGGAGGAAGTTGGAGCCTCTTCCCAGCACTGAGTTGTTGGTAGGCCGTCTGCAGGTCCTCTACCAAGATCCGCCACGAGACACTATCCACCACGAGGTGATGCATAACCATGAGCAAGAGAGCAGACTTGTGTGAACCACGATCAAAAAGGGCGACACGGATGAGCGGACCGTTCTCAAGGTTCAGGCTCGCTTGGAGCTGTGCGGCTGCTTCCGCGACCTCTGTTCCTTGTTGTTCTTCTGATAATGTCGACAGATCGGTCTGCCCATACAGCGAAGATACCTCAGGATGTCCAATATCCTGCTGCCAGCCGTCTGCCCAAGGCTTGAAGCGGGCGCGGAGCATGTCATGGTGCACGAGCAAGTGCTGTACCGCTGTCTCCATCGCAGAGACATCCAGCGTTTGCCGTACCTCCAACAGCATCGCTTGATTCCAACGATGCGGGTCAGGAATCTCCTGGTCGAAGAACCAATACTGGATTGGTGTAAGGGGTACAGGACCAGTTACCAAGCCCTGCTCAGCCTGGATCGCTGGGGTGATGCACGCCACAATCGCCAACTCTGCTATCGTCTGCTGTTGAAACAGTTGCTTGGGAGTGAGCCGAAGACCTGCTTGATGCGCTCTAGCAATAATCTGAATGCTGAGGATAGAATCCCCACCCAATTCAAAAAAATTGTCGTGAATGCCCACCCGCTCCAGTCCGAGCACTTCAGCCCAGATGCCAGCGAGAATACTCTCCACTGGAGTACGTGGAGCAATAAAGGCCCCTGCTGATTGGGATCTTACGATGTCCGGCATAGATAAGGCCTGGCGATGTATCTTCCCATTAGAGGTCAATGGGAGGGCCTCAAGCACTACAAAGGCAGAGGGGATCATGTAATCAGGTAGTTTCTCTTTGAGAACACGGCGTAGGTATAGCACCAGCCTTCGGGTAAGCCTCGCCTGTAGAGGATTATTGGCATAATCGCTCCAAGATTTGGTGTGAACGGGTTCTGCAAAGAGAGATACGATGGTGTTAGACTCTTCTACCCCTGCCGTTGGACGGCGTCTGCATACGACATCATAGCCGCCATCCACCCTGCCCGCCGACCAACTGACGTCGATATCATAAAATAACTCAGAGCTTAAGCTCCACCATTGCTCAGGATCTATACCATCTTGCTGAAGTTCCGCTAGAGTTTTCCGCAGATCCCCTACAGTCTCAGTCTCAGTAGCGTTCGCAAGCCATTGCAGAATTCTGCTTTCTGTCTGGACACGAGCATTGGGCACGTCTCGCAGGCTAATACTCTCTAGCTTCGTCTCTGCCAGCAATCGGTAGACATCCGCCAAGGTGAGTGCCTCTTTCCGCCAATCCAACCACTGAGGGGCGACCGCGAGCAAACCCTCCGTACCTACATGGAGAATCACATCGTAGCGGAATTTGGTGAGCTCATTGCGATGACACCCACGTTTTGGCTGGATCTGCACATGGCGAATTTGCGGGAAATGCTGCTTCAGTGCCATAAAGAAGGCCGGAGCTACGACCAGTTCCTCCTCTTGAGCCAGCCTCTGTTGTACACGTTGCTGCAAACGCACGCGCGACAGCGAGGAGTGGGCCTGATAGTATTGCACAGAGGCATGGTAGGCTTGCAGCAACGGCAGGCTGCGGACATCTCCCACAAAGATAAAGCCTCCAGACCGCACCGTGTTCACCGCACCTTCCAGGACACGCAAGAGATAGTCAATACTGGGGAAATACTGCACCACCGAGTTAAGAATGACCGTGTCGAATACTTCTGCCTCGATGCCCTCAAAGTCGTCCGCCTTCCTATGGATGAGGGTCACATGTTCCAACTCTTTTACGGACCTCTGCACTTGCTGGAGATGTTGCAACGCTTCTGACGAGAAGTCTGTGCCCCAATATTTTGAGCAGTGAGGAGCAACACGGGATAGCAGCAGCCCCATTCCGCAACCGATTTCCAGCACCCGGTTCGGTTGCAGGGCCAGGAGCCGCTCAACGGTGTAGTCCACCCACTCGCACATTTCTTCTGTGGGAATGGGCAAGCCTGTGTAGCTACTGTTCCAACCAGCGATATTAAATGTGAGATCCTGATGAGCAGACGTTTGACCATAGATATCTTCGAAGAGAGCTTGCCAATTAGACAGGTGCTCCGTTGCCTGTGCATCCATCTGCGATAGTAAGCTCTCACTGTTTGGGTTAGGCACCACATAGGCCACTAACCGTTTGTCACCGGGTTGGTCCTCTCGGGCGACAACCACGCTCTCCCGCACGACGGGAAGTCCTGCGAGCACGGCCTCGATTTCCCCAGGTTCAACGCGAAAACCGCGGATCTTGACCTGTTGATCGAGGCGACCAAGGAATTCGAGGTTCCCATCGGGCAGATAACGCGCCAGATCGCCGGTTTTGTAGAGGCGCGCGCCCGGTCTATCGCAGAAGGGATGGGGAATGAACTTCTCGGCGTTGAGCTCCGGACGGTTGAGATACCCTCGGGCTAGCCCCACACCGCCAATATGCAGTTCGCCAGGAATCCCAATGGGTACGAGTTGCCTATTGGCATCGACGAGATACATTTCATAGCCACGTATCCCAGAGCCAATCGGTGTACGGCGTTCGGGTTCAGTCGCTGCGTAGAAGGAAAATAACATTGCACAGATAGTGGTCTCAGTTGGCCCATAACCATTTACAATGCGCATATGCTCAGAGAGATTACGAAACCGTTGCAAGAGACCTTGTTTGATGGGTTCAGTACCAACGAGGATACGATTGAGCACCCTCTGAGCATACGGTTGCTCAAGGTGACTAGCAACCTCAGAAAGCAGTGCGGGGGGTATATAAGCACTCGTAACACGGTAGTCAACCAGGTAACGGACAAATTGCTGAGCATCAGCGAGGATTTCTGGCACAATGATATGCAACGTGCCGCCAAAGCACAGCATTGAGAAGCATTCCCATACAGAGACATCAAAACTGAAGGGGCAGACCGCTGTGCCTATACACCCTTCTCCACCCGCGGCAACGTGCTCGAACCCATACAGTAATGCCAGTACCTGGCGCTGCTCGATCATCACCCCCTTTGGTTTGCCAGTCGACCCCGAGGTGTACATCACATACGCCAAGTTTTCAGGTATCGCCCCACTAACGGGATTTTCCTCGCTCTGTTGCGCAATATGCTCCCAGTCTGTATCCAAGCAAACCAGACGCGACGCCAGCTCAGGAAAGTCAGTAATCGTCTTCTGCTGCGTCACCAATACCGGCACCTGGGTATCTGACAACACGAAGGAAAGGCGCTCCTTGGGGTGCGTCGGGTCCAAGAATATATACGCCCCTCCAGCCTTAAGGATTCCCATTAATCCCACCACCAGCTCTAGAGAACGTTCCATGCAGAGGCCAACGCCTACTTCCGGTCCTACCCCCAAAGCCCGTAAATAATGAGCCAATTGGTTAGCCCGCCGGTTGAGAGCGCTATAGGTCAGCCGCTGTCCGTTATAGACCACTGCCACGGCGTTGGGTGTCCGCTCTGCCCACACCTCAAAAAGTTCATGGAGACACGTATCCTGCGGATAAGCTGCTGTTGTGGCATTCCAGTCCATGTGGATTTGATGCCGTTCCGCTTCAGTCAAGAGTGGTAAATCCGTCAGACGATGCTCCGGGTGGGCAACAATGCCTTCTAACAAGGTCTGGAAATGTCTCAGCAGCCTAGCAATCGTGGCATGGTCAAATAGGTCGGTCACATATTCCAAGGTCCCTTTCAATCCCTGCTCGGTATCTCTCATAGCCAGAGTCAGATCAAACTTTGCGGTTCCACTCTCTACCTCCATCTGATCGAGAGTCAAACCTGGAAGTCTTAGCTCTAGCCGTGAGGCATTCTGCAATGCGAACATCACCTGCACCAGCGGTGCATGACTAGGACTCCGCTCTAGTAGTAGTTCATCCACCAGTTTCTCGAAGGGCAGATCCTGGTGATCATACGCGTCCAGTGCCACCTGGCGCACCTTCCTGAGCAGCTCCCGAAAACGCGGATTTCCCCTCATGCTGGTACGCAGGACCAATGTGTTGACGAAGAAACCAATCAATGCCTCTGCTTTGACCCGTGTGCGACCCGCAATGGGTGTACCTATAAGCAGATCCTCTTGGCCTGTGTAGCGGTAGAGCAATGTCTTGAAGGCCGCCAAGAGCGTCATGAATAGAGTGACACCTTCTTGCCGGCTCAGGGCTTTGAGGGCTTCCGTGAGGTACTGAGGGAGCACGAGAGATTGACATGCACCTCGATAACTCTGCAGGGGCGGGCGCGGACGGTCAGTGGGCAATTCTAGTAAAGGGAGATTCCCACCGAGTTGCTGTTTCCAATAAGTAAGCTGTGCCTCAAGCATGGCTCCTCGAAGCCACATACGCTGCCAGAGTGCAAAGTCGCAGTATTGGAGGGGCAGAACTGGGAGTGGGGAAGGCTTTCCGTTAGAGAAGGCGGTATAGAGAGCTGTAAGTTCCCGAAAGAGTACGTCGAAGGACCAACCGTCGAAGATAATATGGTGCATGTTTAGAAGGAACACATGTTCCTCGTCGGCAAGACGCAGTAGCTTAACGCTCCACAACGGTCCTTGTGCCAGATCGAAGGACTGCCGGCTCTCTGCAGTGGCCCTTTGCTGCGCGTCAGCCTCTCGTATGGTATCTGGGATCGCGCGCAGATCCACCACTGGTAGTGTTAGAGGTAAAGCCGAGACAATGACCTGAGCCGGCTGGCCATCCTTAGCTGGAAAGACAGTACGCAGGATTTCATGGCGCCGCACAATCTCATCTAGGCTCTTCTCGAGAGCGGTCACGTCGAGGACACCCGTAAGGCGAAAGGCTATGGACAGATTATAAGTGGTACTACCGGGCTCTAGTTGATCGAGGAACCAGAGGCGTTGCTGGGCGTAAGAAAGAGGCAATGGGTCATGCCTGGGCATAGGCTGTAGAGGAGAAACCTTGAGGCTCGGCATAACCTGGCGGGCTGCTTCGATACTCTTTGCCATACTTGCCACAGTAGATGTCTCAAAAAAATCATGCAGAGACACCTCTAAATGCAAAGTTTCCCGTATACGGGAAACAAGCTGTGTGGCCAGGATGGAGTCTCCCCCCAACTGGAAGAAGTCGTCGTGCATGCCTACATATGCAAGATCGAGCACCTGCGCCCAGAGACCTGCTAACAGCTCCTCCAACAGTGTACAAGCAGCCGAGAAGTCCGACGGTATGGAGGACTGTGCCCGGCCGGGAGCCGACAGGCCGAGCTTTTCGGCCAAACCAAGACGCTGCAATTTGCCGGTAGGGCTTTTCGGGAGGTCTTCTACAATATAGATCTGTCGCGGCACCTTAAAAGCGGCCAGGTGCGTCGCAGCAAACAGGCGTATATCATGCCCAGTAGCCCCAACATTCTGGTGCAGCACCACGGCTGCAGCAAGTTCCTCCCCTAGGCGCGCGTGGGGCACTGCAAAGGTCAGGGCTTGTGCCACTGCAGGATGCCCCATGAGCACGTTGTCTACTTCCTGTGGGGCAATTTTTTCGCCGCCACGGTTAATGACCTCTCGCAAACGGCCGGTAATGAAGAGGTAACCATCGCTATCCAAAAACCCCTGGTCCCCCGTCCGAAACCAGCCATCTGTAAAGGCACTTCTGTTGGCCATCGGATCGTTCTGGTAGCCCTGGAAGACCGTCGGACCGCGCACGACGACCTCGCCGATATCATCCGGTGGCAATAAGGCCCCCTCTGGACTCATAATGGCCACCTCTGGACCTGCCGCTACCCCCACTGAACCAGGTTTGCGTGCATGCGGCGGCAATGGGTTTGAGGTGATCTGTGCTGCAGTCTCCGTCATTCCATACGTCTCAAGCACTGGCGCCTTGAACACCCTTTCTAACTCCACCAGAACGCGCCGCGGCAAAGGCGCGGAAGCAGAGCGGATGAAACGCAGCGGACAGCCCGCAATGGTCTCACGATGTCGGGCGGCGCTCGCCAGAATAGCTTGGTGGACGGTGGGGACTGCTGTATACCATGTAGGGCCAAACTCTGCTATTGATGCAAAGAATGTGGATGCAGAAAAGCCGGGATTGCATACAACACTGGCGCCAGCCACCAGCGAGGTCAAGAAGGCCGTCAGGAGGGCATGAACGTGGAAGAACGGCAACACATTCAGGCAGCGGTCGCTCTCGACGAGTTCGAGAGTGGCTCGCATGTGGTGAGCTGCAGTACAGATGTTGGTATGTGTCAGCGGCACAATTTTTGGCTGTGACGTCGTGCCCGACGTAGGCAGCATTAACGCCACATCATCGGGCTGCGTGAAACCATGACGTCCAGTGGAGCGGCTTTCCTCCCCTGCGAGAGCGAAGAGACCTGCTTCGGCCTCAAGGACCGGCGATAGTTCGATGATCTTGACGCCACGCTCTTGCGCCATGGCGCGCGCAGGTGTATCCATTTCCGACGACACAATCAGCGCCTTGGCGTCGAGAGCACTCAGATACAAGTCCAACTCGTCGGTGCTAGAAGCAGGATTGAGTGGTGCACACGTTGCGGCAACAGCCACAGCGATAAAAGCCACAGCCATTTCCGGGCCCGTGGGTAGTGCTAGCGCCACCCGGTCCTTATCACCTACTCCCAGAGCCCGTAGCCTCTGCACTACGTCATCAATATGGCTATATAAACGACCGTAGGTAAGCGGCATCCGTCCAGATGCGAGCAGCGCCGACGCTGCCGGTGTACGCACAGCCCAATCTTCTAGCACGTGATGGATATGTATATGCTGGGGAGCATTGAGACGCTGGACACCAGGAGGCACATGGGACATAGTTCTCTCCTCGTGATGTGATGTGAGGTATGACGCAGACTAGATGACGGGTCAGGTCGCTGGTCATTGCAACACTTCGAGCAAGGCTTTCGCTTCTTGTAGGTCTGGCGTCCCAAATCCCTCTGTAAACCAACTATAACTCTCCGCCAGCATGTGGTGGGCTTCCGCGCGTCTACCCTGCTGCTGCCACAGGTGACTCAGGCTCATCGTGGCGCGCAGCTCCAGCGACTTCGCCTGCTGGCGGCGGGCGATGTCGAGGGCCTGATGAAAACACTCCTCTGCTTCTCTCGCCTTGCACCGCTTGCCTGTCTGCGCCAGGAGGAACTCGCCTTTGAGCCGATGCAGCTCCGCCCCGTAGTAACGTTCCCCAGTGTTGTCCAGGTGCGCAAAGGCCTCGGCTAGCGCGTGTAGCCCTGCCTCGACTTGTCCCCCTTGCCTATACGCTTCGGCCAGCAGGGCAAGATGGTGTGACAGTGGCAACTCTTGTCCCACATTCCGTAAGGTGGCTAGTCCCTGCTGAAGTTGTCTGATGCCTTCTGCTACTGCCCCTTGCTTGGCTAGTGCCCATCCTCTTCTGATCATGCCCACGTTCAAGGGCTGGGTAAATCCATGCTCGTTTGCGAGTGTAATCACTGCCTCCGCCCGCTCTTTGGCGAACTGCACTTCCAGGCGCCACACATGGAGCAGGGATGCATAATTCAAGGCAAATGCTAGACTGAAGGCATGCGACGACTCCTGGGCTAGGGTGAGAGCCTCGTGACTCCTGGTCAAGGCTTGCTCCGAGTACCCAAGCTGCCACAGTGTTGCAGCCAGAAAGCAGAGGCAAATTACTCCAGGCTCCATCCCACTGCTGAAAGCGCGCACGCGACCTTGCTGGGCATCATAGAGGGCAACCCCTTGTTCTAAATGTGTACGAGCCAAGACCAGTTGGCCATGAAAGAACAAGCTTTCCCCGAGCATCCGGTGCGCCTCCTGGAGCAGTGCTGGATCGTATCCGTGCTGGGCGAGGGCTACGCACTGCTCCGCCAGATCACACGCCTGCGGGATCCTTGCTCGATTGATAGATAATCTCCACAGACTCATGAGCGCCGAGAACTGTTGCCGACTCTCTCCCACCTGCTGCGACAACTCGTATGCGCGAGTGTACAGGCTTTCCAATTCTGGGGCAGTCAGACCTTTAACCATGCGCAGAGAGGTGCCCAGGGAAAGTTGCAGGGCTAGTTCTTGTCGAGCACGTTCGGACGTTGGTGGAAGGCTCTGGAGTAGCTCGAGACCTGTGGTGAAATGACTCACTGCTTCACTGTTAGCCGAACGCTCGACCGCCCGCTGCCCAGCACGTTGCCAGTAGGGGATGGCTTGCGCGCCTCGATCTGCCTCCGTGTAGTGATACGCTAACAGTTCGGGCTGTACTTCTGCTACTTCTGGGAACTGCGCTTCCAACACCTGCGCGATACGTGTATGGTATTGTTGCCGCGCACGCCGCACGAGGGATTGATACGCCACCTCCTGGGTAAGGACATGCTTGAAAGTGTACACAGGAGCGGTGAGGGCGTAGGTCTCGTAGAGAAACTCCGCGGCCTGGAGGTACCTGATGTCACGGTCAAGGGTATCTTCAGGCACTGCAGTGACAGCCTGCAACAGGGGCAAGGCAACATCTTTGCCAATGACCGCCGCGGCCTGGAGTAGGCGCGTGGCGCTGGCCGGTAGGCGGTCGATGCGGGCCATCAGTACGGTCTGGACGGTATCGGGCACTGTGGGAGATGGCGCATCAGCACCCTGTTCCACCACCGTGCGGGCCAGCTCCTCGAGAAAGAAGGGGTTCCCTTCCGCTTTCGCCAGCAACTGCGGCACTAGCGGGGCAGTCTGCGCCACCCTTGGGAGGACCGCTTGCACCACCCGTAAACTGTCCTGCGGCGTCAAGGGCTGCAGCGACACCTGGGTCGCGTACGACTTGTCGACCCAGATGGGCCGATACCCGGGCCGGTAGGTCACTAGTACCAGGATCGCAGCGCCGGCCATGCGCTCCACCAGCGCTGTCAGGCACTCGTCAGACGAGGCGTCGATCCAGTGCAGGTCTTCAATCTCGATGATGAGGGGTTGCGGCCGACTACCATTGAGGCACATCTGCGTCACCGCCGCCAAGGTACGGGCTTTGCGTGCTTCTGGCCTGAGCGTTGCGGACTGGTTCGTCTCCTCCTGAACACCGAAGAGGGGCAGGAGCACCGGGGCCCACTCTTCTGGGACCATATTCACTTCCTGGAAGCTGCGGTGGAATTTGGCGGTGATGTCCTCAGGGCGGTCAGTATCCGTGATGCCACAATTGTGCCGGAGCAGATCCAGCACCGGCAGGTACGGTGTGGTACCGCCGTAGGAGAGACACCGTCCGATAAGGTAAGTCAGCCGTTTCCCCGCCAGGCTATGGCGGAACTCATAGATAAGGCGCGATTTGCCGATCCCGGGCTCGCCCACTACCCCAACCACCTGTCCCCGGCCCGTTTCCACCTGGGATAGCAGTGCGTGCAGGGTCTCGAGTTCGCGCTCCCGCCCCACGAATGGGCTCAGCACACGCCCCCAGCGCTCCCACCCAGGTGCGCGCCGGTCACGATTCCTGAGGACGGCGTAGGTCGTCACGGGCGTTGACTGTCCCGGGAGTTGGACCGGCTCTACGGCTTCGAGACGCACTATCTCCTGGACCCAACGCGCGGTGGTATCACTACACAGGATCTGTCCGGGTGCTGCCTGCTCCTGGAGCGCCATGGCCATCGATACTACGTCCCCCACAACGGTGGAGAGCTCCGCATCGTCCTGCCTACCGCCCACCACCACCAACCCTGTATGCAGGCCCATGCGGAACGCCAAGGGGGCGCTGTACACCGTCCCAAGGCGCTCCTGGTGCACCTGCAAACGCCGACGGAGTTCGAGCGCAACACGCACCGCACGTCTGGCGTCGTCCTCGTGGGCCGCCGGCACCCCAAACATGATGAGCAGGCGATCACCCATCGTGGAATGCAGCCGCCCCCCATATGGGCGCACCACATCGTGAGCGAGTTCATGCAACTCTTGCATCACGTTGAACAGGGTATCGAGATCGAAACGCGCGCCAGCTGCCGTGCTGATCACTGTGCAACAGAGTACCGTGACCAGCTTGCGCTCAGCACTGAACCCGCTCTGGTCAGGAAGCGTCACCGCGCTCTGAGAAAGCTCGGGAGCTGCAGCCGAGGGCGCCACAGACGCTGGAGGAGACGGGACCACGAGAGGCTGCCCACAGGTGGTACAGAACGTTGACGGGAGGGGGACGTCCTGTCCACAGTGGTCACAGGGTTGGCGTAGACGCGTCCCACACGCCGCACAAAAGGTGGCGTCCTCCTGATTGGTGTGTTGGCAGGCCGCGCATGGTCGGACGCCTGGCAACACCGGGGGTGTAGTGAGAGGGTGGGATGCAGCATCCGGCGGTAGAGGAGGTGTGGACGTGTCATCAGCAAGCAGTTCAAGGTCCGCCACAAAACGATACCCATAGCCGCGCTGCGTCTGAACGATGCGTTGCGCCTGCCCGCTATCACCGACAGTGATGCGCACGGCGCGAAGGCAGCTCTCCAAGGTGGCATCACTGATCGCGAATCCCTCCCAAACCTGGTCACATAATTCCTGCTTGGAGACCACACGGTCGCGATGCTCGATGAGGTAGCAGAGCACCTCGAAGACTTTCGGAGAGAGCCGGGTACTCTGGCCGGCCCGGTGCAAGATATGGAGCTGCGTGTCCAGAGCACAATCTGCAAAGCGGTAGATCATACTTCCTCCGCTGCACGACGGCGGATTACCACGGAAACGTTTGGTCAGGCCTATCCGTGCTAGCACGTAGCGCGGATAGCATACACCAGTTCCGAGGGAATGTCAGAGTTTTTTTCAGCAAATTTGCAGGAATGACCAGGCTAATTTGCAGGGAAAATTCAGGTTACCGGTGCCCAATTTCCCTATCATTTTGAGCAGCTGTGGTATGAAACCCAGAGTAACATCACTTATTACGGGTGATGCAGCTTATGTTGATGCATATTTGTACCCTTTTTGTCGTTGTTTGTTCCCAACCCAGACCTCTGTAGAGGAGATGAAAGCGTGAAAAGCATATCCACAGGCAGTCATGGCCATGTACACAGTTTGGAGGGTATTCAGCTCTCACCGCAGTATTAAGGGCAATCGAGCCGCATGTGTCGACCTTACCAATGTCGGGCCTAGCGGTCCTGAAACCTTCTCCTCCAGGCCGCAAGCTGCAGGTTTGACAGAGCGCTGTTGGCTCTGGGCATACTGCTGACCCGCGGTATTGGCACGATCTGGTGAGGCTTGGGACTCCTACACGCGAGTTGGAAATAATGCAGGAAGAGGACGCTTTCTGAACAGCACCAAATCAAGGACACATGTTGAATCTCACCATGCCTGCTAGCGGAGGAGTCACACATGACGACGCGTCGCTGCCGGTAGCCGTGAGGTCACATGAAGGAGAGTTCATGCCGAATGCATCGCAACTGACGTCTCGCCCCTATCATGGAAGCGTCCCGCGTGGCCTGGAGAGCGTGCCACGCTCTGTATCGTATGATGGACGCTTCGGCAGAATGTTCCGGCATCTGGCGCCGTTCGAACCAGGCGACGACGACCTCGCCCGGCTGGCTACCACCATGATTGAACCGGAGGACGAAAACAAGGAGCCCGTGGATGTCGAGGCCCCCGAAGCTCCCTCCAACAACGAAGATGTCTCTGCTGGTTTTACGTACCTGGGGCAGTTCATTGATCACGACCTCACATTTGACCCAACCTCAAAACTCCAGCGCGAGAATGATCCGGACGGGTTGCAGAATTTTCGTACTCCACGCTTTGATCTTGATAGCCTCTACGGCCGTGGGCCGGATGACAGCCCTTTCCTGTACGAGGACGGCGTCAAGTTCCTGATCGGTCACAACGCTACAGGTGAAAATGATCTCCCGCGTAACGCGGCTGGGCGTGCGCTGACCGGTGACCCGCGCAACGATGAGAACATGATCGTTTCGCAGCTCCATCTCGCGTTTCTGCAGTATCACAACAGGGTCGTGGATGACCTCGGTATGTCATCCAGCACCTTTGAGCTGGCGCGTCAAATGGTCCGCTGGCACTATCAGTGGATAGTCCTCAAGGACTTCTTACCAAAAATCGTCGGCCAACAGGTCATTGACGAGGTGCTCGAGAAGAAAACCTACAGCTCTAGCACGCATGCATGCTTCTGGCAAACTCACCTGCAGTTTTTTGCGTGGCACGTGCAACCCTTTATGCCCGTAGAGTTTTCTGTGGCCGCATACCGCTTCGGGCACAGCATGGTGCGGGCAAACTATGCGTTGAATAATGCAACGGTAGAGCCGAACGAGGTACCGATTTTCGATCCGCATGACAAGGACAACGCCAACGCCAACGATTTACGTGGCTTTCGCGTTCGGCCGGCGCATCGGCAAATCGAGTGGTTCCGCTTCTTCAATCTCCCAGGACTGTCCACCAAAGAGAACCTCCAGGTGGCACGTGCCTTCGATACCCAGTTGGTGCATGGACTAGGAGGACTCCCGACGCAGGTCGCTACTAACCCATCCTCCCTGGCCTTCCGCAATCTCCTGCGTGGCAAAGCACTCGGACTTCCTTCCGGCCAAGCAGTGGCACGGGCGATGGGGATTCCAGAAGGCCAAATTATTGGCGTCGGAAGACCATTCCAGATCGGCACAGGATACACCTTCAAGGGGAAGCCGGATCCGAGCGTGCCCCAGGTCGACACAAAAGAGAAAGAGCATCTTGAAGCCGTGTTCGGTCAGCAGACACCGCTTTGGTACTATATTCTCAAAGAGGCCGAACTCCTCCAGCAAGGTAAAACGCTCGGGCCAGTCGGTGGTCGTATTGTCGCGGAAGTATTCATCGGGCTGTTATGGGGTGACCCGCTGTCCTTCATCAAGGTTTGGCCCGATTGGCAACCGCACCAGGGGGCTTTCGGTTGTCCTCAGGACGGTGAGTTCACTATGGCTGATTTACTGAGGTACGTCCAGTCACGGACAACTGGTGCATAGAATCCGTAGCGCTTGATCCCTTTCCATCTATGGTACTTCGCTTGTCATGCGGGTGAGACACGAATGCACCTGGCATCTGGATCGACTCGACAGCCTGCAGGCGCACCTGCCCCGACAGCGGGTGCGCCGTCCATGGCGTGTACAGGCAAAGATTTGTAGGAAAATCTCGCATGAAGTTCTGCCACCTATGTCCTCTACCGATGTTCCTGCCGCTTCTCCACCCGAGGCAGGCTGTGCCTCACGCTGCCGCGAGATTTCATAGGCTGCTGCCTTCAGGATGGTGAGGCGTTCCCCTTTTTCTACCAGTGAGAGATCACGCTTCCTGCTCTAGGCGGTGGCACGTTACCGAGGCAATGCTCGGTGCAGGACTGATATGTCGAGGCCCTGGTCCAGCTGTACAACCTGGACCAGGGCACAGGGCATGGCAGCCTTTTGCAGTCAATTCGCAGCGAGGATCAGGCATTTTCGCAGGTATAAATCAGGTTCTCAGCGTGCAAGATGTGTATGGTTATAGTCGTCTCGTGGGCGTACTTACCAGCTTCTTCCAGGACAGGGCAGAGGAGGACCCGCAATGGCAGTGTTACGCGAGGGCTCAGCAGGCTCAGAAGTGGCAAAACTGCAGGCGCAATTGCAAGATCTCGGTTTCAGTCCAGGTCCCATTAATGGCAAGTTTGGCTCGGCCACCGAGGCGGCGGTACTCGCCTTTCAGAAAAGTGCTGGACTGTTGGCCGATGGCATTGCCGGGCCGCGTACGCAGGGTGCGTTGGGCCTGGTCACCGATACCAGTCTGCCTTCCGTCATTCCAGAGGTCACGGTGCCCATCGTCTGCACAATGTTCCCCCATACGCCCGTGGAGAATATTCGCACGCACCTGCCCTTGGTCTGCGACGCCCTGATGGAGCAGGAACTGGTCGACAAATCCATGGTGCTCATGGCACTGGCGACGATCCGCGCTGAAGCTGAAAGTTTTGAACCGATTAGTGAAGGCCAATCGCGCTTCAATACCTCTCCAGGCGGTCATCCCTTTGATCTGTATGATCATCGCAGAGACCTGGGGAATATCGGACCTGGCGATGGCGAGAGATTCAAGGGGCGCGGCTTCATCCAGCTGATGGGCCGCGCCAACTATCAGAGGTATAGTGCTGCCCTTGGCCTGGGCCGGCAACTCGTTGACCACCCTGATTTAGCGAATGTTCCGGCTATTGCCGCGCAATTACTGAGCAGTTTCCTGAGAGATAAGGAAAGAGCGATCAAAGAAGCCTTGCTGGAGAAGGATCTCAGGTTGGCCCGCAAATTGGTCAACGGCGGCAGCCACGGTCTCGAGCGCTTTACTGAGGCGTTCAACATCGGCGATGCCCTACTTACGTAACATCTGGCAGCTCACAACCACAGTGGTGTTATGGTGCAGCCCGCCAATGGTCCGGAGCAACGCCTTCACTGGCCTTTTCGCTCCTATGTGGGCGACGGCAGGAGAGAACACTATGCCACGCCATATAGTTCAAGAAGTATCGAAGAAAGCACCACAGGACACACCTCCACCGACTCCGTGTTCACGACGTCTGCGTGTGGCAGCTGTGCTCCGTGCCTCGTGGGGCATTCTCCGACACTGGCGACCTGTGGACAGCCACCGGCCACCGGAGATGCACGCCATTGACCATCTAGCCAAGGACCATCCCAAAGCTTTCGTCTGACTGGATGGCATGTTCTAAAGGCCATGGACGGGGCCGACGCGGGGAGTGTTGTGCACTCCCCTTGCCCTCACCTTTTAACGCCACTCATGTTTCGGATAACGCTTCTGCAGTTCCTTCTTCAGAGCAGGATACGTGTGAGTCCAAAACCCGGCGAGATCTTGCGTCACCTGTACTGGCCGCTGATTGGGGGCGAGAATTTCCACCACGAGCGGCTGCCGGCCCATGGCAATAGTGGGGGTCTGGGTAAGGCCGTAGAGATCCTGGATGCGGGCTGACAACACCGGTGGTGCGTCCGCCGCATACCGAATCCGGGCGCTGCGGCCACATGGCAGTAGGAGACGTTCCGGCACGTAGGTCTCAAGAAGGGCCTCTTGCCCTGGCGCCAGCCAGTCCTTGAGCACTGGCCAGACCGGCTTGTCTTCAATCTCCTTCGCACTAAAGCTCCCGAGGCACATCTGCTGGAGGAGAAACAAGCGCTCTGCCTCACCAACAGGCGTCAACCCCAGCTCGGGGCACCAGTGGGCCAGGCCATTGAGACGGTAGAGCCACTGGTCGACAGCCGGCGTCCAGTGCTTGAGCGTAAAGCGCCCGGTCAGGAGGGCATGGGCCAGGAGAGAGGCAGCCGCTTCCTCGGAAGGTGTACCAGCCAGCCTGGTCCTGAGAACCAAGTCTCGAAAGAGCGTGACTTGCTTGCTGATCACGCGTTTGCCAGACGCGTCAAAGGCGACTTCAGTGCGCTGGCTGAACGCCGTAGGGAAGAGTTCCATCAGCCAGGCCTCGTCCACAGCCGTCGCGAGGCGCAGGATGACATTGAGTTCACGGTTGCCATGCGCGATTTCGTCAATCTCTGCAGCCACGAACAACCGGCTGTGCCGTACAGCGCTGTCGCGTGCGAGTTCGCCGCGCCGCCCGTGCACCAGATCGCAACGCAGCGTACCTTCGTCGCGTCGCAGCGCCAGTTGATCGATAAACGCCGTCAGGATGCATTGACGAATCGCCTCCTGGCTAGCGCTGCGCTCGTTGATGGTGAACTCGTGGTGCTCTGCCAGGTGCAGAAACTGCTGGAAGAGAGGAGCTACCTGGCGCGCGGCGCCGGCATGAATGCCCAGCCGCTGGCAGGCGTCGAGTGTGTACCCATGCTGGTGGGCATAGCGCCAGGCCAGCATGAGGATGAAGAAATCGGAGTCGGACCGGTCACCTAACACACGCTCACGGGCTTCTTGGATATGCTTGGGCGGTCGGCGGATCAGCACGTTCTGCGTCTGGGTCAAGGCCGCAATGAGCGCGGCTTCACGGGTGCAGCCGTAGGTATGGCCAGCCATGAGCATACGCGCGTAACGCGGATGTACCGGGAACGACACCATGCGCTGCCCCAGTTCAGTAATCTGTCCTGTAAGCGGGTCGGCAGCCCCGAGGTCGCGTAAGAGTTGCTCGGCACGGGCTGTTGCGGGCTCTTCAGGGGGTTCCAGCCACGGAAACGTCCGCATCTCAGCCATACCCTGCGCCTTTAAAATCAAAAAAATTTCAGCGAGGTCGATGCGGCGAATTTCTGGCACCTCATGCACGGCCCGCCCCCGGTGCTCCTGGGCCGTCCACAGGCGCAGACAGCGCCCAGGGGCCGTGCGTCCCGCCCGCCCGGCACGCTGGTCTGCTGCCGCCTGGCTGATCGGCTCGATATACAGGGTGTTAATACCCCGGTGCGGGTCGAAGCGCGCTATCCGCGCCAGGCCGGAATCGATCACGGCGCGCACGCCATCAATCGTAATGGAGGTCTCGGCCACGTTGGTGGCAACGACGACTTTGCGGCCAGAGCTCGGACGCACCGCCCGGTCTTGCTCCGCTGGCGGCAGCTCGCCATACAGTGGCAGCAGCGTCCAGCCGCGGGCGGCAGCGAGGTCACCAATAGCATCGATGGTGCGCATGATTTCATAGGCGCCTGGCATAAAAACCAGGACATCGCCGTCCACGCCAGCGTGCACGAACTGGTCAAAAGCGGCAGCAGCCGTGTCCCAGATGGGCTGCCGCCGTGCATCAACAGGGCGCGAGAGATATTCCACCTCGACGGGATACAAACGCCCTGCGGTCGAGAGCACCGGACACGGCGCAAGGTATGCGTGGACTAAACCCGTGTCGAGCGTCGCCGACATTACCACCAGTTTCAGGTCCGGACGCGTCGTTTCCTGCAGCATGCGCGCCCGTGCCAGGGTAATGTCGCCATAGACATGGCGTTCGTGAAACTCATCGAACAGGATAGCCGATACCCCGTCGAGGCGCGGCGACGTTAACAGACGGCGCAGCAGGATGCCCTCAGTCACGTAGCGTATCCGGGTCGCTGGTGAGGTCTTGCCCTCGAGCCGCACCTGGTAGCCCACCTCTGCCCCCAGAGCACAGCCGCGCTCTTCAGCCACACGGGCAGCCAGGAGGCGCGCCGCGAGCCGGCGCGGCTGCAAGACCACGACTTCACCGTTGCCGAGCACGCCACGATCGAGCAATATCTGCGGCACTTGCGTGGACTTCCCAGAGCCTGTCGGAGCGGTGAGGACAAGACGCGACTGGGTTGCACATACCGCAACGAGGTCGTCAGCAACAGCATAGATGGGCAGGGAAGCTTGTGTCATGAGCATGCCTGTACGAGAGGATGCAGGAATCTGTGGCTAAGTGCAATGATCTATAGGGAGCATACTGCAGACGGGCGCTTTTTTCCACGCCGTAGCATCTCCTAGGCTCAGGCAGGCTATGGAGGGTGAGGATGATGGCAGGGGAGAGCGGGTAGTGGTCAGGCGCTCGTTGCCAGCCCGCTCACAGCCTCCTCTACACTGTCAACTATATGAAACAATTTATCGACATGCGTGAGTTGAAACAGGCTCAGCAGACGGGGTGTGACACTACAGAGCACAATCTCGCCGCGTCCGCCAAGCGCCTTGAGGCCAGCGATAAGCGCGCCCAGACCGCTACTATCGATGAACTCAAGCACCCCCATATCCATTACAATACGTTCGTGCCCACTCTGCACCAGGTGGACAAGCTTGGCTTTAAACTCTGGGGCAAGATAGGCGTCCAGCCGTTTGGCATGGACCTTGACGACGATAACATCTCCACTGGGCTGGGCCGTAAATGGCATAGGACCTCCTCGCAGGAACGACGACGAGCCTGGCGCTCGCCCTATGACCTGGCAGGCCAGGTGCTGTTCGCTGCTACTCAGCCCTGGTACCCCAGGGCTAATACATCCCTTATCGACTACCTGTGGCAGGAACTTGAGAGCGGTATACGGGGAGCACTATCCCAGCGATGGGCTAAGATGCTCGTCTAGCTACGCCACCGCAGCGTCACTGGCCCCTTGAGCGGATGGTCCAGTTCGCCGCCACGTTGGCGCGCGGTGAGATACGCCGTTTTCAGCCTGTAGTACCATCTGGCGGGCATATCCGCATCGCCCAAGAGCATCATAGACGATGTAGAGCGCAGACCTATGGCTTGACGTTCCATGGCCCGCTTGTCTTGATTGAGAAAAATACGGGCAAAACCGCGCACGAGTGTTGACAAGAAAGGTACCCAGCGGAAACAATTCCACGCGGCGCAGAAGTCAATGCGGCACTGATCCTGGGTGATCGGTGTGACCATGGCTCGCGAGGAAAACCACCAAAGGCCGGCTTGCACCAACTCCAGACGCAGGTTCGGCAACACAAAATCGATCGTCGTTGTCACAGGCGCTCCCACCAGGCCTAGGAGTTTATAGGGTGCACTGTTGCGCGAGGGGCGGTGAGCGCGCATGCGGAAGCCAGCGGGCAGCGGCTCAAATACTTTCGCTTTCTCATGGATGCTGGCGCGACTGCGCCACCACACACTCTGGTGCACGAAGGGACCATGGGCTGGGTCCAGCAGACCAACGATGCCATTATCGATGCTGCAGGTCAGCATGGTGGAGATGTGGAGTAGGCGGTACTGTTCTGACAGCACTGGGAGCCTGGGGACGTCTGGCAGCGTGGCGGGTAAGCCCTGTCTATCGGGTATGTAGACCCACACATAGCCATCTTGATCACAGGCAGGGTAGGTCCGCACAGCAATTTTTTCGGTCTGCACGTCTCCATCGTCAACCAGTGTCGGGATATGCCGGCATCTGCCGTCCATGTCAAATTGCCAGCCATGATAGGAGCACTCCAACCGTGCACCGTCAAAACGGCCAAACGAGAGGGGCATAGCGCGATGTGGGCACAGGTCTCGCAGCGCCGCAATACGCCCCTGGCTGTCGCGACAGATAACAAGAGGGAGTTCTAGGAGGGTCTGGGCCTGCATATGGCCTGGTCGTACCGCCTTCGAGAGGAGCGCTGGATACCAAAAGCCCAATAAGGGCGCGCTCTGGACCGCTGGGGTCGCTGTCTCCATGTCGTATCCACTCGTGTATCACTCACCTCAAAAGCCACCCAATTCTATCAGGATAGTCAACAATCCACACCGGTGCAAGGCTGAGAAGCACTGGCGGGGCCATGTGCCGCCAATGTTAGCTTTGACTCTGTGGTTCTTGGTTGTTAGGTTTATAGTGTGGAACCCGAGAAAGTCATCTCACGCCCTGGAGAGGACTCTATGAAGATTCGCGATCTCTTCAGCTTCCAGCCGCAGACATTTTCTTTCGAGTTTTTTCCTCC
>AR_comb_assmDRAFT_10150509_pt1 | contig 26835 bp, 17 predicted proteins | sample ArasoioldDNA_FD_10543 | JGI IMG/M metagenome (IMG submission 10543) | reverse complement strand
AATGAAACGTTTACAAAGAAAACCGCAGAATGGGGATTGAATAAACCCGGTGTTTCAGCAGGCGCGGCTTACGTCGACCTCGATAATGACGGTGATCTTGACCTTGTAATCGATAACGCGAATGATTACGCCAGTATCTATAGAAACAATAGTGAGAAGCTTGTGAAGAATAACTTTTTAAAGGTAAAACTCAAGGGCGAAGAGAAGAATCAGTCAGGCATTGGAAGTAAGGTTACAGTGTACAGCAGTGGCAATCAGTATTACCAGGAGTTAATGCCGGTAAGGGGTTTTCAATCATCTGTTGACCCGGTTTTAAACTTCGGCATCGGAAAAAAATCGATTGTTGATTCGATAGTCGTAGTATGGCCGAATAATAAAACCCAAACAATTAAAAATGTAAAGTCAAATCAAACAATTTCGATCAATATAAAAGATGCTACGTCAGTGTGGGTCTATGATTCCATCATCACCGCGCAGAAATATTTTATCTCGCAACCCGCTTTCAATTTCACGCATCGGGAGAATCAGTTCAATGATTTTACGGTACAAACACTATTGATCAATTATTTATCCCGCCAGGGGCCTTGTATGGCCAAGGCTGATGTAAACAAAGATGGCAGAGAAGATATTTTCGTCGGGGGAGCGAAAGGTCAGGCCAGCCAGTTATTTCTCCAAACACCCGACGGACATTTTATAAATAAATCAGAGCCTTCGATTGCGAAAGATTCCCTTAGCGAGGATGTGGCGGCCGAATTTTTTGACGCTGATGGAGATGGCGACATGGATTTATATGTGGGAAGCGGCGGATATGAATTTGCGGAAAATGATCCTGCCCTCCAGGACCGGTTGTACGTGAATGATGGAAAAGGAAATTTTCTAAGGAAGGAAAATGCCCTACCGCAGATGTTCATTAGCACAGGTTGCGTTAAGGCGGCCGACATTGACGGTGATGGCGACATGGACTTGTTTGTTGGAGGAAGGTTAGTTCCGGGAAAGTACCCTGTTGCGCCGGAGAGCAAAATTCTATTTAATGATGGCAAAGGAAATTTCACCGATGTAACAGCACAAGTAGCACCATCACTAAAGGAACTGGGTATGGTTACTGATGCTTTATGGGTGGATATCAACAATGACAAACAAAATGATTTGATTGTTGTGGGGGAGTGGATGCCGGTAAAAATATTTATTAATCAAAAAGCACGTTTGACAGACGGGTCCTCTCAATATATCAAGTTCCCGAGTTCAGGTTGGTGGAATAAAATTTATGCGGAAGATTTTGACGGAGATGGAGATAAGGATCTTGTGATTGGAAATATCGGGCTCAATACACAATTTCATGCTACTGAAAAGGAGCCTTTACAACTTTATTATAAAGATTTTGACGGCAATGGCTCGATAGATCCCATATTCTGTTATTACATCAACGGTGTTTCTTACCCCGCCAACTCCAGAGATGACCTCGCAGACCAGTTGCCGGCTGTCAAGAAAAAATTTCTGGAGTACCATGAATATGCTGTTGCAACCATCAATGAGGTTTTTACTGCCGACGAGTTAAAGGGTGCAAAAGTGTTGAGTGTATCCGAGCAATCTACTGTTTACCTGCAAAACGATGGCGAAAAAGGCTTTACAAAAAAACCATTACCCGCACAGGCACAGTATGCACCGGTATACGCAATCACGTCTGTTGACGCAAACAAAGATGGAAAAAAAGATTTATTGCTTGCTGGAAACAATTCCTGGACAAGAATAAAGTATGGACGCTATTCTGCAAATCATGGTGTTTTATTGATTGGTGATGGCAAAGGAAATTTTAGCTATGTTCCGCAGATGAATAGTGGACTAAATACGCGCGGCGATGTTCGAAGTGTACTGCAAATAAAAACAGGCGACGCGGTAAATGTTTTCTTTGGAATGAATAATGCTGCGCCGATAAGTTATCGGCTCAATTAAATACACGCTGAATTTCTTTTTTTGACCACTAAAACTTTCTACCATGCAAACAAACCGCAGATCTGTTTTAAAAAAAATTCTTGCATCCTTTGCAGGCATAACAGGAATTGGATTGGCCGCTAAAGCTATGGACGATAGCCGTGTTGAAAAGCAGGCTTCGAATATAGTTTACGATCAGGACGTTCCCTTGTTTGCAGGGAATACAAAGTTGGGGAACCTCGTTTTTATTGCTGGCAAGGGTGCGCATTTCGAGGGGGACATCAAGGCACACACCGATCATGTTTTAAAAGAACTGGAAAAGGAATTGATCCTTGCAGGTTCTTCGATGCAGAAAGTGCTAAAGGTAACCGTATATCTGAACGATATTGAAGATTACAAATCAATGAACGAAGTTTACAAGGGCCGTTTTGGGCCGAAACCTCCGGTACGTTCTACCATTGCGGTGGCAAAAGGAGGTGTTCCCGGCGATTCGCTGGTAGAAATGGATTGCATCGCTTACATATAGTTTCAAACATGAAATTCATACATAAGCTAACCTAACAAGTCACCAGCTTCGAAATATTAATCTATGCTAAGAAAAAGTTCCGGTTTAATTAGTGAACTGCCTTTTAAAGCGTTTTTCTTTTTTTTAATTGTAATTGCCTTTGCTCAATGCAGGGTTAGGTCAGGCGTACCTCATGGTGACCCGGATAACGGCGGTCTTTTTCTGCCAGGAGATTTTGAGGCGGTTGTTGTCGTGGACAGTGTTGGCGCCGCCAGGCATTTAGCCGTGAATGACAATGGAGATATCTATGTGAAGTTGCGCGCATCGTACCCCAACGGAAGTAATGTTGCTCTGAGAGATGAAAACAATGATGGCAAAGCCGATGTCATTAAGAAATTTTCGGTATACACAGATTCATTCGGTTATGGGACGGCTATGCGCATTCACAATGGATACCTCTACTACAGTTCAACAGGCGATGTATTTCGGTGCAAATTGAGACCGGGTAAGTTACTCCCTGATACAAATGCGGAGCTGATACTTACTGATGATTTTCGACACGATCCGCACGGTTTCAATCATACTGCAAAGCCGATAACATTCGACGACAAGGGAAATATGTATGTGCCTTTTGGTTCACCATCTGATGTCTGCCAGGTATTTGATCGGATACCTGAATCACCCGGACAGAATCCCTGTCCTCAGCTACAAGAGCATGCAGGCATCTGGATGTTTGATCCCAATAAAAAAAATCAAACAATTAAAGACGGCAAACGCTTCGCGACAGGAATCAGGAGTGCTGTTGCAATAACATGGAATCCCTCTGACAAGAACCTCTACATCGTTCAGCATGGTCGTGATGACTTTCACAGAACATGGCCTGAAAAATATACCAAATGGCAGAGTGCCTTACTACCTGCAGAAGAATTTCTAAGGATAAAAGAGGGCACTGATGCAGGCTGGCCTTACTACTACTACGATCAGATGCAGGGCAAAAAATTGTTGAACCCTGAATATGGCGGTGACGGGAAAAAGGAAGGCAACGGAAGTCAATACGAACAGCCCTTGATGGCATTTCCTGCGCACTGGGCTCCAAATGATCTATTGTTTTATACAGGTGATCAATTTCCTGAGCACTATAAGAACGGTGCCTTCATTGCTTTTCATGGTTCTACTATACGCGCACCTTATTCTCAGTCCGGCTATTTTGTAGCTTTTGTTCCTTTCAAAGATGGCAAACCTTCTGGTGAATGGGAAGTTTTTGCTGATGGGTTCTCGGGCATTGATACGATTGTCAATACATCCGATGCGCAGTGCAGGCCAATGGGCCTTGCGCAGGGGCCAGATGGCTCTTTATACATCAGCGATTCCCAAAAAGGAAAAATATGGCGCATAGTGTACCACGGTGATAAAATCAAATTCGGTGCCGCACAACTTGCTCTGATAGCAAAAAGAAAGATGAGTGCGCATATACGAACGCCGGATGAGGTCGCAGATGATCTGGAGAAAGGAATGGCCGTAGGTGGGGAAAAGATTTATAAAACTTACTGCGTCGCTTGTCATTTAAATGATGGCAAAGGGGACGGCAGTCGTTTTCCGCCATTAGACAGTTCAGAATATGTGCTGGGTGACAAGCCAAGGCTTATAAATATTTTGCTTGATGGCTTGCAGCAGGCGATCACAGTAAAAGGAAAACAATACAGCAACCTCATGCCAAGCCATCGTTTTCTATCAGATAAAGATCTGGCGTTGGTATTAGTGTATATACGCCAAAACTTTGGCAACACTGCCAGCGAAATTACGCCCGAGGAGGTGGCCGACCAGCGGGCCAAAGCAGCAATCACTAAGCAGAAATAATTAAACCCCTCATACATGAAAAAGTTTATCACCATTTTTACCTGGCTACTGATAGTATCGATTACGAGTGGTGCGCAAGCAAAGGCAAATCCCGAAGCTCGCATCAAAGAATTGGGGATCCAGTTGATCAAACCTACGCCACCTATTGCCAACTATGTAAAAGCAGTTCGTGCGGGAAATCTGGTGTTCTTAGCAGGACATGGCCCTGACAAACCCGAAGGCGGAATGGTCACTGGCAAAGTGGGTGGTGATCTGACCGCCGAGCAAGGACAAGATGCGGCAAGATTAACAGGTATCTCTTTGTTGTCAACGCTGAAAGCAGAGATTGGCGACTTAAACAAAGTGAAGCGAATTGTAAAAGTGTTGGGCATGGTGAATGCGGTTCCAACATTTGAAAAACATCCACAAGTCATGAACGGATTTTCTGACCTCATGGTGGAAGTGTTTGGAGAAAATGGTAAACATGCGCGCTCGTCGGTGGGTGTTGGTTCACTGCCCAACAATATAGCAGTCGAGATTGAGATGATTGTAGAATTGAAGAAGTAAATGGTCACACACTTTTGCACGTAACCATTTAACTGATGGTTTGCACTCAAAACATTTTTTAGTAACCTCGTTAAATATCACACTCATGAACCGCCGTAATATAATTAAGGGTCTTACAATGCTTCCGTTTGCTGGAACTTTGGTTCCCTTTAAATCCTTTGGTGCGCCTCCGGCTGGTGACAGTTTATTCGTTAGCAGTAATGGCCAATTCGGAATCACTGGTGGATTACCCGCGGAGCCCAATATTTTTCAATCCATCGGGGTTGAGCCCATCATTAATTGCCGCGGCACGTTCACGATCATTGGCGGTTCCGTCGAGCGCCCCGAGGTGCGATCGGCAATGGAGGCCGCATCAAAAAATTTTGTGCAGTACGACGAGCTGGCGGATGGAATTGGCAAAAGACTCGCAGAGCTAACGGGTGCTGAATGGGGAATGGTTTCCGCAGGTTGCGCAGCAGGAATGAAACATATAACCGCGGCCTGTGTTACCGGCGGCAATCCGGAAAAACTGATTCGTATTCCTGATCTCAGAGGGTTTGACAAAACCGAAGTAGTGATCCCAAAATCTTCGAGGAATGTTTATGATCATGCCATTCGTAACATAGGTGTAACAATTATTGAGGTCGGCACGCCGGAAGAGTTAGAGAATGCCTTGAACATTCATACGGCCATGATCTACATTATGGCTTATGATGAATCACAACCGGGGCAGCCTCTTTCTTTGGAGAATGTGGCCAAAATTGCAAAGCCGAAAAAAGTCCCCATCCTGGTAGACGCAGCGGCGGAAGTACTCACCATTCCAAATATCCACCTTCAACGCGGTGCGGATGTGGTTGTGTACAGCGGAGGCAAGGCAATCTGTGGTCCGCAATGTGCGGGTCTTGTACTTGGAAGAAAGGATATCCTGATGTCGGCATGGCAGGCCAGCTCCCCTCACCATGGACCAGGTCGGGATAATAAAGTTGGACGCGAGGAAATGATGGGTATGCTCGCGGCGGTGGAAGCATGGAAAAAACGTGATCATGCAGGAGAATGGAAAACATGGCTTTCGTGGTTGGATAATATCGCTAAGAAAATTTCCACCATGGAAGGAGTAACCACTTCCATATTTGAGCCTACGGAACTTTCCAACCGATCTCCAGTGCTCAATATTTACTGGGACCCCGGAAAGTTTAACATCACCGGCGAAGAAATTGCCGAAGAGTTCGCGAGAAGCAAACCCAGGATTGCTGTTGGCGGTGAAACCAGGGACGGAAAGAGTTCCATTAGTATCACGACAGGCCAAATGCAACCAGGAGACGATAAAATAGTTGCAGATAGAATTCATGGAGCGCTATCACAGAAGCGTGCGCCGAAGTCAACAACATTAGAGGCGCCATCAGCAAATGTTTCCGGTCGATGGGATGCCGATATTGAATTTTTCAGCAGTACCAGCAAGCATACATTGTTTATGGAGCAGGATGGCAATTGGATACAGGGCTCGCATAACGGAGAGTTCTCTGTCAGAGATATGCGGGGGACAATAGAGGGCAAAACAATTAAACTTCGTAGCGTTGATCGTCACCCCGGCGACTCTATTACTTTCCTTTTCTCCGGTACGCTCTCAGGAGAGACCATTTCGGGGTCGATTTACATGGGAGAATACCGAACAGCAAAGTTTACGGCGAAGCGCAACACGAATAAGAGCCCGCATGAAAGGATAGTTATACCGGGCGGCCCTCCATTAGCAACTTAAGGCGAACATTAACACATTGCTGCGTCAGAAGTTATTAAAATGTCATCGATGCGGTGTCAAAAAAAATTATTGCATAAATTTTTTAAAGGAACATTTCGTGTTATGGCAACGATGCTTTTCATTTTTGCCACAAGCACTTTACATTCCCAGCAGATAGACTTGTTATTGAAGGGCGGCCATATGATCGACCCTAAAAACAAGATCGACGAACAAATGGATGTGGCCATTACAAATGGAAAGATATTCCAGGTAGCAAAAAATATTTCGCCTCAGCAAGCAAAAAAATTAATTGACGTCAGTGGCCTGTATGTTACACCGGGCTTCATTGATATGCATGTGCATGCTTTCAACGGAACTGATGTGGATGCTTATATAGCAAATGGCTTAACCAGCCTGCCGCCAGATGGATTTACGTTTCGAGCCGGCGTTACTACCGTAGTGGACGCAGGCTCTTCCGGGTGGAGAAATTTTCGTCTTTTTAAGAAACAAACCATTGATAAGTCACAAACAAGAGTTCTTGCATTCTTGAATATTGTTGGCAACGGTATGGTTGGCCGTTTTGAAGAGCAGGACACTACAGACATGAATCCACAGCAGACCGCCTATATGATAAAAAAATTGTTTCCCGATATTATTGTCGGTATTAAAGCAGCGCATTATTGGGGAGATTTTACACAGGTAGACCGCGCTGTCGTAGCAGGTAATCTTGCGAATGTTCCGGTGATGGTCGACTTTGGTGAACATCAGCCGCCGAATTCCATTGAGGATCTTTTTATGAAGCATCTGCGGCCCGGCGATATTTTTACGCACACTTATTCTTATGGCCCTACGGTAAGAGAGACGGTTGTGGACGACAATGGCAAGGTTAAGCCATTTATTTTCCAGGCACAGAAGAGGGGAATTATTTTCGACGTGGGGCATGGGGGTGGCGCTTTCTCGTGGCGTCAGGCCGTACCAGCGATGCAACAGGGGTTTCAGCCCAATGTTATCAGTACCGACCTGCATGCTGAGAGTATGAATGGCGGCATGAAGGACATGAGCAATGTTATGTCGAAGTTCCTAAATATGGGCATGAGTTTGCACGATGTCATTCTGCGTGCTACCTGGAATCCTGCCAACGTCATCAAGAGAACAGATCTTGGAAATTTAAGCGTGGGCACCGAAGCAGATATCACCGTGTTCAATGTTAGAAAGGGTGATTTTGGATTCCTTGATATTCGTAAAACGACGCTGAAGGGCACCCAGAAACTGGAAGTTGAGCTAACCATACGTGCAGGCAAAATTGTTTGGGACCTTGACGGCATGTCCGCACCCCCGTGGGAGGAGGAATTACAGAAAAAATAAATGATCGCTGAGTCAATATATTGCCAATTGCTTTTGTGGAAAGGCCGGACTACGTGGCACGCAATTATTGTGATAATTCTCTTTATTGTGTTGTTTACTCCTTCAGTAATCCGAGCCCAGCAATATGATCTTTTGATAAAGAACGGCCACGTGATTGACCCAAAGAATCGCATCAGCGCAAAAAAAGATGTTGCTGTTGCAGCCGGGAAAATTGCTAAAGTCGCTGATGACATCCCCGCTGCCCAGTCAAAAAAAATTATTGATGCTTCGGGCTTATATGTGGTGCCTGGCCTAATTGATATACACACTCACGTATTCGTTGGAACAAAACCTGACAAGTTTGCCGACGGCATTTATAGTGTATCACCGGATGATTTTACATTTAAGTCAGGCGTTACAACAGTGGTGGATGCTGGCACTTCAGGCTGGCGCAACTTTCCGGTGTTTAAAGAGCAGGTGATTGATAAATCCCAAACGCGTGTTCTTGCCTTTATAAACATTGCCGGTTCAGGCATGAGCGGAAAACCTTTGCAAGAAGACCTTAACGACATGAATGCTGACTCGGCTGCTCTTGTCATTCAGAAATACAAAGACATTATCGTGGGAGTAAAGATCGGCCACTATGAGGGCAATGATTGGACACCATTTGAAAGAGCGTTGGAAGCAGGTCGACAATCAAACACGCCATTGTTTGTTGAGTGCCATTTGCCACAATACAGTTTGGAAGATCAATTGAAAAAAATGCGCCCCGGCGATATTATCACCCATTCTTTTGAACAGGTAGCAGAAAGAATGCCGGTAGTTGATGAAAGAGGAAATGTTCGCTCTTTTGTATTAGCCGCGCAAAAAAAAGGTGTGTTATTCGATGTTGGTCATGGCGGCGCCGGTTTCTGGTTTCCCCAGGCCGTGCCTGCATTTCAGCAGGGATTAGTGCCGAACTCATTTGGAAGTGACCTGCATCGGTTCAGCATGAACGCTGGCATGAAGAGCATGTTGAATATTATGTCCAAGTACATGGCTATTGGTATGAGTGTCGAAGATGTCATTGTTCGCGCTACCTGGAATGCCGCTAAATCAATCAAGCGCAAAGACCTTGGAAATCTTGACGAAGGCACAGTTGCCGATATTGCTGTGTTGAGCCTGCAAAATGGACGTTTTGGTTTTATAGATGCTGCCGGTAACAGGCTTGAAGGAAGTCGTAAACTGGAGGCAGAGCTCACCGTGCGTGAAGGCAAAATTGTTTGGGATCTCAATGGAATTGCTGCTAAGCCCTGGAAGCAATAACTATTTTTATAAGCTCACTTATGTACAGGATAAACAGCAAAAATGTATTTTTTCTCCTGATGTCTGTCACAATTTTCACCCAATGCAACAGGCGAGCGGAGTTGCCCAAAGGTGATCCTGGCAATGGTGGCCTTTTTCTGCCCGGCAACTTTGAAGCAGTTGTTGTGGCAGATAGCATTGGTCCTGCACGTCATATTGCCGTGAATGATAACGGGGACATCTATGTAAAGTTGAGTCACTCAAAAAAAGGGGAGGGCGGTAATGTGGCTTTGAGGGACGTCAATGATGATGGCAGAGCAGATTCCATTGTACACTTTGGAGATTATCCCAATGAGGGCAGCCTCGCCAATTGCATGCGTATCCACAATGGCTACTTGTATTTTGCGTCCGAACTGGTGATCTACAGAATGAAATTGCAACCGGGAAAACTTGTTCCGGACAGCAAAATGGAAACTGTACTTACAGAAGAAGATTCCCGTGGTTCACACTGGCATATTACTAAACCGATTTCATTTGATGACAAAGGACATATGTATGTACCATTTGGTGCACCCTCGAATGCATGCCAGGACTTGATCCGAACACCAGGAGGTACACCGGGTTTTGCCGCGCTTGATCCTTGCCCGGAGTTAGAAAAATACGGCGGCATCTGGCAATTTGATGCAAACAAAATGGGGTTGACTCAAAAGGACGGGCGAAAGTTCGCGACAGGGATAAGAAGTGTCGTCGCGATGGACTGGAATACCACGGATAAAAATCTATACGTCGTAATGCATGGAAGGGATGATCTGCATTTTTTATGGCCGAATAAATTTTCTGCCTGGCAAAGCGCCGTGCTGCCGGCAGAAGAATTCTTAATGGTGAATGATGGTGACAATTTTGGCTGGCCATATAGCTATTATGATCAAATGCAGAAAAAAAACGTACTGGCACCTGAATATGGAGGCGATGGGAAGATGCCTGCGAGAGACAGCACCGTGCGTCTACCAGTCATGGGTTTCCCGGGACATTGGGCTCCTAATGATCTTTTATTTTATACAGGAGGTCAATTTCCAGAACACTACAAGAATGGTGCTTTCATTGCTTTCCATGGTTCTACAAACAGATCGCCCTATCCCCAGGCCGGTTATTTTGTTTGCTTTGTTCCATTTGTAAATGGAAAACCAACCGGCGATTGGGAGGTTTTTGCCGATGGTTTTGCTAAAGTTGATCCGATCGTAAACGTGAGTGACGCGGTGTACCGGCCAATGGGGCTGGCAATGGGGCCGGATGGGTCTTTGTACATTTCAGAATCACGGAAGGGAAAAATATGGCGCGTGATGTATAAAGGTGATAAGAGCAAGTTTGGCAATCCGGAACTGGCAGAAATGGAAAAAAGAAAATTAAATTCAAATATTCGCACACCGGATGAAGTAAATGACAATCTTTATAAAGGCAAAGCGACTCCGGGGGCTCAGGTTTATAATTATTATTGCGTTTCGTGTCACCAACACAATGGTAAAGGCGATGGCGATCGCTTTCCCCCTTTGGATAGCTCCGAGTGGGTAATTGGCGATAAGAAAAAACTAATCGATGCGGTATTGAATGGACTCAATAAACCTATCATTGTAAAGGATAAGTCCTACAGTGGTGTCATGCCGCAGCATAGTTTTTTAAAAGATGAGGACATAGCGCAGGTGCTCAGTTATATAAGAAAACGTTTCAGTAATAATAGTGATTCAGTCTCAACTGCTGAGGTCCAGAAGGTAAGAATGCGCGGCGAGAGAAAATAACGAACAGCTTAAACGGTATTTTTCAATTGACCAAATCGTAATAAATTCTTTGAGTTTAATAAATCAAAATTCCTTTTATAATGAAACGAAGAAATGTACTCAAGGGCTTATCGCTGCTACCATTTGCTGGTGGAGCATTGAGTAATTTTATTCCTTCTTCAGTTGCTAACGCAGCCCCAGGAGGAAAGAGGGATGTGTTTACTGAACTTGGTTTGCGAACATTTATCAATGCGGCAGGCACTTATACGTCCATGACTGCGTCACTGATGCCAGAAGAAGTGATGGATGCCATCAACAGCAGTGCAAAAGAATTTGTCATGCTGGATGAGGTGCAGGATAAAGCGGGGGCAAAAATTGCGGCGATGTGCCATGCTGAAGCTGCGATGGTTTCAGCCGGTTGTTGGTCTGCCATGGTATTGGGAATGGCGGGTGTGCTTACCGGCAAGGACTCTAAAAAAATTGCACAATTGCCGCGCCTGGAAAGTACCGGCATGAAGTCAGAAGTGATCATTCAAAAAGCCCATATGAACGGCTATGAACATGCGTTAACAAATACGGGTGTTACGCTCGTCAGTGTAGAAACAAATGAGGAAGCGGAAAAGGCGGTTAATGAAAGAACGGCGATGATGTGGTTTTTGAACAGAGAAGCACCAGCAGGCAAAATACAACATGAAGAATGGTTGGCGATTGCCAGGAAGCATAGTTTACCAACGATGCTTGATTTGGCCGCTGATGTGCCACCAGTTGAGAATCTCTGGAAGTATAATGACATGGGTTTTGACCTTGTCTGTATTTCTGGAGGCAAAGCAATTTGCGGGCCTCAAAGCGCCGGAATATTAATGGGAAAGAAAGATTTGATCGCAGCAGCCAGGCTGAATGGGCCACCAAGCGGAGGTAATATTGGCCGGGGTATGAAAGTAAATAAAGAGGAGATTATCGGTATGTACGTGGCTTTGGACAGCTACATTAAAAGGGATCACAATAAGGAATGGAAAATGTGGGAAGACCGGATTGCCGTGATCAATAATGCTGTAAAAAACATAAGCGGTGTTACCACAGAAATAATTGTTCCACCGGTTGCCAATCATTCACCTTCGCTTATGATTGCCTGGGATAGCAGTAAAATTAAACTTACAAAAGAGAGTCTTGCAGAAAAACTACGAAATGGAAAACCTTCCATTGAAACCGTTTCGTGGGAAAAAGACAACAGCGTACGCGTTACAGTTTTTATGCTAAAAACCCGGCAGGAAAAAATTGTCGCTTCCAGAATTAAAGAAGAGCTTTTACTGGCATCTGCTTAGAACATGATCATCATAAAAACAGCATCATGAAAAAATCTTCTTTATTGACAATTTTGACTCTGTTTGCGAACACCGTTTTTTCACAGGTTTATGATATTGTTATTAAAGGCGGTCATGTTATTGATCCGAAAAACAACATAGATGTGGTAACAGATGTAGCCATCGCGGCTGGAAAAATCGTGAGACTAGCGAATAATATTGATACAAAACATGCGGAACAAGTAGTAGATGCAAAAGGCTTATATGTTACACCCGGCCTTATTGATTTACATGCGCACGTTTTCTTTGGGACAGAACCCGATCATTACCTGAGCAATGGCCTGGCAGCCGTTGTGCCGGATGGTTTTACTTTTCGTGTTGGTGTGACAACTGTCGCGGATGCCGGGGGCGCCGGTTGGAAAAGTTTCCCAATGTTCAAAAAAAACATTATCGATAATTCACAAACAAGAGTCTTGTGTTTCTTGAATATTGTAGGAGAAGGAATGCGTGGTGGTGCCTATGAGCAGAATGTTAATGATATGGATGCGAAGATGAGCGCCTTTGTCGCGAAGCAATACAAAGATTACGTAGTTGGGTTTAAAGTAGCACATTTTTCAGGTGCTGAGTGGACGCCTGTTGATCGTGCAGTGGAGGCGGGCAAGCTTGTTAACATGCCCATTATGGTTGATTTTGGAGTTAGCACTCCGCCACTTTCCATTGAGGAGCTCTATATGAAACATCTTCGCTCGGGCGACATTTACACGCACACGTTCACACTCCTTGAAGGTAATGTGAGAGAGACAGTCGTTGACACTTTAACCAACAAGGTTAAACCCTTTGTTTGGGATGCCATAAAAAAAGGGATCGTTTTTGATGTTGGCTACGGTGGAGCTAGTTTCAATTTCACGCAGGCTATTCCCGCAATCAAACAAGGTTTTTATCCAAAAACAATCAGCACAGATTTGCACACGGGCAGCATGAATACATCGATGAAAAATCAACTTGACGTAATGTCAAAATTTTTGTTTATGGGGATGCCGCTAAATGAAGTTATCAAAGCAAGTACATGGTCGCCCGCACAAGTGATCAAACATGAAGAATTAGGCAATCTTTCCGTTGGCGCAATTGCAGACGTGGCCGTATTGAATTTACGCCAGGGCAATTTTGGGTTTTATGACAAGACCGGTTACAAAGTAGAGGGCAAACAAAAGTTTGAGTGTGAAATGACAATCAAAGATGGCAAAATTGTGTATGATCTCAATGGTATTGCAAGCCCAATTTACGCAAAGAATAAAAAATAGTTGTGGTTGACCCACATGATACTTAGCTCAAATGAGAAAGAATTTTGAAATCTATATTTTTCTACTAGCATTTATCGCGATCGCTTGCGGCACACAGCAACAAAACAAGATGTCACACGCATTATATGAGTCATCTGCTCTTACTGCAATAAACAGCTTTACGTCGGGAGCGGAAGGCCCCGCTGTCGACAAAGACGGCAATTTGTATGCAGTGAATTATTCCAGGGAAGGGACAATCGGAGTAATCACGCCAGCAGGTGCTGGCAGCATATTTATGGAACTGGCAAACGGAAGTATCGGCAACGGCATCCGTTTCAACAGCAAAGGCGAAATGCTCATTGCTGATTATACGAACCATAATATTCTCAAAGTAGATATGGGGACTAAACAGCCCATCGTATATGCACATAATGACAGGATGAACCAGCCGAATGATATTGCCATAGACAGCAAAGATCGTCTGTATGCCAGCGATCCAAACTGGAAGGCGGGCACGGGTCGCATCTGGCGGATTGACACCGATGGAAAAACGACTATCCTTGAAGATAGCATGGGCACCACCAACGGAATTGAAGTAAGTCCCGATGAAAAACTGTTGTATGTAAACGAATCTGTTCAGCGGAAGGTCTGGGTATATGATCTATCAGACAATGGGACGGTAAAAAACAAAAGGTTGCTGATTGAATTTCCTGATTTCGGAATGGATGGTATGCGTTGTGATGTAGACGGAAACCTTTACATTACGAGATATGGAAAAGGCGTAGTAGCGAAGGTTTCCCCAAAGGGACAATTGTTGAAAGAAATATTATTGTCTGGCAAAAATCCAAGTAATATAGCTTTTGGAGGATCAGATGGAAGAACAGCCTATGTTACCTTACAGGATCATGGCAATATCGAAAGTTTCCGGGTGGAGGCAGCAGGCCGGGAATGGAAGAAGAAATAACTCGGAGAAGAAATTAGATAAGGTTGAACTTTGAGGTTGAGGATATTTCCTTAGTTTATACATACCATTTGAACGATTTAGGCGAGGATTGCTTGAAATGTTGTTCATCATGAAGTCAAAATTATTTTGTACTACGTAAATGATCATACGCTGCTTTTACGCTGCCAAACTGCAGCAATATTTTCTCTGCCTCATTGTATTCTGTGATAGCTGCCTTTTCCATTAACATTTTTACAGCGCGATCTCTGAGTTTATTATTGATCAGTAAAACGTTCACCATCCTGTTATCTTCAACACGTCCGAGTTGGATCATTGCTGTCGTGCTAATGATATCAAAAATCATTTTTTGCGCGGTACCGCATTTCATCCGCGTACTTCCGGTAATAAATTCAGGCCCCGTAATTACTTCAACAGGATATTGCGCGACGGCAGCGACAGGAGAATCAGGATTGCTTACAATGCAACCCGTGGTAATATTGTTTTTTCTGCATTCCTTCAAAGCACCCAATACAAAAGGTGTCGTACCGCTGGCCGTAATCCCGATTACAAAATCACTGGATGAAATATTTGCCTGCGTTAATGCACGCCATCCGGCATCAGCATCATCTTCCATTTGCTCTAGTGCATCTGCCAACCGGTCAACACCCCCAGCTAATATAACATTTACTATTCCTTTCGGTATGCCATAAGTGGTTGGTAACTCAATTGCGTCAAGCACAGACAGGCGTCCACCGCTGCCTGCGCCAAGATAGAACATGCGGCCGCCCTGTTTTAATTTGTTCACGACTGCAGCGATCAGTTGATTCAGTTGCGGCAGCACTTTTTCAATAGCTGCTGCTACAATTTTGTCTTCCTTATTAATGGATGCTGTAATTTCTTCGATGGATTTTTTTTCAAGATGTCTGTGTGCAGATGCTTGCTCTGTAATTCGCCTCATGCGGATGTAATTTTCAATCAGCCCTATCGTGAGTTGCTTTTCGCGGTGGAACCTCTCTGAAAATCCTGCTTTTTAAATCCCCTAGCCATGGCCATAATTTCTGTTTGCTGAGATCGATGTCAACAACTACTACAGGATTATCGTTTGTCGCCTCCTTCATGACCTTACCTTCCTGGTCAAATACGGCGCTGATCATATCATATGTGGAGGATACAAGGTAAAGTTGGTTTTCAATGGCGCGGGCTTTGGCAAGGTTCACATCACCTCCCCATATTGGCATCAAGATTATCTCAGCACCTTTTTCTGCCAGGCTTCTCGCCGCTTCCGGAAACGTCACATCCCAGCAAATCATTAATCCTATCGTTCCGAAGTCTGTCTCAAAAACAGGAAATGAATTTCCCGGACTAATTCCTCCTTCAATCTCTTCCTGCGGCAAGCTTACTTTACGATATTTTCCTGCAAGGTTGCCATTTCGGTCAATGAGCACGGCGGTGTTGAAAACGATATCTCCAGTTTTTTCCAAAAGGCCGGCGACGATGTATAAATTATATTTCTTGGCAATAGTTCCAAGGAATTTGGTTGTAGGACCCGGAACAGGTTCGCTTGCAGAAATATAATTAAGATTTGTACCTACTAATGTGATGCCTTCTGGAAGACAAACAATATCAGCTTTCTCTTTAGCTGCTTTCCCAATAAGTTCTGCAAATTGGATTAGATTTTCCTGGGACGACTTGCTGTTGTGAGGACGGTGATGAATGGTTGCTACTCTCACAATCCTTGGTTTGGGCGCAGTTGTTTTGTGGAACGAAGTCCCTCCGAAATGAACAACCCCATCTGCATCCCACCGGTAAACTAATTCTATTTTGGCCCTCCTTACACCATCGGGGACGCGGTATAATTGTTTCATGTAATTCCAGCCCTTACTCGTGCTATTCTGAAAGGTTACCGGATATTCAGGGTACCCAATATTTTTTCCTGATGCGTCCTGCCAAATAATCCTTGCCAGAATGTTGCGGCTCAACTCCTCGACATTAGACGTAATAAAATTTGACTCGAATTGAAAATATTCCCCGGATTCGACGTCGGTAATGTCGTACCAATGCCCATTTGCATAATCTTTCCCAGCACCTGCAATAGCTAGCGTCGGTTGACCTTTATATTTTGTATTACTGTCAATATACCAATCGGGAGCAATCTCTTTGCGCTGGCTTTCGAATTTCCATTCTGAGGCAACAATTTCCTGACCAGCCCCGCGCACACTGACGCAGAAAACCAAAAAAAATAGTAATCGAATGGAGGGGTTAAATTTCAATTTATGAATATCCATTGACATCGACATTAGTGATTAAAAGGTTCTCAGGAGAGCCCTAAAGTTAGGATTAGTTTTTCAGCATGGACTTCCACCGGCGAAGTTTGAAACAATGAGAATGAATTTTCATACTTAAAAGAAAAAGAGTACATGCTAAAGACTTCTTTTGGAGTTTCTTCCGGATCGACTATTGTTTTGGGGTTTCATTTCTTTAATATTCTGGTCGCATTTTCGTGGTAAACTTTCTTCAAAACATCATCAGTCAAACCAAAACCGTATGAGGGCCAGTGATAAAACCTGTAATAATAAAAGTGTTCATCGAATGTCTCCAGTATGCGAAATGTTACCTCATACATTGGCGATTCAGGAACATTGTCTGTTCCATACAAGAGTTTATCCCGATACTTTTCATAAAACGATTTCATATACCTTGGAATGGTAGAAGTTTCGCCGAAACGGGCGGACGCATCTGCATAGAGATTTTTGTATTTGTCAAGAAGCGATCCTAATATAGACAGATCGTATTCGCAATTTGCATAGTGACACGCGATAAATGTCGTATGGGGATTATCGCGCACGACATTATCGAGGGTTTTAATGAGAGCGGCGTGACCGAGAATTCCTTTTTGCGTGGAATCGATTCGCCAGGTGTAGGCATTCATGAGTCCGTCATTTGTTGAATCCATTGGTAAATACATCCACATTGGCTCCGCCACGTGAACATTGATCGGTATTTTCAGCTCACCGCATTTCTGTATTAGCGATCTCATAAGCGGGTCATCAATATGCGGTCCGAATCCCCCGGAATACTTTAATCCAAAACCTTTATCACTCAATTCTCCAACTCCGCGGGCACCTCTTTTTACGCATCTCTCAAGCTCTTTTACAGCTTTTTCGGTCCAACCGGGTTTCTCAAACCCATCGATATCAAATCCACACCACACCTCAAAACGATCACCATATTTGGCATACTTGGAATAAATACTGTCAAACCTAAATCCAACAGCGCCACTCAAAATAATTGTTTTTTCTATTCCTGCCCTGTCCATCGTCTTTACCCACTCCGCCACTTCTTCATCGGTCACGGCAAAATCATGAGAATGCATATCAATTGCAGGAAACTTTGCTTTTTTAATCGTCGTTGACGGCACTCGAAAAATTGATTTTGGACGGAAATCCTTCAGTTTTAACTCCTCCGTTTTTTGCGAATGACAAGGTTCAACCTTCCCAAGGAATATGAACACAAGAAGTAAAAAAAGAAGTTTAGTCATGATGATAAGTTTTCACAAATAGGGTATCATAAAAATGTAATAGAAACTATGTAGCACCAACAAAAAAATCAATAAATGACAGTTACTGCTCCCTTTTGTAAAATATTCGCCTTGCCCTTATTCGAATACGTCGCCAACCACACATATGTGCCGCCAGGAACCTTCTTATTCTGCAATTTTCCATCCCATTTCTTGAACGGATCATTGCTCTTAAACACAACCTGGCCGAAACGGTTAAAAACAGACAATGTGTAATCTTTTACCGTGCTTAAAAAGCCAAGTGGTCCGAAAAAATCGTTTTGCCCGTCATCGTTGGGGGTAAATGCTGTGGGAAAAAATATGAGTCCGCAATCGCCAATTATTTTTATTGTGTCCTTTACTGTGCACCCAAGGTCGTCTACTACTTCAACTGTGTAAATCCCGGGGCTCGTAACAAGGTAATTTGCCAACATAGAATTGTCCTGCCATCTGTAACTACTGTAGGTTCCGGGCGTCAAAATGATCTTGTCCCCGGGACATAATGTAGTGTCGTTGCCAAGAAAGATCGGCTTGGGTTTATCGTTTAAAATTGTTGCTGTCATGGAAGCGTTGCAATTATTTTGATCAACAACAGATAAGTGGTAATGACCGGCGCGCACATTATTTAAGCTTGATGTTGTGTTCTGGTAAGGCGTCCATAAAAACCTATAGGGAGATGTGCCACCGGTTACGGTGGCGGTGGCGCTGCCGTTGTTTAAATCGCAGTAAGATGAATGAGTGGCAATGGCAATTTTTAGAGCTTCAGGTTGCGTAATGATTACCGATGAAGTTACCGTACAGCCTACTGAATCCCGCAATTTCAGATTGTAAGTGCCGGCGCCAATATTCGTGATGGGATTACCGGTGAAATTCTGCGTGTTACTTGTCCATTGAAAATTGTAAGGGGGTGTGCCCCCGGTGACGATGGCTTCTACGGAGCCCGTAAGTTCGTCTGCGCACATAACATTTGTATGAGACAGTTGCAGATCGATAGGAGTTGACCTCGCAATAACTGCCGTGTCGTTTCTTATGCAGCCATGGTCATCCTTTATCATTACAGGATATTGCCCGGGCGCCAGGTTGTTGATAAAAGCATTTGTATAATTGCCGGGACTCCACGTGTACTGGTACGGGCTCGTACCACCAATGGCTTCTATCGAGGCCGTGCCATTATCACTTCCACAAAATGTATTTTGAATTGTGATAATTGAAGTGAGCGCTGCGGGCTGATGAATCATTGCAGAGGCAATCGCTTTACAGCCCCTCGCATCCGTAACTGTCACGGTATTGTTGCCTGCAGCAAGATTATTGTTGCCAATTGTATTTCCACCGGCATTTGACCATGAGTAATTGTATGGTGAAATTCCACCAGACAGGGTAACCATTGCCATTCCATCACTTCCACCAAAACAACTAACCTCTTTGACAATTGAGATGGATGCCTCGAGATCACTTGAATCTGGCAGGTCAATATTTATGACCTTATAACACAGGTTAGCGTCCTTGACAACGACTATGTAACTGCCCGACGCAAGATTTTTTGCAGACGACGTGTTACTTACGTTCGGGGACCAGCTATAAGAATAAGGAGGTAGTCCCCCTGACATTGCGACATCAATGCTTCCATTCCTGGTGGCACAATCGGGCTTAACATTTTTTAGATTGTATAGCAGGGGCGGAGGCTCACCCAGTGATATATGTGCTGATGCAGGGCAGCCTTCCCTGTTTAGTATCGTGACGTTATAATCACCGGCACCGAGATGTACAGCCGTTCGCGTAGTCTGAACAGGATCGCTATCCCAGTGATAGGTTATCGCTGAACTATCGCCCACAAAATTAACCGTGACCGACCCTGTGGTATCATCGAAACAGTGTATGGGGTTTACGATCGAAGCAACAATATTCTCAATGATTTCTAATTTGGGAAGCGTAAACGTTGATGAAGCATTTCCCGCACCCGATACAGTCAGGCTTACATTGTAATTACCTGCGAGCCTATAAGCATGAGTTGGATTTTCGAGCGTTGATGTGTTATCTACCCCTGATGCCGGATCACCGAAATTCCACAGGAAAGAGGTCGGACAAAAAGTCGAATTGTTTTTAAAATTCACCCGCAGATTGCTGGAACAATCATACGTGAATGAAGCGACACTGGCTGGCGCTTCTTCAATGGTAAAATCATCAATTGCAAAACCATCGAAGTCATTGCAGCCGGAGTTGCTGGCAAAGACAAAGCGAAACAGGACATTTGGTGCGCCCGCCAGATTGGGTAGGATATGTTTTGCCGTCACCCATCCCGCGCTTCCCCCGCTTACGAAACATGGCGGCCTCGACGACTGCATATTTCCCGACCATGCGTCCTGGTTACCTGTGCTTACTAGTGGGCCATCATTGTACCATTTTTCACTATAGCAAACACCGGTTTGATTCTTGCCCCCCAGGAGTTGCCAGGTTACTCCCTTGTCAGTTGAATACTGAAGATTAGCCCCATCAAATTTTGATTCGGTCTCCCAGAATACCTGACATTTTACCGCGGGGTTTTTAAGATTGGTAAAATCAAAACAGGGACTTTTTAACCAGGCGTTTTCATCATTGTTGTAACCTCCCCTTTGTAAACCTCCCGTGATCCAGCATTTTAAACCGGACCCTGCGGCGTTGATTACTGGTTTTGACGGCGTTCCCCATTCCCAGTCAGAAAATGCGCCACCTGGCGTCCAGTTGCCATTCGTGGCTTCGAAATTTTCCATGTATGGAAACTTGTTTATCGGGGAGCTACATTGAGAGAAACAGGTGTAGGAGGCAAGAACAGCAACTAGTGATAGCAGGATTCTTGTCCATCGTAAAAAAAGAATATTATTTATTCTTTTTTTCATTAGAAAAGTATAGGAATTACCCTATTTAAGTTAACTATAAAAAGCGACTTCTGATCTGGCATTCTGCAATTAATCGCTCAATGTAAAAGAAATTCTCGCGGCGAACCTTTTCCTGCCATTTTATTTCCAAAGGAGTCAATAGCCTCTACGATGACCTTGTAAAAGCCAAATTTCTGTTCAGGAATTTTTTTGCTGAACACGTTATCTTCCGCAACACGATCCCCTGCTTTTCCATCATCTTTCAATTCCAAATCCAATGATTTTACAGAATCGGCCGTCTCCATAACCTTCGCTTTGACGGAGCGAATTTTTGAGCCATCGCAGACCTTGACCTGGATGATGTTATCACCAGAAATTCTCACCCAACTTATTTGTGGAGGAGTGAGATCTCTTCCTTGTGGTTTGATTTTTATCACTCCTTGTTTTATGACATGAAGTGGATAATCAGGAAGCCAATACTCAGCAAAAAACTCGATGTTGTGATTCTCGGGGCAAGCGGAAGCTATTAACGGAACGCTATACTTCGCTGAGGCTCCGACATGATCGAAATCTGTCCAGTCATCGGACTGCCGAATGTTTACTCCAAATGGATTAACAAATTGATCTGAAGAAAATAGATTGGTGCGCCAATATTTATTTTGATCCTTTACCAGTAACACTATGGATTCACCAGGATTTGCTATTCCGTCACCATTTCCATGACCCAACAAAACAGTTTCACTATCAACACCCGCCTTGGCGACTGTGAATGTTTTTCCGTCCGCTATTTCAAAATCTTTTATTTCGGGCAAGTCTTTCCGCAAGGGTATTTGAAAGAATTCTATCCATTGATCGTTATTTTCATCCTGAATGGTTAATTTGAATTTCTCGATCTCGATGCTATCAGCTGATACGTGAAATGAAAATGGAGATTGACAAGGTTTTATTTCATTTACACCAATGCTGCCAAATTCACAATGGCTTTGGACAATATTTGCACTTTTTCTTGTTGCAGATAATGTTGCTCTCACCTTTTTCGCGGCGAACAATCCCTTGTTTAATATTTTTATCGAAAGAGAAACGTCTTTTCCGTTTGTGGCCCAGCTCATATTCCCAATTTCAACACCGACAATACAGAGATTGGCTCGATCTGGTTTTTTATTAATCCCTATTTCATGAACACTGCCGTTGAGAGAAATCTCCAGGCTTCCTGAGTTATCACTTCGAATGGTTTTGGTTGAAGTTTTTGAAGTTCTTGTATCAATGTCCTGGATGAGATACAGTTGGTTCCTTTCATACACTGGTGGCGTCCTAACATTCAAGTTGACAAACGGAAGTATTTCGCCGTCGGGAAGAAACTCCCTAACACTACATTTGAACCCATTTTTGTCTACATTCTCCAATATCGTAAAACCGGGGACATTCCTATCCGAACTGACTTGACAGCCCCAAACTGAAAATTCTGGGTACAAATCGACATGGTCCCACCGTATCGGCCTTGCCGGAGGATTCTTAAAGGTATTGAATAAAAATTCAAACATTTCACCAAGTCCGCACGTAGAATGTTCTGCATTGTAAATTTTGTATTGATAGTTATCCATGATCTCCGGCCACACCCTGTTCATGTCTTGATGATAGCTGCGAATAAAATCTTTATTACCATAATTGAGACGAAGATTCATCCCCGCATAATTTTTATACATATCTATGTGGCGGTATTCGACCGGAAAATCCCTCGGACCAACTATGAATTCAGCTGAACCACAAAAATTTCCAGCCGCTGAAAACAGTTGCGGATATTTTCCTCCGATCCAAAAAGTCATGAAACCGCCCATCGAAAGACCCGAGATGGCCCGGTGTTCCCGATCGGCGATCGTGCGGTAATGTGTATCTATGTAGTCAATTAACTCAGGATAGTATATTGGAAATTGCCGAAATGTTTCTACTGGGTCAATATTATATGGTCGCAAATAATATTTCTCATCTGGCGACCGGTTATATCCGTCGGACTTGACAACAACGATGTCATGACGGGAAACAAAATTTGCAATGTTATCACCGTTATTGTCATCCCCCTTGTCGAATTCTTCATACTTCTGACCGCCGTCGCCGAAATAACGTTGCGACCAGCCGTGTAGAAAATAAACGACCGGGTATTTCTTCTGAGGATTGCGAAAATAACCAGGCGGTAAAAAAATGCGATAGTTTCTTATCTCGCCAAACACGTTACTATAATGCCTGGAATCAAGAATGGTGACACTGTCGGTATGTTGAGCATCGGTCAGCAGAGGTAGGAACAGCCAGAAGCAGAAAATTAATTTTGGTTTGCATTTGATCAATTTTCGAAAGACAAATTCCATACGTCAAAGTTATTGAGGTGGTCGAACGAAGATAGTTGCTGATGATTTTTTATTGAGACAATCCAAGGTATGTGGTTTTCCCCGCTTCTAAGATGACTGCACATTTCTTCAAACGTTTGCATAATGAATTATTTTTATTTGCGCGTAATTTCCGGTGAACGATAAAAAAATTGGTTTAGCATTGTGGTTGACCTTGTTAAGCCGGAGCACGATCGCCTTGGACCGGTGGCCATCAAAAATCTCTGTATGAAAAGATCATCTATCATAATGACCGTTTTTTTGATCACTTGCATTATCTCAACAGCGCAGCAAAAAGCTACGGTTAGAGAATACGTAAAGAATTTTAAGACTTACCCCTATTCAGATCCTGACCCTATCCCGGAGGTTGGAAGAATTTATCCTTACTACAGGTTTGATGGGTACACGGATTCCGGGACTCAAAAAAACTGGAAAGTGGTTGAACTGGAAAACAACTATATCAAAGTGATGATCTTGCCGGAGATCGGTGGAAAAATATGGGCAGCTTTAGAAAAAAGCACGGGCAAGCCTTTCATTTATTATAATCACGTCGTAAAATTCAGAGATGTCGCGATGAGAGGTGCCTGGACGAGCGGAGGCATTGAAGCAAATTATGGGATCATTGGACATACACCTAATTGTGCCACGCCGGTTGACTATACTACTATCAAAAAGGCAGATGGGAGTGTTAGTTGTGTGATTGGAGTATTGGACCTTCTTACCCGCAGCATATGGCGTATAGATATCAATCTCCCCGGTGACAAAGCATATTTCACCACGAATTCGTTCTGGTACAATGCGTCTCCAATTGAGCAGCCTTATTATACATGGATGAACACCGGAATTAAAGCCGCCGGAAACCTGCAATTCATTTACCCGGGAACAAAATACCTGGGACATGAGGGCGAGTATAGCGACTGGCCTATCAACAAACAAAATGGAAAAGACATTTCATTTTACAATAACAATGATTTTGGGGGATACAAATCCTATCATGTATTTGGAAAATACACGGACTTTTTTGGAGGATACTGGCACGATGAAGATTTTGGCATGGGTCGGTATTCAACCCATGATGACAAACCCGGTAAGAAAATATGGATATGGGGATTGTCGCAGCAGGGTATGATTTGGGAAAAGCTGCTCACCGACACGGATGGACAATACGTAGAGGTGCAGAGCGGACGATTGTATAACCAGTCGGCCGATAACAGCACGTTTACGCCTTTCAAGCACAAAGGATTTCTACCACACACGACAGACCTGTGGACGGAATATTGGTTTCCAGTAATGAAAACAAAAGGTTTCGTCGCTGCCAGTAATTTCGGGGCTTTAAATATCAAGCGCCAGGGGGAGACCCTAAAACTGTATTTTTCCCCGCTGCAGAAAATTAATGACGAATTAAAAATAACCGCAGGCGGTAAAACCATTTACTCAAAAATACTCAGGTTGAATCCTCTTCAGATTTTTGCTGATTCGGTATCGATCAATACAAACAACCCGTTCGTAGCAACGCTGGGAAAGGACAAACTAGAATATGACGAGAGCCCCTCAGCAAATGTGCTAGCCCGGCCGATACAGAGTCCTGCTGATTTTGACTGGAAGTCCACCTATGGCCTCTACGTGCAGGGAAAAGAAAGAATCCGTGAAAGAGATTACGAAGGGGCAAAAGAAAAGTTAGAGGCCTGCCTCAAAACAAACCCTTATTATGCGCCCGCTTTGACTGATCTTTCCATGGTACAGTATCATAATACTAACTACATTGAGGCATTGCAACTGGCAAAAACAGCACTGTCGGTAGATACGTACGACCCTGCAGCAAATTATTATTACGGCTTGATCAATGTCGCTCTTGGCAACAGAATCGATGCAAAAGATGGCTTCGATATTGCTTCGTCAGATGCGCAATTTCGGAGCGCCGCATACACGAATCTTTGCACAATCTATTTACAGGAAAATAATTTGGAAAAGGCTACAGAGTATGCTCTGAAATGTATCAGCTATAACAAATATGCGGTGGATGCCTACGAGGTCCTTGCCGTTATTTATCGTCTTCAGAACAACAGGCAGCGGGCAGCCCGGCTATTGGATACTCTTCAGCTATATGATCCACTGAACCATTTTGCGCACTTTGAAAGATACCTATGGCAACCGACCGATGCAAACAAAGTACGATTCACCGGGATGATAAGAAATGAAATGCCACATGAAACCTACCTGGAGCTGGCTATTTGGTATTTCAACATAGGTAGAAAAGAAGAAGCCATCAAAACATTACAATTGGCACCGCGTGATGCCCAGGTGTTGTATTGGGAGGCATATCTTCAAAATAAATCGTTGAGTGCTGCTCAGCTACGTCCCGATCTTGTATTTCCCTTCCGCCCGGAAACTGCGGAGGTATTGAAAACCCTTATTCAAAAAAATGATTACTGGCTGTTGAAATATCATCTTGCCTTGATTCAATGGAGCAATGGCAATGTATCGGCGGCAAAGCAGCTTTTCGACGCCTGTGCAAACACGCCTGAGTACGCGCCATTTTATGCTGCACGGGCAAAGTTTAATATGATTAACGATAAGAGTCGCGCGGTCGCAGATCTTCAGCAGGCTGCAAAACTGGATAAACAGCAATGGCGCTATGGCAAAAATTTAGTCAACTACTATTTATCGCAAAAACAGAATGAGCAAGCGTTGAAGGTCGCAACAGATTATCACAATCAATTTCCAGGAAATTATCTTATTGGTATGCTTTACGCAAAGGCATTGATGGCTAATAAAAAATACAATGAAGCCAACAAGCTACTTAAAGCCATTCAGATATTGCCCAACGAAGGCGCTACAGACGGGCGGCAATTATACAAAGAAACTGAACTGATGATGGCACTGGCGGAGATGAAAAACAAAAACTACAAACAAGCCCTGGAGTACACCGCGGCCGCAAGACTGTGGCCCGAAAATCTTGGTGTGGGCAAGCCGTATGATGAAGATATCGACGAAAGAGTAGAAGACTGGCTCGCTTATGAGAGCTATACAAGACTAGCCAATGACCAAGCTGCTAAACAAATGCTTGAACATATACTGGCCTTTAAGCCCGATCAAGATGAGAATGGTCGAGTTTATCCATCAGTGAAAAGCCTGGTAACTGCATGGGCATTACAAAAAAAAGGTGAAGCGGACGACGCCGAAAAACTGTTAAAGGATTGGGTGGAAAAACAACCTGGAAATAATTTGGCCAAATGGGCATTGAACGCCTACAACGGTATTTATTCTCAACTACCTGACGAAACTCGAACCGATGAAAACTATCGAGTGTTACAGGAGTGGATAACAATTTCAGGGAAGCTATAAATACTTCAAGACGTACACAGAATTTCAGGCTAATGAAGAATACATCCATATTAAGAGAGCTGCTCAATATTATGAGATATTTCAAAAGTCTCATCACTAAGAAGAATTTGACCTTAAATGAAACAGAATATGGGACATAGACGCAGAGAATTTCTAAAGCAAGCGACTCTTACCAGTCTTGCCGCGGCCAGCGGGATGTTTCAAGGATTCTCAACAGGCATCGCCGAAC
>AR_comb_assmDRAFT_10194048_pt1 | contig 26836 bp, 42 predicted proteins | sample ArasoioldDNA_FD_10543 | JGI IMG/M metagenome (IMG submission 10543) | reverse complement strand
CTTGGCAGGCAGAGCGCGGCTCGGCGCAACGTAGCTTGGCCCGCCATGGCAGGTCTCTGGCATGGCGTGGCGGGTCGAGGCAGGCACGGCGGGTCCAGGCAAATTCTGGCCAGGCTGAGCTCGGCCCGGCGGTGCACGACGTGGCAAGGCCGGAAAGGTTCGGCACGGCATGGAGTGGCTTGTCTGGGCACGTCATTACTGGGCGTCGCTGGGCATGACTTGGCAGGCACGGCTAGGCCTGTCACGGCAAGACTCAGCAAGGCCAGGCATGGCGAAGCGTGTCCCGGCTCGGGGCGGTTGGCAGCAATAGTTGCCAGCCGCCTCTGCTGTCATAATTCAGTCCAGGTGATACACCCGACTGGCATCGTCCGCCGCGCGGTCCTTCATTAGCTCGATGCGCAGTTTGTCGCGATCGAACGGTGGCGCGTATTGGGCGATGGCGTCGATCAGTGGGTCTGGATTGTAGCGGAACTCGTTGGGCGAACTGCCGAGTGACAGCACCGGCCCTGCATCACCGTGCCTTTCCAATTCGACGACGCAGAAGAAAGTGCGCAGTGGCGGATCCCAGCCGATGACCATGTAGTCGCCGCCATCAGGCTCGAGGTGGCATTTGCTCATGCTAAATCCCATCGGAACAACGGCTGCTTCGCCGACGGAATGCCGAGGATCTTCTGCCGGTAATCGTGCCAACAGATGATGGCATCCGCAGCGTTATGGTCGGTTACGTCAAGTTTCAGTTCCTGGCGGCAGAACTGCACCACGGCGGTCTTCGTCTCACCCTTAACCCAACGGCAGCGGCCCATGACGTTGGTGCGGATGGTATCAACGTGAGCGCCATGGAACGCCACGTCATGACGGAAGCATGCTTCCCTGACGAAGCCGACGATGGCGTAGATCTGCATCATGGTGTCGACATTGGTGTTCGGCACGTTGGGCGGCAACGGGTTCTCGATCACCACGTCCGCAGGGTTCCACGCATCCATCGTGTCGTTGACCTTATCGACGAAAGCAGCGTAACGCGCGCCGACGCCGCCGATCTTCGGTAAGGTCCAGTGGCCGAATTCCGGCTGTTTCCGCCTGAGCGGTGCATAGGCCCAGCCGATGACGGTAGCGGACAGATCCAGCGCCAGCACACCGCCATCGGGCATGGTCATCTCATGCCGCCGTCTGCGGCTGCTTACGCGGCCGTCCCCGTGGCCGCTTCAGCGGCACCACATTTTCCTTTGGCGCCGCCAGAGCCTTCATCGCCTTGGGCATCCTCCCTCTGGCCTTGGGCTGTGCCTTGTTGGCCTGCGCCACGGTGCCGCGTGCGCCGGCGATATGCTCCTGCGCTCGCACGCCGATCTGCCACCACTTCACCCAGCCCTGGCTTTCCTCGGATCCCTCCTCGTATTGGTTGGCATCCTCGCCTAGCCCGCCACGGCCAGCGAGAAAGCCTTCATCGTTGGCCTTGGCGACCCGGCCCATTTTGCGGATCGACTCGGGGAATTCCTCAGTAGCATTGAAGACGTTCAGCTGCGGTCCCAGAACCAGCCCGTTGGCGGCCGACGCCCGAGCGAAATTGGCAATGAAGGCTTCTGCTTTGGCCGCCCCGCGTCGCCGGAGCCGGATCGATAGCTTGATCTCTTCGACCGGCACGCCGATGTCGCGCCAGCGCTTGTCGATCGCCGCTCGCAGCGCGTTCTCGACCTTACACTTGCGGTCCTGTTCCTCGTATTCGAGCTGGTAGTCTGCTGCATCCTGCATAGTCCAAATCGGACCGTTGGTTCCTGACATCTATTCGTCATCCTGTCTCAGCTTGTCTCGTAGGCGTGTTTCAAACAGCGCCCGGAGCTGTTTCTCCGTTAGCGCCACGTTGAGGATTTTCGCAGCTCGTCCGATTCGCTCGAACCATTCCGGTGGAATGCCGTCCCGCCGATGCCACGCCCGGGCGGTGCTGGCGGGCACACCGATTTCCCTGGCCAGCGCTGCCCGCCGGGGGAACAGATCAATCGCCTCTCTGTATGAATTCAATGACTTCGCCACCTTCTCTGCCCAGGTTCCCGTTCCGTTGCAATGTGCAACCCCCCTCGTTAGCGGGTCAACCAATTACCGTATTGACACGACCGGGGGCGCCACATAAATGTTGTCAAACATATAACCATTCGGTGGGCGAGTTCATGAGCGCTGCGACTGGCACCCGGAGATTTTCGCTACCCCAGATTGAGAACTTCATTATGGAGGCCCGTAGGCTGCGGTCGGAGTTCGCCGCGGAGGAAGACGAGACGCTCATCCACGACACGCTGGAGGGGCAGACCAACCTCTATGAGGCGATCGACCAGATCGGCGAGGACCATCTCCGCGACAAGCTGCTAATCGAAGCAGCAGAGGCGCGGATTAAGCGGCTGAAGCGGCGGGCCGATCGCCGCCAGGAATGGCTGGGCCGGAAGCTGGCCGACCTGGGCCTGAGCACATCACAGGAACGCCCGCTTTTCACCCTCGGCCTGGAATGGAAGTCGCACGTGGTGGTGACCGACGAAAACGCCCTCGCCCCCCGATACGTCAGACACGCACCGGATAAGATCGTCATTGGCAAGGACCTGCGCGCTGGCACGTTCGTCGGCGAAGGCGCCGAACTGTCCAACCCGCAACCATCTGCCCGAATCTACAGGAAGTAGAACGAAATGAGCGCAGCAGCAGCAGCAGAGACTCAGCTCGCGACGATCTCCCAGAAGGACGAAGACCTGCTGATCGAGGCCATGCAGAACAGCCTCTACCCTGGGGCCAAGCGAGAAAGCGTCGCGCTGGTCCTGAGTTACTGTCGGGTCAACAAGCTCGATCCGATGACCAAGCCGGTGCACATCGTGCGGATGAAGGTAAAGACCGGCTATGACCCAGTAAAACGCCAGAACATAGAGGAATGGCGCGATGTGCTCATGCCGGGCATCGGCGATTATCGCATCAAGGCGGCCCGTAGTGGTGAATATGGCGGTAAGACGGAACCAGAATTTGGCCCCGTGGTCAGAGAAAGGCTGGGCGGCACGGAGGTGTCATATCCACAGTGGTGCAGGATCACGGTGCATCGCATCGTGCAGGGGGAGCCGAGGGCCTTTTCCGCCAAGGAATATTGGCTGGAGAACTACGCCAATGACGGCCACTCGGATAAGCCGAACTACATGTGGAAAAAGCGGGCGTTCGGCCAGCTAGCAAAATGCACTGAGGCCCAGGCGCTCCGCATGGCATTCCCGGAATTCTCTGGCAGCCAGCCAACAGCGGAGGAAATGGAAGGCAAGGAGGGCTTTGCGGGCCAAACCATCGATTACGAAGAGCCAGAGGTCAGACGTGAACGCCACGCGCCGTCGACCGGTTCAGGCGGCGCTGATCGCAACACGGTCGCGGCGAAGGCTGGGGTCACCTACCCGCCACGCCAGGCCGCCGAGCCTTCCCCGCCAGAGCCGTCATGGCTTGACCCCTTGGAAGAAAAGAACCCGGGTCGGTGGTTCCTAAATTTCTGCGATCTCGTGGACGAGGCTCGCACCGAGGCGCAGATGCTGGACATCGGTGCCCATTATACCGTGGAGAACGCCACGAAGCACGCGCCACCGGAGACCCGCAGGAAGGTCCGCGAAAAGCTGGTCGACGGTATGACCAGGGTTAAGACCTCAGAGGCAGATTGGGGCGAATCGCCCGACAGCCCACCATGGGAACAAGAGCCGAACGAATCGGACGAATCGGGGAGCTAATTCTGTGGATAACACCACCGAGTCTCTCACCAAACCGCAGGTCGAATTCCTGCGCTGCATCGCAGCATTCCCCACTCCGCCCTCTGTCAGCCTCGTCGCACGGACACGGGGGATCAACGCGCCTTGGGCGTCGATGTTGGTTGCGCAACTGGTGCTCCTCGGTCTGCTGCGTCGCAGTTACGATGAGAACAACCGCCGCGTCACCCTGCTGGAACTGACTGAGAGCGGTCGTGCTGCCTGCCGGAGACGGGCATGACCGTCGCGCGGGTGGCGGAATTCCTGCGGCGCCTACGCCATGACCCATCCACCCAAACGTTGACCAGCGCCCAACTTCGGTTCCTGACGACACTCGCCAGCCTCGACACCCCCACCATGATCAGCGACGTGGGAGCGGCGGCGGGGATGAACCGGCATCAGGCGTCGCTGGTCTCCACTTCGCTGCTGGCGAGCGGCCTGATCCGTCGCAAGGCCGACAAAATCGACCTGCGGGTGCGGGTGCTGGAACTGACCCCGGAGGGGCGGGCGGTCTGCAACAAGCTGTCGAAGATGCTGCCAGGTTAGTTTGGTCGCCGTTTCGCGGCGCGCTTCCATGTCTCGAGTAACTCGTGCACTTGAGCATCGGTCAGCGGCGGGGCGTCAATCCAGAAGGCGTTGCGCTGCTTTTTCCGCAGCAACCGTTTGGTGATCTTGGCGTCGATTTGTTGCGCGCACTGCTGCGCTGCCTGGATGGCCTGCTCAATCGGCTTCGACATAGCGCTGGGTTCCCGGTCTGGATGACATTCAGTCTTGTCCAGATATTCCCGCCGCCCCCTGGGGCCGTCAAACGAAACGGGCGCCGGCTAAGATACAGCTTCGGCGCCCGTCCCCTTGGAGGTGGTCTCAGTTCGTTCGTTAGCACTCTGGCGAATGCTAGCAACGCCTGTAGTCCACCCCCACTCGATTCGCCACTATCTCTATGGTTCACGGTCAGATTCTGGCTGGCGGCAGGCGAGGGAATGGTGCATTTCCGTCTTCGGCAATGGCACGACGTAAAAGGCCGCTGACCGAAGCCCACGCGATGGCACCGATCATCGGCGCCAATATTCGTAATGAGCGCGTCCTTCGGGGCCTTACCCAGCAGGAATTGGCCGAGAAGATCGGCATCCACCCGGCGCGGATTTCGGAGGCCGAACGCGGGCTGCACGAGCCTCGCGTCGGCAGGCTGCAACAGATCGCTGTGGCGTTGAACGTTCCCGTTAACCAACTAATAACGCGCCAAAGACGGAAAAACCGCTAGCGATTTGACGCTTTTTTAACGGTTGACGCATTCTGCAACGCAAGCGTAGGTTTTGCGTCGTCCGATTCGAAGGGGACGGATGGCTGCATGCCCGGGCAAACGGAAAACCGTATCACCCTGAAGTGCCTGACTTATTCAGGTCTCCTTTGCTGTGGCCTAGATTTATTGTCAGTGGCTATCGATAGATGACTGCCGCTGAAATGGCATTGTGGGCGCAGGTGATCGCGAGCTGTGGGGGCGGCGCCGACCCACGGCTAATTTACGCGACGCTCCAGATAGAATCTGGCGGACGGGCGGACGCGGTCAATCATAACAAAAACGGCACAACCGACATCGGCGCCATGCAGATAAACTCGGCAAATTTCGCGCGCTTCGGCCTCACACCGGAGACAGCCAAGGACCCGTGCCGTTCGGTCGAGGCTGGGGTTCGGCACATGATCGCCGATGGTGGCCCCGAGTCGGTTACCCCCAGGGCGATTGACGCGCTACTGGCTGCACGGGCCGCGCGCGCCATCACTCAATACAACCCAGGCGAAACAACCCGGCTGACGCGCATGACCGATCTTATGGCCGCGATGCCGCGGGTCGAGGAAGTCAAGCCGCAGCCCCCCTGCGATGCTCCCAAGTTCGATGTGTGGCGGCGCGCTGCATGTCGGAAAGCCGCGGCAGAGGCCGCCAATCCCCCCACCCAGGAGGACAAATGGTAAAACTGATTGAACGGGCCGCTCCCTGGCTCATCCTCTGTGTCTTGGTCTTGCTCACTATGGAGCCTGCCTACGCCCAGCTTGGGGTCGGGGGCGGCGGTGGCGGCGGCATCGCCGATCAACTCCTGCAGTGGTTCATCACCAACGTGGTTCGAGCCGCTCTCGGCTTCTCCATTATGGTCGCTGGCTTCATGTTGCTATTCGGCCACCACGCCTGGACCGGCCTTGGCCTTATGGTGGTCGGCGTCATCATCATCTCCCAATGGCAAAACATTCTCGGGATGATCGGTATTTAACCGATGGCCAACACCGACGAAGAACTTATCATCAACGACTTGGCCATCGCCGCCACCAAGCCCGCAATGTTGCCAGTCCTTGGCATACCGTATAAGGACTCCCTGTTCTTCGCGATGGCCGCCCTCGAATGTTTTATTATGGGCCAAGCGCAACTTCTGCTGCTTCTCCTGCCGATCTTTTTATTCTCCATCACCCTATACAAACGCGACTACAACGCTGGACGGGTCTTTATCGGCTGGGTTGCCGAGACCGGCCGCATGCGGCTCGCCGCGATTTTTGGCTGGATATTGCTGATTAGGCCACAAGATCGCGCGGCAGCCAGCTATGCCTTCAACTTTCAGGCAATAAGGCCAAGGCCGCACGACTCGTTCCGGGGCATGATCAGTGGGTAAGTTCCGCGATCTTCTGCTCGCCCAGCTCGAGCCGGAATTCGAGAAGCGTTTGCCGTATGCCGGGCACATAGCGCCAGATGTCGTGCAGCTGTTCGACGGCACGTTACTCGCCATGTTCTGGTTCCATGGCGTGCCGTTTGAGCTCGCCCTCGGTTCTGAGCGTAATGGCCGCGTCGAGCGGATCAACAACCTGATGCGGTCGATCAGCGACCCAGATATCAGCCTGTCGTTTCATCTAGCTCGCCATCAGCATACGCCGCCCGCACCACAGGTCGCGCCACCCGAAGGTTTCGTTGGCAGCCTGTTGCGTGAGTATCAGCGAATTGCCCTCGACGGAATCTATACCAACGACTGGCTCGTGTCGGTGATGTGCCACCCGCCAGCTGACATCAACAAATACACCTCTTGGATACGTCGCAACAAAGTGCCGGACATCGACGATATCCGGCTCAAGCGCCTAGAGGATGTCTGCAGCATCATCTCGACCACCCTCAAAGCATACCAGCCGACGCGCCTTGGCATGCGCGATGTCCCGGTAGAAGACCCCGAGGCGGAGATCGATGAAACCGACGATGCGGCGCCGACAGAGACGGTGCCAGTCACTGAGATCGGCACAGCGCTCTATTTGATCCGCACGGCGAAATACCGGTTGATCCCACATACCGACGGGGCACTGGCGGCCGCAATCTATAGTGAGGCTACTGAGTTCGGGCGGGCCGCGTTCAAGGTCGATCCCCACGAAAGACGCTATGGTGCGATTCTCACCTTCCTGAATTATCCGAACAAGACCCGGGCGGGCATGTTCAATGCGTTGATGAGCACCAACTACCCGCTCGTCATGACGCACCAAGCGCGATTCACGGCGGGTTCTGGCTCGGTATCCGGACTTGACCTCACGCTGCGTCAGATGCGCGCGGCGGGAGAAAAGTCCAAGACGTTGATGGCCCAAGGCGAGGAGCTGATGGATCGGATTTCCTCGCTAAAGGCTGCGCAGGTGATGCACCATTTCAGTCTAGCGGTCTACGCGCCGTCCCTCCAGGAATTAGATAACGTTGCGAACGGTGCCCGAAACTTAGTCCAGCAGTTCGGCGGCGCGGTTCTGGTGCGCGATTCGAATACGCTGACTGCGGGCGGCATGGCTGCATCCTACTGGTCGCAAATGCCTGGAGCATCGATTCTGCGGCCGCGCCCAGGCAGGATAGACACCACCAATTTGGCCAACATGGTGTCGCTCGACAACTACGCTGCCGGATCGGCATCTGGCTATTGGGGCACCAGCCCACTGCGATTTCGCACCAACGGCGGCACGGCCTACGACTGGGTGCCGCATGATAACGACGTCGCGCACTCACTCATCATTGGTCGCATCGGGTCGGGAAAGACGGTGCTTCTAGGGTTTTTGCTGCTGGCGATGCAGCAGGCCGTGGGCGAGAACGGCATTCGCCTGCTTATCGACAAGGACGAATCGAACCGACTGAGCATAGAGGCGGCAGGCGGCGTCTATCAAAAGCTGCAACGCAATCGGCCATCCGGCCTGGCGCCGCTCGTGGCCTTTCCGAATACTCCAGAGACGCAGGCATTCCTCCATCGGCTTTTCACCGCCAGGATTCTATCCGACGGCAGAACCCCCGCCCTGACCTCGTTTGAGGATCAGCGGCTGAAGCGTGGGATTGAGCGGCAGATGCGAATGCCGCCGGAGAAGCGCAGCTTATGGGGTATCCGCGAGTTTCTCGGCTTTGATAACGGCGATGATGGTGCGGGCGCGCGGTTCGAAAGGTGGTGCGCTGGCGGCAGTATGGGTTGGTTATTGGATAACAAGGAACATAGGATCCGCGTTGGTGCGGGTCTTTATGGCATCGATTTCACCGAGCTGCTCCCGGATGAAGGGGTAGCAGACGATGGTGCCTGCGTCGCGGCGGCGGCGGTTATCACCGAGCAACTGCGGCGCTTGATGGACGGACGTCGCATCATCGCTTTCTTTGATGAGTGCCGATTTTACCTGGAGCCTTTGAAAAGGTGGATCGAGGACCTCAATCTGACGGCCCGCAAAAAGGAGGTTTGGCCGTGTTTGGTGTTCCAAGAGGCTGCCCACGCCATTGAAGGCGAGGTAGGCCGCGCTCTGGTTTCGCAAATGCGGTCGAAATACATTTTTCCTGACGCCAGCCATAACATCAAGGCACTGGAGGATCTGCAGCTCTCACCTGCCGCTATACGCATGCTGAGGAGTGATATGACAATCGGTGACGCCAGGCGGTTTCTGCTTTGGCGAAACAATGCGCCGGTGATTTGTGAATTCGACCTGTCGAAGATGCGTCACCTTGGCATCCTGAGCGGCCGGCCTGGCACTATCAAACTGTGGGAGCAGGTCAGAGAGCGTGGTCTCGGACCGGCGGAATTCATGGAACAGCTCGAGGCCAACAAGCCTCAGCCGACAAGAAGGAGGCGGATCGCATGAAGCGTCTATTGTTGACGGCTATCGCAACCGTCCCATTGCTGCTTGCAGCCACACCCATGCCTAAGGCCGCGCTGCCGGTAATCGACATCGATAGCCTAGTGCAGCAAGTCCAGCAGCTGATGGAAATGAAGAACATGGTGGACACCCAGCTGCGGCAGTTGCAGACCTTAAAGAATGTCCCCCAACAATTGATCGGCGAGGCTCGCGGGCTGCTGGACCTCGGAGTATCAAATCCGCTGCAGGACATCACCAACAACCTACAGTCGCTGATGAATGGCTCTGGCACCGGCACCTGCCACGGCTCGTCGCATCTTCTGGATATCAATCAATACGCCCAAGCGTTGCCGATGGTCGGCGGCAAGATCGACTTCGCGGGAGCGCAGATCAATGGTTCTGCCGCGCGCGGCGCAGGATTGCTGGCGTGCACCAACCAGATGATGCAAGCGACGCAATCGCGGCTTCAGCAAATGCCAGAGCTGCTGAGCATGCTGCAGTCCTGCACCGATATCACCTGCGAGCAGGGCGTGTCCGGCCGCATTGCTTATGAGCAGGCCAACATCCAAACGCAGCAGCTGCAAGCGCAGCTGATGGGACTGAATGCGCAACAACAGCGCTGGAACACTGAAGATCAAATAACCCAGAAGCAGCGCGCTGACGCCGATGCGTGGGTCAATGAAACCGGTGGCGCGAATGCAGGTGGAACTGGCTCAACGGTCCCGGGCAGAGCATCTGCGCCAATGTTTAGTGCACGCTGACGCGATCAGAAAAGGTTATAGCCATGCGCAACGCACTTCTAGCTGCAACAGCGCTTATCATACCGGCCTCTGTTATGGCGCAGCAGCCGGTTGATCCGACAGCAGGGATTTCACCGCAAACTTCGCTTGCTGCCGTCTCTCCCACCGGAGGTTCGAACACCTCAGCATCGCCCGCTGGTAGCTCGAACTCATCGACGCCTTCGCCGAGCGCGACGTCATCTGGAGCGTCAACGCCGACGTCTGGCGTCCCGTCGACGACATCCAGCCCGGCGTATGTGACGTCTGGAAATCCTAACGGTCCAGCATGCCAGATGCCTGGACCAGCCGCGGAGGCTGGCTATAACCAGATGACCTTTGGGCCGGACATGGTCCTGGGGGCTAACTGGTTCCCAGCCGCCGGAGATGCCGCCAGCTCAGGCGTTACGCAAAACTCCGACGGCTCAATCACGTTGGGGGGCGCCAGTAACTGGCACTACAACGACCAGCTCGACACGGGATCCGTTGGCTTCGGAGGTGGCGCATACATCCAAGCTACAATGGCCATTCAGGGCCCACCCAACTGGTCATATGATGCCGGCGCCGGGTTCCCGGCCTTTTGGGGCAACGGTGATCTTAGCGGCCTGTCAACGAGCGTCGAGACGGACTTCCTCGAGTTCATGACGCCAGGCGACACGAACTTCTCCACTGGAATGCACGAATGGGGCCCAAGCGGCGAAATCACCAACTCCGTAGCACAGGGCTTTACTGCCCCCGCTGACACGGGCGGTGCCGATCTCTCGCAACCGCATACCTACGGGTGGCTGTGGGTGCCAGCGACCGGTGGCAGCCAGGGCTACGCGCAGATGTATTTCGATGGAAAACCGGTTGGCTCGAAGCACACATGGAGCCAAGGCGGCCCGCTCAGCTCGGTGGACAACGAGGCGATAAAGGTCATGTTTGGCACGTCCGCCGCCAATCCGATGACCATCTCCAACGTGCAGGTCTGGCAGAAGGACAGTAGCGCAGACCTTGGCATTGTCGGCACATCGGTTGGCAACAGTGGAGGTGCGTGCCCGACCGTCATCAGTCCAGGCTCGTCGCCATCTGGTGCGATTTCCTCGGGCAGCCCGACAAGCACACCAAGCGGTTCCCAGCTCAGTTCCTCGGGCGGACCTGGCGGCGCGTCAACCGCTTCCAATTCGTCCTCGCCAATCACGCCGCAGACCAGCCTTGGCCAAACCCTCGCTATGGGTTCGCAGACAGGAGAATGGGGCTCGTTCGCCGACAATAATGGCAACCAATACCAGGTCACGGTGGTCGATCCACCCGGTCCCGGCGGGGCATACGAGGTGCTGATCGCCAACAATGGAGCACCCTATATTTTCGCCCTGCCGGATAGCTTAAGCGGCGGGGTTACGCCCGTGTCCAGCAATCCATTTGCCGGGGCGGGAACGGTATCCTCGCAATGGGGCAATCCGACAACGACTGATATGTCGGCGCCCGGAAACACCATGGGCAGCTTTGGAAGCGGGACTAGCTATCCCTCCGCCGCCAATAGCGCGCCCGCGACCTCGAACAACACCAGCAGCGGTCAGAGTGGGAGAAGCGGCAGGCGCGGATCAGGAACCGCCACCACCGGTCCTGGCGGATCTGGTGGATCTACCGCTTCTACGAGCGACCCGGCTGCCATGACCGCTACGAATGGCAGCAGTCCAGGTGTCGCAAATCCTTCGTCAACCACCACTAGTGGTGGCCGTGGCAGGCGGTCACAGCAGATCAGCAGCTCAACAACCACAGATCCAAACGCAGCAGCACCGACCACCTCCGCAGCTAACAACCCATCATCCGGAGGATCCGGCAGTTCCGGTTCAAGCAATCCTAGCGCCGGTAGTGGGACTGCTCCGTCGGCTACGTCAGGCTCCGGCTCCGGCGGCCTATCCGGCGACTTGACTGCTCTGCAAGACCAGATGAACGCCACCGCGCAGGGGTCTAACGAATACGGCGGCGTCCCCATCACCCTGCAGCCGGGGGACATAACTTACAATTCCGGTGGTTCGCTCACCGACGCTCAAGGCAACGTTTGGACGTTGGAACCGATGACCGGTCAATTCGCGGGCGTGCCAATGGCAACGGTCGCCAAAAATGGCCAACAAATGGATCCGATGGGCGGCGGTGGATTCGTTGCTGCATTGCGCATCGTGAACGGCGAGGCCGTCTGGGAGAATGCCAAGGGGAAGGGCTGGTATAACGAAAGCACCTACGTTGGGACGAGCCCAACCGGGTGACGTGCGTGCGTAGGTTCGTAAAGGAGGAATAAACATGAAGTATGCACTACTGTTATCGACGATACTGGTAGCGCCAAGCTTAGCGTTTGCTACGAGCACGACGGCAACACCAGCAGATTCATCGGCGACATCGAGCACGACAACGACACCGGCGGATCCATCGGCGACGTCAAGCACGCCGAGCACAACGAGCACTGACGCGTCGTCACAGATCGTGCCCCAGTCCAACCTCGCCGCCACGCAGACCCCAGCGCCATCCGACCAATGGGGAACATTCTCTGATGCCAGCGGCAACACCTACCAAGCAAGCATCATCGACGTGCCCAATACTGACGTGGACTACGAGACGCTGATCAAGACCGCCAAGGACGGCACGGTCACGCCTTATATCTTTGCCCTAAACCCGAGTGCCACTGCGCCCACCCCCACTCCACCGATCGCAAATAATGGCGGCAGCACAGGAAGCGGAAGCAGTGGATCTGGTAGTTCCGGTAACGGGAACACAGCAGACAATGGCGGTAGCGGCAGCGGTTCCGGCAATGGAAGCACAGCTGACAATAGCGGCAACGGCAGTGGAACTGGTAGTGGAAGCGGAAGCGACACGGGGAGTGTGACTACCCCAGACGGTATCCACTCTGCTGACATATCCATCGACAGCAAAGGAATCTTCACCAAAGACGTGACGATCACCGCTGACGGCATTGCCACCGGCAAATACGCCCTGCCGATACCCCCCGTTCCGAGCGTTGGCAGCGGCACCGGCACCACCGACGGAACAACGGGCACTGGGTCCACCACCAGCGACCCTGGTTCAAATACTGGAGGTTCCACCACTAATAGCGGAACGCTGGCAAATCTGAGTCAGGCGGTGAAAGACCAGCTATCGCAGCTCTCCACCAGCACGGCAGCGTTGCTGGATAAGATTACCGGCAAGCTAACGCACAACCCAACCCCAACCCCGGCCACAACGGCAAGCTCAAGTGGCTCTGGCTCATCTGGTGCGCAACCGACCACGCAGACGTCGTCAACCAACGGGACCCAGACAACGACGGTGAACAAGTCCGCCTCTGGGACCAACCCGAGCGTCTCTGCCAACGTATCTCAAAGCACGCCGAACACGACCACGGTGGCAGCGAAGTAGCGATGAAGATCCCAGCAGCAGCAACCGTCGTCATGTTGCTGCTCGCTGGGGCTTCGGCGCAAGCGCGAAGCCCTGGCTGCGATGGCAATCCCTGGAACCTGAAATGCAAAGGCGATGATTTCCTCAATCCGGTGTTCGCCAGTCCGCAGTGGTATGCGCGCAACCCAATCGCACGGGACTCGGTGTTGCGGGACTGTGCCAAGCCGCTGAACGTTCCGGGGTGGGGGCCACCGCCGGCGAATTGGTGCCGCGCCGCTGCTGCCTCGATGGGAGTTAGAAGCGGCCGATGAACGGCACATCACTCTATCAGGTCCTCTACGCGCAATATCACACGCAAGGTGTGCAGCTGGCTGCGCAGCAAAGCCACGCCTTTCTTACCGCAATGACGTCAACGGTGCATGCGATGGTCGGCCTGTGGGTGCTCCTGCTCGGCTACGGCCTGATCATGGGTCGAGTCGATATGGGAGAGGGGTTCGGCAGGCTCATTCGTGCTCTGATCGTCGTCGCGCTGATGACCCCCGCTCATTTCGATACTTTGCTCCAGTGGATAACAACGGATATCCCAGAGCAATTATCCGGCGCGGTTGTCAACGGCGGAGGCGGTGCAGGCGTTGGCGGGGCCGCGGGTTTTGATGGTCTGTCGAATTATATAGATTCCTTTTCGGCCCGCATTTACGCGCAAGCAACCGGCTTTCTTTACATAGGCGACAGAGTTATGACGCTCATCGCCAATTTCATCGCCAAGAGTTTTATTTTCATTACGTTCTGCGTATGGCTTGCCGCAAACTCGAGCCTGCTATTTTTAGCCCCCCTTGGCGCATTGTTAGCCCCTGGCATTCTGTTCCGTGCCACAGAAGGCTATTTCGCGCGGTGGCTCGGCAAGTGCATCAGCCTAGAGCTGGTGGCCGTGCTTGCGCTTATGCTGGCGACATTCGTCGTGAAAAGCGATGGCGAATTCGTCCAGAAACTTGGCAATACCGCCGCCGCCTCTGCCGCGACCCCGACGCTGTCGTTAAATGCTGGATCAGCCGCGAACTTTACAGGTTTCGACGTTCCCGGCGGCGCGCCCGTAGCGCTGGGTGCGCCACAGCCCGGCGGCGGCGGCAGCACCCTCAACGTGCCGATGTCGATCGCAGCGCTATTTAACCTAGCATTGAGCTTTGCCGTTGGGGCCATGCTATTGGTGTTGCTCACCGGTATTGCCTTGTTCATTGGTGGCTCACACGGCTTCAGCGCGGGACCTGCGATCAACGCGGTGACGACATCGGCGTCAATGGCCGCAGCTGGCACGGGCCGTGCAGCAGGAGCAGCTGGCCGGGCCCTGAGATGAGGACGCGATACCTCATCTGGGTCACCGTTCGGCAGCGGCTATTCTGGTCGGTGGCGTGCGGGTTTGCTTCCTACGATGCGCTGAGCAATCCGTATCGTGGCCCAGTGCTGATTACCATCGGTGTCATTGCTGCCCTACTGTGTGTGATGGCGTTCATTGCCGCCATGCAATTGCTGTTCCTCAAGATACGTTTAGTGTTCTGGCATGGTTAAAGCGCTCAACAGTTTCGGCGGATGGATCGGAAGGTCCAAATTCAGCCGTATGGCGTTCATCATCCTGGCGATGGCTTGGGGCGCCTGGGCAGTGTGGTCATCCCTGCCGTTGCCGTGGCACGCCAAGTTGCTGGCGCTCGGTATCGCTATACTGGTGATCATTGAGTGGCCGACCATCCGCATTGGCTGGCAAAGATGGCGCGCAAGGAGGGCAGCACTGAAGTGCTGGAAACGGTGAAGTGCTTGACCGTATAGACAGTGGCTCAAGGCGATCCTTGATCGGTGAATACGCTTGCGAATGGAGCTAGGTCGAAGCCGAGCAAAAGGCGCCGGGCGTGAGTGGCGCATGAGACGCCGCGCGGCTCCTGACCCGACCGTGCTTCTGCTCGTTGTTATCGCCGTGCTTGTCGTCGTCGCTATCATCCTTGGCGAGTGGCTCAAGGGCGATGCTGAGCGTCGTGTTCCCGCCGAGATACGTGGGACATGGCGTCAGCTTGATATGATGCGAAATGCACCGAGCAAACAATAACCATTGACGCAAAAATACTATTTACTTATTAGATGATTCGGGCGGCGGTTTTCCAGCAACGAAATCCCGCCGCCCTGGCCACAACGAGTTCGAGGCTCGCCATGGTTCGCATCAAGGTAACACTCCTCATCGTCATGCTGCTAGCGCTACCTGCGCTGGCCGCTTGCTCGCACACGGTGACTGCGTGCCACGGCCAAGCCTACCCTCTCAATGAAGGCAAGTGGCAACCGACACAGCAAGACATGGAGGTGAGATCTTGATGACCAAATCAGCCATCATCATTGCATTGCTCGTTGCAGCATGCAGCCGGCAATCACCAGAGCAGGCGTGGAACGAAAAGCCGGAGTGGTGCAAGCAAGTGCTTAGCACTACTGGGCCGGCAGACCTATCAACCCCACCGAATACACAAGCCACCACACCACGAGAGCAGCGCTACCGAACCGGACTTACCGAGCCATCCAAGGAATTCATCTCCAAAAACTGCGGACAATATCCGTGGAAGCAGAGACAGACGTAGCTGGACGGATAACTCATGGACGACCTGCCGCCGCGCCTTGAGCATAAAGCAGAAGCAGAACCATCGGCCTCGGAAGAGCCGACCGAGGCCGAGGTTCCACCACGAGACTTTATCTATTCTAAAGATGCTTTGCGGCAGAAAAGGGAGGTTGAAACATGGACCAGGAGAGAGATTCGCAAAACCAGGCGGATCAACTGGACCCTGGGCATCGGCCTCGCGGCCATGACGAGTGTCGCAGTATTGGAGGGGTTCGCGCTCGTCTCGGCAATCCCGCTCATCCGCGTCCTGCCGGTGTTTTTTCACATTAAGCCCTCCGGGGTCATGGAGACCGTAATCACGACCGAGAGCCTTCCAGGAAAGCTCGCCGACGCAGCTGTCCAATCGTCGCTATGGCAATACGTGCTGCATCGCGAGGGCTATTCCTACATTGAGCAGGACTACAACAATCTGGTGGTCCAATCGATGTCGGCGGGGCCAGTGCGTGAGCGATACCGCGAGTGGAGCAGTGGGAAGAACCCTAGAAGCTACCAGGCAATCTACGGCAGAAAGGCCGTGCTTCGCGTCGAGATGCGTGAAGTCCTGAACTATCAGCCGTCAATCGGTGGCCTGCCAGGCCGCATCACGTTCCATTTTGACCTATGGGAATATCACGAAGGCGAACCACCGCCAAAGGAGCCGATGACCTACACCACCAGCCTAGAATTCATCCAGGATTACCAGACCGGGTTCGATACGCGGCACATCATTGAGTTCAATCCATTACGCATCGTGGTGACGGCCTACCCAGGACCGACGGCACTGCCAGGAAAGCCAAAATTATGAAATTCCTGATAAGCTCGGCGATCATCTGCTTGCTGCCCGTTGCACCCGCGCTCGCGCTACAGCATCCCGCTCCAGGAAAGAACTCAGCGCAGCGCATTTGCGAGGTGCCTTACAATCCCAATGACGTTGTGCAAGTCCAGGCTGGCATCAGCGATGCGGTCACCGTGGTCTTCGGCAAGGACGAGGTTGTCGCCAACGTCAGCGTATCGGGGGGCGACGCCCTTCAGGTTGAGGGGTATCAAGACGGCGGCAACGCGATTTATATCAAATCGGATTTAGCCCTGCCACCTAAGCCGTTTACCATCCGCACCTTAAAAGCCGGGGTAGCTCGTGACTACACGATGGAGTGGGTATCGGTTAGGCCGAATCCACCGCCGCCGGCGAGGATCGCGATGAAGGATGATATGCCGACCATTGAGGTCCCCGCTCAAGCCGCGTCGTTAACGCCATGCTACAAAATTAGCTTTACCTACGCCTCCGATCAGGCCGCAGAGAACGCAGAGAAGTGGAAGGCTGGCGCTGCTAAGCGCAGGCAGACTGCCGCCGAGGTCGCGTCGCGGCAGGCGATGGATCCTATGCAATGCGACACCAATCACCCGTTTAATCCGGCTGGATGCAACTACGCCTACATGGGCATGGGGGACAGCGAATTAGCGCCGGTCGGAGCGGCAACTGGAAGACCAGCGATATGGGACTTCGGCGGCATCACCGTCCTACGGTTCCCTGGCAACATGGCGATCCCCATCGTGTTGGTGGTCAATCGCGACGGCAAGGAGGCCCAACCCTCTGGCATAACCGTGGAAGACCGCGGCGTCGTGCGGCTCCACAGCGTCGAACCGCTCATCAAGTTGCGTGATGGCGACAAGGTCTACTGCATTAAGAACGTGCGCTATAACCAAGTCGGCAATCCACCAGCAACGAGCACCATCAACGACGCCATCGGTCGCATGGTGCAGACCAGATCCAGTAAGTGAGTGGTCGCGCACCTCTTGATTTGGAACCGCCGCCATTTCCTGGCCAACGTCTGGTCAGTCCGTGGCGAGGGGCCATTATCGGCGGGATTATCGTCGCCGTTGTTATCGGCCTCGGCCTGATGGTTTCCGGAGAGCTTCCCGGGTTTCGCAAAAAAGAGGAGAAGCCACAGCTACCGACCGTGCAGTTCTCCTCAAACCTCACCCCCGTTGAGCGCCCAGTCGAGGTCAAGGTTGACCCACAGCGCCAGCTTGAGCAGCAGCGGCAGACACCACAGCAGCAAACATTCGGCCCGCAGCCAAAAACCAAAATGCAAGCGTTTTCCCTGAGGAATGCGGGTGCAGCTGCGGCGGCGGCGAAGCAGCAAGGATCAAGCAACCCCGACGGTATTCCGCCCAGTAGCCAAGCAGATGCGCTTTCCGCCTCGCTACAGCCAACGAAGATGGACGGCGTCCGCGTAGCCGAACTGCCACATCCTGATTACCTCATTCAAGAGGGTCGCGTGCTACCCTGCGTGCAACAGACGCGCATCAACAGCACACTGCCTGGGGCAGTGACGGCGATCATCCCGGTGGATATCCGCGGCGAAACCAGCACCGATGTGCTATTGCCGAAGGGCGCCAAGATCTTCGGCACGATCAAACAGGGATTGTTGAACGGCCTCGATCGCCTCGCAGTGCTCTGGCAGGATATCAGAACGCCAATTCTCTACGATGACGCCGGGGTGGCGCATCAGTTTACCGTAGCGGTCAACTCTCCAGCTGCAACCGAATTGGGCGAGACGGGGGTGGACGGGGATGTAAACCGCCATATGTTCAATCCGTTCCCGGGCAAAATAGGCGCGATTGTCGGTATGTCACTGATCCAGGGTGGCATTCAGGCCGGCGTCAACTACGCCAACAATGCCAACTCTAAGGGCAACGGCAACAGTCAGACCAATCTTAACTTCAACCAATTCGCCCAAGGCGGCCAAAGCGCTTCGGATGAGCTGCTAAGAAGCTTCGTGCAGATCCCAGACATTATGACCCGCGACCAGGGGTTGGCCTGCTCGATCTTCGTGGTGCGCGATCTCGATATGTATCCGATGATTCAACTGATGCGCAAATACAAGCGGATGAGGTAACCGAATGAGTGAGACGCTTGATTACCTCCTGAAGGACATCACCGAGCTGCGCGCGAGGCCCGGCGTTGAAGACGTGCTGGTCAATGGACCGACCAATGTCTGGACCTTCGAAAGCGGCGTCTATAAACGCCAGAACATGGTGCTGGACGCCTTTGACATAGAGGACATCGCCATCGTCGCAGCAGCGCAGATGCGGCAGAACTTTGATCACGAGTTTCCCATCCTATCAGTCGACATCCCAAAGGAAGGTCGCTTGCAGGCAATCCTGTATCCTTGCGTTCCCAAGGATAAACCCTGCCTGGTAGTCCGCCAGCCTGACAGCGACTGGCCGACCTTGCGAGGATTGGCGGAAAGGGAGCTATTCAAGCGCGCCACCAACGACCGCAGGGTGAAGCCTGATGAGGAGATGCTCCAAGTATATCATAGAGGCGACTACGAGGAGTTCTTCCGGCTCGCCGTAAAGCGCCGCAAAACCATCATCGCATGTGGCGAAACTGCCTCGGGCAAGGCTCAGCCCCTTGATTCTCACGTCCTCACGCCAACTGGCTTTAGGGCGATGCGAGATATTAAGGTTGGGAGTTTGGTTCTTACTCCAAATGGGGCCGTCGCTCCGGTGACTGCTGTCTATCCGCAGGGAGAGGTAGAAATCTATCGAGTGACGTTTTCTGATGGGCGCTCAGTGGAATGCTGCGGCGACCATCTATGGAAGGTATGGCACCACAAACCTGTGTATGAGACTGGCAAATCCCACGCCACAAGACGTTGCATCTCAGGAGCGTCATGGCAGATATACCGGACTACCGATGTTCGTCTCTGGTTTACCGAGAATAGACGCGCAGCAAAGCGAGCGGCCGTGCCATTGATAGAACCTGCGGCGATTGAATTGCCTCCTAAGGACCTTCCAATTGATCCATACGCCCTTGGGGCCCTAATCGGTGATGGGCACCTTGCCTCCAACATCTCATTTTCAACGGCAGACGGGCATATCCTAGAATCTGTTTTGGCTGGGATAAAGCATTACCGCGCCGTCTACAAAGGAGGCTACGACTATCAACTTTGCATGGCCCACGGAGCCGCCAACGAGTTCCGCTCCATGGGAGCGACGGAGCGCGACGAACGGCAGCCACCTGTTTTTCAGACCCGACCAGGGCGAGGCGGTGCTAACTACCAGATAGAATATGATGGCATTACCGATACTCTTAATGGTTGGGCAAAGCGTATCGGGGTATGGCCGGCGTGCCTGCGTCGTAGGTTGTTTCTATGGAAATGGCCTCTCGCACAGGCTCTAAACGGTGCAGCCAGACTAAAGTTTAAAGCTCGACGATCGCCACTCCAAGTAAGCCTAACTAGGCTAGGGCTATATGGAGCTAGATCTTACAACAAGTTCGTCCCAGGAATATACAAAACCGGGAGTGTTGAGCAGAGGCGGGCAGTCCTCCAGGGGCTGATGGATACTGAGGGGAGCGTTGGGTCTTGTGAGATGAGCGCAAGTTTTTCAACAGTTAGCGAACGCCTTGCCAAAGATGTGCAGGAACTTTCATGGTCGCTCGGAGCGATCGCCACTTTATCAAAGCGACAGACGCACTATAGAGATAAATTAGGCGACAAGCGGCCCGGACGACCAAGCTTCCGTGTTTCAATTGTGCATCCTGATATCAGTAGCTTTTTTACCTTGCCTCGCAAGCTAGCGCGGTGCCGAGAAAAGACCACTAGAATGAGATTGCGTATAACTTCCATTGAGCCTACTGGGCGCAAACCAGCGCAGTGCATAACTGTTGCCCACCCATCCGGCTTATACGTGACGGACAATTACGTCGTGACGCACAACACCACGCTATCCAAAGCCCTCATCAACGAAATCCCCTTAGATGAGCGTCTTATCGTCGTCGAAGATGCCAAGGAACTAGACAAGATACCCCATCCGAACTCCGTTGCGATGTTCTGCAAGAAAGACCCCACCAAAGGCGATGTTACTGCGCTTCAGTTGGTCGAGGCAGCGCTCAGGATGCGGATCGGCCGCCTGTTCATCCAAGAACTACGTGGCGGAGACACCGCAAACGCGTTTTTGGTTGCGCTGCAGACCGGCCACAAGGGAGCGATTACCACTGTCCACGCGCCGAACTGTGAAGGGGTGTTTGACCGAGTCTGCTTCCAGATCATGGAAAGCGATTCGGGTAAGGGCCTCGATAAGGAAATGGTTCGCCAGCAGCTAAAGGCGCTGATTGATGTGATTGTTCACCTGCAGATGCACGAAGACGGTTCGCGTTACGTTACCGAGGTATGGTTCAAGGACGCTTATTTGGATCAAGGCTAGATGGCTAATGGATGATGAACAGCTCTTCCGGTTGGTCCAAAGATACCGCAGCTCATTGAACCTGTCGCCAGAGAGCTTCATTGCGCTGATGCGCGCGGCCCTTGCGGTGCGCCACGACACCTTGACCGAAGCGCGGGGATCATCCCTGGCAATAATGCCACGAAAGAAACTAGGTCGGCCGCCGGGTGCCAAGGATAAGAGTCCTAGGAAGCGTCGGAAATTAACAGGAGGATTACAGGAATGACCGATCGTTGTCGGCTTACTCATTCCACCGTTTATCCGGTTCTGCAGAATGACGATCGCTGAGGTTCGTTGCGGCAGTCATGCGCCTCAGGACTGACCTCTTCTGGCACTGCCTCCTGGCTTGCGTTGTCGCACTGACAATCTGGTATATTGGCGCAACCTATGCGTTCCTGCTGCTAACGGACCTCTACGACACAGAGGACAGACACTGGCGTGTGCTATGGGATTACTACTGGCAGTTCCCCTACGAGCAAATCCGGGTCTACTTCGTGCCCATATCGGTGCGCGGCCTGCTGCTGGTCTCCGTGGTCATCCCGCCTGCGCTGGTCATCGTGGCGGCCTGTATTGTTCATTTCAGGATCCGTCGCTTGCCGTTGCGACGATGGCGCCGCCCTTTCGCTAGACCGCTGATCCCCTCAGAACAAGCTCTGACCGACAACCACGGCCATGCCGAATGGATGACCATCGACCGGGCTAGGCAAATCTTCAACGGCCCGGGATATAGCTATGGCGGCAAGCTGGTTGGCCAGACAGCCAAAGGCGAGCTGCTGTTCGATACCTGCGAACTGCGCAATGGCCTGTCGCTGGAATTCGCCACCTCCGGCGGTGGCAAGACCTCGATGGCCGCCGCCCGCTGTGCCTACTGGCATGGGCCAATGGTGGTCACCGACCCCAAGGCCGAGCTTGGCCCGATGCTCTACGAGGCCAAAGAAAGGGAGGGCTACCGTGTTGTTATGCTCAATCCCAACCCTAGGCCAAGCGACGGCACGGGCAGGATCTATCCTTGGGCGTCGTGTTCCGGATCGGTCAACGTGGTCGATTGGATCGACCCCAACCATCCGCTTGCCGAGATGCACGTCCATACCGCGGTCAATTGGATGTTTGATCCGTCGGAAAAGCAAATCAAAACCAACACCGGGGACTTCTTCCATTTATCCGGTCGTGACCTCGTCGCCTGCCTGCTGGCACACGTGCTGTGGTCCATACCCGAGGTCAATAACGAAACCGGAGCAGTGGTGTTGCCACCGCCAAAGACGCTGGCCACAGTGCGAAAGATTATCTCGCAAGGGCCCGACGCGGTCATCGTGGCACTACATGGGATCAAGGCTGGTTCCCGCTCACACATGGCACGCGACTTGGCGGGGGAAATCGTCGGCACCGAGCAGGCAAAGGAAATGTGGCCTGGGATTTACAAGGAAGCGGCGCAAAAAACCTCATGGCTGACCGTTCCGGCGTTTGCCGACCTGGTCTCGGGCGACACTGTCCGCTCGACCGACATCGTCAGCAAGAAGCTCGCGGTGTTTATCCAGGTGCCGCTCGACGCGGTGACCACCATGCCTCCGGTGGTCAAAGTGCTGATGGCCTGTTTCCTGAATGCCATGATTGTGGCCGACGGTGACGTCCCGCAGGGCCGGGTGCATTTCGAGATCGACGAATCAAAGCTGTTCGGTCGGATGACGGCGCTCGACCATCTGCGGCAATATGGCCGCGGCTATCGCGTCTCAATGCATATGAACTGGCTGAGCGTGGCTGACATGGAGGAAGTCTGGGACGTCACTGGGCGCCGTTCCTGGTTTGAGTGCGCCACATGGCGGTCCTACACCGAGATCCGCGACCATCTCGTGGCGCGAGAGATTTCCGATGGCAGCGGTCGGCATGGCGTGATGGCGCGGAATGACAGTTTCAACCGCACCGTTGCCGCCGGGACCGGCTTCGGGGGACGCATCTCGCGCGGCGAGAATGTCGGCACCCACGAGATTGGTAAGAACCTGATCGAGCCATATCAACTGCTGGCCGACCTACACCCCAGGCAGCTACTGATCCTTGGCCTGGAGAAGCCGTTGAAGGAACTCTACCGTGTCAGGCCTTGGGAGCGGCCCGAACTGATCGACCGCGTGATGCCGTCGCGGTTCTACCGAGCAATGGAGGATATCGATGCCGTCTGAAGAGCAGGACCGCCGAACCGAACAATGGATCGCGAATTTGCTGCATAAAGGCCACCTGGCCATGCAGCTAGCGCAGCCGACGCAGGCGGTGATACGCCCACAGGAGCCGACCCAATCACCGCAGCAGCAGCTTCCACTGGTAGTGCAGCGTGGCCAGTCGCGCTGAGAACCTGTCGCACAGCGCCGACATCACGGCGCTCGCTGCCGAGATCCGCGCGGCCAGCCACAAATGCGGGCTGCGGCCGGGCGATCCGATCTATCTCCTGGTGGAGAAGCTGACCGAGCTTATGGCTGCGGCGGCCCTGGCTAATCCGTGGAAGCCGGAAATGCTGCGTCAGGCAATCCGCTCTTCCGTCAGCGGCGAGCGCTGGCGCTACATAACCATCGCCTGCGCCGCTGGGTGCGTCGTGGGCGGCCTGGCGGTTGCCGTGCCAGCTGGGGTGGCAGGATACTATATCGGCCACAGCGCGGGCGTGGCGGACGCCCCGGCCTGTATTGTGCGGAAATGAACTTTCCCCTTCGTCATCGAGAGCCGCCACCAATCATGTTATCCGAGCCTGTATTGATCATCGGATAGGCTACGTCGGTGTAGATGTTGGACTGCACGTTGTTGCCCTTGGATGCCTCTTGCAGAATAACTCCAGCGCCTAAGGCGTGGAAGCTGTTGCCAACGACGATGAGACCTGCGCCGGCATTGGCATAGACAACGACGGCATAGGCCTTCTGATGATTGTTGAAACCGGAGAAACTGTTGCCGATCACCGCGCCACGGTGTGCCTGCACGAGGTTCAATCCGACAGCTTGCTTGGTCTCCGGGCCGGGGATGAATACCACGTTGCCGGTGAACGTAAAGTCTGGAATGAAGCTGCATGTGCTGATCGCGGCGACTTCGCAGTTGAATTGCGAATTGCTTACGCTGAGCTGGTCGAGGCCAGTCAAGTCGCTTCCCGCATCAACCCCAAGAAGGCAGCCAGTGAAGTTGCAGGCGGTGATGGTAACGCCTTGGACATAGTCTCCGTATTCGATTCCAGCAGTCAGATAATTGAATGTGCAGTTGGTAAGGTTGAAAACCACCGGTGGCAGGTCGGCGTTGCCATGCACCCACAATCCGGTTCCATCTGCTGCGGCAGAGCCAGTAACCGTGACGTTGCTGAGGTTTACGTTCGAGACGTTCTCGATATCGATCCCGCACGCCCAGTAGTATGTTGCGGCTGGACAATCTCCGCCGCAGATCCATACGTTACAGATATCCGACAGCGCTGTGTTGGCCGGATTGGGGATGGCGTCTGCGGTGCTGCAGAGCCTGATTGCTGCGTTGCTCGGGCCGGCAGAGCCGCACAACACACGGAAGTCGCGTAGATGCACCGAATGGAACTGGTCAGACAGCGTGAACACGAACCCGGCGTTAGTCGGGAAGTGAAACACCGTATTGCCCACACCACTGCCGAACAGATGCAAGGTTCCGAATGCTACGATTGGTGCGGCGCAGACATAAGTTCCTGGCGGAACGTTAAGCGTCAGGTTATTCATCACGCAGAAGGTCACTGCTTCCTGAACCGCCGCTGTATCGTCTGCTACGCCGTCCCCTATGGCTCCGAACCGTTTAACGGTCGATGAGTTAGCAGTCATTCTGATCTACCATCGGAAGGCTTGCCGAAATACCATCTGACGGTTCCTGGCTCCTCTTCTCGCCTCTTCCGTTCGTCCCACGGCTGTGGATCGACTGACGGTCGGAATGCGGCGGCGTGAGGCCCGACCTGCCGATGCTCACCAGGCTTCAGCTCCGTCCATGGTTCCAGCACTTTCCAACCAACGAGCCTCAACTCATGGACGAGACATCGGTTAGTCTCTCCGCAATGTTGTGGTATCGGACAAGGCCGGCTGGGATATTCCCAGCAACCAGCCGTCGTCTGGGATTGGTCGTCAGACATTCAAAGCCTCCTGGGCAATTCGGATGGCATCGCATCGCGGGCAGCCATCTTGGTAACGGGGCCGCCACACATGGTATGGCCAGCCAATTCCTCAGAAAGAACATCCAAGACCCAACGAGGCACAGCCACCAGTTCGTCGTCACTGTTGGTGGTTTGGCTCTGGGGCCTCTGATCTTCGCTCATTCGTCGTATTCTCTCCCTGGAGACACCAATCTGCGGCACCTCACTTCTACCTCCACGATGCCACATGCATCTGCACATGGATGGTGTTTCCGCAGGTCATCTTCATCAGGATAGATTCGGCTCCCGTCAGATACTGAGCCGATCTCATGCTGCCAATCGATGAGGCACATATACCCGATCACGCTGTTGTCTTCCGCAGCATAGTTGCCGCGTGGCAGAACGGTCGTCTTGGACCGATCGTCTGACATTCAATCCTCCACCACAAACGACGTGTCATGCGCACCTGCGTTGCACGAGCGCTCAAGCACCTCATCTGCCAGACGCTCAATCTCCCGCATAATCGCCTCATACTCGCGAGTGATGTGCGACCCTAGAGCGAGACTGTGGATATCGTTAATGATTAGCAGCATCTCGCCAGCAGTCGGCGCAGTAGTGGACCAGCTATCGGTGGTCTGGGATCGGTCTGGGTAATCTTCCATCTCTTTCCTTCTCTCCTCGCAATCGCATTCTCGAAGAACCATCCCTAGTCCGTTGTGGCCCAGTTCACAGTCACACATGCGGGTCGTGTTGTCAGTCATGGGGGTGATCTCCAAACAACCGTTGCTCGCGTTCCCAGTCCTTCATGGCAATAATCGCGGCTTTGGCTCGTCGTTGATATCCGAGCACAAATTCCGCTTCCATCTCCATCAACGGCGTTACCCATCCAGCTTCCCTAGCAAGCGCAGCGGCCACGTGGTTGATAAGTGTGGTTGAGTTATCGGGCATTCAGATACTCCAAGAAGCAATCGCGATCAGAGCGTAGACGGTTGCCCCGCTCATGCAGAGCCAGAATAGGCGGCTGGCCGGGGTCGATGAGTTCTGATCAGCCATGATCTGCGTCCCCGACAGTTTCGGCGACTTCTGACATCCTTACCGCTAGGTCACCCAGCCGTTCCTCCTGAATAACATCGCCCATCGTTGGATGGGCGTAACCGGCTTTCAAATAAGCAACCCACTTATCGCCAGGGTATTTGGACGGGTAGCGCAAGTAGTCGATCCTCGGATCGCATATGCTGAAAGCGGTCGTGGGGTTTCGCTCGTCAGACATGCAAAGCCTCCACTTTTGTGACGCAGGCCATCAACGCGTCCATCAGGGTGTCTGCATCCCCGCTGAAGACTGGCTCGGTGTCAGAGTGCCCCCACCCATCAAAGTGCCAGCGGTTGTCATCGCATAGCATCATGTCGAGCTGAAGGATTGCGGTGGTTTCATTCTGCATCGGTCTGATTTCCAATCGTGGCCTTATGCTTGCGTATCCATGCACGGAAGCCCTCGACCCGGATGGGTGAAACCTCAGTGTGGCCGCAGTTGGGGTAGAACTCGGTCCAAAAGACATGGGGCACACCAAGCCATTCGCCCAATCTAACTATTTCACGAGCCTTGGTTCTCTGCTTACTCGCTGGATGCCATATCTGACCCACCGCGAGTGTGGTGGGGTTTTCAGCCATGCTGATTTTCCTCCCATCGGCAACCGCAGTCCCATTCTGGACAGGTCTCGTCTACCGGCAGACCGTCCCGGTCGAAGCAGTAGTGCGCATAACGGCCGGTCAGCACTCGGCCTCGCCACTTCATGCACTCATCCTCCCACGACACGGGGTCCAGCGAGCCGCGCTCGGTAGTCTGGTTTTGCTCAGCCATGAGATACAAACTCCGCGAGGTGGATGCCTGCGC
>AR_comb_assmDRAFT_10691127_pt1 | contig 26890 bp, 13 predicted proteins | sample ArasoioldDNA_FD_10543 | JGI IMG/M metagenome (IMG submission 10543) | reverse complement strand
GCGGGGGCCGACCTCGTGCGACGCGACTCCTCGGATGAGATCACTGAGCTATTGGTACGCTGGCGCTCCGGTGACCAAATGGCGCTCGATGCCTTGGTGCCCCTCGTCTACGATGAGCTACGTTTGATCGCGCACCATTACCTGCAGCGCGAGCGTTCCGATCACACTCTGCAAAGCACCGCACTCGTGCACGAGGCTTACGTCCGCCTGGTGGGACCGAATACACCGCAGTGGCAAGATCGTGCGCACTTCTTTGGCGTGGCGGCGCGTGTCATGCGGCAGGTCCTGGTGGAATATGCGCGCAATCGCCAGGCGGCCAAGCGCGGTGGGGGCGCTTGCAAGATCACGCTGCAAGAAGGGCTCGAGATGCCTTCCCAGCCCGACCTCGACGTTGTCTTGTTGGATGAAGCCTTAAAGGATCTGGCGCACCTGGATCCCCAGCAAAGCCAGATCGTCGAACTGCGCTTTTTTGGGGGCCTTTCCATAGCGGATACTTCGGAGGTGATTGGGATCTCGCCTGCCACCGTATCGCGGGAATGGACGTCGGCGCGAGCCTGGCTTCACCGCGAACTGGCGCGAAGGGCGACTTCATGAACCCGGAGCGATGGCAGCGCGTCAAGCAAGTGTTGGATGGCGCCCTCGCTATGGACGCGACCGGCCAGCCCGGATATTTGGATGACGCATGTGAGGGAGATTCACAGCTACGGGATGAAGTGGAGAGTCTTTTACAGCATCACCAGCTGGCGGCAACAGGATTTCTCAAACAGGCCGCGATCCAACTGACACCTTCTTCTGAAAAGGGCTTGCCTTCGGCCCGCATCGGTCGCCGCCTGGGCGTCTATCAGATTCTCTCTGAGATTGGTCATGGCGGCATGGGAGCGGTATATCGCGCCGCTCGCGTGGACGGACAATACGAGAAGCAGGTAGCCATCAAACTGGTTCGTGGCGGATACGACACCTCTTCGGTGCTGGAACGGTTTCGCCACGAGCGGCAGATTCTGGCAACCCTCGACCATCCGAACATCGCTCGCCTGCTCGACGGTGGTACGACCGAGGACGGCATCCCGTTCCTGGTCATGGAACTAATCGAAGGCGAGCCGGTCGACCGGTATTGTGATGCTCACCGTCTGACTGTCACCGAGCGCCTGCAACTTTTTCGACAAGTGTGCGGCGCCGTTCATTACGCACATCAGCGACTGGTTATTCATCGCGACATCAAGCCGAGCAATATTTTGGTGACCAGTGAGGGTGTTCCCAAACTACTCGATTTTGGAATCGCGAAGATTCTCGATCCATCGTCGGGTGGAGAAACAACACTGCTTCATCCTCTCACCCCAGGTTATGCGAGCCCGGAACAGGTTCGCGGGGAACCTATTACCACCGCCAGTGATGTGTACTCGCTCGGCGTGGTTCTATACCAGTTACTGACCGGGAGTTCCCCATATTCCGGAATCCCGACGCACGAGATGGCCCGCGCCGTCTGCGAGTTGGAACCGGCTCGTCCCAGCACGGTAATCCTGCGCAACGCGCAGGGTAAAAGCAATGCGCCGGAGGCTACGCCAGCAAGATTGCAGCGCCGGCTGTCGGGCGATCTCGACAACATCGTCCTGAAGGCTCTGCGTAAAGAACCGCTGCGAAGGTATGGTTCGGTGGAGCAGTTTGCCGAGGATATCCGCCGGCACCTGGAAGGGCTTCCCGTAAACGCGCGGCAGGGCTCCTGGAATTACAGGGCCGGGAAGTTCATCAAGCGCCACAAAGCGGGAGTCGCGGCCAGCTTGATCGTCGCCCTCACCCTGCTGGGGGGGATGGCCATGACCCTGCGCGAGAAGCGCATTGCGGAGCATCGCTTCAACGATGTCCGCAAGCTGGCGAACTCGCTGATCTTTGAGGTCCACGATTCGATCCGCGATCTGCCAGGCTCGACGGAGGCGCGGAAACTACTCGTCAGCCGCGGGCTGCAGTACCTCGACAGCCTAAACACGGAGGCAAAAGGGGACCAATCGTTGCAAGAGGAATTGGCCTCGGCCTACGAAAAAGTGGGAGATGTGCTCGGGTACCCCTATGGTGCAAACCTGGGAGACACAGCCGGGGCTCTGCAAAGCTACCGCAAGGCGATGACCATCCGCGAAAGTCTGGCCGCGAGAGAGGCGACTGAGCCAAGGCTGCTGGCTTTGACCAGCGACTACATCCGCATGGCCAATGTGCTGGAATCGAGCGGGGATCTTGCCGGCGCCCTGGTGGAAATGCGCAAAGCACTGCCCATCACACAACGAATGGCGGCCACCAACACCAGCGCGACGGTAGCCGATCAGTTGGGAGGAACTTACTATTTCACGGCAATGATCCTGGGGCAGACCGGTGACCGGGATGGAGAACTGAAGATGTATCAGGAGGCCGCGTCGACGCACGAAGCCGGACTTCGCGTGGACGCCGCCCATACGAAACTGAAAACCCACCTGGCAGGCGATTTCGCCGGAATGGCGCTGTCTTTGCGGCGGAAGGGAGATTTAGCGCAAGCCATTCCGCTGCAGACCAAGGCGGTGCAGATCCTGGAGGGGGTGTCGCGAGCCAATCCGAACGTCGCCCCACTTCGTGAATATCTGGGGGAGGCGGTCCTTCGCCTTGCCGGCTTCCAGAAAGACCAAGGAGATGGTGCTGGTGCTTTGGAAACGCACCGACGCGGGCATCAAATTTTTCAAGAGTTAGTGGCGGCCGATCCCAAAGACTCTCTTGCCCGGGCGAACGTCGGTTTCGCGTCGGTGGGCATGGGCAATTCTCTGGTGATGTCAGGACAGCCGGATGATGCCGTGCCTGTACTTCAGGCCGCAGTAACAAGTTTTCAGGCAATGTCGCCCGAGAGTGCCGGCAATCGTTATGTTCGTACCGGTCTGGCGAGCGCCTACGCCGGATTGGGCGAAGCCTATCGGACCTGGGCGGGCGACCTGAATCTCTCCTCTGCGGAAAGACAAAAGAAATGGCACGAAGCCCGCGCCTGGTATGAGAAGAGCCTGAGCGTATGGAACGATAAGCTGAAAAGGGATGAACTCGAAAACGACGAGCGCGAGGATGTGCAAATGGTCGGCGCAAATCTCGCAAAGTGTGATTCGGCCCTTCGCGGCTCAATCCAAAGACCAGCAAAATGACTCCCGAACGTTGGCAGCAGGTGAAGCATGCGCTCGACGAGGCCATCGCGCTTGGTCTTGCGAACCGCGCGCCGTTTCTCGACCGCATTGGGGCTGGCGATCCGGAGCTGCGCAGTGAAGTGGAAACACTTCTCAATCACCATCAGCAAGCTAACTCGGAATTTCTAAAAGCCCCGCCGATCGACCGAGGCTCAGCCTCCCAGAGTTCTTCGCCATCCCGCACCGCCAGCCGCGTGGGGGTTTATGAATTGCTGGAGGAAATCGGTCAGGGCGGGATGGGATCGGTCTACCGCGCAGCGCGCGCGGATGGGCAGTATGAGAAGCAGGTCGCCGTAAAGCTTGTGCGCAGTGGTCATGACACAGCCTCCGTATTGGGGCGGTTCCGTCATGAGCGGCAGATTCTCGCATCGCTCGACCATACGAATATCGCGCGACTTCTCGATGGCGGCACGACGGAAGACGGCATTCCCTATCTAGTGATGGAACTGATCGAGGGAATTCCGATCGATGAATATTGCAGCCGGCACTCCCTATCGATTTCCCAGCGGTTAGAGATTTTCCGGCAAGTGTGTTCCGCGGTCCAGTATGCCCACCAACGCTTGGTAATCCACCGCGACATCAAGCCGGGAAACATTCTCGTAACCAGCGCGGGGATTCCGAAGCTGCTCGATTTTGGAATTGCCAAGATTCTCGATCCCGGCGGTGCATCGGAAGCGACGATGCTTCACCCGCTCACTCCGGAGTATGCCAGCCCGGAACAGATTCGCGGCGTATCCATCACCACGGCGACCGATGTGTACTCGCTCGGCGTGGTCCTGTATCGACTCCTCACGGGCCAGTCGCCGTACCGCGTCAACTCACATTCTCCCGCAGAACTGGCGCGCGCGATCACAGAGACGGATCCGCAGAGACCGAGTACCGCGGTAGGCAGGAATTTGAGCGCACAGGAGGCGAATGAACTCAGTGGCCGGGAAGTCTCGGTCGCAAAGCTACGGCGCCAGTTGTCGGGAGACCTCGACAACATCGTACTGATGGCCCTGCGCAAAGAACCACAACGGCGTTACGGCTCGGCGGAACAGCTGGGCGAGGACGTCCGCCGGCATCTTGAGGGCTTGCCTGTGCAGGCTCGCAAAGGGTCGTGGAGCTATCGCGCCGGAAAATTCGTTGGCCGGAACAGAGTGGCCGTGTCTGCGGCAGGGTTGGTGGCGCTGGCCATCCTCGGCGGGGTAATCGCCACAGTCCACCAGGCCCGCATCGCACAAGCCAATGCACTACGCGCCGAGAGACGCTTCAATGACGTGAAGAAGCTTGCTCATTCACTCATGTTCGATATCCACGACTCAGTGGCGAGTCTTCCGGGGGCAACGCCGACGCTCCAGCTTCTGGTTAAGGATTCCATGGAATATCTCGACAACCTGGCAAAAGACGCAAGTGGCGACATCTCCCTGCAACGCGATCTGGCAACGGCCTACGAGAAGCTGGGAAACGCACAGGGAAATCCCTACGAATCGAATCTTGGGGACGCCGCTGGTGCGATCCGGAGTTTCCAGAAGTCACTCGCCATTCGACAGAGCATCATAAGCTCTGGGCAAGCCACTGACGAGGATCGAGCCGCGCTCGCGGGGGCGTATCGCCTTGTGGGCCTGATCCAGTGGGCAACGTTGGGCGACTCGGCGAAAGCCCTAGATAACGCGCAGAAAGCACTTTCCGTTGCCGAGACAGCTTACAACACGTCAAAGACGCCGAACATGCGTGTGGTTGGCGAACTCGGCATGGACTATGAAGTCCGCGGCGTGCTCCTGGGTGGCGATGGATCGAGCCCCGGCATGGGCAATCCACGCGCTGGACTTGAAGATCACAAGAGAGCCCTTGCGCTCTTCGAGCAACTGGCCGCTGCTTATCCGTCGGACTACAAGAAGCAACGCAAGGTGCCGATGTTGAACCTTCGCATTGGCGACGAATTGGTGAAGCTCGGCGAACGCAAAGAGGCCATTCAGCACTTCCAGAAAGCGCTGGACCTGCAGTTCGGCTCGCACCAGGATCCGAACAATCGTGTTCTGCAGCGGGATCTCAACAACACCTACGAAGCCATGGGTGATGTTCTATTGATGGAAGGAAGACCGGCCGAAGCAGTTGCGAATTTCGAGACGGCTCTCGACTACATCCAGAAGCTGGCTTCCGCCGATTCGAGCGACACCAGCACGATGATGTATTTGGCAGCTTCCTACGCAGACATGGGACGTAGCTCGCTGGATGCAGGCGACGTTCCCAAGGCGATCACGTATCTCCGTAAAGCCGTCGCTGAGCAGGAGCATCTTCGCACCGTGTCGAGCACCAGCTGGGATGCCTCCACCCTCGCGCAATACAATGTGTGGCTGGGTGAAGCGCTGGGGAAATCGGGCAACACTAGCGACGAACTGCAGCTCTATCAGAGTGCTCTCGACGCCTACAGCCGCGTGGTCAACGCGGATCCGAAGGACGCGCCAACCGCTCTCCTCGTGGCAGCCTGTCACGACCGCATCGCCGCCTTCTTGTTGCGAACCGGCGATCTCGGAAAAGCCGAGGAACACTATCGGCAGGCGTTGCAGATGTCGAGCACGATTGCTCCCAGGTTGCCTGAGTCGATCGCTGCCCGCTATCTCGTGGCGGCGACGTATTCAGGGCTGGGGGACGTGGCGTCTCGTTACGCGCAGGGGGAGGGAGCCGAGAAAGGGAGATTCCGCTACTGGAATCAGGCGCAGAGTTGGTACGAGCAGAGCCTGGGCGAATGGTCCAAGATTCCAAATCCCTCGCACATTGCGCCGAACGAGTTCAAAGTGGACGTCCCGTCGGAAGTGGAACGCCGGCTGGCCCGCTGCCGCACGGAACTGTCGCGCATCAAAGCCACGCCGGACTCACTGTAGACCGGTGGAGTAACCGGGAGTTTGGTTCAGAGGGCTTTATCCCACTATCCCTTTGCCTTCGATGATTCGAATGTAGCGGTTGATCGGGAGATTCGTGAGCTTATCGACCTGTTTGCTGGGCCCCGGCCAGTGGATCTCCAACTCATCGATTTTGGCGGTGTTTCCGATCCCTAAAACTTCGCGCGGATCATGCGAGGAGAGATAGCTGCCGCCGTTGCTTTTGAAATGAGATCGCTTCTTCCCGCCCGCGATCCAGACAATCTTTGCCCCGATGGCGTCGCGGTTCGAGCGCACACCTTCCAGGTGAATACCAAGCCAATTGTTTCCCTTTGCCGCCTGATTCTTGAGTAACAAGGGGGCTCCACCGTTGTTCCCGATGAGTACATCGATAGCGCCGTCATTGTCGAAATCGCCGACCGCAAGACCGCGAGCAGGGAAGTAGCGCTGGAAAGCCGGGCCCGCCTGCTCGCTGACGTTATGCAGCTTGTGATCCTCGCCCTGATGGAAGAGCAGCAGCGGCTCTTTGTACTTCACCTGCATCGAGTAGCCGTCGATCATGTCGTCGGGATGGCCGTTGGCGAGGATGAGATCGATCGCACCATCGTTGTCGTAATCGAAATACTTCAATCCCCAGCCGCTGAGAAGTCGCGTGGCTTGCGCTACACCGTGCTGCTGGGCAGAGTCGTGAAAGGTTTCGTCTTTGTTGTTCTCGTAGACGGAGAACATTTCGTGGTCGACGTTGGCGACAAACAGATCCTGCCAGCCATCGTTGTCGAGATCGGAAGCATCGACGCCCATGCCCGAGCGCGCCTGTCCACTCTCGCTGAAACCTACGCCAGCCTGGAGCGCGATTTCTTCCCACTTCCATTTGACTGCGGGCGCTGGACCTCGATTCATAAAGAGGAAGTTCTGCACGGTATCGTTGGCAACAAACAGATCTATACGACCGTCATTGTTCACATCCGTCGCCACGACGCCGAGACCTTTTCCTAACGCCTTGGCGATGTCCGTCCCTTTGCTGACTTCCGTAAAGGTGCCATCGCCGTTGTTGTGGTAGAGAAAGCTCGCCGTAGGACGAAAGACCCGCGGAATGCAATAGTACTTCTTGCCTATCTTGTTGTCGCCGCACTCAAACTTGTGCTCGCCGGAGTAGTCGACAAAGCTGCAGACGAACAGGTCGAGCTTTCCGTCGTTGTCGTAATCGAACCAGACGGCGCTGGTGGTCCATCCGGGAGTGGCCAGGCCGGATTTCTCGGTGACATCTGCGAACGTCCCGTCGTGATTGTTCTTGTACAGTGTGCACTTGCCGTAAGCGGTGACGAAGATGTCGGGCCAGCCGTCATTGTCGTAGTCGCCAACCGCCACGCCCATGCCAAAGGCTGCACTCCCGACGCCCGCTTTTTCGGTTACATCCGTGAAGGTCCCATCGCGATTGTTTTTGTACAGTGCGTTTCGCACCGGCTTCGTCGGTTTCCAAAAATCGCTGGGGCCGCTATTCACCAGGAAAATGTCCATCCATCCGTCGTTGTCGAAGTCGAGGAAGGCGCAGCCCGGACCCAGCGTTTCGGGCAAGTAGTGGTTCTCAGACATCGCGTTGTCATGGACCCAGGAGATTCCACTCGAGGTAGGCAGCACTTCGGCGAAGAGCGGGACAGTAGCAAGACCGGGGCCTTGCCGTCCCCACAGGCGAGTCGCGCTGAATGCGGTTGCTAGCCATAGCCACTCTCGTCGCGTAATTATCATGAGATGGTCGCTTGCGAGCCCGAGAGACAATGAATCACTGAGCTTTTACTCCCGGCTGCTTGGCTTGGGCTTCCGCGGTGAGTTTCTCGACGATGCCCTTCTCGCGATTTCCATCTTCCGGGCGCTTGAGGCGGAAGTACGCCATCGACAATGTGACGTGCGCTTCCGTGAACCCGGGAGATTCTTTGACGATGGATTCCAGTTCGCGCCTCGCTTCGTCAAGCTTTCCCTCGGAGAGAGCAATGGCGGCCAATTGATAACGGACGGCAAGATCACCGGGGCGCGTCGCCAAGGCTCGCATCAGATAAGGTTTGGCCTCGTCATACTTCTGCTCCTTGCGAAGCATGGCTCCGATCTGGAGATTCGAGTCAAAGTTGTAGGGATCGATGGCCAACTCCGCCTGGAATTCCTTCATCGCTTCTTCCGGACTGCTCGTTACCTGCAACGCGTGCGCGTACAAGACGTGCGCACCGGGAAGGCTCGAATTGAGCGCCAGCGCCTTGGCAAGTTCGTCGCGCGCTCCCGCAAAATCGGCGGCTTGAATCTTGGCAGTACCCAGCATGAGGTGTGCTTCCGCCGAATCACCATTCCGCAGAATCTTGTCGACCAATACCTGTCCTTCGGCGGGCTTGTCGTCGCGGATGAGAGCTGTGCCCAACAAATAAGCGATCGCCAGATCGTCGGGATGCTTTGCTTCTTCAGGCTGCAAGATGCGGATCACGTCCTTGTTCTGGCCCATGCGAAAGTGGCAGTCGGCGAGCAGAAGCGTTGCCTGGCTGTTGTCGGGGTCTCGCTGGCGGACGCGAATGAGTTCTTCGACAGCCTCGGCGATGCGGCCAGTCTTGTAGTACGCCAGCGCGAGATTCAGGCGGAGACCGGGAAGACCGGGCATCCGATTGAGGGCGATCTTGTATTCGTGAATCGCATCCTCAAACAGGCCCATTCCGGCAAGAGAAGCGCCCAGATTGGAGTGGATAGCCGCGACCTCGGGATGCAGCTTGAGGAGCGACCGGTATTGTTTGGCAGCCCCTGGGAAGTCGCCAGCCCGCTGTTTGGCGATAGCGTCGTCCATTAGCGCTTGCGGAGACTGTGCCGCCTGCGCCCAACCGAGGGCCGCGAGACCAAGAAGGAAAAAGATGAGCGAAAAGGATTTCCACATACCGAATTACTGAGCCTTGTGGGCCAAAGCGGATTCTTTGCCGGACTTCATCGCGGCCTTGCGCAGCGCTGCCTCCAGTCCGTCCGGATGAAAGTCTTGCTCACCGAGCGCCGTGCTGAACACGATCTTACCCCGCTGATCGATTAGGTAGGCCTTGCTCGGCCACGCTGCGTAGGCCTTTTCCGCAGCTCCATTCATGCTATCAAGAAGGGTAGGAAACTCGATGTGCAATTTCCGAATGCACATCGTCGCATGGTCCTTGCGCTCGTTCATGTTGGCCGCCTGCGCCAGGACAACACCTTCCCGCTGGTTGCGCGTGCTGGCCCAGTCGGTGGTCGAATGCGCCTCGCGAATGTAGATCAAATAGAACGGGAGCCGATCTTTGTACTCGGGGTAAAGCTTGTTCAGGGTCTCGGCAGCGCCGCGAAAGTTCGGACATGTATAGCTGCCGAATACCAGAAGTACCGGGCCGGCGTTGCGCAGTTGGGCGAGCGTAACGGTTTCCGGAGTCCCCATCCTCGTCACCTTGAAGTCGGGAGCGATGTCTCCAGGCCCGGGACCCGCTCCCGCCAGCTTTGGTTCAAGCGAGGCTGCCAGCTTCTTTTCCCGCGTCGCATCGGCGCTTGAATGCAACTTCTCGTAGACGTCGGAGAGTCGCTGGTGAACGGTGGGCGATTGCGGCCACTTCTTTTCTGCCAGCAGAAGCTGTTGCTTGGCTGCTTGCAGATTCGCTTGACCAATTTGCAAATCGACCAACGCCATGTTCGCGGGGAACGAGTCAGGTCTTACTTGCAGCGCACGGTGCACGAGGGGATCCGCCTCACCCCAGTTCTTACGCGCCAGAAGAATCTGCGCGAGGTAGAGGTTGGACTCGAAATTGGTCGGGTCTGCTACTAGTTCCTTGCGAAACGCCTCCGCTGCCGCGTCCGGATCGCCGGTATTCAGAAGGGCCTCGCCGTAGAGTCTCTGCACACCGGGCAAACTGGGATTTAATTCGATCGCGCCGGCCAGTTGCTGCACGGCAGCGGGGAAGTCGCCGCCTGCGAACATCTGGCTCCCAAGGAGCAGTCGTGCTTCGGCAGAATCGCCCTTGCGGAGAATCTGATCGACGCGCTTCTGGCCCTCCTCGACTTGCCCATCGCGAATCAGAGCCATGCCGAGAAGATAGGCGATTGCGGGATCGTCGGCTTGTTGCTGCTCGATGGGCTTCAACAGCGAGATCACGCTTTTGTTTTCGCCCATGCGCAACTGGCAGTCGCCCAGCAGCAGTATGGCCTGCGAGTTGTCGGGCGTCATCTCGTGCACCTTGGAAAACTCTCTAGCAGCCTCGGGAATGCGGCCCGCCTTGTAGTACGCGAGTCCAAGATTGAGGACGATGCCGGGATTTTTCGGATCGAGCGCCATGGCTTTCTTGTACTCCGAGACCGCCTCGTCATAGCGCCCCAGATGCGCCAGCAGGACACCCAGGTTGGCCTGCACCGCCATTTCATTCGGTCGTGCAGCCAGAAACTCGCGATACCCGCGCACCGCCCCGTCCAGATCGCCGCTCTGCTGCAGCTCCATGGCATGCCGCAAAACATCCTCTGGCGCGGACTGGCCGAAGAGAGTCCCCATCAGCAGAAATGCGGTAACTAGGGGTCGCAGCATCGACTTCAAATTGGATTCGAGAGACACAAAAATGGGATGGCCGAAGCCATCCCATTTTAAACCGCGTTGCAGTTCTGCTTCGATCAGAAGAAGAACTTCACGGCGAATTCGACTACACGGCCACCTTGCTTGACAGTGGTCTTTCCGAAGTTCGTATTTGTCTGCGTGAACTGTTGCGTCATCGGATCCTGTGAGAACCTCAGAGTCAGGTTGCCGGAATCCGGGAAGGAGTACAGCGGATGGTTCAGGAAGTTATATGCCTGAACCCGGAACTGCAGCCTCTTCGACTCGGTAATGTTGAAGTTCTTGAAGATCCCTAAATCGGAGTTGAAGTAAGCAGGTCCGTAAGCCACGGGTAGAAGCGTAGGCCCATTTTGGCCAACAGTGAACGGTGCAGAAAAACAGTTGGCGTTGACGAACTGATGCGAGCCCACACCCGATGTCGGATCGCAGGTCACGATTGGGTTGAGTTGCACTGCATTGGTTCCAAGAATGGATTGATTGTTGATCGGGATGCCAAATCGTGTGGGACTGTTCAGGATGCCATCAGCCGAACCCGGAATGATCGCGCTGTTGTTCTGCAGGTCTTTGCACGGATCCCCGGGTGCACCGGCCGGATTCGTACAGAACAACTGCATGTTGAAGTTGGTACTGGAATTGTAACCGCCGGCGAAAGTGAGGTTTGCCCCACTCTGCAGTTGTGTAACGCCGGAGATTTGCCAGCCAGCCGTGAGTCCCGCTAACACACCGTGCGCGTGCAACGGGTTCCCCACGTCAATTGAATAGGCAATGTTGAAGAGATGCCTGCGGTCGGTCGGCTGGACACCGTAATTGCTGCGGAGGTCGAACGGGTTGATCGAAACGGAACCGTTGTTTTGGGTATTGGCATTAGAGAGAAGAATCCCCAATGCCTTTTGTAGAGTGTAGTTCGCCTGAATGGTGAAGTGTCCTTGCTGGCGCGCCCAAGTGACTTGCATGGCGTTGTAGTTCGCGTAGGCGTTGTTGGTATTCTGATTCACGTCACCGTAGCCATTCCCTGTGACTGGATCGTTCAAGGGACGGTAGAACTTCGCGTCCGCGGTCCCCGGATTGGCGGCGCTCAACATGGCTCCGATTGGGACCAGGTTGATGTTGCTCCCTGCCCCGCCGCTGCTCGCCAGATCTCTGCTTCGGTTACCTATATAGGCAACCTCCAGGAAGCTCTTCCACGGAGCTTTCTGAGAAATCGTAAAGCTCCAACTGTCGGTGTACGGTTGTTTATCGTCCTTGGAATCGACCGCTGCAGGTGAGGCAGGCGAAGCGGCCACGTCGATACAGGAGAGGTACGAGGCGAACAGACGCGAGCCGCCCGAGGGATTGGTGGGGCACCCCGCTCCGCCGACCCACGTGGTCGATGAGATATTGGCAGTGGCGACTCCCGCTGAGGCATCCAGGCCGCTCGTGAACTGCCCGGAGTGGAAGTAAAATCGTCCCCAGCCGCCACGCAACACGGTGTTGCCGGTTCCGAACAGGTCATAAGACGCTCCGAACCGCGGTTGGTAGAACAGAGCCCGCGTCGGGAAACCACCAATGGGAACGTTTTTGTCCTTGACGTGTGCGACGAATCCACAGAAGTTTGGTGACGCGGCGCAGGTCGGATCGTAGAGTGCCGGGTTGAAGATGGAATAGCCGAAGCCCTCGCGGTCGATCCAAGGCTGGTAGTGGCTGAACCGCAGACCGAACTCCACGGTCAATCTCCTCGTGGCCTTCCACGAATCCTGCGCGAAGAATTCGTAGGTATTGTAGGAGATATTATTCAGGCGATTGAAGTTGGTTTCGTTATATCCATTGGTGATGTTGCCGGTCAGCATGTCTGCGTATTCATTCCCATAGCTGAACTGATTGCCGGGAGCGTGGAATAGCATTTGACCATTTGTGTTGTTGTTGGCTGGTTGTGCGTTGCGAATCCACTCCCAAAAGAAACCGCCCTTCAGTGTGTGCGTCTTCACAACCTTAGTCAGGATGTTGCTGATGTTGGGCATGTATTTATTGGCGTAGAGACCTTGTCCGGCACCTCCGGCCTCAAACCCGCCAGGATTGAATATCAGCGCCGCCTCACTTGGACCGAAGGCACCGAATGAGGGAATCTGATCAACTGGTTTCTTGCCAGCGATATTCAAACCCGCATATCCGTAACCGACAGCCGCGGGACTAACCTTCTTCGGATCAGCGAAGACGTTCGGGAAGCCAATGAACGAGTACGACACGATGGTTTCGTTGGTCATCGTCGGACTGAAGACGTGCGTTACCGTGCCCGTCCATGAATCTGATTTGTTCTTTCCGAGAATCGGTGTTGGATAGGGAACCTGGTCGCCATTTCTCCACCACAGACCTACCGGGAATTGCTGGACTTCACGCTGGTAGTTGTAACGAACAAACACCTTGGTGTTGTCGCTGACATTCCAATCGCCTCGAATCACCCATTGCCGGTTGTTCTGAGCGAAGATCTGAGCCTGAACGTAGTTGTAGCCACCCGTTGCGTTCGGATCGGCGTTCGGTCGGGGGAACAAGCTCATCAAGGCTTGCATGTTTGGATCAATGCATCCTGTTTGACCCGCGGTTGTGCAAGCTGGGATCTGATAGCCGGGGAAGTCCGTTTGGCTGACTTGTCCAGGGGGATTACCGGCCGCAGTCTTATTCCCTAGTTTGAGCATCTCCGTGGGCGAGAAATCCCCGTTGATCATTCCGTCTGTTGGTACCGTCGCTCGAAGCAGGCCAGTATCGAGTGTCTGGCGAAAGTACTCGAACCCGGTAAAGAAGAAGAGCTTTTGCCGACTCTTGTTGAAGTTTGTTCCCGGGATGATTACCGGGCCCCCGATTGTTCCGCCTGGATAGTAGAAGGAATTGGAAGGCTGTTTGACGCCGCTGAAGTTGTTGAGCCAATCATTCGCGTTCAACGAGTGATTTCTAACGGAGAAGAATCCGCTGCCATGGAAGGATTGACCACCCGCCTTGGTCACAGAAGTTATCAGGATTGGGCCCTTCTGGTTTTCTGCGCTGAAGTTCGAAGTAAGAACCTTGAATTCCTGCAGGAACTCGGAGTTCGGGTTGACCGGTGTGTCGCAATTGCATCCCGGATCGGACACGTGCGCGCCGTCTGCGGTGATGTCCAGCACGTTGGTCGGCAGTCCGTTATACGAGAAGTTGTTGTTGAGAGGACTTTGACTGTCGCCGCCATCGCCGTTCGCATTGATGCCGATGACCGTTCCCCTGTAGCTCGATCGATTGCTCGTCCCATTGTTGATGCCAAACCCGGGCACTATCTTGATGTACTCGGCCGCATTGCTGCCGACCTGAGTGAAGTTCTGCAGTTCCTTCGTCGATAACGCGAATGATTTTTCACCCGAGTCGACGGTGGCCACTGCGAAGTCTGTGATGGCCGTGACCTCTACGGTCTGCGTAGTGGCACCCACCGTCAAGGTGACGTTGTTATTGCGACGCTCCCCGCCACCCAGGCGAATGTCGGTCGCCTTGTACGTCTGGAAGCCTTGGGCCTCGACCGTCAACTCGTATGATCCCACCGGCACTGAAGCGAAGGTGAAGTATCCATCGCTGTTGGTCGTCGTCTGACGTTCCGAGCCCGAAATCGTATCCTTCAACGTAACCTTGGCGCCGTTTACCAGCGCGCCCGATGGGTCGGAAACCACACCGGTCAGAGTTGCGAAAATTCCTTGCCCCCAAGCGATCGCGCCGAGCAGCGCGAATAGGCACAACAGAACTGTTAATTTCGACATCGTCGACATAGTGTTATCCCCTCGAAAATCACGCCCTTGATTTTTTCAGAGTTTTGCAGCTTCGGACTCCACATTGCCTCTTGGATCACCCCCACCCCGTGCGCCAATCATCCGGGCCCCAAAAGCCGGACTGTCGGCGATCCAAGTCACACTCGTACTACTTTTCTACTAGTTGGGCCGGGCTGATTAGGCCCCACTCGGCTAGGACTTGTCAAGCAAAAAAATCGTTTTTCTAATTGGTTTTTGGGATCGCGGGGCCATTTGGCTATGAGGATTCGTAGGGTGCAATATGGAGATTGGAAAGCTCCCAAAAATCGTAGCCCCATGGGAAGACTCAGGTTGCCCAACCTCTTCCAGCAGGGGATCCGGGTCGGTCGGGCTCCACAATCCCATTGTCTAAGTCTTGTGGAGATTGGTAGGCAGAGAACTCGGGCCGGGTGTTAATTTTCCCATTTGGACCGAACTACTACTCAGGGTCGCAGTCACCTAACTCCAAACCAGGGCCGTGATGGAGTCGCCCGGCACGGCTGCTTCGGTTTCCCGATCAGCCAATCGAATACGGATCGACGTGCCCGACGCAGCGTTTGTGAGAACCAGTACATTTTCTCCTCCGACATTCTGGCAAGCTAAATGACTCAGGTTTGTAATCGCGCCATCGGAATCGAAACGTTGGGCGTCACGCCGAATCGTTTTCGAGAAGTGCGCGAATGCCCAGTACTGTCCACTGCGCGTGATCTCTTTCGTTTGGGAATGGATGGTAACCAACCCAGCGCACGAAAATGGCCCAACGTTCGGGCGACCTTGCTCGTCGAGGGCCAGGTTCCAACCAGTGATCGACTGACACCCATTGCGGAGAACTTCGGTGAATGTTTGTCCCCACTGCGCCCAGTCGGTCGTATAGGTCGGACTCGTGTAATCGGCGCCACCTTCTGTCCAATACATTTCCGCATCGGGATGCGCGGCGTGTACCTTGGCCATCATGTCCGCGCTGCCTGCGTAGCCGTGCCAGGCGATCGCGTTGGCAAATTTCCGCACGTCCGGATCGTCGAGCGAGCAGATGGCCCGTCCCCACAAGTTGTAGTTGTGATCCAGAAGCCAGATCTTGGTCGACAGCCCGCTCTTCTTTAGCGCAGGGCCAAGGTGGGCTTTCACGAACTCTATCTCATATTCCTGCCCCCAAAGGCACGCGGGCATGCGACCGTCTTGGTCGGTGTCGACCTCATTCTGGGACGTGATCGCCTGGATCGGCACGCCTTCGTCGGCGTAGGCCTGCAGAAACTTCACAAAGTACTGCGCGTAGCTCGCGAAGTGCCGCTTGCGCATGGACCCGCCCAGCATGGATCCGTTGGCCTTCATCCATCCGGGCGGGCTCCAGGGCGACGAAAAGAGAAATAGGTCAGGGTTGATTTTGCGAGCTTCGCGCAGGGCAGGCAGCAGGTAGGCGCGATCATGCTCGATTGAGAAACGTTTCAGCTCAGGATCGGGATCGCCTTCGTCAAAACTGTAGACCTCGGTCGCGTAGTCGCTTGATCCAATGCAAGTGCGGCACACGCTCAGACCCAACTCAGAGGGATGAAATAATTCCCGAAGCAGTCGTCCTCGTGCTTCTCCAGAGAGCTGACTGAACAGATAGCAGGAGGCATCGGTAAAAGCTGCGCCAAAGCCAAGAATTTTTTGGAATTTCTTTTCGGGCTTTAGCACGATTGTATTGGTTCCGGAGGGTCCTGTAGCCCGTTTCCAGGAGAGAGAGGCTCCCCGGGTAAACCGCTGCTTGTCACTGGTGGTCCAAACCGCAATCTCCCCGGAGGGCGAGCTCTTCGCACGGGCGAAGGACACGCTCGGAAGGGCGGTCGCTGAGGCTACGACTCCAGAGGCAGAGGCTCTCAGGAAGTCACGTCGCGTGCATTCTTTGCGCATGATGGGCTCGTCCCTGATAGGAAGTAATCGCGGATCAGAATCTCACGGGTGTCAACATACACGCACCTTGCTTCCCCCTGTCCGTCAGACCTGTCACCCCGGGATGTGATGGCATCACAAAACGGGGCTTCGGCTTTCGCCGAGCCCGGCTTTGGGCTAACCTAAGCAGCGGGCAGTCACGCCTCGTTTCGCGGAGATTCGCTTCCAGTGTCGCTTGCAATGTCGGCAGGCAGTTCGGGCTTCAAACTCAAAATCGGCCGAAGTCTCAATGCCGTTCTGCAACGAGCTTTGGGACGATGGAGCGCCGTAGTCTTGTTCATCGTGGCGACGCCGCTCGTACTCTGGTGTCAAAATGATTCCTTCATCACGCGTGTGGATCAGATTCGTCGTTTGAGCCCCGACGATGCCGCGAAGGGACACCCTGTACTGATTCGCGGCGTAGTCACTATGGATGCTCCAGCACCCGACTTCTTTATTCAGGACTCGACTGCCGGTATTTACGTGGAAGGAAATGCACTTCTCAATTTTCCGCATGCACTTGGCGACCTGGTGGAGGTTGAAGGCATAACGGGTCCAGGAAAGTTTGCTCCTGTGATCCGAGAGAGACAGTTTCGCGTCATCGGACCAGGCACACTACCAACCGCGCCCCTATTCCCATTCAGCGCCCTTGCGGACGGTCAGCAGGATAGCCAGTGGGTGAAGATCCATGGCATTGTTCGTTGGGCTTCGATCGATTCCACCTCCTGGAAGGAAACGGCGCTGGCGATGCGTGTAGCTTCGGTCGGCGGGGAGTTCAGTTTGCGTGTGCTCGCCTGGGACAAACTGCCGGACGTTTCCTCGTGGATCGACAGGGAAGTCCTCGTGGAGGGCGTGTGCGGCAGTTTGTACAACTCGAATCGCCAATTGACTGGCATCCTGTTCTACGTTCCGCGTCTCAGTTTTATCAAGGTTGAGTCTCCTGCTTTAGAAGTGCCCCTCTCAGCGCTGTTGCGCTTCTCTCCGGGAGAAGGGTCGCGTCGCCGGGTAGGTGTGCAGGCTGTGGTGACTTATCAGCAGCTGGGGCACGCCCTGTTTCTGCAGGGTGAGGGCAAAGGACTGCGTGTGCTGACCCAGCAGGATACTCCGCTGCAGATCGGCGATGTCGTGGATGTGGTCGGATTTCCGGCTATGGGGGAGTCCGCTCCGATTCTCGAGGACGCTGTCTTTCGCAAACTGACACACGACAAGGTGCCGGTACCGATTCTGCTGGACCTCAACGCTCCCTGGGAGCAGCACGATGGCGCGCTGGTGACCACAAATGCGAAGCTTTTGAACCGCGAGATCCGCCGGGACGAAACGCGTTTGCTCTTGCAACGCGATGATGTGATCTTCGACGCCAGCTTGCCTTCGGGAAATGGGGTCGATCAAATCGCATCGCTGCCGCTCAACAGCGAATTGCGAGTCGCTGGGATTTGCCTGGTTCGCAGTGGAGGATTGTGGCGAATTCCGCAATCGTTTCGCATCCTGTTGCGCTCACCTCAGGACATTACCGTTTTGAGTTCTCCCTCTTGGTGGACTCTGCGCCACGCCATGTGGATTCTGGGAATTACAGTTTCCATCTTGCTCGTCGTGCTGGCCTGGATTGTTGTGCTTGGGCGTCGATTGCGAGAGCAAATGGAAATCATCCGCCAGAAGCTGCGCAGCGGAGCCGTGCTGGAGGAGCGCAACCGAATTGCGCGAGAGCTGCACGATACGTTGGAGCAGGAACTGGCTGGAATCACAATGCAGCTGGATCTGGCGGTCGACTGCCTGCAGCAGGCGCCCCGCGTGGCCCAGCAGGCGCTGGAGACTGCTCGCAAGATGAGCCGGCACAGCATGATCGAGGCTCGGCGCTCGGTATGGGACCTGCGTTGTCAGCTTCTAGAAAATGGCGATTTGGTCTCGGCGATGACTCAGATCGTCAAGCCTCTGGCGTCACGCGAGGAGGTAGAGATCAAGGTAAAAATCGACGGCGCACCATTCCGCCTGCCGGGTCCGATTGAGATGAACCTGCTCCGGATCGGCCAGGAGGCGGTTGCGAATGCAGTGAAGCACGGGAAAGCGCGGCATATCACCATCGAACTCTCGTACGCTCCAAATGAAGTTCGGTTGCGGGTACAGGACGATGGGTCGGGATTTGCGGTCGAGCAAGGTTCGCCTACTGGACACTTCGGCCTGCTGGACATGCGCGAACGCGCGCAATCCATGGGCAGTGTGCTGAAAGTGGAGAGCGAACCCGGGCACGGTACCAGCATCTATGTGCATGTGCCCTTACATTCCAAAGAAGTGATCGATGAAGAGCTCAAAGCCAATACGTATTCTGGTGGTTGACGATCACTTCATGGTTCGCATGGGGCTGACCGCGTCGTTGAACGTGGAGCCCGACATGGAGGTCGTGGCGGAAGTTGGTACGGGCGAGGCCGCCCTCAATGCCTACAACGAGCATCGACCGAACCTTGTGATTATGGACGTTCGCCTGCCCGGCATGAGCGGGGCGGAAGCAACCGCGGCCATCCTCCGGGAATTTCCTGACGCCTGCATCATGATGCTATCCACCCACTCTGGAGAAGAGGAGATCTATCGCGCGATGCAGTCGGGGGCACGCGGATATGTGCTCAAGAGCGTCATGCGGGAAGATCTGCTGCGCGCGATCCGCGAGGTGCACGAGGGAAAGCGCCATCTCGATCCCATCGTGGCTTCTCACCTTGCGGATCGGATCGCACACCGGTCGCTCACCAGTCGTGAAATCGAGGTCCTCAAAATGGTGGCCAAAGGCTTCGGGAATAAAGAAATCGCAACCGCATTGAATATCGCCGAGGTCACCGTCAAGCTGCATGTGAGTCACGTGCTGGAAAAGCTGAACGTAAAGGATCGGACGGAGGCCGCGACGGCCGCCGTTCAACGGGGAATCATCTCGCTGGATTAAACCTTAGGCGCGTACCTATACGGAAGTATTACGACGCACTCCTTCATCAGGATTAGAGACTTCGCTTTCACTTCCGCATAAAATTCTTCGGTCTCGGGCGGGGTTCTTCTGCTCTTAATGATCGGCGTATCCCGACTCCTAAGGAGAATTACAATGCATCGCTTTGTGGTGTGCAAGATCGCGCGGGTGGCGTGCTCCGCAGTTTTGCTGGCCACCGTTACATGCCTTCTGACAGGCGGACTGTTCGCCCAGATAACCTCGGGCTCCATCTCTGGAAACGTGAAAGACTCCAGCGGTGCGTACGTCAACGGCGCGACGGTGACCGTCACAAGCGCAGCCATCGGCGTGACCCGAACGATGACGACCAGCGATTCCGGTGCTTTTGTATTTCCAAATCTCCCGCCAGCGACTTACAGCATTGCGGTCGAAGCACAAGGATTTCAGAAGATTGAAACGCAGGGAATTGTGTTGAGTGCAGCCGGCAAATTGGGGTTGGGCGATCTTGTATTGGCTGTGGGAACGACGACGACGTCAGTTTCCGTGACTGCCGATGCCGGGCAACTGCAACTGCAGTCCAGTTCTGCTGAGCGTTCAGACCTGATCACCAGCAAGCAGCTGAATGATGTCGCGCTCAACGGCCGCATGGTGCTCGACTACGTGAAATTGATCCCGGGTGTTACAAGCTGGTTCGATGGGTCGGCCTCCACCACTTGGGGACTCGGCGCTTTCAGCGTGAATGGCACTCGTCCTAACCAAAAGGAGTTCACGATCGACGGCGCATCGAACGTCGACACCGGCTACAACGGTGGTGGGCACGTTACCTTGAACCCTGATGCGGTTTCCGAAATGAAAGTGCTGACCTCGAACTACCAGGCCGAGTTTGGCAAGGCTGCTGGCGGGCAGGTGGCTCTGACCACAAAGAGCGGCACAAGTCAGTTCCACGGTAATGCACGATTCTTTCATCGTCATGAGCAATTCAACGCAAACAACTGGTTTGCCAATCTGCAGGGGAAAGATGACCAGGGAAATGAGATATCGCCTCGCCCGCTGTACCGCTACAACTATGCGGGCTACCAGTTTGGTGGGCCGGTTCTCATTCCGGGCACTGACTTCAACAAGAATCGCGACAAGATGTACTTCTTCTGGGGACAGGAATTCTATCGTCAGTTGGTCCCCGTCGGTGGTATCAGCCAGATCCGGGTTCCAACAGATTTAGAGAGGCAAGGCGATTTCTCGCAAACGTTCGACTCGAACGGAAACCAGATTGTGGTCTATGACCCATCAACGGGCCAACCGCTCCCCGGCAATAAGATCGATCGAAATCAACTGAACCCGAGCCAGCAACAGGTATTCGACGAGATATCGAAAGTCATGTCGCTGTACGTGCAGCCGAACATAAGCGGCAATGCGGGCTTCAACTACGCCACACAGCTTTCCTACAACAACCCGCGCCGGGAGGATATCCTGCGGATTGATTATCAGATCAACGGCAAGAACCGTATCTATGGCCGCTGGATCCATAATGCCGACGACTCTGTACTGCCGATGGAAACGAACAATCTTAACTGCATGGGACTGCTTCAAATTCCGGGCGGCTGCACGAATACGGGCCAGGCCTGGAACCTATCGCTGAACCTGGTGACCACTTTTACCCCAACGGTGCTAAACGAGTTTTCGTTTGGGCCTAGCGTCGAACGCAGCCACATTGAGGGCACAAACGGCAACCTGACGGTCGGAAAGAACGATATTCACCTCCCCTTGCTCTATGACGTTTCAGCAGACACTTCGATACCGGACATCGGCTTCCGGGATCCCAATAACTTCGTCAGTTTTCCCTGGTCGTATTTCGGAGCCAATCCCTGGCATCAGGCGAATACCACGATCAACTTCAACGACAACCTGACTTGGGTAAAGGGAAATCACACACTCAAGTTTGGCGTGTTTTACCAGCGCAGCCGCAAAGATCAGATTGCTTGGGGCAACTCCAACGGACAGTTCAGCTTTGATAATTGTGCGACTTCCAGCGACCCTTCCGGTTGCTCTGACAATGGTACCGGGTTCGCCTACGCCAGTGCGCTTTTGGGCGAATTCTCCAGCTTTGGCCAGTCCAGCACACGCCCGATTGGTTATTTCCGATACAACCAGTTGGAGTTCTATGCTCAAGACACCTGGAAGGTTGTCCCGCGCCTGACGCTCGACTACGGTATGCGCTTTGCGTGGATTCCGCCCCAGTACGATGCCAAGAACCAGGTGGCGATCTTTAATCCGTCGCTCTATGACCCGGCAAAGGCGGTACGACTTTACACTCCAGCGGTGGGCGGCGGCGTCTACGACCCAGCAAATCCCAGCGTGATCATTCCGGACCCCAACAGCATTCTGAAAGGAACGATCATTCCCAACAGTGGGAGTCTCACGAATGGCGAGGCGTTCGCCGCAGATGGATATCCTGCAGGCGGTTGGGACAGCAGCGGCATCATCCCTGAGCCGCGTCTGGGGTTTGCCTATCAATTAACCAACGACCACAAAACCGTGCTGCGTGCCGGGTTTGGAACCTCTCACGACCGCATGCAAGGAAATTTGGTCTTCAACCCAGTATTCAGCAACCCGAGAAACGTCATCACTCCGACTGTATACAGGAACAATGTTGCCAACCTGCCAAACCTGCAATCGGCTGGCATCCTGACGCCGCTGGGCAATGTCGTCGGCGCCGAGAAGAACGGCAAGGTTCCCGTAGTTTACAGCTTCAGCGTTGGCGTGCAGCGCGAACTCGGCCGTGGCACCACTCTGGACGTCGCATACGTCGGCACGCTCGGACGCCACCTTGTTACGTCACGAAACATCAATCAGATCCCTTACCTGACGGCCTTTTCGGCAGCCGACCAGGATCCCTCAAAGTTCGGTGGCCCGGTTCCGGCGGTCGAACCAGATTTGGCGGATGCTTACGTCCAAGCGGGCTTTAACTATTCCGGCAATTACGCCTACGATGCGCCATTCGTGGTTCCGTATCGTGGTTACAACACCATTCAGTACTACAAGTTCGACGGAACCTCGAATTACAACTCGTTGCAAACTTCAATTCAACGCCGCTTCAGCCGGGGGTTGACCTTGGGAGCGGTGTACACGTTCTCGAAGGCGCTTACGACTGCGAGCGCAGACGAAGACTTGACGGATACGTTCCTTACGCGAAGGATGGACTACCGTCTGGCGAGTTTTGATTCTCCCCATGTGCTCGCCATCAACTACGTCTACGATTTACCAAACGTCACCAAACATTTCTCCGGACCGAAGTGGTTGTCCTATATCACAGACAACTTCCAATTATCCGGTGTTACTCAGTTCATGACAGGCTATCCCATTGATCCAGGCATCTGGTGGCCGCCCGCCCAGAACATCAGCGGCACTTACAATGGCGATGCGATTGGATGGCAGCGTGCGTGGGTCTACCCGCTGGTGACCAAAGACCCCAACCATCAGGTCGGAACGTCACGTTGGGATCCTTCCGCGTTCACACCGCCGAACATCGGTGTTCCGGTAGGGGCATCGCGCAGCAATCTATGGAGTGGCGGAATCCAGAATTGGGATATGTCGATCTTCAAGAATATCCCGCTGAAGGAACAGGTCTACATCCAGCTACGACTGGAAGCGTTTAACGTCTTCAACCATCCGAACTTCGATCAGATACAGTTGAACTGGTGGATGAACCCCCCGAGTGGCAGTACGCCGGCGCAAATGGTGTTTCCTACTCGCGGCTCGGCAGATTGCGGTACTGACCAACTGTTAGGCGGGTGTTTTGGCGAGTACAGCAGCCAGCACACCGGCGTGGGCGGACCCCGCGTCCTGCAGCTGGCGGCCAAGTTCTACTTCTGAGAGCTATGGTGAGGTTGAGCCCGCGACTCCGGCCGCGGGCTTTCTTGTGTTTGTCGGGTGCCCGACGATGTGGGGGAGCGCGTCCTATAATGTCCATCGTGTAGATACTGTATTCGGTTCATCAAACATGCTGTATGCCAGGTCGATTCAATCGATGCTAGTTTATTGAGTTCCATTATCTTTCGCCTACAACTGAGTAGCCCAGGAAGGGGATTTGGAATAAATTAATTGCCCACGAGATACCTGTGTCCTGGCACCATCCCCCGTACATCTCGTGGCCACCAAATCATGAGCCCATCTACCCCATCCAACGGTTCCGGCCGTCGCAGTCTTCCTAAGGCGCCCACGGGCATCCAGGGGTTGGACGAGATCACCTCCGGGGGCTTCCCGCGGGGCCGGCCCACGCTGGTTTGTGGCAGCGCCGGTTGCGGCAAGACCTTGCTGGCCATGGAATTTCTGGTCCGTGGTGCCATGGAGTTCCAGGAACCCGGCGTTTTCATGGCATTTGAAGAAAACGCGGAGGAACTGACCCAAAACGTCCGCTCCTTGGGCTTCGACCTGGATCAGCTGGTAAAGAAGAAGAAACTCGTACTCGATTTCGTTCGCGTCGAGCGTAGCGAGATCGATGAGACCGGCGATTACGATCTGGAAGGGTTGTTCATCCGCCTGGGTAGCGCCATCGACGCGATTGGCGCGAAGCGGGTCGCACTCGATACGATCGAGACTCTATTTTCCGGGCTGCAGAATGAAGGCATTCTGCGGGCCGAACTGCGCCGGCTGTTTCGCTGGCTCAAGGACAAAGGTGTTACCGCTGTCATCACCGGCGAGCGCGGCGAAGGCGCCCTGACGCGGCGTGGACTGGAAGAGTACGTTTCCGACTGCGTCATCTTGCTTGATCACCGGGTTGCGGAGCAGATTTCCAGTCGCCGCCTGCGCATCGTCAAATACCGCGGGACGACCCACGGAACCAACGAATACCCGTTCCTTATTAGCGAGACCGGATTCAGTGTCCTGCCCGTAACGTCGCTGGGCTTGAAATACAAAGTCAGCGACGAGCGGATTTCCAGCGGGATTGCGCGACTCGACTCGATGCTGGGGGGCGAGGGGTTTTACCGCGGCAGCACGATTCTGGTTTCCGGCACGGCTGGGTCGGGTAAAACCAGTTTAGCCGCGCAATTCGTCGATGCCGCTTGTCGGCGCGGAGAGCGGTGCCTCTACTTCTCGTTCGAGGAATCGCCGGACCAGCTCATTCGCAACATGCGATCGATTGGAATGAACCTGGGGAACTGGGTCAAGAAGGGACTGCTACAGTTTCATTCCAACCGGGCCACCTTCTACGGATTGGAAGCGCACCTCGCGACCATTCACCGCCTGGTCGAGGAGTTCACGCCGCCGGTGGTAGTGCTCGATCCCATCGGCAGCTTGATTCAAGCGGGCAATCTGCGCGACGCCAACATCATGTTGATGCGCCTGATCGATTTCTTGAAGATGCGCGAGACGACAACCTTCTTTACCAATTTGACCTCCAGCGGAGGGGCGCTGGAAAAAACAGACGTAGGTATATCGTCTCTCGTGGACAGCTGGCTGCTGGTACGTGACATTGAACTGGGTGGTGAGCGTAACCGGGCGCTGTACGTCCTCAAATCGCGCGGCATGGCACACTCCAATCAGATTCGCGAGTTCCTTCTGACCGATCACGGGGTGGATCTGCTGGATGCGTATGTAGGGCCGGAAGGCGTGCTCACTGGATCGTCCCGGGTGTCGCAGGAAAACCGGGAGAAGGCGGAGAGCCGTGCGCGCCTGCAGGAAGCGGAGCGCAAGAAGCGTGAACTGGTCCGCAAGCGGGAAGTACTGGCGGCGCGCATCATGGCGCTCAAGAAAGAGTTTGAAGCGGAGGAAGAAGAGGCCGACGTGTTGGCGAAGCAAGAAGAAGCGCGAGAGACGGCTATCATTGAGGGTCGCGAGGCCATGGCGCGTAGCCGTTCCGCCGACGAGAATCATGGCCCGTCCCTCGTTTCCAGGACTTCCAGGAGCAGCAAATGAAGAGTTCGCAAAAGCGCGCCCCGCGGCCACCCCTTTCCCTTGACCAGTTGTCCCGGAAGAAAGGGCCGCAAAGCGATCACTGGGAACTGCGTCTGTATGTAGCCGGCCAGAGTCCGCGGTCGGTGGCCGCATTCTCTAATCTGAAGAAAATTTGTGAGCAGCATTTGCCGGGCCGCTACAATATTGAAATTGTGGATCTGGTGAAACATCCCCAGTTAGCCGCAGGCGACCAGATCGTGGCGATTCCAACCTTGGTGCGAAAGCTCCCTCAACCGCTGCGTAAGATCGTGGGAGATTTGCGTGATACGGAACGTGCATTGGTCGGCCTACAGCTACGCCCAGCCATGCCAGAGAACGGAAGCGCTTAGCGGTAGTTCGACGAACTGCGGGCACGGGGAAAATTCCAATGAAGAGCCATAGATCCAGCGGGAAGGTTCGGGGGATGAAGGAAGCGCAGGAGACCCTGCGCGCCATCCAGCAAGGAACGGTCGATGCTTTTGTGGTAGAGGAACCCGAGGGCCACCGTGTCTACACGCTCGAGGGATCGGACCTTCCCTATAGTGTGCTGGCGGAGAGAATGCAGCAAGGTGCGGCCATGCTCAACGGCCGCGGTGAAATCATTTACTGCAACTTGAGCCTGGCGCAGCTATTGGGGATGGAGCGGGAATCTGTCATTGGTCTGTCCTTGAAGGACTTGGTTTCTCCGGACGATCATTCCGCCTGCGACGAGTTGCTCTCAGAAGTGGAGTTGGGTTCGCGGGAAGGCGAAATGCGCCTGCGCCGGGTGGATGGAAAGCTGCTTGCCGCCAAGTTCACATTCAATCCGTTGTCGCGGGATCGAACCGCCACCGGCGTCCTGGTAACGGACTTGACCTCGCAGAAACAGCTGGAGGAACTCGCATTCCGCCTGCAGCATATGCAGGATGAAGAGCGGCGGCGGATTGCCCGGGAATTACATGACAGCGTGGGCCAGTTACTGGCAGCGATCACCATGAACATTTCCGCGGTGAAGTCGGAAACCCACAAACTGAGCCCGGAGATCGCAAAACTGCTCTACGAAAATGAAGGCATGATTAATCAAATAGGGGAGGAGATTCGTACCATCTCTCACCTGCTGCATCCGCCTCTGCTCGATGAAGTGGGTCTGCCTTCAGCGCTTCGCTGGTTCACAGACGGATTCTCGCACCGAAGCAAGATCCAAACCAGCCTGGAGGTGCCGGAACGGCTCGACCGCCTGCCCCAGGAGATGGAGATTGCCGTTTTCCGTGCAGTCCAGGAGTGCTTGACGAATGTTCACCGTCACTCGGGCAGCACAACCTGCAGCGTCAAAGTCGTTCCCGGACCGAATCGACTCCTGGTCGAGATTAAAGATCAGGGCTGCGGCATTCCGCAAGACAGACTTGCAACCTTGGCCTCTTCCGGCGGAGTTGGCTTTCGTGGAATGCGAGAGCGCTTCCGCAGGTTAGGGGGCTCGCTGGAGATTAAGTCTGACCAGACCGGCACCACAGTTACCGCCACTCTTCCCATTCCCGCCAAAGGTAGGTCGTCATCGGACGCGGCCTGAGTGCCGCCTGGGCCGTGCTTGCGAGGATCGGCGTTCTTGCGCGATAGGGGGTTGTGGCGATTACTGGCGAGTGTCCCCGGCCCTACGTCTCCTATCAAGCGCGATCATGGGGCAGACGTCGCCCGGTGTGCCGAGAGTGTGCGTTTTCTCGGTCACGCAATATATGGCTCATGCGAAGCGATGTTGG
>AR_comb_assmDRAFT_10016190_pt1 | contig 26948 bp, 38 predicted proteins | sample ArasoioldDNA_FD_10543 | JGI IMG/M metagenome (IMG submission 10543) | reverse complement strand
GGCGGCTGCGACGCCGCGATGAGCGTCCGCCATCAGCAGAATGGCGATGGCAAGCGGCACCCCTACTACATCTGCGGGAGCACCGACCATCGTCGCGGTCGTGCGCTGATCGCCGCAGAGCCGGTCGAGGACGCGATCCGCGATGCGGTCATCCGCGCGTCGGCCGGGATCGTCGGTCGTGCCGGGATGGACGACGAGGCCGAGGCCGCACGTCGCGCCGCGGAGCGCGACGAGGACGCACTGCAACGGGCCTTCGTCGCGTTCGAAGGGATGGAGGACGAGCAGGGCGCCCGCGATCGGCTGCTCGATCTCCGCGCAAAGCGGGACGCGTCTCGCGACCGCTACCACCGTCTACGTGCCGCCATGAGCGCGACGCGGACGGTTACGACGGCGGCGGACTGGGACCGCCTCTCGCTCGACGCTCGGCGCGACCTGATCGAAACCTGGATCGCGTCCGCCGTCGTCGCTCCCGGGCGGGGTCCCGATCGTCTGACGATCGTCCCGCGCGAGATCGTCTAGCAGCAGCCGCCGCGCCTCGCGATCGAGGATCGCCTGCGTCCGTGCCTCCAGCGTCGAACGGGGCACGGGCGCATGGCGGCGCCGTGGCGCCGTGCGCCGGGTCGGACGTGGTAGCCGCTGGATTCTGATTCTCATGCGGCCCGCCGTTTCCGCTCCGCGTAGCGGATCGCGGCTGCGCGGAATCCCAGCAGCTCGTTCGCGTCGAGTTCGAACGCTTGCGCGAAGTGGACGACGTACCGTTCCCGCGGGATCATTACGCCGCGCTCCCAGCGATCGATCGTGGCCTGCGTCGTGTTCAGCAGGTCGGCGACGTCCTGCTGACTCAAGCCCCGCGCTAGTCGCGTTCGCTTGAACGTTGCGGCAAGGCGATTCGTGCGGGGCACGGCCTCCCTTAGCAGTGCGGCCATGTGGCGTCTCTCCCCGGTGCGATGGTGACTGGTTCGGCGTGCAGTGTTCTAGCGCACGGGGGCAATACGTTGCAAATGCATTTGCAGCTCGAACGGGGAGTCGGAAAACCGCTGCGCTGGTCTGGTTTTCCGTTCACGTCGGCCGACGTTTGTTTGACGTCGAGTTTGTCCCCCTGCGCGGGAATCGGCAAACCCGGGCGACGAGCGCCGCGAGGACTACGTCATTTGTCGCGGTTCGTGCGGCCGTTCGTCCGTTCGTAGAGCCTGATCCACTCCTCGATCCGGATTACCTTCTCGCGCGTCCGCCCGAGCAGAATCGCGAGCGCGACGATCGCTGCCGTCGTGGTCGAGTGGATAGCCACCAGCGCCTCGGTTTCGCGGCTCATGGCTCCGCGACGCGAACGAACACCGTTGCCTGCTCCGAACGCGAGCGCGAGCGGCGCATCACCTGCCCGCCGTTCGAATCGTTCGACGTGGACGTGTTCCCCTCGATCGCGGAGAACTGCTGCGCGGCCGTCCACTTTTCGAAGATCCCGACGTGGTCGTAGATCGTGTCCCATGCCCAGTCGTAACAGACGAGGTCGCCGGGGATCGGGTCGTCGGTCGTCTTGAGGCCGTATCGACCGGCGCGAGCGTCGGCGACGATGTAGGGCACATACGAGTACCGCGATCCCTTGACGAACGCGGGCGAGTCGCGGTCGTCGGCGGTTTCGAACGCCCACGTTGCGAAGATCGCGCACCACGGCTGCCCGTTGAATGCGCCGTACCACTCTGCATATTTGTTCAGGTTCGATCCGGCCGGGGATTCCTTGTAGCCGAGTTGCGAGATCGCGTGATCGAGCGCGGCGACGCGGAGCGCACCGCCAGCGTCCGGCGCTGGTTCCGACCCCTTGAACATCGCCCACGCCTTGTTCAGCAGTGACACGGCGTAGGCGTCCATCGCTGGTTCGCCCTGGTGCGGCAGGCCTTGCGGAATGCGGATCGATCGCAACGTCTTGAACGTTTTCTCGCCGATCCAGCCCGTAGCGTCTAGGTGCTGCTGACGCTGGACGCCCGCGATTCCGGTATCGACAACGTCCGGCCCGTTACCGTGCGCGAATCCGTTCGAATACGCCTGATCGAACTCCTGCCACGGCCAGCGTCCCGCGCGTGAGACGGTTCGTTTGTACGCCTCGACGTCCGGGCCGTCCATACTCGGTCGCTTACCGCAGTCCGACGCATCGGGTGGATAGAGCGGACGCGGAAAGCCGTCCACCTTGACCATCGGCCCGCCCGGGTATCCGTGGTCGTAGTCCCACATCATGCGATCCCGTACAGGGAGAGCCGCGATCCGGCGACGAACTGACCAGCCGCGGGAAAGAACGTGATCCGGTTCAGCGCCGCAAGCGATTTCCAGTGACCCTCGACAAACTGAATGATCGGCGCCGTGCCGCCGTGTCCGGATCGACCACGGAACCCCTTGTAAAACGCGGCAACGGAGTAGTACGGAATCGAGAGATCGAACGTCGAGAAAACGTTCGCCGGGTCGCCCGTATAGGTCGTCTGCGCGACGTTGACGTAGTCCGCTTCGCCGCTCGTTGACGTCGGTGCGCCCGTGCCGACGAGGACCTCCCATCGGTACTGAATCGCGCCGGAGTCGTTGTTAAAGCGGCAACGCACGACGCCCGCGGCCGGGTCGTTGCAGCGCAGCATTCCCGTTACGCGCAGCTCGCGGAACGTCGCCGGGATCGCCTGAAAATCCATGTTCGCGGCGGCGGCGCCAAGGATCTTTTCCTCGATCAGCGAAATGCCGACGGAAACCACCTGCGGCGCCCATTTGACCTTGTTCGGCTGCGCCGGATCTGCGGTGAGGACGTCGCCGAGGGTCGCGCTCGCGGCGAGTCGAGCGACGGCGTCGGGACCGCTGCCGACGAGTAGATCGCCGGGTGCGTCGATGACGCTAACCATCACCGGATCGGGCAAACCGTCGATGACCTGCTCCGTCTTGAGCGCGAGTTCGTGCATATCGGTCGGAACGTCGGCCGGGTCGGTCGGCTCCGGATACGGCAATTGATAGGTCGGCGTTGTGCCCATTCGTCCCTCCTTAGGGTTCGATCGCGTGAAAGTGAAACGTGACGTCCACAAAGTTTCCGGTGCCGTCCACGACGTAGATCACGCTTGAGCCTGCGGCCTGCGCGCCGAGTTCGACGTGCGACCGTGTCGCGTTGCCCGGTGCGGTCTGACAGACGACGACGGGCGTCACGGTGAACGCGGGCGAGTACGTGACCGTGTATTGACCGATCCCGTTACGGACGACGGTGAATCCGGTTCCGGCGATGATCGCCCCGTTTGCACCGTTGACGATGCCGCGCACGACCTTGAGCGCGCTGCCACCGCCGGACGGCGTTTGCCAACCGGTCGCGTAGTCGGCGCCGCTCGTTTTCGTGAGAACTTGCCCGGTCGCACCACCAGCCGGGACGCCCGGGCCTGCGGGTCCCGTTGCGCCAGCGGGTCCTTGCGCGCCAGTCGTTCCTTGCGGTCCCTGCGCGCCCGCGGGTCCTTGCGCGCCAGTGTCGCCCTTCGGTCCCTGCGCGCCAGTCGCGCCTTGCGGTCCCTGCGATCCGGTCGCGCCAGCGGGACCTTGCGCACCAGTCGCGCCAGCGGGTCCTTGCGCGCCGGTCGTTCCGGTCGGGCCTCTCAAGTTGCCGCGCAACGCCCACGCCGTCGCGGTCGTCTGTTCGTAGTAGTCGCCGTTCGCGGAGTTCAGGTACCAGTCGCCGACGATCGAGTTCCCGACGGGACCTGCCGGAGGGACGCCTGCTCCGGTGAACCAGCGCTCGCCAGGGGTTCCGGGCGGGCCGGGTGTGCCGCTACTCGCGATGCCGCCGACGTCACCGATCGCGAGCACCTGCGACGGCGCGACGAGGCAGTAACACGGTTTGCCGACGGTCGGCGTATACGACGCCAGTCGCGCGATCGTGACTTGACCGGCAGCGCCGAAATCGACGGTGACGTGCGTCGTGTCGGGAATCGCGGTGACGTTGCCGACGAGCATTCCGAACTCGGGCGTCTGTAGACGCTCGCGCAGGACGTAGGGCAGCGTTCGCGTAAACGGAATGCTCACGGTGCGACCACCTGCCATTCGGACGACGCGGGAACGTAGCGCTGGAACGTCGGCTCAAGGACCGGGATCAGCTCGACTAGCTGCGCGGTCGTCGTCAGTTCCAGCCGACCATCGACGCCGAGGCCGAGTCGCACGGCGTTGACGGTTTGCAGTTCGCTGCGTCCGTCCGGGTGGACGATCTCGACCACGTCGCCCGGTTCAATCGCCGGGTTCGGAATGCTCGTTAGCGCCAGCGTCCGCGAGAGGCCGACGCGCTGGTTCAGTCGTGCGCGTGCGGCGCCGTCGGCTTGCGCTTGCGTCTGGACGGACGTCGTCTGCTCGATCTGCGGGATTCGGCCCATGGGACCGCCCCAGCGAACGGGACTGGTCGGGACGTCGTAGGTTGCGAGTGAGATCGTCGGTGGTAGCGCCGCGTTCGCTTGCCCGCGTAGCAGGACGCCGTTTCGAACGCTCGACCGGTCTAGCGTCTCGGTCGCCTCGATCATCGACCCGCGGTCGCCAGCGTCGATCGTCCAGACGGACGCGCCCGCGACGGTGTCGTGCGGGCGAATGACGAAATCGCCGAGGTGGTCGAAGTACGCCTCGGCTGCGACTGCGGCCGCGAGATCGGCGACGGCGGCTGCGCGGTCCTGCGAGTAGACGGTGTCGATCAGCGTCGGCTCCGTCGTCGGGTTCGTAAGGACGTGGTACGCGATCGTGTTCCCGAACACCTGATAGACGGCGTCGTGCGCAGCGTTCGACGGCTTGAGGCCCGTCGGGTCCCAGGGTGCGAGGAACTGTTCGTCCGCGATCTGCGCCATGCGGTCGGCGAGGTTCAGCGACGCTTGCCCCTGGAGTTCCGCCCAGGAGATCGCCTCGACGCGGAAGCGGCCGAGCGCAACGCGCTCGATCGTCCCATCGGCGTACTGGATGCCGCGCTCGATCGAGCAGTAACCGCCGAACGGCAGCTCGCGGATGACGTCGCGCGTCTCGTCGTCCTCCAGCGCGAACGTGACGTCAAGCGTTGCCGTGCGCCGCGTGCGTGCGTCGCGGTCGATCGTCACCGATCCACCGATCACCGGGACCGCGATCGGCGTCGCGAGGTCGGACGGGCGGTAGACGTAGGCGGCGACCGAGATCGTATGCGTCTCGCGGATCGCTTCCAGGAATCGGGCGCTGACAGTCAGCACTAGACGTCGCTCGGTAGCCAGGGGACGAACGGACCGATAGCGCCGCCCGTATAGGCGAGTTCGTCGTAGGTGCCGACCGCGGCCTTGAGCGCGGCGTAGGTGGCATACGTCGCCTTTACGTGGTCGTAGGTGTTCGGCGCGAGCGGGACGTAGATCGCCGGATCGGGCCGTTCCACCTGGACGCAGGCGATGCGGAAGCGACGCTGCGGGTCGTAGCCGTAGCCGGAAATGCGCTCCTCGACAAACGACGTGAGGTCGAGATAGAGGTTTCCGATCCCGAGGTCGGGCGTCGTCCGCAGTAGGAACGGATAGCCGGACCCGAACAGGGCGCGCATCCGGTCGCGTTCGGTCAACGTGTCGGCGAGGACGATCAGTTCCGCCGCGGGCGTCCACGCGGGCAGGCTGGTCACGACGGGCGCGCGTCTGTTCAGGACGCGATGGATCGCGGTCGCGGCGTCGAACGTCAACTCGCGCAGCGATTCGATCACCGTCGGCAGCGAGTTCGTCGGGCGTGCGAGATCGACCAGCCATGCCTCGCAGTCGTCCCATACCAGCGTGAACGTTGCCGTTGCCGTGCCGACGATCGTCGTTCCGTCGTAGACGGTCGCGGTGTAGGTGAGTTGCAGGTCGAACGGCGCCTCGTAATCGCGGACGACGAGCGACGTCGTATCGGCGGGCACGGGCGTATCGACGGCGCCGCGCACGCCCGCCTCGTTGCCCGAGGGAGCGGTGCGAAAGATCGAGTACGTGTCGGCGGTCGCGGGAATGCCGCTGAGGACGATCCGCGCCGCGTAACGGTTCGCGTCCAGCGTGATCGCCAGCCCGAGCGCCATTAGGTCAGCCCCGCGATCAGCGTTTGCGCGAGTCGGTCGTTTTCGCTAACGACCTCGGAACGGACGATCCCCGTCAGCTCGCGCTCGCCGATGTAAACGCGAACCTGGATCGCGCGTGCGATATCGCCGACGATCGAATCACTGGCGCCCGAACCAGCGGACGCGAGCAGCCGCGAGAGACGCGATAGCGGCAGCACTGCCTCGGGACCGCGCTCGCCGACCATCGCCACGGTCGGCGATCTGACGATGCCGCCAGATGCCAGCCCGGGGATATTTACGTGCGGGATCGACGGTAGGTCGATGTGCGACGGAATGCGTTTGATCGCTTCGATGAGCGCATCGACGGCGTTCGCTGCGGAGTTGAACGCGCCCGCGATCGCGTTAACGACCGACTCAATGCCGCCGAGCGCCGATTTCGCAGTCGCCGCGGCGGTTTTCAGCGCGCCGTCGAATACGCCCGCGAGCGCGGACGCTGCGCCTCGCGCGGCGTCGAACACGGCATCGAGCGCGGAGACTGCGCCCTTGACGCCGTCCGCTGCGGCCTTCGCTGCGCCGGTCGCGGACGCCCAGACCGACGTAAAGAACGTCGCGAGCGCGGACGCTGCGCCCTTCGCTGCGTCGAATGCGGCCTTAGCTGCGTTGACCGCCGTTTCGATCGCAGTCGATGCGGTCGTTACCGCCGCTTTGATCGCGGCCCACGCGACCTCGATCACCGTCTTGAGCGCGTTCACCGCCGTCTCTACGGCCGTCTTAATCGCGCTCCACGACGTCTCGATCACCGTCTTGATCGCGTCGGTTACGGTGACGATCGCCGTCTTGATCGCGTTCCACGCCGTAGTTACCGCCGCCTGGATCGTCGTTAGCGCCGTCGTGACCGCGCCCCGGATCGCGTCCCACGCGGTGACGACCGCGGCGCGTATCGTCTCCATCGCGGTCGCGATCGCCGCGCGGATCTGGTCCCAATGCTGAATGACCTCGGCGACGAGCAGCCCGAGCGGCCCGAGCAGAATCCCGACGATCAGCGGCCAGTTCGCGCCGATCCATGCGAGCACCGCTTGAACGCCCGCTTTGATCGCGTCCCAGATGCCCGCGAAAAAGTCAACGATGCCGCCCCAGTGCGAGTAGACGAGATACGCGGCGGCGGCGAGCACGGCCACGACCGCGATCACCGCCAGGATGATGACGATGAACGGCGACGACGCGACCGTGAGGGCGAGCATCGCGAAGCTTAGGACCGTGAACGCCGCAGCGAGCGCGAACACGACGATTATCAGCGCCTTGAACAACGCCGGATGCTCCTGCAAAAACCTGGTGACGGCCATGAGCGCGGGCGCCACGGTCCCGACGAGTTCGCCCGCAAGGTTCGAATAGGACTGCTTAAGAATGTTCAACTGCCCGGGCAGCGTCTTGCCCGCGGCCTCGGCCGATCCGCCGAACTCCTTATTGAGTTCGCGCAGGATCAGTTTTTGCGCGCCCATCGTGTCGCCCGAGGCCTGCATCGCTTTCACCTGCGCGACCTGTTGTTCGGTGAACGAGACGCCGACGCGACGCAGCGCGGTCATCCCCTTGACGGGGTCGTTCAGCGCCTTGCCGAGTTGCATCGCCGATTGCGTCGCGTCCTGCCCGAGGGCGACGCTCATATCGGTCATGATCCGGGTCGTCTGGTCGAAAATGTCGTTGCCTTTGCCCGCCTGGTTCGAAATGTTCGTGAACGTCAGCAGCAGGTTTTCGCCGGACTGAATCGCCTCGTCGTCCATGCCGGATTTCTTCATGAGCGACTCGGCAAGCTTCCCGACGTGGTCGGCGCTAACGTTCGCAGCGGCGCCCGTCGATTTGATCGCAGCCTCGGTTTGCGCGCCGACTTTCGCCGCCTCGGCGAACTCATCGATGCCCGTCTTGAGGCCCGAGACGAGGATGCCGAGACCGGCGGCTCCGCCCGCGAGGACCGCCGCCTTGCCCATCTTTTTGGTCGTGCTGCCGAACGATTTCGCCGACCCTTCCGCGTCCTTGAAACCTTTCGATAGCTGCGACGTGTCGGCCAGGAACTTGACGACGATTTCGGGCGTTCCGGCCACGGGCTAGCGGCGACGCCTCCGCGCCGCACGTTCGGTCGTCTTAATCTCCTGGTTCGCGTAGCGGACGAATGCGCGGTACTCGGCGGGCGTCATCTGCTCCACCTCGCGCGGCGTCATCCGCCAGAAACGACAGAATCGGGCGAGGTCGTCGGCTGCGCGTTCGTCGTAGGGTCCGGCGGCGCCGCGTTGATCCGGATTACGACGTCATCGAGCGCATCGAGGCCGACGTTGTGCCCCTCGCGCCGCAGTTGCAGCCAGGCAAAGACGGTGAACTTGTCGTCGGTCGTCTCGTCCGCGACGATCTGCGACCACGAACGCCCCAGCGTTTCGCGGATCATCCGCAGCTCGCGCGGCGTAAAGCCGACGCTTAGTTCACCCGCCTGGACGATGATCTCTGCGGGTAGCGCTCCGTTCCTGGTCAGCGTTTCCGGATTCACCAGACCTCCCCGATTTTTTTCTTGACGACCGATTCGCCCGCTCGGACGAGCGCGGACGTCGCGTCCATCGCTGCGGGCGTCAAGTAGTTGCCTTGCGGGTTGTGCGGGAATCCGCGCCCGCCGTACTCCACGAACTGCGCGTAGGGAACGCCGCTGCCCATGCCAACGCCCGCGCCGCCCGTGTCGCGGTCGATCTCGACGCTGCCCGCAAGCGCGCCCGTGCGTCGTGGCAGACGACCGCGCACCTGGTCGGCGACCTGACTGGCGACGTGTTCGAACTCCTTCGGTGCGTCGTCGCTTACGCCGCGCTCGACGCGTTGCATTCCGGCGAGGAGTTCGTCCACGCCTTCGAACTCGACACTCACGGACCCGGCGCTACGGCCTTAACAGGTGCGCCGACGAGCGCCCACTCCAGGTCGATCTCGGACGCGTCGCCCGCGTCTCCGTTGATCGGCGAGTACGGCTGCGGGATCACCAGTCCCGACCACGCCGGGTTCGTCGGCGAGATCGGCTGCGATTTGTAGCCGACCACTTCGAACGCGACGGGACCGTCCGATGCGATCGCGGCCGACAGGACCTCCTCCGTCGCGCCCGCGTCGAACGACTGGTAGAGCGTCGCGACCAGCGCCCACTTGACAACGCCCGGGTAATCGACCGAGCCGCACATCGTGTCGATCGTCGTCGTGGAGACGTCCGGCGATAGCTCGATGTGATTCGCGACGCAGGCGAGTTCCTCCAGGTTCGCCGCCGTGTCGTCCGACGAAATCTTGATCGACGCGTCGTCTAGAACGAGGATTCTCGGGATTGCCATTCGTGCCTCCTCAGGTCGTCACCGTCACGTCGTAGACCACTTGCGCGCCGAGGTAGGTCACGTTCCCGATCGGGAACTGACGCGGTGCGCGCACGGTCGCGGCGGGCCAGGTGTAGTCGTCGGCCCGCAGTCGGGCCAGGGTGTACGCGACGAGTTGTTCAAGCTTCACGATCCCGGGCGCGGGGTCGATCCGCGACGCGAGGCAGAGCACCATCAGCGACGCCGACCAGAGATCGCGCCCGAACGATTCAGGCTCTAGCCAGGGGTCGTCCCAGAGCAGCATCAGCGCGGGCGGTGACACGGCATCGACCACGTCGAACAGCACGTCCGGGTCGTCCGCCTCGACTGGTGCGAGCGCTGCCGCCGCTCGCGCTCGCACGTCGCCGAGCAGGATCGTTCCCGTATCCACGGTCACGCGATCCCCCAGCGTTGTTTCAGCGGCGACAGGGTGAACGCGTGACGATTGAATCCGTCGCGGGGCGCTTGCAGCGTCCCGGTCTGGTCGAAACCGATCACGCCGAACGCTGCGTCGTTCGACTTGTACCACTCGACGCCGCGCAGGACGTTGACGCGGTTCAGCAGCGGGTCGGGCGGTTCGTCGTCGGCGATCAGTTGTGCCGGGACGGGCGCCCAGTCAATGTCGTGATCGATTTCGTCGGCCGCGGCGTCAAGGCAGGCCTGGAGCGTCGGCGTATTCTCGGCCGTTAGACGGATGCGCAACGCCGCGGCCAGTTCCTCGACGGTCGCGTAACTCACTACTGCGACGCCTCCTCGATCGCTTTGCGGAGGTCGTCCTTTGCCGTGCGTGCGTTGACGTCAAGGCCCATCTGCTGCGCGCGTTCCAGCAGCTCGGGCCGCGTCATCGCGTCGAGTTCAGCGGCCTGCGTCTGCGCTTGCGTCTCCGTCTCCGCGGCCGCTCGTTGCGCTTCCTGCTGCGGGCGATAGAAGCCCGCTTCGCTGCGGCGGCGATGCTCGGTCACGGCAGCGTCAACTCCGCGAACGCGCCGGGATCAGTGACGGCGCACGCGAACGCGCCGATGATTCCGACCTCCAGTCCGCCGATCGACGGCTCGACGGCCCGCAGTTCGACCGGCGCCGACGGCGTCTCCGCGCAGAGCAGCGCCGAGAAATCGCCGACGATCGCGGTCTTTGCGGGGATGCCCGACGAGACGATCAGCCGCAGGCCCGCGATGCTCGGCCAGGTGCCGTTCGACAGGTCGGCGGTTCCGGTCGCGAGAAACGTCGGATTGACGTTGCCGACGAGCGCGACGAGCGAGTAAGCGTCCGCCGGGTTCATCGCGATTCCGTTCACGTAGCGGCCCGTGTTCGCGTAGACCTCGGCCGCTGCCGACGCGATCGCGCCCATGACCTCGGCGAGGTCGAGTGGTGCGATGCCTGCGACGACGGGCGTCGAGTCGGCTGCAGCGAGGACCGCGCCCGCTGCGGCGTCGGTCTTTTTCGCGTAGTCCGTCGCCGCGAGATCGAACCAGAGCGCGAGCGCGTCCGGGTTCGACCACTGGATCACCTGCCAGGAGAAGTTCGCCGCGACGAGGTACGTATCAGCGAGCGTCTCCAGCAGGTCAACGGTCATCGATCCGTCGCCCGCCTCGGTCTTTTCCGTGGCCTGCTTCGCGACCTGCGGCCGCGTCGTGATCTGCGGGAACTGAACCTTGCCGGACGAAAGCGCGACCTGCCGCGACGCGGCGACGAGCGGCCGTGCGCGGTTAATCGTCTGCATGATCTCGGCGATGTACGTCGGCGAGACGAACGGCCCGACGTCGGCGACGAGCACCGGGGACACCGCCCGCTCAAGCCGCTGCGCTGCGCGCTGGCGGACGTGCGCCGGGACCTGCGCGCCAATCCGGTCGAAGCGGCAAAGGATCGCGTCGCGGGCGTAGTGCGCGAAGCGGCGGTACTCGCCGGGTTCGTCACCGTCGCCGCCGTCGTCGTCGTCTCCGTTCCCACCGTCCGGCGGCGTCTCGCGACGTCGCTCCAGCGTTGCGCGTGCGTCGCGCTGCGCTTCGCGCGATTCCTCCAGGTCGATCAGTTCGCCGATCTGCGGTTCGATCTCCTGCAGCCGGTCGCGGTGGCGCGTAATCAGCTCGCGCTCCGAATCGGTCGGGTCGCGCTCCTCGTCGTTCGCCGAATCGAGGATGCGGTCGATGTTCTCGTTGATCGACCGACGTTCGTCAACGAGTCGTTGCAAAACAGGGTTCGGCACGGGACCTCCCAGACGTTGAAGTTCGACCGGGTGTCGCCTTGTGCGGAACTACGTTCGGTGTGCGGGGTGTCGCCCTACTGCGCGGGGTGTCGCGGTACCGATCCGCCTAGCGGGGTGCGGTTCTGCGCGCGATGTTAAACCGTGACGCCGAGCGCCCGCAAGCGCTCGACCTGCGCATCGTCAACGATCGGCATTTCGAACTCGCGCAGCATTTCCGCACGCGAGCGCGTCGCGGTGACGACCGCGCCGACGTAGGCGGGCGATCGCGTTAGCGACACGTTCTCCAGGTGGCAGTTCGTCCGGATGACCGTTCCCTCGTTCGTGCGCTTCCACTGCCGGAAGCGGTCAACGAATCCGATCGAGAATCCGGGCAGGATGCCTTCGCGGACGAGTTCCAGCGCTTGATCGCCGAACGCTCCGCGGTGGATCGAAAACGTCCCGAACAGGCCCGTTGCCTCCTCGTGGAGTTCGCGACAGACGCCGATCGAGTCGGCGAGCGACGTCCGGTGTTCGTAGAGCAGTTCGATGCGCTGCGCTGCGCGGAGTTGCCGCCGAAAGCATCCGGGTTCGAACGTTTCGTAGTACGGCACGAACTCGGGCGGGTCGGCGACGCGCGACGCTTCGCCGTAGGGAACGCAGCAGCCCTCCACGATCCGCCCCTCGCGATGCTCTAGCTGCGTCTGGAACGACCGTGTCAGCACGGGCCGGTCGTCGTCGTTCATGCGTTCATCGCCTCCTCGAAAACTGCGTCTGACAGTCGCGGGTCAGCGTCCGTCGCGCCGTGCGTTCCAGCCTCCTCGTAATACGCCGCCGCTTGATCCGCTTCGCCCTCGCGGAGCGGCGGCAGGTCGAAAACGAGCGCTCGCGCTTCGTCCACGGTCAGCAGTTCGGCGCCCACCGCCTGAATGACGAGCGTCGTCAGCGTGGCCATATCGGGACGCAGGACCTGCCACGGATCGAACTCGACCCACGATCCGCGCGGTAGCCAACGCGACAACGCCTCGGCGATCTTCGCTGCGCACGGCATTAGCTCCGTGCGCCACCAGAGGCCGAACAACTGCTCGGGATTCTGGTACGTCAGTCCGCCGCTAACCGACGTGTTAAGCAGGATCGCCGGGACGCCGAACGCTGCTGCGATCTGCCGCACGTCCCAGTCGCGCGAGTCGAGCAGCATCATGTCCTTCGGTGAAACCGAGATCGCTTCCAGCAGCTCCAGGTCCGGCGGCAGGATCGCGGGCGCGCCGAAACGCTTCGCGGCGGCTGCGACCCAGTCGGCTTGAATCTGCTGCGCTTGCGCCTGGTCGAGTCGTCGCTGCGATTTGAGCGCGACGCGGCTGGCGCCCGTCGAGTAGTAGACGTCCGCGGCGTAGTTCTCGGCTGCTGACGCTGAGGCGACGTTCGACGCGTAGGCCTCCAGCGCGGACGTTCCGCGTAGCGCTCCGTTCGGGTTGCGCATGATCTGCAAGACGTCGCGCGGGTCGAGCGGAACGTCGTTCGACCAGTAGGCCCGCGTCCCGGCGACCTCGCGAACCTTGATCGTCGTCGGATCGAGGACCGTCCACGTTCGCGGATAGCCCGACTCGTATTTCGTCGTCACCCAGAGGAACGCTTCGCCGCGAGCGTAGATCGACCAGACGACCGCGAACATCGCATCGTGAATCCCGTTCGGATACCACGCGGCGCAGGGGTCGTGGACCCAGAGCGGTTCGTAGCCCTGCGTCGATTCGGTGTGGCGGTAGCGAAGCGGCATCGCCGCGATCTGCTGCGCGTTCAGTTGCAGGCAACGATCGACGGTGCCGACGCTCCGCGACGACGCCCCCCCGGGCAGAGCCTCAAACCAGCCGTTTTCGGGGAAGCGCAGGGCGTGGCCGACGAACTCGCCGATGCTGCCATACGTCGGCGGAACCGCGTTGTCAGCGCCGAAAGGCGGCGGCTGGCGGCGGCGTCGCAGCAGACGCATGGCGCAAAGATACTCCGAAAACGGACTATCGCAAGGCGCCGTCGCCCCGGCCGACAACAGGAGGGCAGACGTCCTCGCCCGCGAAAGTGTCCCAGGATTTGCTTATATCGGCATGGCCCGATCCGCGCGGCTACGGCGCGAATCAGGCGAGCGTCGAGAGAAACCCATCGACCAGAAAGGATCGACGCATGACGAACCCTAACGGCAGGCCCGATTTCGCGACGATGCTGGCGCCGCTGGAGGAACTTCGCGCCAGCCTCATCGCACGCCGCGACGAACTCAAGACGGAGCTAGACGACGTCCGCGAGCGCGTCGGCGAGATCGACCGCGTACTCAAGGCGGCAGGCGTGATCGACCGCGAACCACGCAAGCCGCGCGGCAAGTCACCGCAAGCGGAGTCGTCGCCAGCAGCGCAAACGCGCGTCCTTGAGTACGTCGAAACGCAAGACGAGGTTACGGCGCGCGGCGTCTCGGAAGCGCTGGGTATGTCATCGAGTTACGCGAGCAAGGTCCTCGTTGATCTCCGCGAGCGCGAGCGCATTCGCCTGCTGAGGGTCGAGGGCGCGCATCCGTCCGGCAAGGGTCGTCGGCCCGTCTACGGGCCGTGGCCGAAGGGAGGTAGATCGTGAGGACGAACGGCGTTCCGCATTTGCGAATCACGGACTGCTCGGATCGCGAGCTGCTGACGCTGCTCGCCGATTTGGAAGCGACCGAGGGCTACGTGGACGTTCACGATCTCGCGGCGCAGTTCTGGCCGCGTGCGACGCGCGACGAGGATTCCGCCGAGGCGATCCACTGCCGCGCGTGCGTCACTCGTCGGTTGTCGTGGATTCGTAGCGAGGCGGGCCTGGTCGAGAAACACGAAACGGAGCGGCGCAAGTGGCGACTGACCGAGCGCGGAGAACAGTTCCTCGCCGCGAAGCTACGCGCTGCCGAGGAACGCGCCGTCCGCGACGCATCCGACGATGTGCTGGTCGAGCTAACGGCGCGGATCGGCGAGCGCTATCACCGGATCGACTCGACGTCGGCGTGGTTGGTGCGTCGCGAGTGGCAATACCGGACGGCGCGACGATGATCCACGATCCATAGACCATGAATCATTGATCGTCCACGTTGACACGTTCGGCCCGACGCTCCGCGACCTGCGCACCGCAGCCGGGTTGTCGCTCGCCGACGTCGCCGCACGAACCGGACTGGAACAGTCGGCCATCGGCCGCATCGAGCGCGGCGAGCGCTCGCCGACGTTGCGCACACTGGCCGCGCTAACCGTCGCCGTCGGTTTTCGCTTCGCCGTCTACGGTGAGTCGGTCGCGCTGACTCGCGACGAGGAAGGATTCGCAACGCAGACGCGCAGGCGATGAGTCGAACCAGTCCCGACGTTCCGGGTACGTGGGAGCACGGCGACCCGGGGATGCCGCGCCGCTTACCGCTGCGCGTGCCCGAGGCACCGTGGACGGTGGCCTACACGCTCGGCGGCGGCGCGAACTGCCTGCTCGGTCGCGAGCCTGCTGGCGCTCGCGGCGAACTGCTCTGGCATTTGTCGGTCAGCCGTCCGAATCGTCATCCGTCCTGGGACGATCTCAAGGGCGCCCGCTACCGGCTGCTGCCGCTCGACCTCGCGTTCGGAATCCTGCTGCCGCCGCCCGATCTGTACGTGAACGTTCCGTCGCAGGATCACGTCTTTCACATCTGGGAGATCACCGACCCGCGCGCCCCGTGGCTCGGCGGATAGTCCGCAGCCGCACGTTTCGAACCGGTGTGCAGACGTTGACGTGCGAGCACGGCCGCTACTTCATGCACATTCGCAACCGCAGCTACTCGTCCCGCGTGGAGGTCCCCGCGTCGAACGTCGCGCGCTGGCTGGCGTACTTCGACCAGCGATAGTCCGATTCCGGAGTAACGTGCGTGCGTGGCCCGTCCCGCCCGCGCTGCTCGGCCCGTCCACGGTGCGCTAACCGGCCTCGGTCGCAAGCCGCGCCTGGACGTCATCGATCCGGCGCCCTGGGAACTCTGGCGCTGGACGCGCGAAGCGCACCGCGCTATCCGCTGGATCGAATCCGTGGCCCGGGTCCCGACCGGGCACAACGCGGGCGATCTCATGCGGCTGGCGCCGTTCCAGCGCTCGATCGTCCACGACGTCTACGACAACCTCGCCGCGTTCGAATCGATCGCGACCGCGAACGGCAAGACGACGCTGCTCGGCGCGATCGCGCTGGAGCGGATCTCGCGCGGCGACGACTACGCCGAGGTCGATGTGATCGCGACGAAACTCGACCAGGCGAGCGAGGTCGTTCGCGCTGCAGCGCGCATCGCCGAGGCGTCGCCCGACCTGCGCGCCCGCTGCGCGCTCTACGACGAGGACACCGAACTCCGCTACCGCCCGACCGGGTCGCGGCTTCGCGCGCAGCCCGCGCGACTCAAGGCGGTGGAGGGTCTGAACTTCAATCTCGGAATCGTGGACGAGGTCGGATTCGCCGACGACGACCTGATCGAGTCGCTGGTCGCGCGTCTCGGCAAACGCGCGGACGCGCACCTGCTCGGGATGGGCACCCCAGGCTTTACGCCGAACCTGCTCTGGCGCATCCGCCAGCAGTTCCACGCAGGCGATCTGCCAGCGCACGTCGTCTACCGCGAGTTCGCCGGTCCCGAGGGCTGCGACCTCCACGACCGCGACGCCTGGACGTCCGCGAACCCGGCGATCGCGGCGGGGTTCCTGCGGCCGCAAGCGCTTGAACTGCAAGTGTCGATGCTGCCCGAGTCGAAGTTTCGCGTCTACCACCTCGGCCAGTGGGTCGATCAAGCGTCGGCGTGGCTACCCGCTGGCGCCTGGGAGTCGTGCCCGGACGCGGCACCGCCGATCGACGGAACCGACGTCGTGATTGCCGTCGAGGGGACCTATCAGCGCACGGTCGCCGTCTGCGGCGCGACGCTCGACGGCGCCGTGTTCCACTGCTGGTCGTCCGACCGGGCGACGGACGCGGAACTGCGGACCGTGCTCGACGTCGCCTCGGAACGCTGGAACGTGATCGAGGTCAGCCACAATCGGCGCGTGCGGACGCGACTGTTCCGCGACCTGGAGATCGACGGCGCGCCCGTCAATCCCTGGAACGCACGAAACGACGTCGAAGCGGAGTCGGCGAACGAGTTGTATCGAGCGATCCTCGACCAGACGATCGTTCACGACCACGACGAGCTGCTGACCGACCACGTCTCGCGGCTGCGCGCTCGACTGTTCTCGGACGGGTCGCTGCGACTCGTCCGGCCCGAGGGCGAGTCGGTCGATGCAGCGCTGGCGATGCGGAACGCCTGGTGGCGCGCGTCCGAACTCGCCGAGACGCAGCCCGCAACGCCGATCCGGATTTACTAAACGCCGACGCCCCGCAAGGCCGCTTGCGGGGCGTCATTGAACCAGCGGGACGAGCGTAACCGCGCAGCGCAGTTCGAAACGTCACTCGATCGAGTGATCCGGGCGCACAGGGGCGCCCCTAACGTCACGCGGGCACCGGGCCCTAGTGGTTTGTTGTCCGAACCGGGGGACCGCCAGGGCGACACTCAGAGCCAGCGCACGCAGGCGGCAGCAGGTGCGCGAGCACAACGAGCAGCAGCAGCGAACCGACGACGAGCACGGCGACGGCGATCGCTCCGCGTCCGTCTCGATCCGGCTGCGACTGGCTGCGCTCGACCTCGTCCGGCGGCATCCGCCGGGATTCTAGGCGCTCGGCCACGCGTCGATCGGTTCCTGCTGGTGACGACACGCACTGGGCCGAGCGTTTTCCCCCCAAAAAACGCCATATGACACCGATCGCCGAACTCTGCGCTTACTTATGATCCGGCCGCGGCCCGCTTGTAATGCAACCACCGACCCGGCATGGCTCGCACGGGGGCATCCGTCGAGATTGCGACCGATCGTCGGCACAGGAAGCGGCGGCGGGCCGCGCTCAACACTTGCGAGGCCGACCCTTAGCGCCGCCGCTGCGACGTGGTGCGCCCTTCGTGCGCTGCGCCTTTTTCGTGCGGAGAATCTTCGTCTTGTTCTGCTGGTAGTGGCGCTTCACCGCGGCGTTGTGCTTCGACCTGTTCTTGCCGACGTACTTCGCTTGCGCCTTGCGGTGCGACGCGGCGCCAGCACAAGGACCCTTTGCCACGTCGCCGATGCTACGCCGTGGTCGTCGTCTCGGCTAGCTCTGGATCTGGTGGCCCGGGCCGAGGATTCCCCAGACCCGTACTTATGATCTCGACGGCGTCGGCGATCCGCTCAAGCGCTGCGACGAGATCATCGAACCGCGTCAGCAGTTCGTCAGCTCGCACCGACCCACTGCCACTCGGCGTCGTCGTCCCGCTTCCACTGCTGCCGTCCGCAGACGCGGCACCAGCGCCGCCGACGTGAGGTCGAGTACGACCAGCCGAACGTATGCGGGCAGAGTCGCTTGAGCATTAGCCCTTCGTCGCTCGTTTGCCGACGGCGCGCACCGCCGGATTACTGCTGCGCTTGATCCGCGCGAGGACGTGACGATACGAACCGCTGGTCGTAGAGCGCGCCGAGTAGGCGAGCGCTGCGCGTGCGCGCTTCGCCGTGTTGATCGGGTACTCGCGCGTTTTCGGGTAGGCGAACTGCGAACTGCGTAGACGCTTGACGCCTTTCGCGGTCGATGCTTTGCCGGGGCGTGGACGTGGCATCTATCGGTCCTCCAGGTGGATCGCACCGGCCCAGACCTTGCGTGCGCCGGACTGCTGGCGACGATAGCGCGACCGCTTCGCTGCCAGTCGCCGACCGCGTGCGAGGTTGCAGGGCGCGCAGGCGGCGACAAGGTTCGTTAGCGCGTCGGTGCCGCCCTCGATCCGTGGGATGACGTGGTCGCAGTGCGTCGCGTAGCCGCCGCACCAGTGGCAGACGTTGCGGTCACGACGGAGCACGAACGCGCGCAGCAGCCGCCAGCCGTGCGTCGATCCATTCGCCCGCAGCAGGCTCATCGCAGGTCCCTGATCGCGAGCACTGCAGCGCGTGGGATCGCGAGCGCGGCATCGATCTGAGGATCTTCCGATGCGCCCGCCGACAGTGCGACCACGATCCGGTCGTCGGCCTCATGGAGCAGCAGCCCGACGGTTACGTGCAGCATCGCGTTCGCGTCGCCCAGCAGCTCGCGCTCGACCTGATCTGGGTCGCGCCAGCCCGACAACGCGACCGAATCCAGCCATTCGACCTCGACGCGCCGTAGGTCGTCGCGAAGGCTCATCGAGCGGGGCACGTAATCCAGTGCGAGGTCCTGAGATCGGCGTCGGCGGCGACGACCTCACCGACGAACGGCCGTCGTGCGAGCAGCCCGTCTCCGTTCGGAATCACGATCCAGTCGGGTTTCGCTCCAGCGTCCACGCCGCGCGGGTTCAACTGGACGCGCACGCCCTTGACCGTTCGACCCCACTCGACGGGCGCGAAGCAGTAAACGCAAATGGCGTCGTTCACCAGCGCGCCCGATGGTACGCACGCGCGAACTTCGCGTATTGCCGCTGCTGCGCTTCCGTCATCCGTCGTTCGCGAACGTCGCTGCGTGCGAGGTCGCGTTCGATTAGCCGAACCTGCGCGCGGACGTCGTCGGCGCCTGCGCACGCCGGGATCAGTCGTTTACGCCGGAGGTTCATTCGGCGATCCGTTCCATGAGCGCGACGACGCTGGCGCCGATCGGCTGCGGAAGGTCGATCGTCCGCGTGCGCGTTCGGTTGTGCTCGCGGTCGTGGCAGTGCGGGCAGAGCAGTTCGACGTCCTCGGGCCGCTCGCGGCCGTAGCGCGCATACGTGCGGTGATGCATTTCCAGCCAGCGCGGTTCGTCGTCTCCGCAGCGCTCGCAGCGGTAGCCACGGAAGCGGATCAGCGCCGCTTTGCGCGCCGTCCAGAGCGGGTGCCCGGGACCGTAGTCGTTCACGCCGTGACCTGCGGGCAGTCGGCAGCGTGCAGGCCCGCGCCGACGCCGCATTGTGGACAAACGTTCCGCGCGGGATTTTCTTTCTCTGCGTGCGAGCGCGAGCCGTTTTCAGTAGCTCGCTCGCTAGCACGCTCTTTAGAGAAGTACGTAGTACTTCTCTCTCTATAGGTGCTAGCAGCCTGATAGCGGTCTGCTAGCGGCGTGCTAGCAGAAAGTGTCACAAATCCAGCGGTTTCTAGTTCGATTAATGCGCGCGTAGGAACAACGCGTCGAACGTGGAGCGACAACGATTTGACAACAAACGGGCGATTCTCTGTCGCTCTGTTGCACCAGACCGTAATCAGCAGCCCACGCGCGGCGAGTGACAGACCGAGGAAATCGGCGTCCTGCAGCAGCCGCGTATAGAGTTTTATCCACAGGGGATGCCGGTCTTTGTAGTGCTGGAACTCGTCCCAGCGGGGAACGTCGATCCACGTCTCGGGCGTGATCTCGTCGGCGTTCACGCGCCCTCGTCAAGCGGTGTCGTCGTCAGCCAGTCGATCATCGAGCGAACCTCGCCAGCGGTCAGCGTCGCCGGGTCCTCGATCGGACGTCCGACCTGTTGCGTCAGCCAGTCGCACCGTTCCTGGTGCGAGCGTAGGCCGCGATCGAGCATGAGCGCGGACAGGTGCGCGAGATCGCCGAGCGACGGGCCGTTCGTCGGCCGCGGCGCCGTCTGCAAGCGCTGCTCTAGATCGACCAGGCGCTGAATCAGCCCGTCCGCTTCGCTGCGGTCGAGCGAGTCGCGGAGCGGCGCCCAGTGCAGCCCGCCCTCGTCATCGCGTCCGTGGACGACGTCGGCGAGTAGGTCGGGTTCGATCGAGCGAACCTCGCCCATCGCCCGGTATAGCTGCTCGGTCGTGATGTGCCCGGGCGTCCGCAGTTTGCCGACGAGGACGTTCAGTTTGCGCGCCTGCTGCGGCGTTCGGTACTCGTTCGCGACCTGCGACAGCGTCGCCTCGGGCGTCTCTGGGACGTCCGCAACTGCCGGCGTCGGCTCCGTCTCGGCTGGCGCCTCCGTGGTCTGTACGGCGCTGAGGGCGCGTCTACGTGGACGCTTTGTCGGCTGCTCGGATTCGCTGACGATCTGCGCCGTGTCATCGGCGATTTCCTCGGTCGCGGCGAGGCCACCGATGACGTCCGCGAAGATCGCCCGGGCGAGTTCTGCGGTCGCTCGGGCGATCAGCATTTGCCGCGGATAGGTCCTCCAGTTGTGCTTTCCGACGAGGTTCGCACGCTTCGCGTCATCGATCGTCCAGGTGACCCGGGACGTCTGTTCGGAGTCGCGGCGACGTCCGGCGACGACGACGCGCGTCACGGACGCATCCTCGATCCAGAGTTCGTGACCGGCGGCGAGGATCAGTCCGCGTTGCGCTTCCGCGGCGAGCGACGGACGTCCTTCGATCACGGCGATTTTTGCGAGCGACTGCATCGGCCCGAGGCCGACCTCGTCGCCGTAGAGAATCGCCGCGGTGATCGCTGCGGGGTTGCCGCGGAACTGCTGCGGCACGAAATCGGTATTGGCGATCGCTTTCGCGACCTCGGCGGCGCGTGGCAGGACCTCGATCCAGTCGCGCGGGTGCGGTTCGTAGGTGGCAAGTGTCAAGGCGCGACCTCCTCGCGTCGTAGTGGAGTCAGCGCACTGCCGATCGGGTCCTCGCGTTCACGCCAGTTCGCGATCTCGATGCAGTCGCCGAAGATTCGGAATGAGCCGGGTCCCGCATCGACCGGCAGCAGTTCGTATGTGCCGTCCGCGCGCAACCAGACGGCGCCGACCTGATCGACGGCGGGCATCGGCGATTCCTCGCCGTCCACGATCACCGACTCGGCGTAGCGGTAGGCGGCGAGTTGTAGCGCCGTCTCATCGAATACGCCCTTTGCCGCCGTCTTGAAATCCAATAGCCAGCGCTGCGCGTCGATGAGATCGGCGACGGCGTCGAGCGTTCCGCAGTAGCGCAACGTGCGGTTGACCACCATCGCCTCGATCAGCAGCTCGCGGGGTTGCCAGTCGCGCACGAACGCCTCGTAAGCGTCCACGAACGGATCGAGCGGTTCGGGGACCTCGACCTGCTCGCCCGCGGCGAGACGGTGAACAAGTAGATGGACGTCCGTGCCGCGCTCGCCCGCGGAGTCGCGCTCCAGGAACCGGGCGCGGAATAGCGTCTCTAGCCGCTGCGCGACCGGCGTTTCGGCGAGTTCGTCCCAGTGATTGACGGCGTAGCGGGCGGTCGCTTCCGCCGACCACTTGAGCAGCGCCGGTTTCGGGAATCCGTTACTTATGATCGTCGTCGCCCCGGGGCGCTCGATCTCGTCCACGAAATAGCGGTGGCCGCGTCCCGAGTTGACGCGCCGTGTCGGGCTACGCATCGGCGTTCAGCAGGTAGGCGAGTGCGCGTGCGCGACGCTCGACGCGGTCGAGATCGCCGTATTCCTCCGTTACCGAAAACGTGGCGATTGCCCGGTGCGCGTCGAGCCGATCGAGCACGGTCGCCTCGTAACCGAGTTTTCGGTTCGACGGAATGCCGTAGCCGGACGTCGTCACGACGTAGAAACGCAGCGAGTCGCGATAGGCGTCGGCGCGCTCGCGCTCCTGCTGCTGGCGTTCCTCTCGCGCTCGCGCCACTCGCATTCGCTTGAGGTCGTTTTCGCAGGATCGGCAGCGCGCCTCGTATCCACGACGCGGCGACGCGCGACCGCGGAACAACTCAAGCGGCAGCGTCCGGCGACAGTCCTTGCAGACCTTCACTCGATCATCCCCGCGAGGCGGCAGATATCCGCGAGCGTCCACGCGTCCAGTACGGCGATCGGGGTTCGGTCGTTGTGCCCGCCGACGATCAGCAGCCAGTCGCGGCCGTCCGTCTTGCCGTTTGCTCGCGCCTGGTCGATCCAGCGTCCTTCGGGGACGCGTCGTTTCGACCGCTTGCATTCGATCGCAAAGACGGCCGAGCCGTCATCGTCGCTGCCGTGCGCCCATCCGCGCGGGCCGACCGACGGCCGTCGTTCGCCGCCGAAGATCCGGCACCAGCGACGTTCGAAATCCTTCCAGGCGGCGTTCGTCATCGCGACCTCGCGAATAGCGATAGCTGCTGCGTCCGCGCGAAGATCATCTGCGCGTAGTCCGGATTCAGCTCGACGCCGATCGCGTGCCGACCGTGCGCACGCGCGACGAGCGCGGTCGTTCCCGAACCGAGGAACGGATCGAGCACGATCCCCGGCCGATAGTCGTCGTGGCCGCAGTCAGTCCAGCCGACCGTTCGTCGCTCGGCGCCCGGGTCGGGCACGGTCGCGGCCTTGCCACGGCGCAGCGGGTCCTTATCCGGCGTCCACGATCCGCGCTGGCGGTCTGACTCCACGATCCGATAGCGCGGCTTGCCGCACCTGCGGCAGACGTCTGCGGGGCACGACGCGAGCACGCAACGCGTAACCAGCGCTTCGGGAAACGTCGCAAAATGCGCCTCGGCGTATGGCTGCGTCGGGATCGACCAGACCGAGCGGAGGTTGCGACCGGACGAGTTCCAGTCGATGCGGCCCGACCCCTGGCCGCCGCCGTTGACGTCGATCCCCGGGCGCACCGTCCGACGTTTGCCGTTCTCTGACCATGCCTCGCGGTTCGGCTCCCGAACCGCCTCCTGGTCGAACCAGTAGCGCGCCGAGCGCGTCAGCATGAACACGTACTCATGCGCGATCGTCGGGCGGTCCTTCGCCGACTCGGGCATCGGATTCGGTTTCGACCAGATGACGTCGGCGCGCAGATACCAGCCGTCCGCTTGCAGCGCGAGCGCGACGCGCCAGGGAATGCCGACCTGATCTTTTGCCTTGAGGCCAGGGGGCGCGATCGGTTTCTTGTCGGCGTAGGTCAGCCCGCGATCGCGAAGCGTCGGCGATACGCGGAACGCGCCGTCCTGCGCGCCCTGTTCGCGTCGTCGCTGAGTCGTCGCAGAGTCGTAGGACGCGCCGCTCGGCCCGCTGCCCGCATAGCTATCGCCGAGGTTCAGCCAGCAGGTCCCATGCGGTGCGAGCACGCGCCGCACCTGCCAGAAAACATCGACCAGCGTCCGCACGTACTCGTCGGGCGTCGGCTCAAGGCCGATCTGGTCATCGACACGGCGTGCACCGCAGAGGCCGCAGACGTCACGGAAAAACGGCATCTGCTGGTTCCCCTGCGTATCGGTCGAACCGACGAGCGTCGAACTCGCGCGCACCTGCTCGGGCGTATGCCGAACGGCGCGATGGTCGCAGTCGTCGTCGCCGCCCTCCCAGGCGCCCGTTCCGTAGTCGCGGAGGTTCCAGTACGGCGGCGAGGTCACGACGCAGTCAACGGACGCATCCGGCAGTTCAGCGAGCACGGCGCGCACGTCGCCGACGTAGAGACGGAAATCGACGTCCTCAAGGAACGGACGCAGGGGCGCACGGGTACGCAGCGGCCTGCGTTCGTCTCTCGACGTCACCGGGAGGTTGCTTCCGGCAGTGCCCGTTACGGCGAACTGGCCCACGCCCCCGCGAGTCATTCGCGTATCGCCGCGTCGTGGTCGGTGGCGAGGATTTTCAGCGCTCGCCGCGCTTTGTCGTAGGCGCCCCAGGTCGAGAGGTTGTTCGGATCGCGGTTCGGTTTCGATCCGCCCGGGTCGAGCGCGATCAGTCGATCGAACATCGCGTCGATGCCGTGCTGGGACCCGATCAGCGTTCCGGCGCTCGGCGCTCCACCGTTCGACGGCGGCGGCGTCGGCTCGGGCGGCGTCGGCATCTGCTGCGGTCGAACGATCGTCGGCAGCATCGTCTCTAGCCACTCCTGGCCCGCTGCGTCCATCGACTGTTCGACGGTGTACGGCGAACCACCGATCCCGAGCTGGAGCGCTTCGAACGCATACGTCGTCGGTTCCGGACGCGTCGGATACGACTGCAGCAGTGGCCGAATCTGCTCGATCGGCCAGCCCCACGATTGCGCGCCGAGGACGCAGTTCGTCAGCGTCGCCGACGGATGCTCGCCCGTGAACGCTTGCGGCATCGTCACCGCGCCCGCCTGAATCCATGCCGTCTGATCGCTGCCGAGGACCGACTGCGTCGTAATCGCAAGCGGCCCGCTGAACGCGCCCGCCGCGCGGAACGCTTCCAGGTAGCGCCCCGGGTAGTGGTATTTCGGATCGCCCGAGTTCCCGTGCGCGTCGTAGGGCGCTTCCATGTTCGCGATGAACGCCGCGTAGCCCTGCGCGCGTTGCGCGTGGTAGCGCGCCTCGGCCTCGACGTCGATCCCTTCGCACCACGCCCACGCGTAGACCTCGAATCCCTGCTGGCGCGCAGCGTTTAGCCAGTCGTCAGACGGTGGGTGGATCGGTAGACGGTCGCCCCATGCGACCTGAACGGCCAGCCGCTTGATCCATTTCGGAACGAGCGTCAGCGGAACGTCGGGCGGCGTCGCGACGAACGCGAGCGAATCCCAGGTCATAGCAACCCGCACCTCCTCGCGGTGGTCGGCCACGGGTGAAAACCGCGCGTGAACCAGGCGCGGATCGCGACCGCGATTTGAACGGACGGGGGCCACTCGTCGGCGGTCCCGAAAACGCGCCAGTAGTCGCCGCCGTAGGTCTGCATAAATGCGCCGTTCATCTGCAGACCGCCCCAGTAGGGCGCGCCGCGATCCGTCCACGATCCCTCGCCGGTGTGAATGCAAAGGAACGCCTGCTCTAGCCAGTGGCCCGGGTCGTAAGCGAAGCGACGCGCGAGCATCCGTCGTTGTCGCCGGATCACCAGCGCTCGCCGACGGGCCGTCCGGCGCCATTCCGCTAGCTGCGTTCGCAGCGTCTCGACGGACGCCTCGTCGGTAGGATCGTTCCGCGTGATCGACGTCGAGACGGGCTGCGGCGGATCGGTCCCGCGGGCGCCACTGACCGCGATCGCGACCGCCGTCAGATACGCGACCAGCGCTGCGGCGCCCGCGATCTTCACGCAAACCCTTTGCTAGAGCGGAATCCCCTACTTACTTTTTGGGGACGTTGCCTCCGCAAGCGAACATAAAAACAGCTATGCTCCATGCGTTGAATCCAACCCCTGAACAGGAGGAACGCATGGCCCCTGAGGACGTCATCGAACTGGCGAAACGGATCGCAGACGTCGCCGCAACGGACGGCGACGAGACGCGGATTCTCAACGTGACGATCGGCGAACTCGCCGACGGATCGCGTCGTCCGTATGCGATCGCTGAGACGTTCGACCCCGTCTCGCAACTGGAGCAGACCTACCGCGTCTGCGCGCCCGCGCCGGACGTCGCGCCGTTGTGGGCGATCCGCGACTGGTCGATCGAGGTTCGCATCGCGGACACTCGCGGCGAACACGGCTGGCTGCGGCTGGAGGAGGTCTAAACGATGAGCCGCACGAAAGGCCGCGGCCCATTCAAGGACGACAGACGCGGTTCGGTCGTCCTGCTCCGCGACTGGACGGGCGAGTACGTCGCCCGCGTCATCGAGCAGGACGCGCACGATTTCACGATCGAACTGGACGACGGTCGCAGGATCGACCTCAGTAAGGCGAGGTTCAAAGGCGCGCTCGTTCGCGTACTGGACGGGAACGCGTAGATGACCGCCGCCAAAACTCCACTCCGCGCGATCGGCCTCGCGCGTCAGTCCCGCCGGGACGATGACTCCCTCTCGATCCCGCACCAGGTCGAGCGGATCACGACCGCCGCTGCGGATATGGAACTGCTGGACGTCCTGGAGGAACCCGGGACGTCGGGCGGCGCTGACCTCTCGCGTCGTCGTGGTCTGCGTCGCGCCGTCGAAATGATCGAGGACGGCGACGCCGACGTGATCGTGGCCGCGTACTTCGATCGTTTCTTTCGCGATCTGACCGTCCAGCAGGAGGTCCTTAAGCGGATCGACGCTGCTGGCGGTCGCGTGCTCGCTGTCGATATCGGCGAGATCAGTAACGGCACCGCGTCGCAGTGGATTTCGGCTACGACGATGGGCATGGTCGCGGAGTATCACCGTCGGATCACTCGCGAGAAAACGATCGATGCGAGACGCGCTGCGATCGCTCGCGGCGTCCCGACGTTCCCGAACGTGACGCCTGCCTATCAGCGCCGCGAGGACGGGACGCTGGAACCGCATCCGGTGAACGCGCCACTGGTCGCAGACGCGGTCGCGATGCGCGGCGACGGCGCCTCGTTGAGCGAGGTTCAGACGTTCCTCGCCGACAACGGGATCGACCTCAAATACTCGGCGATCCGGCGGATGCTGCGCTCGCGGATTCTGCTCGGCGAACTCCATAGCGGCCCGTTCGTGAACCTCACCGCGCACGAACCGATCGTGGACGAGGCGACGTGGCAGGCCTGCCAGGACGCGAGCGTGTCGCGTGGACGTCGCGCAAAGGTCGATCGTCTGCTCGCGCGGATGCGGCTGCTGCGCTGCGGCGGCTGCGACGCCGCGATGAGCGTCCGCCATCAGCAGAATGGCGATGGCAAGCG
>AR_comb_assmDRAFT_10024357_pt1 | contig 26961 bp, 23 predicted proteins | sample ArasoioldDNA_FD_10543 | JGI IMG/M metagenome (IMG submission 10543) | reverse complement strand
CAGGATGAGAAGACCAAAAAGCCTGGTACCGCAGATCGGCTTGAGCCTAACGATACACCGCGTACTCCCAACGACGTTCCAGCAGAAACACAGGCCAATCGCATGGAGCAGATCTCCGAAGAAGCTGCAGTTGTTCCCTACTACAACAACTTCTTTGATACCTACCGCCTGGGTCCAGAAGACGTGATCTCAGTTTCAGTCTTCAATCAGGACCGCTACTCGCGTAGTGGCATTGTCGTTCCGCCCAGTGGTCGTATCTCGCTGGCCCTTATTCCGGGCGGTGTATTTGTTAACGGTAAGACCGTCGAAGAGGTCGCCAGTATCATCACGAAGAAATACGATGAGTACATCATCGATCCTCAAGTAACGGTTTCACTCGATAAGGCATCGTCTTACAGGTACAGCATTATCGGTGATGTGGGCCAACCGGGAATTCGTCTAATGAGTCACCGCATGACAGTCACTGAAGCAATCGCCGAAGCCGGTGGTGTGTTGGCGACCGGCGATAGAAGCAAAGTTGTTGTTTTGCGTCGCTCGCCAAGCGGTGTGCTTTCCCCGATTTCTGTAAACGTGGCCGCAATCTACAAAGGTAAGGCTGCGGATACCACTTACCTGGTGCCGGGCGATCAGATTCTCGTTCCGGGAAACAAGTTTAAGACATTCCAAAAGTTCATGAGCTTAACTCCAATGCTGAGTTTTGCTCGCATATTTGGATTGGGGTACTAAGCTCGCGAAGCCCGGCGACTGCCGGGCCGTCACCCCCCTTGGTTATGAAGTACATCTGGTCCCTCAAACGCCTCACATGTCTGCTTTGCCTCTTGCTCAGCGGCTTTAACACTTCGGCGCAAACGGCAGGATGGGAACGGCAGCGTTCCGGGACCCTTGCCTGGCTCCACTCGGTCTATTTTTTAGATCAAAATCGAGGTTGGGCCGTTGGAAGCAAAGGAACACTGCTGGCTACAAATGATGGTGGTAAATCCTGGCAGCAACGTAGCTCAGCGACACAGGACGTCATCCGCGACATATTTTTCCTAGACGACCATAACGGCTGGACCGTATGCGAGGTGAACGAGTACGAACTCAAGGAAAAAGATGACCCGCGCGCCTATCTCATGCGAACAACTGATAGCGGTGCGACTTGGCAGCGAATAGAGATTAAAGGCCTGGATGTCGACGCCCGATTTACACGAGTGCTGTTTAGTCGAAGCGGACGCGGTTGGGTTTTTGGAGAAGCTGGTTTGATCTACTCCACCAGGGACGGCGGTCTCACCTGGACACGACTCGAGTCTCCGACTCGTCATCTCTTGCTCGGTGGAACGTTCATCGATGACGATCGAGGTTGGCTGGTCGGTGCCGGAGCGACGATTATTCAAACCTCTGACGGCGGTGATACCTGGCACCAGTCTCGCTTACCGCAGTCGGCTCTTGATCCGATCCGCTTTGCCGCGGCTTCCTTTACCAACAACAGAACCGGTTGGGCCGTTGGCAGCCAGGGAAGCATTTTCCGAACTGACAATGGTGGTCGTACCTGGCTGCGACAAAATTCCGGAGTCAGCGCAGATCTTTACGATGTGAAGTTTATTGATGACCGCGAAGGTTGGGCCGTTGGTGCCGAAGGGACGGTCATTCACACGGCTGATGGCGGACTTAGTTGGACCAAACAGATCAGCGCTACCACCCACCCCTTGGAACGCGTGTTCATTGCCGATCACGGTCACGGGTGGGCGGTAGGTTTTGGGGGAACAATAGTGGTTCAGGGCGCTTCAGAGGCGCCACGCCTTTCCAGTAAACCTTAATTAGATTTGACCGGATTTAAAAATGAGGTTGGGAATGAAAAAAGCAGTAATCACTCTTCTTGTTGCCGGCATTATCGCTCCAGCCGCGTTCTCGCAATCAACTTCCGATACCAAACAAGGCACCGGAAGCAAAGCCGGTTCGACCAGCGGAACTCGCAACACAGCCCCAAAGCAACAGGTCGCGCCAGCAGCCGACACTCCGGCAAAACCAGTGGAGCCTGAGAAGGCTGCCCAGCCCGCAGAAACAAAACCAGCAGACACTACAATCAAAACTAAAGCGACGGAGAAGACTCCGGAGGCAACTGAATCCACTCCGAGCAACGCCAAACCAGTTACCACGGATGAGAAAAAAGCTGAGCCCGAAGCACTGGCTGATCCTATCGCTGAGCTTCGCAGCACGATCGAGTTGGCTACAGACGTCGAAAAGCTTCGTTTACAACTGAAGCTCGCTGATCAACTTGCTGAGGCTGGACGTCAACCAGAAGCGATGACGGAATTGATTCACGCAGCGGCCACGGACATTTTTGATCCAACCAGCTTCTACAACATCGGCAACTCATTTGCCCGGCTTGGTGCGCCTGATGCCGCAATAAATTCTTACCGGAAAGCGATCGATCAGCGAAAAGGAAGTTATTCGCGCGCCTATAACAATATGGGAGTGATAATGCTCCGTTCCGGACGTTGGGATGAAGCGCAAGCGGCATTTCTCTCAGCACTGAAGCTCGAAAGTTTTCACTACGCTGAGGCAAGTTACAACCTCGGTCGTCTTTATGCGGCGCAGGGTCAAAATGATCTTGCCACCAGAGAATGGCGACGAGCCCTGGCCATCGATCCTGGACATTCAGCCGCTGCAGAGGCGCTTACTCGAAACGCCAGTGGTGAACGAATCGAAGTAGAGCCTGAGAACGTAGGTAGTGCTCCTAAACCAAAAGCGACCAGTGCGCCCAGGCCTCAACCTGCAAACAACGCTTCGGCAAGTGCTCGGCCGACTAAAAATCTCACGATCGATCCGGTAAGCTTCGACTACTTACAACGCGCACGGACTTCTTCAGAGCGCGGAAACAATGCTGATGCGATCGATAACTATCGTCGCTTGATTGGTCGCCAGGGTGGATATTTTGCACCCGCAAATCTTGAAATGAGTTACGTGCTGATCACTCTAAAGCGCTATGACGAGGCATTGCCAAGTCTACTTCAGGTAGTAAATCGCGATGGAGGACGATATCCGATCAGTCACTACCATCTCGCGCGAGTCTATGAGATCAAAGGTGATCTAAAACAAGCGGAAACTGAATTTACCGCAGCTGCAACTGCTTATGGTTCGGAAAACAATCAGTTTCTTCTCGACTTGAGCAGGGTTCGCGAGAAGCAGGGGAATTACAAAGGCGCACTTGAAGCGATGGAACAATACGTGACGCAGGTCCAGGCAAAAGGATTGAAGTACAACTGGTCGGATGAGCGATTATCGACGTTACGGCAGAAAGTTGCTGCCGTACCAAAATAATGCCTGTCTGTTAGTCCATTTCCCCTCAGTCATTGACACGCTAGCGCCTTGGTAGTAAAAACACCGCGTTTTCACCCGTCAAATTACCTTTCACAAAGGAGTTGAAGTCAATGACATCAAGAATCCCCCTCGCTCTCAGCATGATTTTGTTGCTGGCCACAATTGCGTTCTCTCAGGAAGCTACTCCGAGTCCTTCCCCAGCTCCAAAACCGGCTATGACCCGGGCCCAGAGTCAAAAGCTGATCATTTCAACCGAGAAAAAATTATGGGAGGCTTGGAAGGCGAAAGATATGAAAGTCTTCAAGGCAAATCTTTCTGCTGACAGTGTGATGGTCAACGATTCAGGAGTTTCCTCCAAGGCTGACGCTTTGAAAGAGATGGAATCAGTGAGTTGCGAGGTTAAGTCGTACGCTTTGAGTGACATCAAGGTGATGTTTATGAACAATGACGCCGCCTTAATCACCTATAAATCGACGCAAGATGCAACTTGTGGCGGTCAAGCGGTTCCTGCAGCCGTATGGGCCAGCAGTGCTTATGTGAAACGAGGCGGCAGATGGTACGCCGCATCGCACCAGGAAACCCCCGCTAAATAGCAGTCGGAAACCTGATCACAGATTACGCCGATTACGCGGATTTTTCTTAAGGCAAGCATGGCACAAAGGGGTTCTAACCGAGAATCTGCGTAATCGGCGTAAACTGTGGATTGTATTCTTAGTGGGTTTCTTTTTTCTCGGGACGCAAGTGCGGGAAGAGGATTACGTCCCGAATCGATTGCTTATTCGTGAGCAGCATCACTAAGCGGTCAATCCCGATGCCGATGCCGGCCGCCGGAGGCATACCATAAGAAAGTGCCCTCAGATAATCCTCATCCATCAACATTGCTTCTTCGTCGCCTTTTTCTCGCTGTTTCACCTGATCACGAAAGCGATCATATTGCTCAACCGGGTCGTTCAATTCAGAAAACCCGTTGGCGATTTCCATACCGGCTATATAGAGTTCGAATCGCTCAGCCACCGCCGGATCAAATGGTGAAGCCTTCGAGAGGGGCGAGATGGGTTTTGGGAAATCCGTGATAAAGGTCGGTTGGACCAGCCCCGGTTCTACATGCGCTTGAAAGAGTTCAGCGACCTTGTCGTTAGTTATACTTTCAGCTGGAACGAACGAGGACAAGCTTGCCTTCATACCCACGCGGCGAAAGCTGTTCGCAAAATCGAGTGAGTCGTTTCCGAATTTCAAAATCGTGTGACCGACTGTTGTGAAGACAACTGCTCGAATCATCTCCTCACAAAAGTCCATCATCTGGTTTACGTCTGCATACGCCCAGTAAAATTCCAGCATCGTGAATTCAGGATTGTGACGAGACGAAACTCCTTCGTTTCGGAAGTTTCGATTTAATTCAAAGACTTTCTCAAAGCCGCCAACTAACAACCGCTTTAGATATAGCTCAGGAGCAATACGAGCGTAGAGATCTATATCAAGCGTATTGTGGTGAGTTTTAAATGGTCGCGCTGCCGCGCCCGTCGCCAATGGAGTTAACATTGGTGTCTCGACCTCAATATACCCGTGATCCTCGAGCATGCGTCTAAACTCTTTAATTGCTGCTCCACGTCGCTCAAATACTTCTCGAGGCGTTAAACCCTCGTCTTTTTCCAGCTTGAGACTGCCCGCAATCAAATCCGCGTAACGTTGGCGCTGACGTATCTCAGGATCATTAATTCCATGCATCTTGTCGGGCAGCGGTAGCAAGGCTTTCGAAAGGAATTGTAGTTTCTTGACGTGGACCGAAAGTTCACCTGTTTTGGTGACGAAGAGATAACCCTCAACACCGATAAAGTCACCATGGTCGAGCAACTGAAAAACTGTCCAACCATCAACCTCGCTGCCGCCGGCGTCGTTACTCAACGCCACAAAATCCTCTTTCCTCAGATAGATCTGCAAACGAGAGATCCCATCTGAGAGATGGACAAATGCAGCCTTGCCCATCGTTCGCGGCGGGGTAGCGATGCGTCCTGCCAGACGGACTGAAAAGCTATTGAGTTGCTCGTTGGCTAACTCGATCTCCTCACCGGTGGGTCGTCCTTCTGTGGGTCTTGGCTCGAACTCCCGAAACTTCTCGGCGATGGCAGTGATGGTGTCCTCACGACCCTCTTCGACAATCTCACTTCGCTCAAACTTGTTTGGGTAGACGTTACCGACAAGTTGACGCAAAGCGTCGAGATGTTCTCGACGCGCAATAGTTTGATCGTTCTCTTCGAGGAAAGGCAGCGACAATTTTTGGTCCTCCGAAACAGGTCGGCGATTATAGGTACGTCGCGACGACAGCGCAATTCAACTTTGTATCTTACGCGCTTCATTTCGAATAGGCAGTGGCATCGTGCTAGATTCTATCCATCCGTGAACAGAAAAATTTTGAGTATTGAACAGCTGGTCGATGAGCGGGCGCGTCTGCGTTCAGCTGGGGCCAGGGTAGTTTTCACCAACGGCGTCTTCGATCTTTTACACGTCGGCCACATCCGCTACCTCGCCAGTGCCCGCGCTTTGGGAAGTGCTCTAATTGTTGCAATTAATAGTGATAGAGCGGTTCGCGCCCTGAAAGGGGAGAGCCGACCGGTGACCCCTGAGTTAGAGAGAGCGGAAATCCTGGGAGCCTTGAGGGCCGTCGACTATGTCACAGTCTTTGACGAACTGTCACCGCGTAGCGTGATTGCTCGATTGTTGCCTGACGTGCTGGTTAAGGGCGGTGATTATAAACTCGACGAGATTCACGGCCGGGAAGAGGTTGAGGCTGCCGGTGGAAAAGTAGTGGCTCTCCCATTTGTTGAGGGCGCGTCGACCACGTCAATGATTGATAAAGTTAAGCGCCAGCCGCCCGGTAACGCAGTCACTTAAGATAGTTTGTCGCGTGTCGATCAGATAACTGGTCGTACATATTATTTTTGAAAGCATGAACAGTAGTACAACATCGGAAAGCATCCTGCAGTCAGCTCTGCGACGCATCACCGGTACTCCTGAGTACCAACGTCTACTTCAGGAGATAAAAGGCAATGCCAGAGTAGTTTCAATAAGTGGCCTGGTTGCAGGGTCTGCGCGCGCGCTCGCGGTGGCCGCCCTGCAGCGTGACTCGGGAAAAACGTTTGCCGTAGTTGCGCAATCAACTCGCGATCTCGAGCCGTGGGAGCGCGATCTGCGCTTCTGGCACTCCGCATTAACCGGACAACAAATCACCGACAATCAAATTCTGGTATTGCCGGCTTCGGAAACTGATCCTTACGCTGGAATCTCTCCTCACGCACAGACACTGGAGAAACGTGCACTAGCGTTGTGGCGTCTGCAACAGCAACGACCGGACCTCTTGCTCTTGACTGCCAGGGCCCTAGCACGACGTACAGTTCGCCCCGGAGCCATTGCTAAAGCAGGAGTGGTTCTCAGACGCGATCAGGAGCATTCACCCGAGGAACTTGTAGACCAATTGCTCTCGACTGGATACATGCGCGAGGACCCGGTTAAGTCCATCGGCGAGTTTTCCAGTCGGGGCGGCATTCTCGATATCTGGCCTCCGGGTCAGGAACTTCCGGTGAGAATCGAATTCTTCGGTGACACTGTTGATTCGCTGCGCGAGTTCGATCCAGAGTCGCAACTTTCGACTGGACCAGTGCGAAGGGTTGAAATTCCACCGATGCATGAATTCGCTGTCACCGCAGACGAATTTCGTTTGTGGGCTGAGGCCGCACGCGAGCGTTGGTCTGATGAACGCTATACGCGGTCGCTTCGTGACCGAACAGCTTTTGCAGATGAAGGCGAAGCATTTTCAGGGTGGGAGTGGTTATTGCCGATCAGTCTCAACTGCGATTCGAATGTCTTCGAGCATATGGGTGATGCGGTTTTAATAATTGACGAACCCGCTGCAATTGAGTCCTACCTCGCTGAGGTTTACGAAAATCTTTCACTCCGGTACAGCGAAATTGACCAGGCGGACGATCTCGCGCTGGCACCTGAAGAGCTCTACATGTCAGTGGAAGAATTGCGTCAACAGATTCAAAACAGACAACGAGTGGAACTGCGAACCCTGGGTCGTACTGCTACGGAAATCGATCAAAATCTTGCCCTTGAGGCCGAAGCACCAAAAGTGCAGCTGGGTCGTACGAGGGGACCAAGGCTTCCGACTTTTCTTTTTCCAATAGTCGAAGCGGCAACCGAAGTCGATTGGGTGGCCCAATCCGCGTTGCGTTATCACGGCCGCGTGATGGATCTGGCAAAGGACGTTACCAGGGCCGGCGAAGACGGAAGGTCGACATTGTTTGTGCTGCCAAGTTTGGGGAATGCAGAACGAGTTGTCGAGATTCTCGCTGAGTACAGAGTCGCATCGCATCTTGCTCTCGTAGAAGAGACTTCGAACTTTAACGAAAGCATTCCGGCCGTTGTCACCGTCGGGAGTTTGAGCGGTGGCTTTGAAATCCCGCGCGCAAAATTGATCGTCCATGTCGAGGCCGATGTCTTCGACGAGTCGGCGGACTCCATTGAACGACGCGGAACTGCGACCGACGTGCGGAAACCGGGAACCGAGGCCCGGAAACGTCGTTCGAAGGCGGCCGCGTTTCTTTCTGACTTCAGGGATTTGCGCACCGGCGACTACGTCGTCCACATAGATCATGGGATCGCTCGATTCGGTGGCTTACAAACGCTTGATCTTGGACCACGTACCGGCGAATTCATGTTGCTGTTTTACGCGGACGAGGCGAAGTTGTTTGTTCCGGTCGAACGGATGGACCTGGTCCAACGTTATTCGAGCGCCGAAGGACACCAACCGCAGCTCGACCGCCTGGGTGGATTGGGTTGGCAGAAAACAAAAGCCAAAGCCAAGCGGGCCATGCGCGATATGGCCGACGAGCTCTTACGGTTATATGCCGAAAGAAAATTAGTTGGTGGTTTTGCGTTCGCATCCGATACTCCATGGCAGAAGGAGTTTGAGGATGGATTTCCCTTCGTCCTAACACCTGACCAGGAAACTGCGATCGATGACGTTAAAAAAGATATGGAAGAACCGGTGCCAATGGACCGGTTGCTTTGTGGCGACGTCGGGTATGGAAAGACCGAAGTGGCGATGCGGGCGGCGTTCAAGTCTGTCATGGAAGGGAAGCAAGCAGCGGTATTAACGCCGACAACTGTACTTGCGTATCAGCACTTTGACACGTTTCGAACTCGTTTTGCTCCGTTTCCGGTAAAAGTAGAGTTGTTATCTCGCTTCCGTTCCGCAAAGGAACAGAAAGAGGTTGTTAAGCGTGTTGAGTCGGGTGAGGTGGACGTTGTAATTGGTACTCATCGGATGCTTTCGAAAGATGTCCGCTTTAAAGATCTCGGCCTGGTTGTAGTCGACGAAGAGCAGCGATTTGGTGTTGCTCATAAAGAAAGATTGAAGCAGTTAAAGAAGCGCGTTGATGTATTGACCCTGTCGGCGACTCCAATTCCGAGAACTCTGAATATGTCTCTCAGTGGAATGCGGGACATGTCTCTTATTGAGACCGCTCCACGAGATCGATTGGCGATTCAAACTCAGGTAGTGCAATTTTCAGACAACGTCATCAAGTCAGCGATCGAGTTGGAGTTATCAAGAGGTGGGCAGGTCTTTTTCATTCATAACCGGGTTGAAACCATCGAAACCATTGCGGGGCTGGTAAATCGCCTGGTGCCACAAGCGCGAATGGCCGTTGGTCACGGTCAAATGAATGAAAAAGATATGGAAAAAGTAATGCTCGACTTTATCGACTATAAATATGATGTTCTTGTTGCGACCACTATCATTGAAAACGGCATAGACATCCCGCGCGCGAACACAATCATCATAAATCGCGCTGATCAGTACGGTCTCTCACAGCTTTATCAATTACGAGGTCGCGTTGGGCGCTCGAGCCGTAGGGCATATGCGTATTTGCTCATTCCTGGTGAACAAGAGCTGTCTCCGATAGCGAGGCGGCGGTTGGCGGCCATTAGAGAATTTTCCGATTTGGGGGCTGGCTTCAGGATCGCCGCACTCGATTTAGAGTTGAGAGGTGCCGGAAATCTCCTCGGAGGCGAGCAGTCGGGACACCTGGACGCGCTCGGATTTGATCTTTACACCCAGATGCTCGAACGGACGGTGGCCGAATTGCGAGGAGAGGCTGTTGAAGACGAGACGAGCGTGACCTTGAATCTGGGAGTCGATGTTGCCATCCCCGAGGAGTATATTTCGGATATGGGCCAGCGTTTGCGCACTTACAAGCGAGTCTCGTCAGCCCAGGATGAACCTACCCTGGCGAATATCCGAACCGAGACGGAGGATCGCTACGGACGCATCCCGCTCTCGGTTGACCGTCTATTTTCCTATGCTCGACTCAGAAAACTTGCAGAAAAAATCGGTCTTCTTTCGATCGACCGAACACCGGATGGAGTGGCGTTCAAGTTTAGTGAAAAAGCACGTGTTTCCCCTGAAAAACTGGCCGAATTTGTAGGAACTCATGCGCAGTCGTCATTCACACCGACCGGTGTGCTGCGCCTGGTGTTGACCGAAGAACAGCAGGACAACGTGCTTGAAGAAGCGCGTGGCGTGTTGCTGCAACTTCATGTGAGCGATTAGAATCCCCAAAATTTTGGGCTCCCCCAAGGAAGTCCTAACTGCTGCATTAAGGAGTAATCTTGTGAGATCTAGATTTATAACGATTTTTGGAATGGCCTGTGTAGCGCTTCTCGTTTTTGTGTCGGCGGGAAATCTGGCGAAAGCCCAGGAAGGTGAAGTGACTGTCGTTGACGAGGTAATCGCCCAGGTAAACGACGATGTCATTACACTTTCAATGCTTAAGCGCGAGACAAAAGAGCGAGTTGAAGCCCTGATGCAACGAGGCATGACCGAACAACAGGCTAATGACGAGGTTTCAAAGCATCAAGGAGAGCTCGTTGCGACCCTGGTCAACGAGAAATTGCTTTTACAGAAAGGCAAGGAGCTTGATCTCGCGTCCGAAATCGAAACTGAAGTAAATCGTCGGATGCTGGATATCGCTCGCGAGCAGGGTATTAACTCGATTCAAAAGCTCGAAGAAGTGATGGTTCAGAACAAGATCAATCCGGCCAACATTCGTGAGACGATGCGCTCCGAAATGATGAAGCAGGCGGTGTTGCAGCAGGAAGTCGATCGTCGTGTTTATCTTGGCCCATCAATCGCTGAGGTCAAGAAATACTATGAAGCTCATCCTGATAAGTTTCGCACTCCTGAAACAATAAAAATGTCCGAGATCTATTTGTCGACAAATAATAAAGATGAAGCCAGCGTAAAGGCCCGCGCTATTGAGCTGGTGACGCAAATCAGAGCTGGTGCAGATTTTGTAGCTTTAGCAAAAGCCAACTCTGAACGCGAAAAGAATGGTAAACGAACCGCTCCGGACGATGGCGGCGACGTGGGAACATTCGAAGTGGCAAATCTTCGTGAAGATTTGTTACCAGCAATCAAAGATGTAAAAGTTGGCGGCGTCTCAGAGCCGATTCGTACTCAGGAGGGCTACCAGATTCTGAGAGTTGACGCCCGCACTCCGGCCGGAACAACTCCAACGTTCAACGAAAACAAGGTTCGCGAGGCGATGCTGTTTGAAAGTCAGGACAAAGAAAGAGAAGCCTATCTCCAAAACTTGCGGAACGAGGCTTTCATCAAGGTTAGCGACCCTTACAAAGATACAGTCGAACCGCTGCTAAAGATGAATGCTCCGGTGGCCGCCAAGGGAGCTCAAAAGGAAGATAGTAAGAAGAACAAAAAGCCTTAGAGTTGAGCATTGAACTTTGTGCTTTGTACTTTGTAGAGCTGATTGTTCGTAGCCCAAAGTTACAAAGCACAAAGTATCGATTCCTAAATCACGACGACTATGCGTGTCGATCTTTTCCTCAAAGCAAGTCGTCTTTGTCCTCGACGTAGCGTGGCCCAGCAACTTTGTGATGCTGGGCTCGTTTTGCTGAATGGAGCTCCTGTAAAATCGGCCCATGTTGTCAGGGTTGGTGACGAGCTGACCATTCGAAAACGCGATAAGGAACTCGTTGTAAGAGTCTCGTCGGTTCCAGGAACGCGACAAACATCACGGAAAGACGCTGATACTTTATTTGAATTAGTTAGCGAAACTCCGACCAACATTGACTTGTGAAGTTCCTCTGGATCACGACGATGGCTTTAATGGCGTCGATAAGCCTTATCAGCGCACCGCAATTTCTCGCGGAGACGGCGCCGCCGTACGAAGCCAAAGAAGGTTCTTCTGGCAACGGGGAACAACTATTAACTAGTGTGGACCACCCTCGCCTGGTGGTTAGAAAACACGATCGCAAATTGGAACTTTATTCAGATAAGAAGCTGTTGAAGATCTACAGGATTGCACTCGGCTTTAATCCGGAGCCTGATAAAGAGCGCGAAGGCGATGGCGCCACCCCGGAAGGTGAGTTCTATGTCTTTGTTAAGAATAATAGGAGCGCTTATTACTTGTCGTTAGGTTTGAGTTATCCCAACGGGGAAGATGCCAGGCGGGGACTCAAAGACGGGTTGATAAATGTGACAGAGTACGACGCGATTCTAAAAGCGATTGGGTCGAAAAAAATGCCGCCCCAGTACACAAAGCTCGGAGGTTTGATTTACATCCACGGTCACGGCACTGCTAAGGATTGGACATGGGGCTGCGTCGCATTGGAAAATGAAGACATCAAAGAGTTGTTCGATATTGTTGAAGTTGGTACTCCTGTAACGATCCGGCACTGATGCAAGTAAAACCATTCAAAATCCGTGATATCGAAATTAGTCCGCCATTGATTCTGTCTCCGATGGCCGGCGTCACTGATGTCTCGTTTCGACGTTTGCTTAAGCGACGTGGCGGTATCGGTCTATCGGTGTCAGAGTTTATTTCAGTCGAAGGGCTTACTCGTAGTAATCCAAAGTCAAAACGCCAGATGCGTTTTTACGAGGATGAGCGACCATTCGCGGTCCAGATATTTGGTGGTCAGCCTGAACGGATGAGAATGGCTGCTGAAATGGCGGAGGAGATAGGAGCGGATATTCTCGATGTCAATTGTGGTTGTCCGGCTCCGAAGGTCGTGAAACATGGAGGTGGCTCAGGCCTATTAAAAGATCACAGCCGGCTCGAGACGATTCTAAAAGAGATCAAAAAGGCGATCAAAATCCCTTTGACGGTAAAAATTAGAGCCGGCTTCTACGACCATACAATCAACGCGGTCGATACCGCGAAACTGGCCGAGGATTGTGGAGCCGAACACATCGCGTTGCATGGGCGCACAAAGGAACAGGGATATCGAGGCCTGGCAAACTGGGATCTCGTGAAGCAGGTTAAAGAAGCCGTTAATGTTCCGGTGTCAGGTAGCGGAGATGTAACGACCATTGCAGGCGCGTTCGCAAAGTTTCGTGAGACCGGCTGTGATGGCGTGTTGATAGGACGCGGAGCAATGGCGAACCCATGGATATTTCGCCAGATCGAAGACGCAATGCACCAACGTGAGATTTTCGAACCAACCCTTGCCGACAAACGCGCCATACTGCACGAGTATTTTGACTTGCTACGTGAGGACATGCCCGAAACTCCAGCCATCAATCGGATGAAACAGCTCGCTGGACAATTTACTCGTGGCCTTCAAGGTGGAGCGTTATTCCGAACATCGATCTACCACTCTCACTCTGTCGAGGAAGTTTTGGACCGTATTGAAGAATATTTTGATGCGGTTGAAAGCGGCCGTCCTTACTATGGCGAGGCAGGAGTGCCAGTCGAAGATGTACCCGAACTAGACTCCTGCGAGATCGCCAGCCACGTATAACTCAATTCTTTGCTGCAGACTTAGTCGCTGACGCCAGTTTAGTTGGACCATTGCCGGTATCCAGCTCCACAGGCTCCGGGTATCCCTGTTTGCCGAGAGCGTTTACTGTTACCACGATCTCCTTATTGTTTTTCAATTTTTTATCCGTCTTCTCTTTAGAATTTTTCGCCGTCTTTTTCAGCTCTTGTTCCGGAGAAGGGGTTTGTACGGGTGGCTGAGCGCCGGGAGTCATCAACCGCAGAGCCTCAACCAGCTGGCTTTTCTCAGTTTCGGAAAGGTCATCAAATTTTACATTGAACGCATTCAAGACCTCTTCGAGTTTCTCCTTAGTATTCAAATGTTGTGCGTAGACATCCTTGTAGATATGAATCGCGCCGTTTTCAACCATGATGGTTTGATATCTAAGTTCGACGGGAACCGCCTCGTTCAGTTTAACTACACGGGTGCGCGTCTTGTCTTTGTAATAAGAGTCGAGTAGTGACGCAGACACTTCGGTGTCAGATGCTTCAGCCAAACGAGTTGCGAAATCTTTGACTTGACTATTGGTAAGTCCGACGCAGCCGTGAGAAGCGAAACTCCCGAGCTTTGCTACTGCTTTCCCGCCGTGAATCAAAGAGGGCATTCCGATTGGAATCTTTACTGGCCCAAGTGGGTTTAATTTGCTGCCGGGCTCTACCGCCTCGCCGGGAGTTACTTTTGAGTTGTCCACCCAGGGCGAATCAGGAGGTGTCCAGGTTGGATTAATAATGATGCTCTGAGCCTTTCTTAGACCTTGAGGCAAAGGAAACTCCGGATATCCAATACCTATCTTGTATGACTTGATTAAGCGGCCGTCATCAAACAGATCCATGCGATAGGCTGGAATGTTAACCACGATTCGAGTGTCGGTTGGTACGGCACTCGGCTTGTCTAACATTGAAGTATTCTTATTGGTGGCATCCAGATCGCCTGACTTGGCCCAGTGTTCGTTGATCAGTGCGGAGAGTTGTTGTGTTTTTTGCTGACCAATAATTTCGCTCACCCTACGAACTGCTTCACTTCTGACGCCGGTCGCGTCGTCTTCAGAGTTTTCGGCGTTGGTCTTTCGCAGACGCTCGACCTCGGCTGCCGCAAGACTCTTGAGACTGGCAATCTGGTCATCTGAAAGTCCTAGTTGTGACTTAAGAGACGCCACAAATTCCTGGTCATTCAACAGAGCGTCAAGCACAGGAAGAGTCAGTGGAGTGTTTGCCACGTCAGGCGCAGTGGAAGGCGAGGGGCTGGCCGCGGGTATGACGGGTCCGGAGGTGCGCTCGCGATTGTCAGTCGGAGAAGTTACGCAGCCCGAAAGTATCAAGAGGGCCAGCACGGCTAGAGTTATTTTTTGGTTTCTAATGCACGATTTCATAACAACTGATGTTCCTTTCTGGAGCACACAGTACGATTCTGACGTCTATGATCTATTCAGAATGGTTCATCAGCAATGGGCGTTCCCTCATTTGTCTGATGGGAGGAGCCACTTAGTGTAGTGAGGTTTGGTTGAGTGGTGACTATTGGGAGTAATAGGACCTATAAGACGTATTGGACCCATATCTATCTCTCTAGCCCGAGTGGTAAAAGTGGTCTTGGAGTTGTGCCCTCAAAGAACCAGCTGGCACCCACCTTCAGCCGGTGATGCCAGGTTGGAAGCCGTGACGTGTAAAGTGCGAAACGAGCTTGTCTTGCGAGCGCGCCACCAAGCACTTTTCCGCCGGCCAGTACCGCTGCTCGTTCAGTTCCCAGACTCAATGCTTCACCCAGCTCCTCAAATTTCCTCGTCTCGAGTTTCTTTCCGGCCATGAATGCTTTTATGTTTTTGGCGGCGAGGCTGGCCTCTTGAAATGCAAGTTGAGCTGTTCCAGCCAACGTAGGGGTCGCATCCGCAAGGTTGGCGATGTCACCAAGTGCAAAAACATCGTCATGAGAAAGAAGTTGTAGAGTAGGTTTGATACTCAGCAGGCCTCTTTTGTTTTTCTCAACTTCCAGGTTTTCGATCAGAGGTCGCATTTTTACGCCACCTGTCCAAACAACTGCAGCTGCAGTCAGATGCTCTTCCTTGCTGTCATGTTCAAAGGTGACACCATCAGCCGTTACACTGACCACACGAGTAGAGGTGTGCACCTCGACTCGCGAATGCCGCAGTGCGTCTTCGACATAATGTCGGATCTCGTCGCCCATGCCAGGCACGACTCTGTCTCCCATCTCGATCACCAAAACCCGAGGTTCACCGCGCAACGCGCGACGTTTCACGGCGTCAGCAAGGAGGTCGGCCATTTTTGTAGAGAGTTCGCAGCCGCTAGCGCCCGCACCGACTACCGCAAAAGTTAGATCGCGTCTTACATCCTGAGGTGCCGTGTCGGGAGGAACGCGGTCCAATGCCTCTACCATGCGCTTTCGCAACGCATCTGCGTTTTCAATCTGACGAAAGGGAATTGAGAAGTCTTCGGCCCCGGGCACACCGACATAATTGGTCACTCCACCCACCGCCAGAACGAGGGCGTCGTACGAGAGGCTGCCATTGCTTTCGAGCGTTACCGAATGGTTATTTAAGTCGATGTTTAGAGCGGTGCTGGTGATAACTTTGATGTTGTCCTCGACTAGCTCGGAATATTTTGGAGCGATATGCCATGCTTCAACTTCGCCGCTCAGGTATTCGTAGAGCATTGGCGTGAACAAAAAATGGTCTGCCTGGGTGATCAGCGTCACCTCAGCTTCGCCAGCCAATTCGAGAGCGGTGAAAAGTCCGCCGAAACCGCCTCCGAGAACGACAACTCTCTTCTGACTCATGTTTTTGCCTCTGCTTTATTTTTGCTGGGATACTATCAAACGTCAGTAAAAGTCGATCCAGATTTAAGTAAGTTGATTCACGTCAATTTGAACGACATCGCGATCCTTACTTTAGATTAAGCAGATATTCAGGGGCAATTGTGATGGCGGAAAGGTACGCCCTTCAGCTTAATGGAGGCGCCGCAACTGGACAGTGCTTTCCACGCGTGCTAAATTTGCGACGCTTTTTAAGTTTAGCGGTTACCGTGTTTTAGGCGGTTTTACTGCGGTCGTGGAGGACCATTTAGGTAAATGGCGTTAGAAAAACAAACCAAGGAAGAAATTGTGTCTGACTTCCGTACTCATGAAACAGACACCGGTTCACCCCAAGTCCAGGTCGCGCTTTTGAGTAAGAGGATTCTCGACCTGACCGAGCACTTCAAGACCCATAAAAAAGACAATCATTCACGACGCGGATTACTAAAAATGGTCTCGCAACGCAGAAGTTTGTTGGATTATTTGAAGCGTACCGACATTGAGCGCTACCACGAGGTAGTGAATCGTTTAGGCTTACGACGATAGGAAACAAAGAGGGAATTGATTAAGCGAGAGATCTTCGAGTCTCTGATTTGACAGCCCGCGTTTTTCGAAGAGCTTGCAGCAGTGCCGAACGTGACGGCGAATCACTGTATGCAAGTAGACGCGTTGGCCAGCTTCAAGCAAATAAAGGCGGCAGAGCTTCACGGATTAGGAGCTTCTGCCGCTTTTTCTTTCAACGGTTCCCTACCCGCCTCACGTTGGCGCGGTTTCAAACACTCATTAGAAGAGATTAGCCCCAGAAAACAGCGAAGGCGGATGAGACGCCCGCGACCTGAATTTCGTTCAGGTGTAAAGGTCAAAGGAGAAGAAAATGGCAGATAAGAAATACCTCAAGGAATCAATCAAAGTTGGTGATAAGGAATTGACCGTAGAAACCGGTCGGGTGGCGAAACAGGCCGATGGCTCAGTGATTGTCCGTTACGGCGACACGATGCTGCTGGTCGCGGCGGTTGGCGCTCAAACTCCCAGGGAAGGTGTTGATTTCTTTCCTCTCACGGTGGAGTACCGTGAATCAAACTACGCTGCCGGACGGATTCCGGGAAACTACTTTCGCCGAGAAGGGCGCCCAAATGAAAAGGAGATACTCACCAGCCGGCTGATCGATCGTCCTTGTCGCCCGCTCTTTGCAGAAGGATACAAAAACGAAACCCAGGTTATCGCGAGTGTCATCTCAGCCGATCCAGATAACAATCCTGACGTGATTGCCATTACCGGAGCTTCGTGCGCGCTCTATCTTTCGGATATCCCTTTCCTTAAACCTATCGCTGGTGTTCGAATCGGGCTGATCGAGGGTCGCTACATCGTAAATCCAACCTACGACGAAGTGCGCGAATCGCGCTTGAATTTGATCGTTGCCGGAACCGAAGAAGCAATCGTAATGGTTGAGGCCGGAGCTACTGAAGTTTCGGAAGAGATCATGGTGGAAGCTCTAATGCTCGCTCATAAAGAGATCAACCGGCTGTGCCGGTGGCAGAATGAACTGTATAAGGCGCTCGAAATTCAGAAACGTGAAGTCGTCAACGAGCCACTTGATGAAGAGATCTCCAAAGCAATTGCCGAAAACTACAGTGAAAAACTTCGCACGGCGCTGGATACAACAAACCAGGAAAAGCGGGCCAGCTATGCCGCCGTCGACGCTTTGAAAAAAGAAGTGGTGGAGTCATATCCGGAAGATCAACCTGAAGCTAGAACGATGGCCAAACTGGTTTTCGATCAGCTTAAAGAGACGATCTTTCGTGATGATATTTTGAATAAGCGTCGTAGACCCGACGGCCGTCGATTTTCGGAGATTAGACCAGTTGATTGCGAAGTTAGTTGGTTACCTCGCGTTCACGGGTCTGCGCTATTTACTCGCGGTGAGACCCAGGCTCTCGTCTCAACTACACTCGGAACAAAAGAAGACGAGCAGTTTATGGACGATCTCGAAAAGGGTGAGGTCAAACGCCGATTCTTGCTTCATTACAACTTTCCGCAGTACTCGGTTGGAGAGGTAGGTCGATTCGGCTCTTCGAGTAGAAGAGAAATTGGTCACGGCGCGCTCGCCCGAAGAGCGCTGGAAGCTGTGCTGCCGGACGACAAGACCTTTCCTTATACCGTACGAATTGTTTCAGACATAACTGAATCAAATGGTTCATCATCAATGGCCAGCGTGTGTGGCGGCACTCTTTCGATGATGGACGCGGGCGTGCCGCTAACGGCGCCAGTCGCCGGTGTAGCGATGGGGCTCGTGATGGAAGGGAATAAATATGCCATCCTCACCGATATAGCCGGTGCCGAAGATCATTACGGCGACATGGATTTCAAGGTGGCCGGAACACGCAACGGCATTACTGCGTTGCAGATGGATATCAAGATTGCCGGGATCAACGCGCAAATCATGGCAGAGGCTCTGGAACAGGCCAAGAAGGGTCGTTTATATATCCTCGGTATCATGGAGAAGACGATTGCAACCTCTCGTGAGGAAATCTCGCCATATGCACCTCGGATAGTGCAGATCAAGATCAATCCGGACAAGATCCGCGACGTCATTGGACCAGGCGGCAAGGTCATCAGATCATTGGTTGAAGAGACGGGAGCCAAGATCGATGTGTCGGACGATGGGACCATTTCGATTGCGACCTCCAGTGGCGAAGCGGCATCTGCGGCAGTGGACCGTATTCGGGGGTTAACGGCAGAAGCAGAAGTGGGCCAAACCTACCTGGGAACGGTTTCGCGCATAGTGGATTTTGGAGCATTTGTGGAAATATTTCCTGGAACTGATGGTCTATTGCACATCTCTGAAATCGCCGATCGGCGAGTGAAGGATGTCCGAGACGAGCTCAAGGAAGGCCAGCAGATTATGGTGAAGTGCATCGGTCGTGAAGGTAACAAGATCAAGCTTTCGCGAAAGGCTGTTTTACGCGACGAAAATCGTAAAGCCGAAGCCGCCAATGCCGGCGAAGGGGAGTAAATCGTTAGGCACCGCTAAAGAAGGATCAACCGCGTTTTAAGTGAGAGCCGTGAGTTAGCTTACGGCTCAAACACCCAAATCCTTAAAGTAATTACTCAAGAGGGCTTTGGAAGAAGGGTGTTACACTTGGCCTGCTCAGATGTAGGATCGTCCAGGTTTGCTCCAGCAAATCCTCTCTATTTCCAAGTTGGAAATTCGACGTTATTCAACATCTTCTCTTATCACTAGAGAGGCCCATTCACTTTAATTGTTAGTGAACAGTAAGTAAGGGTTTCTAGAAGTTTCTCAGTTTTCAAATTTTCCCATGCCCCCAATTTCGACGCTGGGAAGTTAGTAGGAGATTCCATCCCGATGCGGAGTCGATCATTAAGGGTCTCAGCTACCATACTTACTATTGTTTGCCTGACTGGCATTCCGGTCCAAGCGGAACCCCTGGCAATTAACCAGGTTGTCCAGGTACTGAGCAATTTCAATAGCACACCAACTCTCGAGCTTCGGAAAATAGAAAACGAAGTCACACCTGGTTCCGATGAAACTCAATCAGGAGCCCAAAAGTCGGCGAGTTCCAAGGGTGGCAAAACCCCGGAGTCGTTGATTTCAGGCATAACGATAAAGACTGATGGTCCAACCACTGTCGAGGTGATCGATCAGGGGGATGTTGAAGGTACGATTTGCGATTGTGGTGAGTTGTTTATTGCTGGTGGCGGCTTTCCAAAATGGCCGCTTTTCTTCCTGGGCGCGATACCGCTGTTCTTCATAAATTCAGATTGCGCGACGTGTGATTCTTTAGTCACTCCGACGCCCACTCCAACGCCGCCTTTGACTGTAACGCCCAACATAGTGCCAACACCGGTGCCCGAACCTGCTTCGCTGATGTTGTTAGCGTCTGGTTTAGTCGCGGCTGGAGCGGCGCTCAGACGCCGGCGAACAAGATCAGGTGGAGAAAAGGAGGAGAATTAGCATGCGTGCCCAACAGTCAAATTCACGTCGCTACTTAAGGTTTATTTCGGCAGCTTTGCTCCTTCTCTCCTTAACGTCGATTCCTATTTCCGTCGCCAGAGCTAAAGACAAACCAGCGAAGTACAGTGTCCTGAAAATCCTGACAACGCCCGGTGGATTACCACTATGGGTTGACGGTAAGTTTTACGGCGAGACAACAACGAGTTATCGTGCGATCAACCTCGAACCAGGATTACATAACGTCGTCATTACACTGCCTGGCGGCATGCGTTGGTCCAGAGATATTGATCTACCTTCAGGTCGAGTCAAGTGTGTCGCCGTTAATCACAAACCGCGTCCACCTTTACCCGTTTTGCCGTGTCCTTTCCCAGTGAGCTTGTCGGCTCCCGAGTTGGTGAACGAAGGCGAAATCATCACTTACACGGCCGACGTCGTCTATAAGGGCTCAGCAAACCTAGTCTATAAGTGGACCGTCACGCCGGGTAACGCCAAGATAATTAGCGGCGCCGGCACGCCTACAATTACAGTTGATTCGACTGGATTGGAAGGCCAGCAGATCGCCGCCATGTTAATGGTCGACGATGGTTCGGGAGAGGCCACCTGTCTCCAAGCGGCGCAAGCTATCACTCGAGTCCCTTCGCCCGAGAAGAGATCGATTGTCGGTCGAGAGTTCGATACATGTCGCAGTTGTACGAACGACGATCAGAAGGCTCGCCTGGATAATCTGGTGGTCGAGTTGCAAAATGATCCCTCCACCCAGACTTACTTGTTTGCTTATGGTGGTCGTAACAGTCCAGCCGGCCAGGCCGACAGGCTGCTGGAACGTGCTCGAGACTATCTGGTAAATCGTCGTGGCGTCGACTCATCGCGTATCGTCACTGCCAACGGTGGTTTCCGAGAAGAGGACAGCCTTGAAGTTTGGATTGTTCCGAACGGTGCCAAGCCGCCACAAGCCACACCTACCATTCAGGCTGGCGATGTCAAGCCCATGCCGAACAAAAAGCGGTAGGGCCGTCGAACACCGGATCAAGTATTAAAGACGAGAGGCAGGATTGGGTCCAATCCTGCCTCTCTTGTTTTGAGATTTGTTTGACTCCCTTTCTTCTGTGTGTTAACAATTCCAATTCTTCCCTTTGCCCCCTAACAGCAAATCCGATCCGGGAGGGTTCAGTCATGGCTGATGAGGGTGGTGGAGGTGCCGGCGTCGTCGCGATTCTGGCCATCTTTGTAATAGTGATATTGATCGCTTTATTTATGTTCCGCGGGCGAATTTTTGGAGGTGGCGGCACTCAGAAAATCGACGTCAATATTCAGGCACCCAGTAAATAGCTGGTTAGCCTCGTAGGTTTGCCAACAAAGAGGGAGGACAGCACGCAACTGTCCTCTCTTCTTTTCTTTTCGAGAAGGGTCTTCTACTATTTCAAGATTCAAATTTTAACTAAGGATAGTAATCATTGCCCGCTCCAAACATTGACACAATCGTTTCTCTCGCAAAGCGTCGTGGTTTTGTGTTTCCTTCGTCGGAAGTGTATGGCGGACTCGGGAGCGCCTGGGATTATGGTCCGCTTGGCGTTGAGCTTTGCAACAACGTTAAGCAGTCCTGGTGGCGTTGGTTAGTCTACGACCGCGACGACATTGAAGGGGTTGATTCATCGATCATTCTCAACCGGCTGGTCTGGCAATATTCCGGTCACGAGGCGACGTTTCACGACCCGCTGTCGGATTGTCGCGACTGCAAGACTCGTTTGCGCGCGGACAAACTGGGGCTGCCCGAAGGTGTTGCGGAAGGCTCTGACGTGGGCCAACTTATTCGTGACAAGAAGATTAAGTGTCCCAACTGCGGTTCGAGTGATCTTACTGAGCCCCGACTCTTCAACATGATGTTGCGGACGACACTCGGAGCCGCTGCGGAGGAAAATGATCCTACAGCTCTAGCTTATCTGCGGCCGGAAACAGCCCAGGGAATCTTTATCAACTTTTTGAATGTGCAAACTACCATGCGGCGAAAACTACCGTTTGGTATAGCCCAGGTAGGCAAATCGTTTCGCAATGAGATCACTCCAGGAAATTTCATCTTGCGAACGCGCGAATTTGAACAGATGGAGATGGAATACTTCGTTAAGCCTGATGCTGAGCACTTCGCGCTGGTCGATGAATGGGCAGCACAATACGTCGAGTGGTTCAAGAGCCTGGGAATAACAGAGAACAATCTCCACTTGCATGAGGTGCCAGCGGCGGAGCTGGCCCATTACTCAAGGCGGACTGTCGACATCATGTACCGCTATTTCCCTGAACGTGCAGACGAAGAGCGCCAGTGGGAAGAGTTGATGGGGATTGCCTACCGCACCGATTTCGATTTGCGCTCGCATTCAAGCAAAGCGCTGGATGGTGAAGGGAATCGTATTAACCCTGACTCAACTGAGGATCTCTCCTACTTTGATGAAGCGACAAAGCAACGTTTTTATCCACACGTGGTAGAGCCAGCCGCCGGCGTTAATCGAACTGTCCTGGCGGTATTGATGGACGCTTACTCTGAACGCACGAACGACAAAGGTGAGACCCGGGTTATTCTGAAACTGAGTCCGCAATTGGCTCCAATAAAGGCGGCGATTCTGCCACTTGCCAAGAACAAACCTGAGATAGTCGGGATGGCAAAAGCGATCAAACGTTCTCTGCAACCGATACTGCGAGCCGTTTATGACGACACCGGAGGTATTGGAAAACTATATGCCCGACAGGACGAGATTGGAACTCCGTTTTGTATAACTGTGGACCATCAGTCTTTAGAAGACGAAGCCGTAACTGTTCGCGATCGCGATACCTGGGAACAGGATCGGATAAAAGTTGCAGACCTGGCTGAGCACTTGCAAAAACGCTTAAAGCCGTTTCCAGTTAGTACGGATTGAGTTATGCCTGTTGTTAAGAAACGAAACTATCAAACGGAGACACGGTTACTACTGGAGAGTGGTGATCCAGTTGAGTTACCCGCCGCAGAAATCAGCGAGTCGTCGGTATTGCTTCAATTCGAGAAGTTTAAACCGTTCGTAAATGAGTTACTGGAGGTCTTACGAAGTGGGACCATTGCCGAACCTGTTCCAGTGATGTTGGATGGTTCTACGTTTGCCATTCATGGTCCAACTCGTACTTTTTGGGTCAAGCTTTGGCATGCGGCTGGATCCGATCGCAAGATAATTGATCGGGCTCAAATCCTTAGCTGTTTGCCGTCTACTCGCGGCGTTCAAGTCTTAGTCGAACCCATCGAGGAATAGACTCTGCTCGGGTTCGCATCCTGCCTAAGCCCTCAACCATTGACTCTGAAGATCAGAGGTCGGAGAGTATTGCCGTGGAGAAAATTCCAGAGAAAGTCATAGCCTTAGGGTCAGCAATTCGAAGATCCGGTGGACGGGCGTTATTGGTAGGCGGTTGTGTGCGGGACGAGTTGATGTCGCTTGAGCCTTCCGATTGGGATCTGGAAGTCTATGGCGTTGAGCCCGCCCTGGTGCGATCGATTCTGGAACAGTTTGGTCCAGTAAATGTCGTGGGCGAGTCTTTTACAGTCTATAAACTGGGCTCGGACATCGATGTTTCACTGCCTCGCCGAGAGCGGAAGGTAGGTCACGGCCACAAAGCATTTATTGTTGAAGGCGACCCCGCGATGAGTGTGGTCGAGGCAACCCGTCGTCGGGACTTCACCATAAACGCCATCTTGATGGATCCGCTCACGGGGGAGATTATTGATCCTTATAACGGCCGCAGTGACATTAAGAACCGAGTGATACGAGTAGTTGCTGCCGACACATTCTCTGAAGACAGCCTGCGGGTTTTACGGGCAGCGCAATTCGCCAGTCGCTTTCGATTTGAGATCGAGGATAAAACGATTGAGCTTTGCCGAGCTATCAACCTCGATGATTTGCCCTGTGAAAGAATCTGGGGCGAGATCGAAAAGCTCTTGCTGCTCTCGCCAGAGCCATCGATTGGTTTGGGCCATTTACGCGACCTGTTGGTTATCGACAAACTCTTCCCTGAAATAAAACGCTTGATTGGTGTAACCCAGGATCCGGTGTGGCATCCCGAAGGCGACGTATTTGTGCACACGCAATTGGTTCTAGATGTCGCGCGCCAGTTGATTGATGAACTACCCTACGCGAAACAGGTAACGGTTATGTTGGCCGCATTGGCTCATGATTTTGGCAAGCCGGCGACCACAAAATTTCAAGACGGTCATTGGCGATCGCTGGGCCATGCTGAAGCTGGCGTGGGAGCGACAGAACGGTTTCTGGATCGACTGAATATTCATACGATCGACAACTACGATGTTCGCGGTCAGGTGGTGGCCCTCGTCAAGGACCATCTCAAGCCTGGCGAGTTCTTCAAAAAGCGTGAGGAAGTTGGTGAGGGTGCTTTTCGCCGACTGGCTCGACGCTGTGAACCTGATCTCTTGTATCGAGTGGCGAAGGCGGATTCACTCGGGCGCAATGCCGAATGGGTACCTCGCGAAAACTGGTTTACAGCGGATGCGCAGGAGTGGTTCATTGAACGTGCCCGTGAACTCCAGGTCGATTCCGGGCCGCCTCAACCGCTGCTGTTGGGCCGGCATTTGTTAGAAATGGGGCTTCAGCCAGGAATTCGCATTGGCGAAATTACTGCGGCAATTTACGAGATGCAGTTGGATGGTCGGGTGAGATCTGTCGACGAAGCGAAGAAGGCGGCTAAGGTATTACTCCGGATGAATAGCAACAACTAAGGTTTGGGCTGCTGTTGACTGACGCAGTGAATTGTCCCCATACCCCAGACCAATGGTTCACAATTAATAGGGATCACCTGTCGATCTGGAAAGACTCGTTGCAGAGTTGCAGTCGCAAGCTGGTCATTCTCATGGCCAAATACGGGGGCTAAAACGACATGGTTGGCAATGTAGAAATTGGCATAACTAGCTGGAAGTCGATCGAGGTTTCGAGAATCAGTACTTGTTCCGCCCACCACCCCTGGCATCGGTAACGTCACGATATCGAATTTATTTCCATTCACATCGGTCATAGCAGCGAGGCGTTCCAGATTATCTTGTAGCAAATGATAATTGGCATCATCCGGGTCGTCTTCAACAGCACAGACAATAGTATTCTGATTTACAAACCGTGCGATATCGTCGATGTGTCCGTCAGTGTCATCACCGATGATGCCCTCGCCAAGCCATAGGACTTTCTGAACGCCGAGATAGTCCTGCAGATATTTTTCGATCTCTTTCTGATTTAATTCAGGGTTCCGATTCGGATTCAGTAGGCACTGTTCAGTGGTGAGTACACAGCCGGCTCCGTTCACTTCGATTGATCCACCCTCCATTACTATCCCTGGTTCGAAATACGGCATCTCTAAAACTTCCGCCAGAACTTCGGGAATGCGATCGTCTTGTTTAAGAGACTCGTACTTATTACCCCACGCGTTGAACTGCCAGTTGTTGAAAGCAATTTCGCCAAAGTTATTAACGAGAAAGTTTGGCCCATAATCTCGGATCCACGAATCCACGGTCGCAATTTGATGGAAAACGATGTTCGATGCACCGGGAAAAGTGCAGAGACTGTGAACATGGTTTTGCGTCTCTTCATCGTCGACGAGCAGATTTACAGTTTCGTGAGGGGATAGGGCGGCCAGCATCTGAAGAAATATTTGTTGGACCTGCGCGACGCGGTCCGGCCAGGTTTCGGGATCTTTGGGCCATGTCAGCCAGGTGGCCGAGTGGGTTACCCATTCGGCCGGCATGTAGAAATCAAAAGCAGTAGGTGGGACAGAAGTCGTTTTCATTTACCTGGTATCTGATTCAGAGTTTTAAGGCTGAAATGCCGAATAATTCCAACCAGGCTAATCAATACCCAAAACACCTCCATCACAAATGCCGACAGGTTGAAATCGGCGACCAGGGAGACGATGATCAGTGTCGCTCCCAGTAGGTTGAGAAGAGAATAAAGCAGGCCTGAGGAGCTGAGCCGATTAAGCTGCAACATGAGATAGGCAACCATGAGTATCAGCACTCCAATGTTGCCGAGAAAATCTATCAACCCGTATTTCATTATGAATCACCGAATCTAAAACGAAGTCCGTCATAAGCGTCGATTCGACGGTCGCGAAGGAATGGCCAATTCTGTCTTGTCTCCTCGATTTTCTGCAGATTGCATTCGACAACTAAGACCTCTTCTTTGTCTGCAGAAGCTTTAGCGACGATTCGTCCGAAGGGATCGGCAACAAACGATTGGCCCCAAAAGTTCAATTGACCCTCGTGGCCTACACGATTTACGACGACCACATATACTCCATTGGCAATTGCATGGCTTCGTTGAATAGTTTCCCAGGCCGAATGCTGGGCCTCATTCATTTCCGGTTGTTCGCCTGGCAACCAACCGATGGCGGTCGGATAGAAAAGGAACTGTGCGCCACCAAGAGCCGTAAGACGTGCCGCTTCGGGAAACCATTGGTCCCAACAGACCAGCGTGCCAATTCTGCCGTAGCTAGTATCGTGAGATTGAAAGCCCAGATCGCCCGGAGTGAAATAAAACTTTTCGTAATAAAGAGGATCGTCAGGAATATGCATTTTGCGATACTTCCCAACAATCTTGCCGTTGGTGTCAATCATCACGGCAGTATTGTGATAGACACCAGCCGCTCGTTTTTCAAATAGGGATGCTACGATTACCACGTTCCTTTGTTTCGCGACTTTACCCAAAGCTTCGGTCGTGGGCCCGGGAATACTCTCGGCGAGTTTAAAGAGCTCGATATCCTCAGTTTGACAGAAGTATTGAGACCGGAATAATTCCTGCAAACAAACAATCTGTGCGCCTTTTTTGGCTGCCTCATTGATACCAGCAATAGCCTTTTTAAGGTTAGTCTCGGGCTTTTGTTCACAATTCATTTGCACGAGTCCGACTGACACTACATTCGCATCTAGCTTCTTCTTTGGCATGCGGCGAAGTATAGCAAAGCAACCAGCGAAGCTTAAAAAAGGGCTTTGCAGTGTCGACAGCTCGCGAATCTTTCGCTCCTAACGGCGCGAAAAA
>AR_comb_assmDRAFT_10047242_pt1 | contig 27049 bp, 47 predicted proteins | sample ArasoioldDNA_FD_10543 | JGI IMG/M metagenome (IMG submission 10543) | reverse complement strand
CGGATGATGGACGAAGATAGATCGGAGATCGTTTCACGATCTATATCCGGATCTGAGCCGCGTTGATCACGGATCTGAGCCGCGTTGATCAGATAAGGATATCGGAAGACGATATATCGGAGATCTTTGCACTCCAGATCTTGTATCTAGATCACGAATCTAGATCTAGATCATAGTCACAGTCATCATCATTCAAGTTGCGGATCCGAGATCGCTCTCGGGCGTTAGTCATGAGCGGGAACGAATTGGAGGTGAATAGGAACTGACTGCACCATGGTACCCTGGATGCTTAGGATCTAAAGGATATCCATCAACACCTATATCTAGAGCATATCCTCTGTATTCATCCTGTTGCTTGTACTTGGAATGACAGGAGGCACATAGTGATTGCAATGCACCCAACCAGAACTCATTCCAGTTACCTCTATGTGGTACAATATGATCAGCTACAGTGGCAGGCATCACCAAGCCATACTTCCGCAGGCACATCACACAGCATGGTTCTTTCACCAACTGTGCACGTGCACGCCTCCTCCAGCGTCTCTTATCGTACCACTTGTGTATCTCTGATTTAGGCATGATACGATACCAGAAGATGATAATAAGATAACACCGATAGGATGAATGTGGTCCCCACGATCACCCCGAACTATGTTCGAGATGTTACCATGGATACTGAAAACTGAATGAATCAACAGATGTTGACTTGCCAGAGCGATATTCAGGCAGCGGTCTTAAGATTTTCCATATCTAGCTTAACCGGAACTGACTGCCCCAACATATCGAGCAGAACAGTACATCTATCTTTGATATGACTCTGAAATATCCCACTCCAACCAGAAAACGCGCAGTTTACGATATTGACTCTATCTCCAGGCAAAAATCGCTGAAGTGGTATGATTCCGTTTCTTTCCAGTTTCCGTAACGATTCTAGAGTTTGATCTTGCATTAGATCTGGAACTCCACATCTCATCACCAAATGTGAAATTCCAAAAGTTCGTTGAAGCCAGTGCCATGCTCCATCCAAATTAAATACGAAAAGATAAGATGGAAACAGAGGCATGACTTGAGATGTAACAGAATCACGACATAGTGGAAGATAACAAGATCTACCTTGACGTTCAATGAAGTTGACAGCGACTCGCTCCCTCTTTGGTTCTGTGCGAGCAACTATCCATGTCATGATTTGATTAAACCCCATACCTGCACCCTATGGGTCGGTAGTTATACACCCAAGAGCTTGCAGAATGCAAGTGAACAAATTGCCGACTGTATTGCGAAGTACCCCCGAAGGGGGTAACTAGCGAAATACAGCACCGAAATACAGCACCAGACAGACCCCTACGTGGTGGCACTAGAATTGCCACCCGTAGGGCTGACTGTATTCGGGTGATACAGAACAAAAACTGTGTAAATACAACCACATAGCTCATATCTGTATTGCCCGCTGTATTTCGTAAATTCATTCAAGTAGTGAACTCAAACCCTAACATGCTGCTTAACCCACAGTTTCCAGTGGGTGGAGCATCTCCCCCGTCTATTAAATACCAACGCCACATCATACATCCACTTGCGATGCACCTATTTGCTGGCGTACTCTCTGACCAAGGACACCATTTTTCTTTAGCTTCTTTTTCAGTTAACACGTTGCTAATCATATTATTTCTCCTTGATCCCTTGTTTTACCAGTAGCTGTTTCACGCATCACCTTTTCTGCCTTTTTAGTCAGCCTGTATCCACCTCCCTTCTTTTCTATAGATTTATCTGTGACCAGTATTTTTAAGATCCGTTGCACTAGACTTCGATTTGGTTTTCCATCCGAATATTGCCATTCTAATTCTACCGCCAATTCTGCTATAGATAATCCAGGCCGCATGAACATTACTCTAAGTAATTCCTCACTACGCCTTTCATTTGTATCTTCCATCTTTTGGTGTTCGTCATCTGTAATTGGTATCGTGATCACACTCCATACTGGATCATTTTCCTCATCAACTAAATGATTAAGCATGCATGGATGTAATTTATATGTGAGTGGTGCAAAATCAGGACCGCGCCATTTTCCATGAGTTGTGATTTCTAATCCAAAATTATCGCGGATGCACGCCAGATTGCCATCCATTTCGGCGAGAAAGGCACCACCTCCACGTGGAATCAAATTAGTCATATCAGGGTACTTGGGCGGGTGGCATGTGACGAGTACGATTGGATTTCCCGGTAAGCCGGTAAAACGTCGCATTAGCCGGGCATGCTCACCAAGCTGAGTGTTGCTGTTTTCATCATCACCTTGGAAGTACGCGGCACTTGTATCTATAATCACCAAGCTGAAGGGGCCGTTGGCCAAGGTGGCATCATATATCCGCTTCAGTATTTCCTTGTTCTTGAGCGGAGGTACTCCTGGGAGCCAGAACATATTTGGATTCTTAGAATCTATTTTCATATCTTCGCATAGCTTAATCCATCGCACGCGGACATCATCCGGATTTTCACCTGCGAAGTACAATACCTTGCCCTGTTTCACCTTCCGCCCATTCAGTTCTGTGCCGGTTATCACGTGTGCAGCGAAGCGGAGAGTGACACACGTTTTTCCACTTCCAGTAGGACCAGTGAGTGAATAGACAAAACGACGTTGCAATAACCCACTGATAATATAACTTGGAGGCTTGTACTCTGCTATGAATTCCGCATTGCTTAGCACAAGTGGTTTGTCTTTTGGAGGCACTTTGCTTTGAGTACTGCCGCTACTAGATTTACTTTTACGGAAACGTTCTCTCCATCCTGGCGAGTGCTGTTCTGCCATATGATAAATAGTGCCAGCACTGATAGTATTGAGTTTGGAAGCATCTTTCCACTTACGTTTCACATCACGCGATGAATACTTATTGGATTTACGTGACCATTCATCAAACAGCCAGAAGCCAGAATCTCCTAATTCTTTATAGATTGCACCGGCAACACGGAACCAGATATCGTAATCATCTGCAGGAATGTGCCGCAATGCCTCGCGTATTTCATCTGGATCTGTAGGTGGGAATTCCATAAAATCATTATCAGTGTAAATCCCTTTCCCAGCATCTTCCCTTAATTCTTTATCAAGTTCACCACCTTCACCCCAATATTCCCGCATCTTGGCCATGAACCAAGCGGGTGCAACAGTGGCAGGAATATTATTGCCGATATATTCTTTTCCATTTGCCATACGACTAGGTGGAACTACGATATACCCACCTTCACCTTTGACTTCAATACCTGGAGCTAGTTTATTGAGTGGAATATTACGAACACCAGCTTCATGCAAAAACAATAGATGCATTCCAGTGCTAGGTGTTGTATGAGAACGAGTTGCGGGGCATGGGCCATGTTGATCCATTAACTTATGCCATGTTTCAATTCCATCATCACCACCTTCTTTGCGATCTAAATCTACGCAGAAAACTCCACTGGTTTCACCCATCGGTACGCCGATCATAGCGTTGGGCCAATCACGCCACCATTGTCGTATTATGTTTTCATCAGTCGTTGCATCTTTAAATCCACGTTGAGTAAGAGGTCTTTTGTTGACAGGATTACATGGGAATACTGGCCATCCGTTTCTAGCAATTTCTAAAGCGGCTTCCAGCATGGAAATATGACGTTCTGCCTCAGCGGTCATAAGCGCCTCCGCAAAATTGCGCTTTACAGTCTACTAAAATGGTGGTAGATAATTTTTCAGACACTGCTTATCTCCTCTGTCGGTAGCGAGTGGGTATGTCGGTAGTCTGCACTTCGATCCCTTGGAGTGTGTAGCGTCAGTGTCCTCAGCAGCGGGCACTGGCGCTTTTTCTTTCGCAGCTTCATAGATATCACCACAATGATCTAGGTGATCTACCAAAGATACTGGTAGCAGAGATTGCCGCAGGGGTGCTACGTTAACCCTTAAAAATAATCGTGCAACATCTTTTAAGGTGAAACATGCGAGTCAAGATATTCTCATTCATAAAACCATCAGATACCGCTACGATGTTTAGTCATACGATAGCAAAATTCGTATCTGCACAATTAGATGAACCTATAATCTGGAATGATGATATCGCTAAGGGTGATTCCGATGTGTTGTTTATCATCGCGGGCGGCATGCCGTTTTGTGGACATCTTCCGGCACTCGGTAAAGCTGTGCTCCAAGCGAAAGAAATAATCTATTGCACCAACGATTACAAGACCACGAAATTACCGGATGCAGATACGAAAGCGAAAACACCATTCCGTGCATCTTTCCGGTTACGACGTAAGCGTGGAATGAATCTACCACAGCGATGGTCTACTATCGCAGGTGATGATGCATATGTCAATTGGAATGCTTTGGCATGGGAGCCAAATTTCAAGTGGAAATACAATCGCAAATATGCACCTCTTCTATATTATGGGAGTTGGAGAAAAAATCGAATTCCTTATTTTGATCTGTATTTTAAAGATCCACCTGTATTTACAGTCATATCTAACAACTCAGGACGTTTCGAAGAAGCATACCCGAAGTGCGAACATCTTAAATCTTTGCCTCGTGAGAATGGAAGTATCGTTAGTGCACTATCTAATTTTGGAGCAGGACTTTATATCGAAGATCCATTCATGCATGGAAAATTCCAATCCCTAGCATGTAGATTTTACGAAATGCTGAGCGCAGGTCTTCCTATCATATTTCATGCACCATGTTTGCCGATGTTGAAAGAAGCTGGATTAAATGTGAAGCAAAATATGCTTACTCATTCGCCAACAGATATGAATCAGCTTATGATGCGTCGGAATTCTATTGCAAAAGATCAAGCTGAATGGAGACATGATTTTCATAAAGATACGATCACACAATTCCAGAAAGCTTTAGCTAGTATCTAGATATAACATGGTGTAAGCTACCACTAGCGACACAACAAGGGAGCTAGTGTTATGATTATCTTAGAAAAGAAATATTGGTCTGGTGGGATAAACATCAAGGATGATTTTGGTGATCCCATTAAAGAAGTATTCATAGATGGTGCTACAATACATGGACCATGGGCAATAATGACACCTGAATCACATGAAATGTTTGGTTGTGGTTTGGGAACTGGCAAAGGACAGAAATATATCAAACAGTCTGATGGTCAGTGGCTCAAGGTGGAGGGCTGAATGTTTACTCAGTTAAGAAAGTGGTGGCACAAATTCGTGCTGAAGTTTCGTACGGATGTCAATGCCAGTTATCAAATACCTTATACTGAGATTCCAAACTCCAATGGTGAAACGGATGCTATACCAAAGCCTCCTCCGCCTCCGACGCGACCGGTACCACCTCCGGCACCTGAGCCGCCTCGACCGCAGGCAGAAGCACAACCGGAGCCGGAACAGTCGGGGGAACCGCCATCAATAAAACATCGTGATACGACTTATTTGCATCTGCGTCGTGAATTGGTTGATATCGGTCAGTATATGCTAGATCGCTTTGAAAATCTACATACTCACCGTTCAGCAGCCGAATATAGTAAAAACGATTTGAATCTACTCGCAGAACTCTGGGGCTGTGACTTCTTGGTTATGGATCCAGATCTTGGCAAGCGAATGAAAGGAGGTGACAAATGGTCGGCTATCGGTGGTGAAGGGAATGAAGCTGAATTAGCTGAAGCTCTATGGCCTATAGATTACGCTATCGCATATCAGGCAGATTCTGAGGAATTGGATAAAAGTGATCCTGGTGTGATACTGTATCGTATCCACACAGTCACAGCACGACAAGTCCGTGGAAAAGTAAGACGTGTTGCGCATAAGATGATACACTATGTCGTAGGCTGTTTTCATGATGATGGCACTTGGACAGTGTTTGATGGGTATGCTGGTATGATAGGGAAAAAGTGGATATTGCTGCAACCAGAAGCGGATGATTGGCCAGTTGAAATAAAGCATGAACGTAATGATTGGTTTGCTAAAATCATGTCATGTGCTCTCACTGCGCGGTACGAATGGCATGTCGCATTCGGTACTATACCGGGTGGTCCGCGTCTGTTGTTTCCCACGAATCCCACTGCGGCATTGAATCTGTTCAAATATCGGGATAAGATGCCGGGGAAGAATAGGAGGCAGATGCTCAAGCATTGGGTGGAACAGCACTGGCGAGATACAGTTGCGGATCTGCAATATGTATGCAATCATTTGCGCGGTCACACTCACTTCAACTGGTGCGGGTTTGGTTGTGAATTGTTTGTCAGTGCTTTTGATCTAGAAAAGAATGAGGTCTTTAAGAAGGAAGCGAAAGCATGGCGTGCGCAACGGAAACACAATCGAGTTCGTGTCCATATCAAGAAGGGTGCGGCACCAGATAGTAGACCTACCATGCATTAGGAAAATGAATGGAGTTAAGAACTCAGCTATATCAACATCAGAAAGACGCAGTCGCTAGAGCATTGGAAAATCCCAAGGCGTTTGCTCTACTGGCGGAAACGGGCACCGGCAAGAGTGTCATGGTGCTGGCAGAATTCCAAGAGCGTCTAGGAAAAGATATCACTGACCTGCTCGTTATCGCACCCATGGGTTGTATTCGCAATTGGTACCAAACGAGAGGCGAGAAAATATCTGAACTAGAAGCACATTTAGATCCTGAATTATTCAAGCATCTTTTCATAGTCAACAATCGTGGTAAGGCAGCAGATCGTAGACAACAAGAAGCGATGATGAAGACAAATAGACCAAAGGCTCTGTTCGTAAATATCGAAGCATTGAGCCGTGGTGCTAAAGATGAAATGCTGTGCAGAAAATTGCTGACCAGTGGCAAGGTTATGATGGTGATAGATGAATCTACCACTATTAGATCGCATAAGAGCAATCGCAGCAAGGCCATAGCGCGATTAGGAAATCTTGCAGCTTGCAAAAGAATATTGACAGGATTAGTGACACCGAAATCTCCTTTGGATCTATATAATCAGATGAATTTTTTAGATAGATCTATCTTAGATTCTCCCTCCTATGTAGGATTCAGAGCTCGTTATGCTAGAATGAAAATCATTTGTCGTGAACCAGCGGCCATAGTGGATATGCGATTACGGCAGGCAATGATGCGGAAACGTGTGAAGCTGTACATTGACGGAATGTCTTATCAACAAAAGGTAGAAAAGATTTTGGAGCTAGGTGGCTGGATTCAACATATTCCTATTATCGAAGGATACAAGAATCTAGAAGAGCTCCAGCATAAGATAGCTCCGTACAGTTTCCAGATCTTAAAGAAAGATTGCTTAGATCTAGAACCAAAGACTTACCAGTTCAGGGATGTAGAATTAACACCTGAACAAAAGCGTGTCTACAAAGATATCTTACATGACGCAACAGCAGAGCTAGGTGATGGGACTTTCGTAACAGCAAATTCTGTGCTCAGCCAGATGCAGCGATTGCATCAAGTGGTATGTGGCCATGTGAAAAATGAAGATGGAGTAGTGAAGGATATTGGCACCAATAGAATGACTGCGTTGATAGAGATATTGAATGAGCATGATGGCAAGGCTATTATCTGGGTCTGCTATGATTACGAAATACGGCGCATTGCAGAAGCGATAAGAAAAGAATTCGGTCACGATTCTGTAGCGATGTTCTGGGGTGGCAATGCGAAAACGCGTGATGAGGAAGAAGCAAAATTCTTATCTAAGCCAGAATGTAGATTCATAGTATCTACACAGATGAGCGGTGGCAGGGGCAACACTTGGAATGCTGCCAGCCTCGCAATCTATGCAGCTAACAATCATGATTTGGAGCATAGATACCAAAGCGAAGATAGATGTCATCGTATCGGGCAGGTAAACAAGGTCACCTATATCGATCTGATTGTACGTGGCACGGTGGAAGAAAAAATTGTGTGGGCTCTACGTAAGAAGATAGATCTAGCGACAGCGATCACTGGAGAAAATTTCCGTCAGTGGTTGGTCTAAATGGTGCGGGGGTTGGGCTAACGGTGGGTTTTGCAAGTGGCAAAACTAACAATTTTTACCGGGCCGTGCAAGGTAATGAATTTGAAATTTATAGGATCTAGTCGGATCAAACAAATTTCTGGTTAAAAGAACTTGCGTATCAATAATTAAAGATGTACGCTACCTCTAGCGGTCGGCATCGTATCTTCTAGAGGAAGCTATGGAAAAATCAGACTCGGCATTTGAAGCTGAAATTGCGAGCGATGTAAAGCGCAAACCTCCAAAAGATAAATTGGAATTTGTCCGTAACCAAATACGGGCCATGCGTGATTTAGACCAAGCTATATCTGATGCTGAGGAGAAATATAAAGGATTAGTCCGTCAACGTACAGAAATGGAAATGGTCACATTACCAGATTTGTTTGCACAACTCAACCTTACACATATAGGTTTGGCAAAGGAGGGAAACCAGCCTCCTTATGAAGCTAAACTAAAGGATTATTATAAAGCAACTATCAGCGCAAAATGGTCACCAGAAAGAAGAGAAGAGGCCTTGGAATGGGTAGAAGATAAAGGTCTAGGCGATATCATAAAAACCGTTATCAGCGTGGAACTAGGATTAGGTACTGAAGCGATACGCGATTTGGTCGTTGGCTTGTTGAAATCAAATGGTATTCACTTTTCAGAATACCGAACCGTGCCTTGGAATACTCTAACATCTGCACTGAAAGAGATGTATCAGCGCGGTGAAACACTGAGTGATGCTGAACTACAGACTATCGGTGCTACTGTGAGCAAGATAGTCAAACTCACCCCCAAGAAGGAGGCGTAAGCGAATGGCTAAAGATGTCACAAAGGCGAAAAGTGTAGACGTTACTGAAATTGATGAAGAGTTTGAGCGTGAACTAGCAGCGGATGCTGGCAAGGGTGTCAGTACGGAAGCTGAAGATAATCTAGTTCCACTGATATATGTTCTTCAGCCTCTCAGTCCACAGGTGCAGCAAGGTCCGGCACAGATTCAAGGTGCCAAGCCGGGAGATGTTTGGCTGAAGAATGCTACCGACCCTATCGTACCCGGGTCAGATGGAATCTGGTTCATGCCATGCGCGATGTATATGCGCTGGACCGAATGGATTCCACGTGACAAAGGTGGTGGATTTGTCAGCAGCTACGAATATCTTGGTCGCAACAATCCGCCTCCAGGTGCGGAACGTGATGACAAAGAAAAGAGCCGACCACGTTTTCGTTTCGCCAATGGAAACGAGTGCATTGAAACTCGTTACGAAGCTGGTTATGTATGGCGTGATGGACAGCCTATGCCATACGTAATTCCATTCAAGAGCACCGGACATACCGTGGCACGTGGATGGATGACTAGGCGTGGCAGTTTACGGCGGAAGGATGGAACTATCTGGCCAGCATGGTCGCATATCTACAGGCTGACTACCACCACGAAACGGAATAATCTCGGGCTTTGGTATATCTTCAACGTAGGAGATCCAGTGCTCTATATTCCGGGCCATGGCAAGCCGTACGAAGAAGGCTTGAAGATTATCGGTGGTGACTACAAGGCGGCATATGGCCTTGGCAAAGATCTCGAAAAGGCTTTCGATACCGGCAAGAAGCGTGAAGCATCAGAAGAGTCAGATGTCGATGCTGTGGATGATGAAACAGAAATTCAATCTCTTAAAGAACAAGCTCAGGATGAAATCCCATTCTGATATCTAACCATAGGGAGGGTGTCGTCAATACGGGCGGCACCCACTAGCAAATGGAACTCATACTACGAAATCAACTCATCATCATGCAAGCACTGCAACAACTTGTAGGATTGGATCAGGATCTACTCGTACAAATCCAAATAACCAAGGAATGGTTGGAAGAACATGAGCGGACATCTGTGGCACGCAATGATAAATCCAGTATCTGATAGTTTCTGGCACCCAACTACCGGACGTCGTTATCGTGAAAGCTGGACAGGAAAAATCATTCTACAGGTGGAAGAAAAACAAGAACGAAATAACGAAGTCCATGTACGGTGGCGTGATGCAACTCTGGAAGATATCCGGTTAATAGAACTCGAACAGAGCTTGTACTATTTGGATGGATATAGGCCGAGCAAATGAAAACGAACAAACGGAAAATAGGGGATAAGTGCCCATTCTGTGGAGGCAGCGGCTTGGTACTTGAACATGCTGATGCTCATCGCTCGGAGGGGTGGATACCGTGTCGGTGGCATAGCGATGGGTTGCAGTGTAATCGCGGCAAGTTGATAAAAGATTGGCGTGGAGGGGGAAATGATCAAAAAACATTATGAAGAAATTACCAGTATCGAATGCGACTGCTGCTTGAATGAAGAATTCATACCGGATGAAGAGGAGGATAATACGGAACTCAGCATAGTATGGGAGCAGGCAGATAACATGGGATGGAAAAGGCTTGATGAAGAAGGTGAAATTTATCATTTCTGTCCTAATTGCGTGGTCAAACTTTTCAAGGAGACAGGGTATGAAAACCGCAATCAGTCAAATTAAAGACCCTGTTGAGCGCATATTCTCTTTCGCACATGAACGTTACCAGATATTCTTGCAACGTCAAAATGGTGAACCACCACCTTGGACTGAAGATCCAATCTTACGTGAGCATCGTTTCTGCAATGTATACCGTGAAGATGATAAAGTTACAGTATGGATACGTGAAAATTGGCGTGATCCGCATACTGATAATCCCGATCTCTGGTTCGCAATGTGCGTAGCACGTTATTTCAATGAACCTGCTACGCTAGAAGTGATAGGATGGCCAGTGCCATTTGATGCTCTTCCAAATTCCAAAATGGCCAAGCGACTCAATGCTTGGGATAAAGCAGGCAACAAAGTCTTCAATGGTGCTTATATCATTTCTACGAATGGATTATCAGTAAAGAAAACGGCCTATGTGTGGCAGAATCTATTGGATTGCTGGCGCCGACGTGATATGTTGCGACCGAAGAAAGGGGATACTCTGAATTCATATCATATGACATTAGGTCAGATGCAAGGATTTGGTTCATTCATGACAGCGCAAGTGATAGCAGATATCAAATATCATGAACCTCTATTGCACGCATCTGACTGGCATACCTTTGCAGCCAGTGGACCGGGCAGCAGACGCGGCCTGAACTACGTGCTAGGGCGCGATAGGAGTGATAATTGGGTAGAGGATAGCTTCCGCACTGCACTGCTACGATTGCGTGATCAGCTGTTACCGAGGTTCAAAGCAAATCAGATGCCAGAACCGCACGCGCAGGATGTGCAGAATCTGCTTTGTGAATATTCGAAATATCACAGAGCAGTGTTTGAAGGCAAGAACCCGAAACAAAGATATCGTACCAAGGGAGAAGAATGATGGCTAAGAAGGGAATAGTCCGTAAAGATAAATTCGGTGGTGACCTGTTCTTGTGCAAGATGGTGTTGCAACGTCTTTGTCAAATGATGACAGACGTAGGTTTGTCCTACGCAGATGCTGTCCGCAGGTTCAAAGAAATATTTCCATGGTTTGAACAAGAATATGAAAATGTTAATGGGCTGGTTTTGAATTGGAATGATAGAAAATTCAAGCAAACAGTTTGCGATAATCCAAGGCGTCGTTTGACTAGAGATCGTAATGGTAAGGCAGCAGCATTGTCAGGATTGGTGGAGCGCATAATCGTGGAAGGAAAACAATTATCTATGGAGGAGATAGCGGCAATGAGAATTCAAGATCTGATGCGTAAAGGTGGAATTCAATATCTATACGCTTTTGCTCTTGTAGATTCACATGGTAATCGTATAGGTACTAAGATTGGGCAGACTAACAAACCATCACACCGTATGTTCCAAGTACGAAATTCACTTTCGGCGAAGAATTTACCACTCAAGGTGCCGGACAATGTTAGATACGATGCAATATTGGAATTAGAAAGTTCGGTAGACGAAGCAAAGGCAGTTGAGTTACAGAACAAAGCGAAAATGTTGTGCAGAGTTCGTGGCTCCAAAATGTTGGAAGGTATAGACTATCTAGATACTTCACAAGGCACAGCAGTATGGGCACTTCATCAAGCGTGTCAAGAAATGAATATCAAATATCTGGATAAGACTGAATTTTGGAATAGCACATTCAAGCCATCTAATGTGGTTCAATTAAAAAGGGTGGTATCATGAACATGATAGATATCAGCAGGGAAGCACGTAAGATAGCGAATGAAATCAAAGCGAACAAGAATGCTGGTGAAGGACTCGCAGTTAAGGCAACGCATGTAATCAGATTGGCAGTACTAGTCGCTGAGTTAGCGAGTGAATCTAGCAGCGCAACAGATCCAAGATTGTGGAGTGGTTCATGAAAGCCAAAGCTTTCAGCTTCATCAAAATAAGTGATGCTTCTATGGTAGCATCAGTCAAAGTTGCAAGATACATCAGGGATGAACTTCAAGTGCCACTAACTGATAATGATGATATAGCAGATGATGCAATGGATGTGCTGATCATAATCAATGGAGCATATGGATTCTGTGGCCACTTGCCAGCACTAGGTGAGGCGATACAGAAAGCGAAACGTATCGTCTGGGTGCAGCAAGACTACAGCATTGTTCCACCAATCAATAACGGAAAGGCAACATCGCCTTTCCGGCGTGCATTCGTAATACGGAAAGAAAAGAAAAAATCGCATCTAGAATTCTGGACTACATGCGTGAAAGAGAGCAAGGCAACACCACTAAGCGCCTATGTTAATTGGAATTGTCTTTCTATGTTAACCAATCCAGTCAAAACGTACACAGTACATGATGACTTAGTCTACTATGGAAGTTTCCGTGCTGGTAGAGAAAAAGATTTTGATATCTTATTCACTCGTCCACAGGTTCCAGTTATTATTTCTAGTCCAACTGGAAAATTTAAGGAAAAATATCAGCATTTCAATATCGTACACACTGGAGCAATAACTGATAACCTAGTAGGGTGGTTATCACAACGTGGACTAGGCATCTATCTAGAAGACAGAAAATCACATACAGATTTCCATTCGCCACCTAATAGATTCTACGAAATGCTGAGTGCAGGTTTGCCGATTATCTTTCCAGCAGATTCAGTGGCTACCATACGGCAAGCTGGATACGCAATTATAGATCGACATATTTTAGAACTGAAAACTGGTGTTCTTCCATCAGTAGCAGATGGCATGTGGAAAAGTATCCAACAAAGATTGGATACTCGAGAATCTATTGCTAAGGAACAGTACACCGCATGGTTCAAGAAAGCCGTAGATGAAAGGGAACAACTCCCGTTTATCATTAAACGCGCATGGAAACAGTTGGAGGAATCATTATGAAATTCTTGGATGAAGAGACTAAGCGGGTACAGATAGGTCGTCAAATCCGCGCAAAGCGATTGCGTGCCGCAGAAAAACAGAACTGGAAATGCCACTGGTGCGGTATCGCTATGTGCCGTGTCAAAGGTTGTCCACAGCAAGTGACTATAGATCATGTGATTCCTAGACACAATGGCGGCACTCTACGTCCTGGAAATTTTGTAGCAGCATGTTTCAAGTGCAATAGCGAAAGACATCCAGAATTGAATCGATTACCATATCATGAAAATCCAGTTGTTGCCACCACTGGTGAAGTACAGTCAGAATCACCATTCGCCAAACTAAAGGAGCTAGTGAAATGAGTTGGACTAACACCGACTTCGTAATCGAACATATTAAACGGCTAGGATGCCACACCATGACCGACATCGTTGAGCGGCTGCGCTTCCTAAAGGCCGAGATCGAGGAATTAGTTGGTCAGGACATAGAAGAGATCGAGGAGGCCGCCATGGAAATCGAGCGGCTGACGGCGCTGCTGACTACCAGCACGGCACTCATGGAACGAGTTGATGCCCGCGCGGCCTTTGGACAACAGTGGGGGGATGCAATCGCGGCCAACCGCGCCGCCCTCAAGGACGCCAAGCCATGAGTTGGACTAACCATGATTCAATTCATCGGCACGCTTGTCACGCACACGAGGACTTTCGTGCACTGCGCCGTGATCGTAATAATGAGGAGCTATGGCATGCGCTATCGCATCATCTTCGCCATGTTGTTTTTCGCAGCAGTCATGAAGTGAAACAACCGCGAGTAGTGAATGTGCGCCGCGCGCATGTTGCGAGTCATCACAAATGATTATCAACGTGCGTGGCACGAATGGAGCAGGAAAATCCACAATCGTAAAGAAGATAATCGAAAGCCATGAAACAGTCACGCAGATTGAATATCCACCAGAAAAACATCGTACGAATAGACCTAGAAAGCGTCCTATGGGTTATCTCTGTGCTTGTGATAATCGACGTTTGTTTGTTCCGGGTCATTATGAAATAGCAAACGGCGGCATTGACACAATGCAGGATTTAGACTACACCTACGAACTGATATTGGAGCACCATGGATGGGGTGCAAATGTGATCTACGAAGGTATGAATTTCTCAGATAACGTGAAGCGCATTATCATACTAAACGATTGTTTAGATATGCGAGTGATATTCCTAGATTACCCGCTAGCAGATTGTATTGCAGCGGTGAGGGCACGTGGACATAAGATTGCAGAAAAGACAATCGAGCATTTGTACTACAAAACTAAACGGGAAATTGGAATACTAAATGAAGCTAAGGTGCCGTTCATAGTTGCTTCCCGTGAAAACGCTTTGGGTATAATCAAACAATGGCTGGAGTTAGAATGATGTGGATAAATCAAGCACGGAATGTATGTGAAGCACTGCCAAAGACAATCGCACATCTTCTTACCTATGGTGTAGAAGAAAATTCACGGGCTGGCCCGGTGATTGTTGCACCACATCCTATCATGACAATTACGAAACATCCACGTGAACGTGTTCTGTTTAATTATAAACGTGATGCAAATCCATTCTTTCATCTTGCAGAAGCCATCTGGATGCTGGCAGGCAGATATGATGCAAAATTCCTAGACATGTTCGTTAAAACTTTCTCTGCACAATATGCAGAAGCAGATGGTGCACTGCATGATGCATATGGATTTCGTTGGCGGCATGGTGTAGGCTTTGACCAGCTAGACCATGTGGTAGATAAGCTGGTACTGAATCAATTTGATAGACAGTGTGTGATTCAAATGTGGGATGCATCAGGTGCTTTCGAAGATTTACGCGGTGAGTGGAAGGGCCGTCCTTGCAATACTCATGCTTACTTACGCATCAATAATCATAAGCTCGATCTTACTGTTTGTTGTCGTAGCAATGATATGCTCTGGGGTGCACATGGCGCTAATGCGGTTCACTTCAGTATCCTACAGGAGTACCTAGCAGCACGAATTGATGTTGATATAGGAGCCATGTATCAGCTATCCAATAATGCCCATGTCTATACCAGTGTTTTAGGAGATCTGACTCCAGATGTTCTAGAAGACAATAGATATTATTCTGGCACGATAATGCCAGTCGTAATGTTTGATGAACCAGAATGTATTGATGATGATATTAAACAGTTCATGCAAAATTTAGAAGATGGTTGTTTGAATGATAACAGCTACGCGAATTCATGGTTCTATAATACGATGTCTGTGGCTATGACAGCACACAGATATTTCAAGCAGAAAAATTTCGAAAGAGCAATCGAGATAGCGTATGAAATAGAGGCACATGACTGGCGAGCTGCTGCTACTGAATGGCTAGAGAGGAGGGCATGATGATATCACGAGATCAAGTCTATGCTTCACGTTATCTTGCTGGTCGTGTCAAAAGATATTCGACATGGCCTATGCTGCAAGCACAATCAGTAGGTGAACATTGTTGGGGAGTAGCTTGTATCTATGTGGAAGTCTTTGGATTGCCGCGATCAGAGGTTCTTTATTATTGTCTACATCATGATAGTGGTGAGCTATGGTCAGGCGACCTGCCATTTGGTACAAAGCTAAAAGTCAATGGTCTTAAAGATAGGATGGAAGAAGCTGAAGCAATCGGCTTGCAGAAACTAGAAATTCGTCTTCCAGACTTGTTGCTTATAGAGCGAGTGCAAGTGAAAATAAGTGATCTACTAGAGATGTATGAAACTGGTAAACATGAAGTGAATCTGGGAAACAATTATGCCTACCCTATCATGCATGATACATCTAGCGCAGCGCAGAAAATAGCTGCACAGCACGGTCTTTCTAATAAGGTAAATGACTGGTTACGGAGGAACAGCTAAATGGATATGAAACACCTGAATTTTATAGATGCAATCGCAAAGCAGGATTGTGCTTTGCTACGGGAAAAAGAAGCGACATACAAAGGAAGTTGGAAGAAGCGTGGTGGTCTTGGTGCCTTTATGATGTTGGCCAGAAAATGGGATCGAATAGAAAATATTCTGTGTCCTACACGTATGCACGTTAAAGATGGTGTCATGCGGACGGCGCAGAACTACGATATCTTTGAAGAAATTATGTTTGATCCTAAATCTGGTGAAGATGGTTCCTTGTTAGCAGAAGTCCGTGATCTACGGCGTTACCTGTTGCTGGTGGAAGCTGAAATAATAGCGCGGCTAGGGAATACGAGGATACAATCAGATGACTTGTTTACTCCTGGCACACCAGATGATGGTGGTCATCATGCATCAGCTGATCACGATCAATATCAGGGCTTAGATGGTATAGATGAGCCAAAATGGTTAGAACGATTAAGCGATGGCTTGCAGACACAGGATATAGAACCACATCAGCGCAGCTTGTATATCTCAATGCCCCATAGTGGCAAGAACTACAATATTGTGAATCGTAACAAGGTAGATCCAATAATGTGGGAGCATCTACCACGTCAGAGTAATGAGTTAAATAACAAAGAGTATGAGGAATTGCAACCTGAATACAAGGGATTATTCATCTGGAATGAAAATGGTAGCAAATGGTCTATGCAAGAACGTTATCGACAAAATTGGGGGGATAAATGAATTTGCATCTACAGAATCAACTGTACAGATATGCTAGAAATAACGCTAGACGTCGTCAGATAGTGTTCGAATTTTCATTTGAAGAATGGATAAATTGGTGGGAAAAGCAATTAGGAAAACGATGGTTTGAAAAACGAGGTATAGGAAAAAGTAAGTATCAGATGGCACGATTTAATGATAAAGGACCATATGCTGTATGGAATGTGAAATGTATTACTCATTCACAAAATTTATCAGAAAGAAAACCATCATTTAGCGGGCACTATCATACTGTGAAAACTCGTAAACTAATTAGTTCTCGTATGAAAAATAATCAACATGCATTCGGGTCTAAACGACCAGATCTATCTATTCAAGCAAGACAAAGATGGCAGGACCCTTCTTATCGAGCTAAAATGATCAATGCGATAGTTGAAAGCAATAAACGACGGGGTGACCAATGAAGAAACAGAAATCTATGCACATAGGCGGGATGCAACTTCCACTCCTATTACCGACAAGTACCTGGATACCACCAGATAGTATCCCTGACTTGCGTGGCCTCTCTCAGATTTCACTAGATACTGAGAATCACGATGCGGGATTGTCTAAAGGAAAAGGGCCGGGATGGGCTACTGGTGATGGTTTTGTTTGCGGAATTTCTATCGCATGGCGCGCAGAAGAAATTCATAGTATCTATCTACCTATCAAACACCCTGAAACAGAATGTTTTGATCCCAAGCAAGTAGGGCAATGGATAAAAGATCACGCCAAGGCTGGTGTCAAATTCATATTCCATAATGCGACATATGATGTTGGTTGGATAAATGAACAATGGAAAATCCCACCGACCTACAAGGTAGGCGATACCGGCTGTATGGCCTACATCTGTGATGAAAACCGCCTCAGCTATAGTCTGAATTCACTTTGCAAGTGGCGCGGTCTACCGGGTAAAGATGAAACAGTATTGCGGGAAGCCGCGGTTGCATATGGGATAGATCCTAAGAGTGACCTGTGGCGACTCCCGGCACGTTTTGTCGGTAGCTATGCAGAGCAAGATGCTGCCAGCACATTGATGCTGGCGGAAAATCTCGATAAAGAAATAGATCTACAGGGAGTACGCGCAGCATATAATTTAGAAATGGATCTATTACCTATGGTCCATGAAATGCGAAGGCGTGGTGTACGGATTGATATGAATGCAGCAGAACGCTCATTCTACAAATTCAAAGCACAGAGTGCTGACGCGTTGCAAGAATTGACAGATAAACTAGATCATCAAGTTGGTATAGATGAAATACGATCCAACAAATGGTTGACCAATGCTTTTGATAAATTGAATTTGTCATATCCGTTGACTAGGAAAACTGGAGCACCGAGCTTTGAATCTAAATGGATGAAAGATCATGACCACTGGTTGCCACGTCTTATTAGTCGCGCAAAGCAACGTGAAGAGGCTGCGGAAAAATTTATCAAGGGATATATCATGGACTTCTCCACCAATGGTAGACTCCACGCCACTATCCATCAATTCAAATCAGAAAATTTAACTGATGACGAGGGATTCGGTGGTGGCACTCGCACCTATAGATTCAGCTATAGTGATCCACCCTTGCAACAAATTCCACATCGTGATGAAGAATTGATGCAGGAAATTCGCGGCGTGTTTATGCCGGAACAAGGTGAGGATTGGTGCAGCGCGGATTATAGTCAGCAAGAATATCGACTCATAGTTCATTATGCGGAAACGATGAAATTTGCAAAAGCGAATGAAGCTGCCGATCGTTATCGTACTGATCCTGATACTGATTTCCATAGCATGGTAGCAGAAATGACTGGCTTGGAGCGGAAGCCAGCTAAGGACTGTAATTTCGCAAAGGCTTACGGAGCAGGAGTTAGAAAATTTGCATTCATGATTAAGAAATCTGAAGAAGAGGCCAAGCAGATTATGGAACGGTACGATGAAAAGATGCCGTTTGTCAAGCAGCTATATGACAGGTGTCAGCAAGAAGCTGGTAGACGTGGCTATATCAGACTCTTAGATGGTGCCAAGATTCGTTTCGATTGGTGGGTCGCGAAATGGCGAGACCATAATACAGATTGGAATGTGAAAAATGGAATGGCTGATTGCCAATATGATGAAGCGATACGACGCATTAACGATAAGACTCATCCGTGGTATGGACAGACAATGCGACGGAGCCGTTGCAACAAGGGAATGAACAGCCTCATACAAGGTGGGGCAGCACGGCAGACCAAGCTTGCGATGCGTGATTGCTGGCGTGCTGGTCATGTGCCTCTATTGCAAGTGCATGATGAACTCTGTTTCAGTATTTCTGATAAGAAAATTGGATTAGAAATTGCAGACATTATGAAGAATACGATTCAGTTGCGAGTACCGATGAAAGTTGATATTGATATAGGATCATCTTGGGCAGGCAAATAAATTTTTCTCTTACCTTGTCAAGACAGCCAGCTAACGGTAGCATTAACCGTTTGGCTGTTTGAAAAGTAAATCGGGAACTGCAAACGACTGAAAAGTCGCGCCATTATACATACGCGCCCGCACAGCACACAGAGCGCAGAGGCGATCATGTATCTACCGCGCACTCACTTAGTAAGTCGGGTCCTAGTATTGACCGCGCAAACGGCAAGGAACGGATTGCAGCTAATTGCCCATGGTGAGAGCGTGGGCAGTGGGATGCAACACCAGAGAAGGAGCACAGAAGATATGCTACGGTATGATCAAGCTGAAATTGTTTCGCAGGCGACGAGGCACTGAGATGGAATGGGACCCCACTGCCTGGACCTGGGGAAACTTCACCATCGCGCTGGTGGTTGGTTTCTTCTACTGGAAGCTAATGGAGATCGAGAAGAACACGAGGAAATAATCATGCACACGATAGTACGAGGTGAATTAACAACCGTCGTCTTTAAACAGGGAGATTTTTTAGTTACGATTAGGGATTTCCCACATGCTGAAGAGCGTGAAGCATTGGAACTGGTTTCGTTTCTAAACGGCGGTGAGATGCCGCGATGGTGGAGACCAATATGAAGCGGCGAAAAGGAAAAGTTTTCAAAGGCAGCGTGTTGGAACAACTGGATGGATTAGAAATCGAACTAGCAGAAGCCAAAGAAAAAGGTGATGCTGACTGGATACAGGATATAGAACTAGAAATTGAAGAGCTCATGGAAAAGGGTAAGATGGAAGACAGTTGAAAACATGTCGGGAGGCGACGAATGGGAATACCGAGCGTGCTCAATGCATTGAGTTTCATAGTGGACAACATGGAAATCAGTGGTGATAAAGATGGGAGGCTGGCAATTGATTTGCCGGAAGGTTATGATTGGGATCGTATCAACGACTTCTTTGAACAACTGTCCAAAGAAGAATTAGTAGACTTCTGTAAGTGTAGCCTGAACAAAGCTATCAATGAAAGTATGATGCAGGATTTTGTGAAAGAATATGGCGCTGAAGCCAAGTATGCTGAAGAGGCATTAGACGCTTTAGTGAAGAAACTGCAGGAGGGCGAACCTAAGAAAAAGAAAAGATGATGTAACATAGGAGAAGAGTATTATGAGTAGAATAGCAGCTAAACGTGCTACCAGAATCGCTAAGACTGCAAAGACTAGTGCTAAGAAACCCGTATCTATAAAGAAGCCGCGCGTGGCGGCACCTCATTATTCCAACAAAGCCAAGATATCTATCTTACCTAAAGGTAAAGAAAATCCACGGCGTGAAGGCAAAGGTCCTTTCAAGCGTTACGCCGTATTGATGCGATGTAAGACTGTCGGGGAGTTTTTAAAAGAACTACCCGAATGGCGCTCAACGATTACTAGAGCAGTGAAGGAGGAACGTATCGTTGTGAAAGAATAACCATACGCTATATGAGATGCGGATATAGCGTATGGCATAGGGAGCCGGGAAACTGGCTCCCTACTTTTTTGGAGGGATTAATGAGTGACTATGATGATGGTTATCAGGCTGGTTTCCAAGCAGGGTTCCAACGTGGAAGAGCAGAAGGGCTGGCACAGATAGCAGCTATCATAAAACAACTAGACGAGTTACGAGCTAGATCACAAGCTCTTGATTTAGAACTGCATGAAATGCGGCGCATTTTGGGAATGATGCCGCGTATCAACTAGAAACTAATGTGGGGCACTATGGAAGAAGAGAAATTGGTTCGTTATCCATCCAACAATGGTCACTATAATCCGTGTACATTGTTGGGCACGTACACGAGGGAAAGTTTGCTCTATATCTATTATAGAATAAGAGGAGGCAAGGAGGCATATATTTCAAAGTCCCGCGTGCATCTCACGCCTTGTAAGTTCTGTCCTGATAGGGAGGTACAGAATGAGGGTAGAACGTGAAAACAAAGCGGTATATATCAAACGATATAATGGATGGTATTGGGTTGAATGGGAGGGACAACACTCATATTATTATGGTCCTTACAGAACAAGGGATGAAGCTGAACATTGGAAAACTAATAAGGAGAAAAAGGAATGAAAGAGGTAATCATACAAGATCTCTACAAGCACTATCGTGAAAAAGCAACGAAGCAGGTTGAAGATATCATAGATACGTGTAGAAGAATATCGGATTCTGAAGATGAAGCATTGTGTGCTGCGTCCTACATAGTTATTCGATCATTGCTTTCGGTAGTTGCCGCTATGTGTGTCAAACATGGCGCTTCGAAAGAAGAATATTTAGAAATGGTCGCCAGCTACTGGGATAATATGTATAGAGCTCATCAAAAATGGGAAGCGAAAAATGACTGATATACATCTGCACTGGCTCTGGCACATGGGGCCGAAAGCGGTGCATCAAGTGACCAAAGGTATATCACTCTGTGGTGAAAAAGATTTGCCAGAGGGTGACTTTGTTGTTGAGTTAGAAAACGCAACATGTGAACGCTGCAAGGAAATAGCGACTACGATTAAAACTGAAGTACCTCCACTGGCAGATAAACCACCAACGACCGGTTCTCTTGGACGACGTTTCCAAAAAGGAGTTAAGATTGGGTGGGTACCAGAGCCCCAATCTATCATTAAGATGCTGGTGAAACATAATCCTAAAAAGGCTGGCAGTGCAGCCGCGGAAAGATTCCGCATACTATTAGACCATGATGGAAAGACAGCACAAGAGTTCATAGAAGCAGGTGGAAATGTTGAAACATTTAGAAATGCAATCAAAGATGGGTTTGCGGAAAATGAATAGAACGTTGAGTGATAGGACTAAGATTAAGTACCGTGGAAAAATGGCCGCAAATTATGAAACCAAACGTATGAAACAAGAACGATGGGATTTAGAAAACCAAATCGTGCAATCGATGATAGAGTTGAAGAAAGGCACATTGTTGGATGTACCTGTCGGTACTGGTAGATTTCTTAGATTTTGTTTTGATAAAGGATTCAAAATTACTGGCATAGATAGCAGCAATGAAATGTTGGATCTAGCTTATGATAAACGAATTCCTTGCGCACTAGAAATAGGTGATGCAGCCGCGTTGCGGTTTAATGAAAATAGTTTTGACCATACTATCTGCATTCGCTTTTTAGATTTGATAGATGAGCCGGCTATGCAGAAGGTAGTGAAAGAATTATGCCGTGTGACTAAGAAGACTATCATATGCACCATTAGATTTGGTGATGAGTACGTGCTGAAATCTAATACTGCGACGCATGATAAACAAAAATTCGTTGCACTGGTCAAGCGGTGCGGTTGGAGCCTTGCTGAAGAACAGCCTATCTTCAAGCAAGGTTGGAATGTGCTTAGACTAATACCAAGGGAGAAGTCATGAAATGCCCAGCGACTAATAGTCAATGTCAATCAGCTTGTACCCATCCTGCTCTGGGTGGATTTTGTAGCATCCTGTTTAGCAGAGAAGCATGGGAAGAAGTCCAAGACTTTAATAGAAAGGAAAATGATATGCTTGAATGGAAAATGCTGCACCCTAAGATGACTATGGAACACTTGGGCTTTATTCCATTCTGGCTACATGAAAACGATCCACGTGATGCTCGTGAACAACTAAATGCCGGATATGTGTTTGGAGGATGGAGCCCATTTCAAGGATGGACAAAATTGGGAGATGACAATACTCTGTATTATCCCGGTGATCCACCGCTCAAGCCATTGGCTATGACGGAGCTACGTGGTGAGCTCATAGTATTCTATGATCATGCATGGGTGGCAGTCATACAGCCAGATAGAAGTTTTGAAGTTTGCCGTATGGATTAGGAAGATGGCAGGAGATAGATTATTTTACTGGAGCACCTTGTCAAAGGAAGAACTTCAGCGTAGGGTGCAAATGGAAATTTCGCGGCAAGATCTTTCCTTTGCAGAAACGCAGCTTCTTGATGCGGCCCTAGAGAGGCTGCGTACTTGGAGGGGGCCATCACTGAAGACACCAAGGGAGATGCAAGTGAAAGGAGATGAAGATACTACTACGTTAGAAGTACCAGCCGAAGTGGAAGAAAAGGAAAAGAAACCAAAGCGCGTTCGGAAGACTAAAGCTAAAGCTGAACCAGAAGTAGCAGCCGAAGAGGGTGAGCGTTCTGATTTCCATACTGGTTTGAACGGTGACACTAGTGAACCGGCTGCACCAGGAAAGGAGACTAAAGTGGCACGCACTGCGAGTAAAGTCCGCAAAGGGAAGAAAGCAAAACGAGATGTTGCGGGCAAAGTAGCAAAGACTAAGAAAGTAGCCACTGGCAGGGTTCGTGAACGTATCGATCCTGATGCTAAAGTGACTATGGTAAAGGGAGCGGTAAATCCGTTTCGAGCAAATTCAGGATCCAATAAACGGGTAGAACTAGTCTGGAAAAACAGTGGGAAAACTGTTGAACAGATGAAGAAACTTGATATTCTCGATACCACTCTCACCAATATGAGAAAGGCTGGCCTGATCAAGATTGGTTAGGCTATATTCCTGCACCGCAAGGATGCGTAAGTCCGCAGAGATGGCATCCTGCATATGGTGTAGAGCGGTCGGCTAGTTTTGCTTCGCTTCTAGCGCGGACCGCACTTCAACTTCAACAATAGATAGGAGCTACCGATGTTTCGCATCGAATGTTTTTGCGATGATAAGAGCTTGGCCAAGGTGCTGTGGCTCTTGCAGGGTAACGTCTATAACTTGAAGAGTGACCCGGTGGTAAACGCAGCTAAGAAGGCTGGTCGTGTCGTTGCAAGGAGCAGTAGCGTATTAGAAGCTTTCGCCAATTACTTGCATGATAAAAAAATTACAGAAGTCACGCCTACCATCGCCAAAGCTTTTTCTAATGAGCTTGGCAGGGCTGGAAATTATTACAGCAATGTCATCAGGAAAGCGGTTGATGCTGGTATGATCAGTCGTATTGGTAACGATTATCGTTATCTTGTCATGATTAAGAGAACTCATGGCGGTAAGCGAAAAGGTGCTGGTCGTCGTAAGCTGACACGTAAGGCTAAGAAGCCGACGGTAGTTGCGACTAAACAGGAGGCAGCGTAATGGCAAAGGTTCTCAAGTTTGCAAGGCCCGTTTCGCGGAAATCTATCAAGCGCGGTATAATCAAATACAAGAGCTATATGTTCAAGGATAAGGATCCGGTCATCGATGAAATCCGCACTCTGGTTGCGGATGCAAATGGTGGCAAGCTGAATCTTGAAGCATTGAAACGAGTACCGGAAAACGGTGGTCCTACAGTCTCCTGTCTCAAGGCATGGTTCTATGGTGATGTCAAGCGTCCGCAAAATCCAACTGTAGAGGCCACTGGTCGCGCACTCGGTTACAAGCGTGAATGGGTAAAGATGTAATGCAGATGCTGAGGTCAGCGGCTTGCGACGACACGGAGCCCGGGTCCCGTCTGACCAACCCAAAATATATAGACCCCTTGTCATGATGTTACCTGTAGCGTAAACTTGTGCCCACGGTGATTTGCTGCCACCGTGGAACAGTTTGCTCGTAAGGCTCCTCTGTTCACAATGAAGACCCCGTGGCGCACGCGCCACGGAGTTTCCTATCCTCAAACTGGAGTTACTCTGATGTCGTCGCCTCGTATATGCCCTTGTGGATCTGGTGAACCATGCTGGTCTCTTAATGACGGCTATGGGATTTTCATGTGCTATGCATGTGATAAATGTGTCACATCTCAGCTTGCTAAGTTTCGTAATGATATCTTCGAACGCTACCCTACTGATGAACAAATAGAGGATGATTACTGATGTCTGATTTACATCAGTTTTTAACCCGAGTCAGCATGTTGGTAGAACAGGAATTCCAAGAAGAAGGGACTCTGGAACCAACTTATGTCGTTGTCACACAGACCGGTGTGGTGATGGTGCCCATGCCAACTCATGTCAATAAAGACTTCGGGGTTTTCTTAATCAGAAAACTGTTCGAAGATCTAAAGCCTCTCGCTTATGTGTTCTACGATGAAGCATGGACCATAGACATGCCAGCAGATACAAAGCGTGATGAAATGCCTGGAGATCTAAGCAACCACCCGGACCGGAAAGAAATCGTACACTTGGCTGCAGAGGATTATGTGTCCGGCTATATCTTAGCGTCACGCACTATCACACGTGTAGCAGGCAAACCTGTGGAACTAGGTCCGTTAGAAATAGCGAACGAGCATACCATACTGGAAGGTCGCATGGTTGGATTGCTGCCACCTAAAGGGAGGATGAATTGAAAATGAGTGGTGATGCTTGGATAGCAATCCTATTGGTTGCTGGCATTATCTTAATCGGCTTTGCATTGTTCGGCTGTCAGGTCCCGTTACGATGAGTAACGAAGAAATATTCGCTTACTCGCTGGTCGTATCCATCATACTGTTCGCGCTCTACGTGACAGTATTGCATCGCCTAATCTAAAACAGGAGTTACACATGAGCGAACCTTGGAAGCGTATTCTACTAATCAACTGCGGTGGCGATATATATGATCATGATGAGTTCTATGCTTTGCCAGGATGGTTCTTAGCTGAACTACGACAAATGACAGCACTATTATCCAGCGGTGAAAAGATAAACGATAATGATCGTCGAGACATGGCTCAGCGAATACAAGCAGTTACGGACATGCATGCGGATCTTATAGCGGAGGCCAAAGTATGATTGACCAACCTCCTCGCATCAAATACAAAGACTATCCATTCGAGGAAATAGCAGAAGCATGCTGCGATCTAATTAAAAACAAGAAAGCGACTTTCTATCAGAAATTCACATGTGCCAATTGTGGTTCAAGACAAACGATAGACGAACCCAACAAGCTTTTCACAATGGGTATATGTGAAGAGTGCAAGCACATGACTGATATCGTAGAGCAAGGATGCAACTATCTCGTCCACTATCAATTCAAGGGAGAGCAGTGATGGCAACGAGATCTAAAAGGAAAATCTATCCTCTAATCTGCAGCATCTGTGGTAATGAAGTTGATATCCAATTCGGCACATGGCGTGATGGACACAATGCAGAGCCAGTGAATAGTGGTCGTTGCTGTTCATCATGTAACGATACGGTGGTGCTGCCAGCACGGATTGCACGAATTTACGCTTCGGATAAGGAACACAAGTCATGATGAAAATGATATTTGCTAAAGAAGAAGTACGTATTATGTTGAAGAAAAAAGGTTTGGAAGTGCGCAAGGTAGGAAACACGAATCCAAAGAAACCGCTGGTGTTATTGACTGAAGCTTTGAATGAAGAAATACTGCGGCGGTCAACAGAGATAGTATCCCGATGGGAAAACATACGACAGATAGCAGAACAAGAATGATCTCCGATAACTGGACACCACCTAAACGTGGCTTTCAAAAGAGGAGGAAGAAAAAGATGGAAGACGATCTACCGAACTTTGAAGTCTTATTGAATGGAGATCCAGAAGAGGGATTAAGCATCATGATGCAAGATCTAGAAAAGAGATTAACGAAACAAAAAGTGCAGATGCATTCTTTAATCGGTATCCGTATCGCCATGAAGATCGCATATAAGTTAGGTGAAAAGGCTGGTGCTAGTGTGCTGAGCACGATGACAATGGACCCCACGATAACAGATATTACTTAAGTTGTAGAATAGTGGCAAATGCAACCGCTAATACTCCTAGCACCGCAAACGGGTTTTAAGGGGGGCTACGTGCGCCGGACAGGGCTTAAGCTAGGCCATGGCCCCCCGCCCCGCCCCGCGCGGCCCTGCCCTGCCCCGCCCCGCCACGGGTGCCATTGGCAGGCAAGCGTACCGGCG
>AR_comb_assmDRAFT_10160478_pt1 | contig 27103 bp, 28 predicted proteins | sample ArasoioldDNA_FD_10543 | JGI IMG/M metagenome (IMG submission 10543) | reverse complement strand
TGCACGCGCTTGGGCGCCACAACGCACAGGCGGCACATCAGCTCGCAGCCGACGGCGATGCCCCGCTCGACGTCGGTGCCGCAAAGCCCATGCGCCTCGGCCGCGGCGAGCACGGCCGGGATGATCACGGCGCCGGCATGCACCGGACCACCCTCGAACGTGTCGTCGTAGTCCTCGCCGTGCGCGGCCGTCCCGTTGCAGAGCGCCGCCGTCGCCACGTTGAAGGTGCCGGCATGACCGATGGCGGTGCAGATTCCGGGCTCCCCTGTCGCACGCAGCGCAGCCTGCACGTAGTCGCTGTGCCGGGCGGCTACGCAAAGGCCGGTCACGTCCATCAGCACCGCATCGCACAGTCGCGCAACGTCCGGTGGCAGCGCCGAAGTCTGCTCCGCGAACGCGGCGGCGAGGCGCTGCGACACGGAGATCGAGGGCAGGGTCACGGCAGGCGATGCGGGATTCAGTCGCCTTCGATCTTGCTGGCCCGCGCGACTGCTGTCCAGTGCGCGATCTCGTCGACGATGTACTGGCCGAACTGCGCCGTCGTCATCGGCATCACATCGATCGCCTGTGCCGCGAACGACTCGCGCAGATCGGGCGCCGCGAGTGCGCTGGTGACTTCCTCATGCAGGCGTCGCACGATCGCATTCGGCAGCCGAGCCGGACCGACGATGCCGTACCAGGTGACGCCCTCGAAGCCGTCGAAGCCCGACTCCTTGAACGTCGGGACTTCGGGCAGCAGCGGATGGCGTCGTGTGCCGGTGACGGCCAGCGGCCTGAAGGCGCCCGAACGCACATGCGGCATCGCTGCCGCGAGACCGGGGAAGATCACCTGGATCTGGCCGCCGACCGCATCGGTGAACGCCTGCCCGATGCTTCGGTAGGGCACCGCCATGCTCGGCACGCCGGAGGCGTGCTTGAACTGCTCCATCACCAGATGGTTCAGCGTGCCGATGCCTGAGGTACCGTAGTCGACCTTGCCAGGGTTGGCCTTGGCGTAGTCGATGAACTCCTTCAGCGTGGCGACCGGCACGTTGCGCGCGACCACCAGAAGATTGGGCGTGCCGCCGATCATCGCGATCGGCGTGAAGTCCTTGATCGCGTCGTAGCCGGGCCGGCGCTTCACTGCCGGGTTGGTGGCGTGCGTGGCGACGTAGCCGATCATCAGCGTGTACCCATCGGGGCGGGCACGTGCCGTGGTCTGGGTCGCGATCGAGCCGCCGGCACCGGCCACGTTTTCGATCAGGAAGGGCTGCCCGAGCGCGAGACGAAGCCGTTCGGCGATCACACGCGCGACGAGATCGACGCCGCCACCGGGCGCCTGCGGTGCGATGATCTTGACCGGCCGGCTCGGATAGATGTCCTGCGCGAGCGCGACCACGCACGGCGGCCACGCGGCCCCAGCGATCAATGCGGCGGTGATTGCACGGCGCCGCTGCGGAGTGTCATCGACGGAGCTGTCCTGGTCAGTCGGTGTCATGGGGCCGGCTGCTTCAGTCTAGGCCATCGCGATCGGCCGCCGCCGTCGGTTGGCCCGGGCCGTATCACGCCAGCAGCGTCGTTTCCAAGCTCACAACCGTCTTGAGGATGCGAGAGACGAGGCAGGATTCCTTCGCGGATCGCGCGATGCGCTCGAAGGCGCTGGTGTCGATGCCGTCCACCATCGCTTCCACGCGCAAGTGGATACCGGTCACGTCCGGCCCTTCGGCACTCATCTGCAGCGTGAGTGACGCAGTCGTCTCGATCTGCCGCGGCCTGGCGCCAGCCTGAGCGAGCAGGTAGGCGAGCGCCATCGAATAGCACCCCGCATGGGCGGCGGCAATCAGCTCCTCGGGGTTCGTGCCGGCCTCCTGCGCGAAGCGCGAGGCAAAGGCATAGCGATGATCGTGCAGGGCGCCGCTGTCGGTGCTGAGCCGGCCTTCACCACTTGCCAACGTGCCGATCCATTGCGCCCGGCCGCTGCGCACGAGGACGTTCCTCGCCGTCGCATTCATGGGGCGACCCGGATCACGGTCTTGCCGAAGGCCTTGCCCTCGGCATACCAGGCCAAGGCCGCGGGCGCCTCGTCGAAGCCGAAGACGCGGGCGATCACCGGCTTCAGAACGTGCTGCGCAACGACGCGCACCGCACGCTGCAGCTGCGCCCGGCTGCCGGCCGCGACGGCGCGCAACACTGCGGCGGAGACGAACACCGCGTTCGCGTCGATGGTGGAGCTGCTCGCCGCCACCGAGCCGACGAAGCCCACGTCGCCGCCGATCGCCACCGATTTCAGCGATTGCGGCAGCGTCGCTCCGCCGCCCACCTCCACCACGTGCTGCACGCCCTGGCCTTGCGTGAGGCGGCGCACCTCGGCGCTCCACTCGGGCACTGCCCGGTAGTTCACCACTTCGTCGGCGCCCAGCGCGCGCAGGCGCTCGGCCTTGTCGTCGCTGGACGTGGTGGCGATGACGCGCGCGCCGGCAGCCTTGGCCAGCTGCAGAGCAAGGAGCGACACGCCGCCGGAGCCGAGCGTCAGCACGTCGTCGCCGGGCTTGAGGGGCAGGCCGCCGTCGAGCGCATTCCAGGCCGTCGCCGCGGCGCAGGGCAGGGTGGCTGCTTCCAGGTCATCGAGGTGCGCAGGCACCGGCACCAGCGCCTCTTCTGGCAGAACGGCGTACTCGGTGAGCATGCCGTCGAGCGAACCGCCCAGCTGCGCTGCGCGGTCGGTCCCGAAGGGGCCGTCGATCCAGTGCGGGAAGATCGACGCGATGACGCGCTCGCCCATCTTCACGCGGCTGACACCCTCGCCGAGCGCCACCACCTCGCCCGCGCCATCGCACAGCGCCACCGCGCCGGGCGTGATGGGGAGCGGGTAGCGGCCGAGCTTCAGGATACTGATCTCGCGGTAGTTCAGCGCGCAGGCGTGTACGCGCAGCAGAACCTCGCGCGCACCGGGCTTCGGGACGTCGCGCTCGCGCAGCTGCAGCCCGTCGAGCCCGGCGCCCAGGCCCTGCAGATGCCAGCTCTTCATGGCCGGCCTTTCGTGTAACCGCGGCCTTCGACGATTAGGCCGTTGCGCACGGTCATCACGTTCAGGCCCTTTTGCACCACATCGCCGATGCGGTACTCCCAGAAGATCAGCCCGCGCTCGCCCATCACCCACACTTCGCCGAGGGTGAAGCGGCCGGCGCGATTGGCGGCCAGCGCTTGCCAGTTGGCCAGGCAGGCTTCGCCGCCGACCAGGTGCGTGCCTTCGGGCGTCGGGGTCAGGCGCTCGACCACGCAGTCGGGCGCGATCAGCGGTGGGAGGATCGATGGGTCGTGCTCGAGGAAGGCGCGGTTGAAGCGCTCGAGCACCTCGGCGGTGGTGTGAGAGGTAGTGTCCATGCCGTGCAGTCTGGCCACCGCATCCCTATCCGTCCAACGCATTGTGGTCATACACTCGATGCGTGAACGACATTGCCACGCCCGCTTCCTCGCGACTCGACACGCGCGACCTGCGGCTGATCCTCGCGCTGGCCAGCGCGCGCACCACGGCCGCGGCGGCCGAAAGCCTGCACCTCACGCAGCCGGCGGTCAGCCGCGCGCTGCTGAGCACCGAGCACCGGCTGGGCGTGCGCCTGTTCGACCGCACGCCGCGCGGGTTGGAGCCCACCCCTGCGGGGCGCACCGTGATGACGGCCGCCCCGCAGCTGTTGGAGGCTCTGACCGCGCTGGAGGCGCAGCTGCGCGGCCCCGCGGCGGCGTCGCAACGGCTGCGCATGGTGTGCGAGTGCTACACCGCCTACCACTGGATGCCGAGCGCGCTGCAAGCGCTGCGGGCCAGTCTGCCGGGAGTGGAGCTGAGCATCGCGTTGCAGTGCACGGCTGATCCCGTGACGGCGCTGCTGGAAGGCGAGATCGACGTCGCGCTGATCAGCGAGGCGCCCACACCGCGCAGCCGCCGGCTGGTGGACCAGCCGCTGTTCAGCGACGAGATCGTGTTCGTGGTGGCAGCCTCGCACCGCCTGGCCGCGCGGCCGGTCCTGGCGCGCGCTGATTTGCAGGGCGCGCCGCTGTACACCTCGCGCGCACCCACGCGCGACATGGGCTGGTTCCTCAAGCCCTTGGCCGGTACCAAAGGTGATCCGCCGCTGAACTATCAGGTGCTGCCGCTGACCGAGGCGGTGGTCGACTTCGCGCGCGCAGGCCTCGGTGTGGGCGTCCTGTCGGAATGGGTGGCCGAGCCGCACCTGAAGCGCGGCGACGTGGTGGCGCGGCGCCTGGTCTCCGGGCCGATCCGCCGGCCGTGGCGGCTGGTGTGGCGCAAGGACGTGCAAGACCTCGCACAGCGGCTCGCCCAGGTGCTGCAGCAGGCGTCGCCGCGCGTGATGGCGCTGCCGCCGGTGCGCGGGCGGAGCAGCATGCGGCGCGCCTAGAAGAAGGGCGAAGCAGTTGTCTCGACTTGCGCCGCAGCCCGACGCCAGTGGTCTGCTGAAGTGGCTCCCCGGACTACGACTGATACGCGAGTACGAGTCATCGTGGTTGCGGCACGACCTCGTTGCGGGGCTGGTACTGACGACGATGCTCGTCCCGGCCGGGATCGCTTACGCCGAGGCTTCCGGCGTTCCGGGCATCTATGGGCTTTACGCCACGATCGTGTCGTTGCTGGCCTATGCCGTGTTCGGACCGAGCCGGATTCTGGTCCTTGGCCCTGATTCGGCACTCGCTACGCTGATCCTCGCTGTCGTGGTGCAGTTGTCCGCAGGCGACCCGCAGCGTGCCATCGCGCTGGCGTCGATGATGGCGCTCGTGTCGGGCGTCGTGTGTGTCGCGGCGGGCCTGGCGAGGCTCGGCTTTGTCACCGAGCTGCTGTCGAAGCCGATTCGATACGGGTACATGAATGGCATCGCGCTGACAGTGCTGCTGAGCCAGCTTCCCAAGCTGTTTGGATTCAGCATCTCGGCCGACGGGCCATTGCGTCAAGCATGGGAGATCGTCCAGGGCATCCTTGGCGGAAAGACGAACGGCGTGGCGCTGCTCATCGGCGCCAGCGCACTGGTGTTGATCCTGTGGCTCAAGCGCTACCCGCGCGTGCCGGGCATCCTGATCGCCGTCGTCGGCGCCACCTTGGTAGTCGCGATGCTGGACCTCGAGGTGCATGCGGGCTTGTCGGTGCTGGGCCCGTTGCCGCAGGGCCTGCCGACGCCGACCTTTCCCTGGCTCGGTGCTCGCGACTTCGTGCCTGTCGTCACGGGCGGCATCGCGATAGCGCTCGTTTCCTTTGCCGACACGAGTGTTCTTTCGCGCACCTATGCCGCGCGTTTGCACACGCGCGTCGATCCGAATCAGGAGATGGTCGGCCTCGGCGCTGCCAACCTGGCAGCCGGGCTGTTCCAGGGCTTTCCGATCAGCAGCAGCTCGTCGCGCACGCCGGTGGCCGAAGCCGCTGGTGCCAGGACGCAGCTGACCGGCGTCGTGGGCGCGCTGGCCATTGCGCTGCTGCTGCTCTTTGCGCCCAACTTGCTGCAGCACCTTCCCAACACCGTGCTCGCCGCCGTCGTCATCGCCGCTGCGATCGGACTGTTCGAGTTCGCCGACCTGGCTCGCATCTATCGCATCCAGCGCTGGGAATTCTGGCTGTCGATCGTCTGCTTCGCGGGCGTTGCGGTGCTCGGCGTCATTCCAGGCATCGCGCTCGCCGTCGTGATCGCCGTGATCGAGTTCCTGTGGGACGGCTGGCGCCCGCATTGGGCGGTGCTCGGCAGGGCAGAGCAGGTGCGCGGGTGGCACGACATCACCCGCTATCCCGATGCGCGCCGGGTACCGGGGCTTGTGTTGTTCCGGTGGGATGCACCGCTGTTCTTCGCCAATGCGGAGCTCTTTCGCGACCGCATCCATGCTGCAATCGCGGCATCGCCGACACCGGTGCGGGTGGCGGTGGTGGCTGCCGAGCCCGTCACCAGCATCGACGTGACTGCTGCGGACGTGCTCGCCGAGCTCGATCGATCCCTGCACGAAGCCGGCATCGACTTGTGCTTTGCCGAAATGAAGGATCCGGTGAAGGACAAGCTGAAGCGCTTCGGACTCTTCGCGCACCTCGGCGAGCACAGCTTCTTCGCGACGATCGGTGAAGCGGTGGATGCGTATGTCGAGACCCATGACGTCGAATGGGTCGACAGGCAGGAAAGGCCGTCTTAGATCGTTACCCTCGCAGGGGGATTTATGAGAGTCCGAAGCACGTCTGCGCGATCGCTCGGCCTTGCCCGCATGAAGGCGGTCGCGCTCGGCCTCCTCGCCGCGGCCGGATTGGTCTACGCCGCGGCGACAGTGCTGGTCCCGCTTCATCCAGAGTGGGGCTATGTGGCGGCATTCGCCGAGGCCGCGATGGTCGGCGCGATCGCAGACTGGTTCGCGGTGGTGGCGCTCTTCCGCCACCCGCTCGGACTACCCATCCCGCACACGGCGATCATCCCGAGCAACAAGAACAGGATCGGCGAGAACCTGGCGACCTTCATCTGCGCGAACTTTCTCAGCACCGAGCAGGTGCTCGCCAAGCTGGCCCAATTCGATCCGGCGGCGCGCCTCGCCGCATGGCTTGCAGAGCCGCGCCACGCCGAAAGCCTCGCAGCGCACTTTGGCGCCGCCCTGCGCTACGCGCTCGGCGTTCTCGACGACGAGCCGGTCCGCGCGTTCTTCCGCGCCACCGTCGTCGCCCGGCTCGAGCAGGTCGACGTCTCGCGTCTCGCGGGCCAGGTTCTCGACGTGCTCACGGCGGACCGCCGCCACCAGCGCCTGCTCGACGCCTCGCTGCTGCAGCTCGCCCGCATGCTCGATGACGAGGCGATCAAGGCGGAGGTCGCCGAGGTCGTCGCCGCCGAGGTGGCATACCTGCGTTTCGTCGGCCTCGACAAGGTCGCTGGACGCTACGCCACCGAGAAGATGGTCAGCGGAATGGTGCGGCTCGTCGGCGAGATGGGCGGCGATCCCGAGCATCCCTTGCGCGTGCGCTTCGACGAGTTCGTGGCGGAGTTCATCGGACGCCTCCAGGACGATCCCGAATTGCGGATGAAGGGCGAGGCGGTCAAGCAGGAGTTGCTCGCGCACCCGGCGCTGACGGACTACCTGCATGGCCTGTGGAGTCAGGCGATCGCGTGGATGCAGGGTGATCTGGGAGCCGCCGATTCGACCCTGCGCGGCCAGGTCGCGCTCGGCACACGCTCGCTCGGTGAAAAGCTCGGCGCCGATGCAGCGATGCAGGGCTGGATCAACGAGCAGATCCGGACGGCGGCGCCGCGCTGGATCGAGCGCTATCGCGAGGACATTCGCCAATACATCATCGCCCGCGTTGCCGACTGGAACGCGGCCGAGATGACGAACGAGCTCGAGCACAACATCGGCCGCGACCTGCAGTTCATCCGGGTCAACGGTACGCTGGTGGGAGGACTCGTCGGCCTGGCGATCTACACGGCGACCCAAGTCGCGCATCACCTGCGCTAACGCGACGTCGAGCCTGGTCGACCGCTCACCGGCCCTGGCTGCAGCGCGCGCCGCAAGTCCGGGAAGACCTTGCCGACCTTGCCGAGAATGTAGTCGCCGTAGGTGCCTTCGAAGGCGTGCACGCTGGCACCGTCCCAGCGCGTGGCGTGGTCGTCGGTGGCGGCACTGAGGATCGGCGCAATGCGGGCGTCGAAGTCGGGGTCGAAAAAGAGCGGGAACGAGAAGCGATCGCGGCCGCTGGTGTTGAGACGGACGCGATGCGGCGTGCTCTTGTACAAGCCGCCGGTCATGCGGTCGAGCATGTCGCCGATGTTGCAGACAAAGGACTCCGGCACGGGAGGTGCCTCGATCCAGCCCTGCTTGGTGTGCACTTGCAGGCCGCCGACCGAATCCTGACGCAGCAGCGTGAGCAGGCCGTAGTCGGTGTGCTCGCCGACGCCGTGGCGGACATCGAGCCCCTCCGGGATGGGCCGGCTCGGATACTGGAAGATGCGAAAGAGGATGAGCGGCTCGGCGGTGTAGCGGCTGGCGAAGTAGTCGGCCGGCAGATCGAGCGAGCAGGCGATGCCTTCCATGACGCGATGCCCGAGCGCGGTCACCTCGGTCATCCATTCGAAGATGGCCTGCCGTAGTCCCGGCAGCACCTCGTCGTCGGGGATGAGGTTGCGCCCATGCAGCGGTACACCCGCCGCCACGCGCGGATGCTCCTCGCCCAGCTCGGTGCCGAGGTAGAGGCCCTCCTTCCAGTCGGGCCGGCCGGAGGTCAACTCGCCGCCGAGCGGAAACCAGCCGCGCCAGGCGCGACCACCGAACGGCATCGCGTAGCGCGCCTTCGTCTCTTCGGGAAGGGCGAAGAAACGGCGGCTCAGATCTTCCAGACGCTGGCCCAGCGACTCGTCGATGCCGTGCCCGACGACATAGAAAAAGCCGTGCGCGCGGCAAGCTTTGCCGATGCCTTGCGCGACCTCGTCTGGCGCGGCGCGCAGATCGATCAGAGGCAGGTGATCCATCGTCAGCGTGATGGTAGATCGCTTCTGTGCTTGCGCTTCCTTCATCCGAGCCACGCGCGAATCTGCGGCGAATTCAATCGCAAGGACCGGAGTGTCGGAGTCACCTTGCATTCCTAGACTGCGATCACCGAGTCCACTGAAGCCCACGTCATGACCTACGCAGTCACTCCCAAGCTCGAGCTGAGCTTCCGTGCGCCCGCCGTGCCGCGCACCGGTCCCATCAAGTTCGCGATCGGTCGGTACGTCGAAGGCAGTGTCCTTGTCGCACGAAGCCAGCTCGGCATCTGCGCGATCTTTCTCGACGACGATGCCGAAGGGTTGCGCCGGCAGCTGCGCGAGGCCCTCCCCACGCATCGGATCGAGGAAGCAGCGCGGGAGCTGGGAAGCGATCTCGCCAACGTCGTCGCCTTCATCGACCGAAGCGCCGTTGAAGGCGTCATCCGGCTGGACGTCGGCGGGACCACGTTCCAGCAGCGCGTCTGGGAGGCGCTCTTCAGCATCCCTGCCGGAGAGACGCGCACCTATGCCCAGATCGCGGAATGCGTCGGCGCACCGCAAGCCGTCCGGGCGGTGGCCAGTGCCTGCGCGGCGAACCTGCTGGCGATCGCGATCCCGTGCCATCGCGTCGTCCGCGGCGACGGCAGGGTCTCGGGCTATCGCTGGGGTGTCGACTGCAAGCGCGTCTTGCTCGAGCGGGAACACGCGCGATGACCGAAAGCGATCGCGGCCGCGGGCCCGCGTTGCACGACTGGGTGAGAGTCGAGCGATCGCTCGACGCCGATGGCAATGCCGTCCTGTCCGGGCTGCTGACGCCCGCACAGTGCAAACAGCTGGCGGCCGGCTATGCGCGCGAAGAGATCTATCGCTCGACGGTCGTGATGGCGCGTCACGGCTTCGGCAGAGGCGAGTACAAGTACTTCGCCTACCCGCTGCCGCCGCTGCTCGACGACCTCCGGCATGCGCTGTACCCGAAGCTGGCGCCGATTGCCGATCGCTGGAACGCACAGCTCGGGATCGACGTCCGCTATCCGGACACGCTGGACGCGTTCCTCGAGCGTTGCCATCGCGCCGGGCAGACGCGCCCGACGCCACTGATCCTGGCGTATGGCGAAGGTGACTACAACTGCCTGCACCAGGATCTGTACGGCGAGCACGTGTTCCCGCTGCAGGTCGCCATCCTGCTGTCACGGCCCGGCGAAGACTTCTCCGGCGGCGAGTTCGTGATGACCGAACGCCATCCAGGCCATCAGCGGGCCGATGTGGTTCCCCTTGACCAGGGCGATGCCGTGGTGTTCACGGTCAACCAGCGCCCTGCAGCCGGGAAGCGCGGCACCATTCGCAAGGTCGCCATGCGCCATGGCGTCAGTCGCGTTCACAGCGGTCGGCGCCATACCGTCGGCCTGATTTTTCACGATGCACGGTAACGACATGGGCACGCCTGGACTCCTCGACGACCTGGAGCACGGCACCGTTCAGCCGATCGGCCCGCGTGCCTGCGTCCTGAGGGGCTTCGCGCTGCCGTACGTTCACGATCTGCTGTCTTCGCTTGCGGCGCTCGAGCAGGCCTCGCCGTTCCGCCACATGGACACGCCGGGCGGCTACACCATGTCGGTGTCGATGACGAACTGCGGGGCGCTCGGGTGGACGACCGACCGGCGCGGCTATCGGTACACGACGGACGACCCCGAGACCGGCCAGCCCTGGCCGGCGATGCCTGCGGCCTTCGCACGCCTCGCGAACGAGGCCGCGAAGGCAGCAGGCTTCGGGGACTTCTGGCCCGATGCATGTCTCATCAACCGCTACCTGCCCGGCGCGAGGTTGACCTTGCACCAGGACAAGAACGAGCGCGACTACGGCGCCCCGATCGTCTCCGTATCGCTGGGCATGGACGCGACCTTCCTGTTCGGGGGCCTCAAGCGATCGGCCGGAACTCGGAAGGTGCCGCTGCATCACGGCGACGTTGTCGTCTGGGGCGCCGAGGATCGGCTGCGCTACCACGGGGTCACGGCGCTGAAGGACGGGCCGCATCCGGTTCTCGGCAGCCAACGCATCAACCTCACGTTCCGCAAAGCGGGATGACCGAGGATCGACCATGAAGATGATCTGGAGCGAGCTCGAATCTCCATTGGGCGCAATGCTGCTCGCCACCGACGACCAAGGTCGTGTGCGCGCGCTGGAGTTCGCGGAGCGGCGCTCGCGCTTGCATCGAAATCTTCGGTCGCGATACGGCGCCTGCGAGCTGGCCGGAGGTCCGGCGCCGCATGCCGTGGCCGACGCACTGCGGCGGTACTTCGCAGGTGACCTGGATGCGCTCGACGGCATCGTGGTGGCGTCGGCCGGCAGCGATCAGCAGGAAAGGGCGTGGGCGGCATTGCGCCGCGTTCGTGCCGGCCAGACGACGACCTATGGAGCCATCGGCAAGTCCATGGGCATCGATGACTGGCGCGCGTCCGTGGATGCGGGCGCGGCCGTGGGCGCGAACCCGATCGCCCTCATCGTGCCTTGCCACCGCGTGCTCGGCACGAATGGCGATCTCAAGGGCTACGCGTGGGGCCTGCATCGCAAGCGCTGGCTCCTCGAACACGAGGCAGCCATCGAAGTCCGGCGCGCCGCGCCACAGACGGCAGCGCTGTTCTGACGTCAACGAATCGAGGGCTATCGTCAGAATTCGGACGCAAGAATCAGAGTTCTTGCGGTCGAAGTCTGCTCGATACTGGATCTCGAGACTGAACATGAGCGCAACCAGGAAGATGCAACCGGAAACTGAGGCGGTCACCTATGCGAGCGAAGACGAGCGCTGGGCGGCGGTCCAGGCCCGCGATGCACGGGCCGACGGCCATTTCGTCTACGGAGTCCGTACCACCGGGGTCTATTGCCGCCCGAGCTCGTCGGCTCGCTTGCCCAAGCGCGAGAACGTCGAGTTCTTCGAGACCGAGCAAGCAGCAAAGGTCGCTGGCTATCGCGCCAGTCGACGTGCCTCGGGCGATCAGACCTCGCTCCAGGCGCAGCGCGCGGCAGCAGTCGCCAAGGCCTGTCGTTTGATCGAGCGTTCGGAGACGCCACCCAGTCTTGACGAGCTCGCCGAAGAAGTCGGCATGAGCTCGTTTCACTTCCACCGCGTCTTCAAGGCGGAGACCGGGTTGACGCCCAAGGCCTATGCCTCCGCCTTCCGTGCCCACAAGCTGCGCGAAGAGCTCGGCCACAAGGGCGCAACGGTGACGGACGCGATCTATGGTGCCGGCTTCAATTCCAACAGCCGCTTCTACGCCGCATCCGATCGCATGCTGGGCATGCGCGCGCGCGACTACCGCGCCGGTGGCCCCAACATGCGGATCCGCTTCGCGGTGGGCCAATGCTCGCTGGGTGCGATCCTGGTCGCACAGAGCCAGCGAGGTATCTGTGCCATCTTGCTGGGCGATGATCCCGAGCAGCTCGTCGAGGATCTGCAAGACCAGTTCCCGAAGGCGCTGCTGATCGGTGGGGACGCCGACTTCGAGCGACTCGTGGCGCAGGTCGTCGGCTTCGTCGAGGCGCCTTCCCTCGGCCTGAACCTTCCGCTGGATGTCCGTGGCACCGCCTTCCAGGAGCGCGTCTGGCAGGTGCTCCGCGAGATCCCGCCGGGCGCGACCGTGAGCTATGCGCAGGTCGCGGCGCGCATCGGCCAACCGAAGGCTGTGCGGGCGGTGGCGCAGGCGTGCGGGGCCAACCATCTCGCGGTTGCCATCCCGTGCCATCGCGTGGTGTGCCGCAGCGGCGAGCTCTCCGGCTATCGCTGGGGGGTCGAGCGCAAACGTGAATTGCTGGAGCGCGAGACCACCTGACGACGGCGAACGGTCGATCATGACGGCACAGGTAGTCATCGCCCATCTGGATCGGGCCCGCATCGGAACGCAGTTGGACGAGGAGGGCTACGCGATCCTCCCAGGAATGCTGAGCGAGGGCCAGGTGCGCAATCTGGTGGAACAGCTGGGATCCGCGCTCATCGATCGCCGGGATTCGCTCGCGGCCGGGGACCTTGGTCGCGGCGACCTGTTCTTCTTCGGCCAGAAACCGCCTCCCCTCATCGCAGCCCTGCGCGCGTCCTTCTACGAGCACCTGGCGCCGCTCGCGAATCACTGGAATGCCGTCCTGGGCGTGTCCGAGTGCTACCCCGACACGCTCGACGCGTTCCTCGTCCAGAACCGTCAGGCTCATCAGGTTCGCCCGCAATCGAACCTGAGTTGCCTGCGCGAGGGCGACTACCAGGCGCTCCATCAACGCAGCGATGGCAGACGCGTCTTCCCGATGCAGCTGGCAGCATTGCTCAGCGAGCCCGGCAAGGAGTTCACCGGCGGCGAATTCGTGATGACCGAGCAGCGCCCGCGCATGCAGTCGCGACCCATCGTCCTGCCCCTGTGCAAGGGCGACATGGCCGTCATCGCGACCGCCCAACGCCCCCACAAGGGCACGAAGGGCTACTACAGGGTCAACCTGAAGCACGCGATCAGCCGCGTTCGCAGCGGCGAGCGCATCGGGCTGGATCTCATGCTCCACGACGCCGATCAAGGCTGATCGGCGTGGCTCCGAAGCGGACGTGGACGTTGATCGGTGCGGACGGAAAGCCCTACGTCAGCGCCGCACCTGGAACCTTGGGCGGGCATCGTCGTGGGAGGGTGTACGGGCTCCTCGACTGTCGCTCGGCGGCGCAGGCGATTGCGCGGGGTGGCTACACCCGGCATCGTGTCTTCTTCCGAGACGAGGCGACCGCTGTCGCTGCGCGCTACCGGCCTTGCGCAGTGTGCCTGCCGGAGCAGTACGCGCTCTGGAACGCGGCCAATCCGACCCGGGGGAAATAGGCCCCCGGGTTACGGCACGGCCGCGATGCCCCTCAGACGTCAGGTCGGCGGCCTGGCGCGCGCGGCGACCGCGAGGTCGCCGGGCTTGCGCAGCATCTTGTCGACCTCGGCGGCGTGCATCTCTTCCTGCTCGATCATCTTTCGGGCGAACTCCTCGAGCGCGACCGACTGCCCTTCGACGACGTCGAGCAGCTCGCGATAGAGAACGAGGGCGCGGCCCTCGACTTCGAGCGATTCGCGCAGCATCGCGCCGATGTCGGTCTTGTGCGAATCGAGCAAGGGGCCGATCTCGAGCGACGGGTATTCGCCGAGGGCAGTGATCCATTCGCCGACCTGCTGCGCATGCAGCAGCGATTCGTCCGCCTGCGCGCGGAGCCACGAGACGATCGGGATGCGGCCGAAGCCGAAGACCAGGAACGAGTAGTGCGTGTAGCGGACCACGCCCGCGAGCTCGGTCTCGAGCAGGCGGTTCAGGGCGTCGACGGCGCGCTTGGTGTCCAGGCTCATCGTGGCGCCAGTCTACGCCTGCGGAGCGGGAGGTGCCAACGCATCCTCTCTCGCAACCAGGCTGCCGCTAGATGTCGATCACCAGGTCCTTCTGCGGTCGGGAGCAGCAGATCAGGACATTTCCCTCTGCAGGTGAATCGAGCGGATCGGGCTGGTAGGTGACGGACCCGGAGATCAACCCGATCTCGCAGTTGTGACAGACGCCGGTGCGGCACGACCACCGGACGGGCACGTCGCACGCCTCTGCCAGCTCTAGGAGGCTCTGGTAGGCCGAGGCCTTCCAGTGCGCGGCGATGCCGCTGCGTGCGAACGAAATCAGCGGACCCGTGTCGGCATCATCCTCGGGCAGATGGGGAGCTCGCATCGCTGCGCCGATGACCCCGGGGGTGCTCGACTCACTGCCGTTGAAGAGCTCGACGTGAATGCGCTTTGGCTCCACGCCCAGGCCGGCGAGCGCCTCTTTCATCTCTGCCATGAAGCGTACCGGCCCGCACAGGTAGACATCGGCCTCTCGTGGAACACCGACCTCTTCGAAGACCGATCGCGACAGGTGGCCGGTAGCGTCGAAATCCTGGCCCATCTTGTCGTCCGGCCCCGGCCTGCTGTAGCAGACACGGCTGACGCCGTGCGCGGTCGAGAGCATGAGCCGGCTCACTTCAGCGGCGAATGGATGATGCTGGCGATTGGGAGCCCCGTGGAGCCACAAGACCTGCCGGGTCGAGCGGGCGGCCGACAGCGCGTGCAGCATCGCCAGAACGGGTGTGGCGCCGATTCCTGCGCTGAGCAGCAGCACCGGTCGCTCACCGGACTGCAGAACGAAGCTTCCGCGCGGCGCGCTGACGTCGAGAACATCGCCCACCCGGACATGGTCCCGCAGGTAGGGTCCTGCGACCCCGTTCGGCTCGATCTTCACGCTGATCCGATAGCAATTCGCCGAGTGCGGTCCCGAGAGCGAATAGCTGCGAAAAAGCGGCGGACCGTCGGCAGTCGGATGAAGACGCAAGACCACGTACTGGCCGGGCAGGGCCGACGCCAGCGGCTGACCGTCCCGGCTCTCCATCGTCAGTGAGAAGACGTCCTCGGATTCCTGATCGATCGCCGCCACCGCGAGCGGCCGAAATCCCGGTGCAACCGGATGCGCAGCCGCCGCTGGCGCGAGGCCCGCGTTTCCACTTGGCGCGCCAGTCGTCTGGCTCCGCAGCAACGCCTCGAACGACCCGCGCCATCCAGGCGAAAGTGCCTCGATCCGCAACGCGCGCTCCAGTCGATCGCGCGGATGGTCGCGCAGATAGAGGAGGGCGTTGATCTCTGCGACGGTCATTCGCTCCTTCGCCTCTCCCACCTTCACGACCTCGTCGCCGGCGCCGACCTCGCCTTCCTGCAGGACGCGAAAGTAGAAGCCGGTGCGGCCGCTGGAGGTGAGCAATGCCGGCATCCGGGGCTCGTTCATCCGGATGCCGACGCGATAGCACGTCACGCGAGGCTGGGTGATCTCGAACAGCGCGCTGCCGATCCGATAACGGTCGCCGACGCACGCGCCATCGTCGGGCAGTCCATCGATCGTGAAGTTCTCGCCGAACTGGCCGTGAACGAAGTCGGTCCGCTCCAGTTGCTCTTGCCAATGGCGATACGACTCGATCTGGTAGACGAAGACGGCGCGCTGCTCACCTCCGTGCCCGGCGCGGTCACCTTGCCCGTCGCCATCCAGATTCAACCTCCCGACCCGACAGCGGCCGCGCACCGGATCCTTCCAGATCCCGGTGTGCACGGTTCGTCCTTTCCACTCGATGTCGCGCGGAAGTCCGACGTTCACCGACAGCAGCCGAGCCATGTCGCTCTCCTCTCTTGGTACCAAGGAGTCTGCGAGCCATCTCGGTCTCCTATGGAGTTGCCAGCTCGCCGGTCCATGCGACGACCTGATCGATGACGAGGCCGAGCGCCTGGCGACAACCTGCCACGGCGCCGGGTGCGTCGTGCGACGGAACCGGCACGGACGCGGTGAACCGGCGGCGATCGACCAGGATTCGCCGCTTGGTGTCGACCAGCTCCGCGGTCAGCGTCACGCGTGCGGTCCCCGGGTTTTCTGCGGCATCGTGGTAGATCTCTTCGACATGCGTCGCCAGGACGAGGTTGCCGCCCATGCCCGAGCCGGCGATCACCACCGCCCGATAAGCCTTGCTCTGGTCGATCCGTGCCGCGAGCTGCCTCGTGACGGGCACCCCGGGCGGCTCGGTCCAGCGGCTGAACTGGTAGTACGCGAACGATCCCGGCATCCGGCTGTAGACGATGTCCTGGGTGTCGTAGAAGCTTGCCACGGTCGCCGGTGCCAGGACCAGCACGGCGTCGTGCCTGGCCGGCCCGGCCTCGGCCGGCGCGGCGGGGGTTTCGAGCGTGTAGTAGCGGGGCGCCTGACCCGGCTGCAGGCCGGTGCATCCCGACAGGATGGCCGCGACCGCGAGCGCGGCCACGCGTCTCATCGCGGTTGCTCTCCCGGTCCGAGGCTTTCCGGCGCCGGCCCGAAGAACGCAGCCTTCGGATCGCCCAGGCGTCGCGCCGCCTGGCCCAGCGCTGCAGCGCTCGTCTCGACCTGACGGGCGGTCGCACGCAGCTGCCAGTCGCTGTCGGTGAGCGCCCCTTCGGCGCGCGTCGAAAGCACGGAGACGTCGGCGCTGATCTGGCGCATGCTGCCGGCGATCTCGCGAATCGAGGTGGTGGTCTCCGCGCCGAGCGTGTCGTAGCGCGCGGCGAGCGTATGCGCGTCGGCTCCGAGGGCGGCAGTCTGCACGCGCACCTCGTCTGCCGCGCGACCGAGCGAAAGGAGCGTTCCGTCGAGCCGGGTCACGACGCCCTCGGCGTTGTGCGACAGCAGCTCGAGGTTGCTCAGCGTCTTGCCGAGCGCCACCTGGTTCTCGTCGGAGAGCGTCATGTTGATGCGCCGCATCGTTTCGTCGGCGCGCGCGGCCAGCAGGTTGAGCGAGTCGGAGACCCGCTGAAGCTGCGAGGCGCCTTCGGCGATGACGGGATCGCGCTCGCCGGGCGGCGCAGTCGTCAGAAGAGGGCTGTCTTCTGTCGTGCTCACCAGCCGGATGATCGCGAGGCCGGTGACCAGGTTGCGCTCGACAATGGCCCTGGTGCTTTCGCGCACCGGCGCAGCGGGGTCGACGGCCACCGTCGCCTCGACCGTGCCCGGCCTCGTCGCCGAGAAGGTGAAGCCGGAGACAGCGCCGATCCTGATCCCTTTCATCAGGACGTCGCTCCGTATCTGCAGACCCTCCAGGGACTGGCGCGCGAAGTAGATCCGATAGGTCCGCTCTTCGCCGTGCCCGCCCGAAGCGACGAGCCACAGTAGCGCGCCGATCATGGCCGTGAGGAGGACCAGCACGGACACGCCGACCCAGGCGTAACGGGCTTCTGGTTCCATCACTGTTCCCTTTCGTCTCGTGTCGAGGGGCGCGTCGAGAAGTACTCTTTGATCCAGGGGTGATCGCTCTGGCGCACCGCCTCGATGGTTCCGTCCGCGATCACCGCACCCTGCGAGAGCGCGATCGCACGGTCGACGATTGACAACAGCGTGTCGAGGTCGTGCGTCACCATGAACACCGTGAGCCCGAGGCTGGCGCTGAGCGTATGCAGAAGGGCGTCGAAGGCGCGCGCGCTGATCGGATCGAGCCCGGAGGTCGGCTCGTCGAGAAACAGGATCTCGGGTTCGAGGGCGAGCGCGCGTGCGAGGGCGACGCGCTTGCGCATGCCGCCCGAAAGCTGCGCCGGCGTCTTGCGACCGGTATCCTCGCTCAGGCCGACGAGCGAAAGCTTGAAGCCGACGAGAGGACAGATCAGCTCCTCGGCGACCCTGCTGTGCTCGCGAAACGGAACCGCGATGTTCTCGCCGACCGTCAGCGACGAGAACAGCGCCCCGTCCTGGAAGAGCATGCCGAAGCGGCCGCGCAGCTCGTTCAGGTGCGCGTCGCTTGCGCTCCAGACGTCGGTGCCGAACAGGCTGACAGCGCCGCGGGTGGGTCTGAGGAGGCCGATGATCTCCTTGAGCAGCACCGACTTGCCCGTGCCGCTGCCGCCGATCAACGCGACCACCTCGCCGCGCTTGATCGCGAAACTGACTCCATCGTGGATCACGTCGCTGCCGAAGCGGGTGACCACGCGGTCCACCTCGAGCACCGTGTCCATCAGATCCCCAGGCGCTGCAGCGCGACCGCGAAGATGGCGTCGAGCACGATCACCCAGACGATGCTCTGCACCACGGTCGACGTCGTGTGCTCGCCGACGCTGCGTGCGTCGCGCGCGACCGACATGCCCATGCGACAGGCGATCGTCGCAATGAACACGCCAAAGACCGGCGCCTTGCCCAGGCCGACGACGACCGCGCTGAGGGGGAGCACTGCGTGCAGCCGGGTGATGAAGGTCACCGGCGAGATCTCGAGCTGCCACGCGCCGACGAGAATGCCGCCGGCGATGCCGGCGACGTCGCCGACGAAGACGAGCAGCGGCAGGCCGAAGATCAGCGCGACCAGCCGCGGCACCACCAGCACCTGCACCGGCGAGAGGCCGAGCGTGCGGATCGCGTCGGTCTCCTCCTGCACCTTCATCGAGCCGATCTGGGCCGTGAACGCGGCGCCCGAGCGTCCGGCGACGATGACGGCGACAAGGATCGGCGCGAGCTCGCGGCAGATCGCCAGGCCGACGCCGTCGACGACGAAGATCGTCGCGCCATAGTGCTGCGCCTGCACGCCGAGCAGGTAGGCGAAGACGACGCCGATGAGAAAGGTGACGAGCGATGCGATCGGGATCGCGTCGAGCGCGGCCGACTCGAATTGCGATGTGGCTTCGCGGTAGCGGAAGTGACGTGGCGCGCGCACGAGCGACAGCACCTCCGCTGCGACGGCGCCGATGAATGCTGCATGGGCCCGCAGGTGGGCGGCGACCCGCAGCGTCGCTGCGCCGACGCGCGCAACCGGTCCGAGGCGGCGCGGCGAAGGCTTGACGGCCGGCGCATGCATCCGTTCGTTGACGAGCGCGAGCAGTCGGGTCTGGCGCTCGGCCATGGCGCGCAGGGTCACTCCACCGGCGGCGTAGCCGACCTCTGCGAGCCGGCGAAGAAGGACGAATGCCGCAGCGGTGTCGAGCGCCTCGAGGCGGCTGCCATCGAGCACGCAGCGCGGGCTTTGCGTCGGCGCCGCGTCGCGCAATGCGGCGATCGCTTCGGGAAGATGCGACAGCCGCCAGAGCCCTTGAAGGTAGTAGACCGGGACGCCGTCCTCGACCGCACGATCGATCGACGCTGCGGGAAGCGCGGTGGCGGCTGCACCGCGTTCGGCTTGGCTCGATGGCGTCATTGACGAAGGTCGAAAAGGTGAGGTGGCCGAGCAATCCTCGTGCCGATTTGGTGCTGTGTCCAGCAGTGCTCGGACGAACCGCCGCTCTCCCGAAGGGAACTGGACGCGGTCGACGCGAGCGCGGGCTGTGCCGTTCGGACGATGTCGGAGCCCGACCCCCGGGAGATTGCACAGCGGCGTCGCCGCTCGACAGTCGGACCTCGATCAACTTCCGATAGAGGTTCAATATGAAGTCGACGCATTCCCTGTGGACCGCCTGCGCGGCGTTCTTCCTCTTCGCGGCCCAGACGGGTGCCCAGGCGCAGGTGGCAGGCACGACCACGATCGGCGTCGCCGCGCTGCAAGTCAAAGCCGTCGCGGTGGGCTGGAGCGCCAGGAAGCAGATCCTCGGCCGGACGGTCTACAACGAGACCGGCGAGACAGTGGGCAAGGTCGACGACCTGATTGTCACGCCCGATGACGCCGTCTCCTTCGCGATCATCGGCGTCGGGGGCTTTCTCGGCGTCAAGCGGCATCACGTGGCGATTCCGGTCAGCTTGTTGGGTTTGCGGGCAGGCGAGCTCGTCCTTGCCGGCGCGACCAAGGCGGCGATCAAGGACTTGCCGCCGTTCGACTACGCGGACTAGGCAGAGACGCAGGAATGGGTTCATGGATGGACGAGTGAAATCCAGATCTGCCGACTAGTCCCGCGACACTGTCCTTCATAGCATCGGCCCAAATTCAGACACCCGTCTGAGACAAGGAGTTGACATGTCATCCGACGGAAAACTGATCGCGGTGGTTGGCGCAGCGGGGCAGCAAGGGGGTGGAGTCGTGCGTGCCTTGCAGGCCAGCAAGCGGTTCAGGGTACGCGCTCTGACCCGCAATCCGGACAAGCATCGCGGACTTGCCGACGAAGTCGTCGCAGCGGACTTGAATCGCCCGGAAACGCTGCGCGCTGCATTCGAAGGAGCCCATGGCGTCTTTTTGGTAACGAACTTCTGGGAACCAGGCGCCGACGAGCGCAAGCAGGCGACGGCGGCGATCCTCGCTGCCAAGGATGCGGGTGTCGAACACCTGGTCTGGTCGACGCTGCCGAACGTGGAGTCAATCAGCGGCGGCAAGCTCGACGTACCGCACTTCACCGGCAAAGCGAAGATTGACCGGTTCGTCGAGGAGGCCGCGTTCGTGAATCACACGTTCGTCATCGCGCCGATGTACTACCAGAACCTCGTCGGCCTCATGGCTCCGCAAAAGCAGGAGGACGGATCGCTCGGCTGGTCGCTCCCTCTCGATCACGATGTGCGTTGCATCCACATGGGGGACATCAGTGAACTGGGCAACATCGTTGGCGGCGCTTTCGCACACCCGGACATGGCAGGCCATGGCGAGTATTTGCCACTCGTCGGTGATTTCCTGAGCTTCAACGACATCATCGACACGCTGAATCGGCAGGGACACAAGTTCTCGTTCAGACAAGTGCCCATCGAGGTCTTCGCCGCTTCCTTTCCTGGAGCCGCCGAGGTGGGAGCGACGTTCAGGCACTTCGAGGCTCACACCTACTTGGGCTCACCCTCACACGACCGAATTGCGCTCGCCAACAAAGTGGCAGGCCGGCAACCGAGCAAGTTCTCCACCTGGGCCCGAGTGAACTTCCCCGCCCATGCGGACTCGAGCGAGGCGCGCGGTCCAGCCTAGTCTGAGGGCCGATGTCCGTCGCCGACGCCTGCGTCGACGTCTCGACCGCGGCGCACGAGCGCGCCATGGCGCGCATGGGGTGCAGGGCCGGCGCGCGGCCGGTGACCGCGCTGCAGTCTCGACCTACGTCGCGACCACCGGCATCGCCAAGGAGCACGTCGGCGGCTACGGCCTTGGCCTGATCTTCGAGAGCAATCGTTGGCGCTTTCGGGTATGTTCACGTGGGCTTCGCGGCTCTGCTCGTGCCGGTCGCGGTGCGTAGCGGGCTGAGCTGGGCCGTCGGGCGCCGTTGCGAGCGCCTCGCCGCCGCGCTGTCAACTCCTTCCACTAAGGAACACCCATGACCAAGAAACCTGCCAAGAACGCAAAGCAACCCGCCGCGTCCGGCGCGCGCCGGCAGCGCCCGCCACTCGCCACGCCGACCGACCTCGGTTCGGAGGCGACGCGCGATATCGCTGCGGCCATGAACGGAATCCTCGCCGACGTGTTCGCGCTGTACCTGAAGACCAAGAACTTCCATTGGCACATGAGCGGCCCGCATTTCCGCGATTACCACGTGCTGCTCGACGAGCAGTCGGACCAGATCTACGCCATGACCGACCCGATCGCCGAGCGCGTGCGCAAGGTCGGCGGCTCGACCTTGCGCTCGATCGGACACATCGCCCGCCTGCAGCGGATCTCCGACAACGACGCCGACTACGTCGAGCCTTCGGACATGCTGGGCGAGCTGCGCGAGGACAACATTTCGCTGGCGACCCGCCTGCGCGCCGCCCACGAGACGTGCGAGGAGCACCGCGACATCGCGACCGCCAGCCTGATCGAGGTCTGGATCGACGAGACCGAGCGGCGCAGCTGGTTCCTGTTCGAGGCAGGTCGGCCGCTGGACGCTACGGGACGGTAGGGCGCGCCGAGTTACGGGCGCTCTGTGTCATGGCGGGGGACGAACTCGGTGTTGTCGAGGTCGGGAAGCGACCGGCAGATCGGCTTCGACGCCGAGTGGGACCGCAGGGTCGTCGAGCGCATCCTGCACACCTGTCGCTGCTCCTCGGCGCGACTTCGGCAGCGTGGAGCAGATCAATCGCCATCGGAAGGACCTGGGTGCGCGCTCCGAAGCGCCGTCGCTGGCGCTAGCCTAGTGAAGCAGGCTACTTGCGCTTCTTGGGCCGGCCCGTCTTCAAGCTCGGAATCCGGGCGAGGATCGCGAGGAATGCCTTGTCGTTCATGGCCCCGAGCGCCGCGATGCCGGCGCGAAGCAATTCGCTCTTCTTCACCGGACGCCGCAGATTTGTCGACCGGAGCTTCAACTGCTCGAGCGCGGCGTACTCCAGCTTGGGGATCGTGTAGCTGTCCCGCACCAGCTTCTGCTCCGCTCCGTCGGCGCGCCGCGCGGCGAGCTCGGGCGGCGCGGCAGAAGCGCGTTGGCTCAGCGTTCGAGCATTGGCGCGTGCGCGATCGGGGGGCCGACCTCCATCCGGCTTGGCCTTTGCTGCGCTTCTTGAAGATCGCGTCAAGGGAACAGGACTTTTTGTTCGAATCATGGTCGTTGACGCTCAGTAATACTGTATATATCGTTTATACGATCAGGATCGTGCCGCGGGCGCGCCGGCGGTGCTCGGTCCAAGTCGAGGAGGTTCCGATGAAGTGCAATCCCGCAAGCTCGCGCTATACGCCGTGCTGGTCGGGCGCGCTGATGGACCCTGACTTCCTGAGGCGAGCGACAAACGACTGTGCCACGGCGTCCGACGTGGGCCGGATGCACGATAAACCTGCCGGGTCGAAGGTGGACCCGGCAGCAATGGGACGCGTGCAGGCCTGGTGGCGCAGGCTTGTCAGCGCGCGTTGCGCGCTCGGCCTGGACGTCGGCACGCGGGCGTCGCGAGGCGCCGCAGCAGGCGGAGTGCTCAGCGCAATCGCGCGAAGCGAATATGGCCGATCAGCGGTTCGCTCGCGCCTTGTCGGCGGTCCTCACTGACGACCTGCAGCAATCCTTCGTCGGCCATCGCCTTGAGCTCGCGCGCGACGCTGTCGTAGACGTAGGGGTTCTCGAGCGAGGAGCCTGCTGGCGGGACATCGGTGGGAACGCCGACATCCGCAGACAGATAGATGGTTCTGGAAATGCTGGTCATTGCTCACGTGCTCGAGTGCACGTCGTGGATGATGACAAAGGGATCCTACTCAGCCGCGCCGAGAATTGGTACCGCCCTGATTCTCAGCATGCGAAACCGCCCGCCCTTGAACTGCGCGCCGGCCCCGGACGCCATTTTTTTCGGCACTGCGTGCACGTGGCGCCGGCACAGAGGAAACGCGTGCTTCCTGAATTTTGTCCACAGCCTTGTACACACGAACGGTGAACAAGCGAATAAAGGGCGCTGGAAGGGGGTGGGAAAACATTTTCGGCATAAGGAGCGGTGATCTCGGGCTCGACGATGCGGAGGTTGGCATCAACGCACGACCTCGTGCCGTTTTTGACGGCCCCAAGTGCCGGCGGACAGCTCCGCGGCGAGTTCACTCTGCTCCTGGCACGCGATGCAGCGGAGCGCCTGCGGCTCGGCCATCAGGCGATCCGCACCGATGTCGGCGCCGCAACACGCGCAAACGCCGTAGCTGCCGACGCCGATCCGCTGCAACGCAAAGCGCACCTCGCGCAACTCGGCCATGTCGCGCTCGACCTCTGCGTCGGCGATCGCCGCCTGGGCGCGTGCGTCGGCCTCGTCCTTGCGATCGAAGACCCCGCGTGTTCCGTCGTCCTCGCGCTGCTTGCGGACCGCGGCGATTTCCTTGCGCAGCCGCATCAGGCGCAGGCCGAGCCTGCGCTCGAGCTCGGCGACTTGGCTGCTAGTCAGCATGAATCCCTCCCGACGGGCCCTTGTCGCGACCCTGCACCTTGCAGTCTAGGGAGGCCGGGCGTGCGGGCATTGACCCATCGCAAGTGTGCTTCGCGGCGAGGCTGGAGGTGTAGCGTTCGCCCAGCGGATCCCTGGCATGCTCCCCGTTGAGGCTGCAAGCGACGCGACGTGAAGACGACGACCCATGGCGTGCTGATCATGAGCACTTCGGCAGAGTTGCTGCTCGGCCACGCCACCGGCGCACGGCATTGGGACATCCCCAAGGGGTTGGCCGATGCCGGCGAGACCAGCGTCGCTGCCGCGGTGCGCGAAGCGCACGAGGAGTGCGGTCTGGCGCTCGACCCGGAAGACTTGTGGACGGTCGGGACTTTTCCGTACCGGCGCGACAAGGATCTGTCGCTTTACGCGGTCCTGGGCGAGCGCATCGATCCCGCGCGCTGCGTCTGCACGAGCATGTTCGAGGACCGCTTCGGGCGATCGCGCCCGGAGATGGACGCCTTTCGATGGACGCCTTTCGACGAGATCGGCGAGCGTTGCGCGAAGAGCATGGCCGCGGTCCTGACGACGCGCGTCTCATTGCCAGCCGTTCTCGAGCACCTGCTGGCTCGTGCGCGTGGTCATGACGCACACCGAAGTGGCTAGCCTCGTCGCCTGCCGCGACTTCGGGCGCATGCCCGACGGACGCGTTGTGCGCGAGCACGTGCTCGACAACGGCTCGGGCCTGCGCCTGCACGCGATCGACTACGGCGGCATCGTCCGCGCGTTGCACTGTCCCGACCGAGAGGGACGCGACGCGAACGTCGTGCTCGGTTTCGACAACCTCGAAGACTACCTCGCGCGCAATCCGAGCTTCGGCACCCTGGTCGGCCGCTACGCCAACCGGATTGCCGGCGGCCGCTTCGTCCTCGACGGCCGCGAGCATCGATTGGCGCTCAACGACGGGCCGAACTCGCTGCACGGCGGCGTGCGCGGATTCGGCAAGCGCCTGTGGTCGGTCGAGCCGCTGCCGGTCGGCAGCGACGGCAGCGTCGCCATCGCGCTGTCGCTCGCGAGCGACGACGGCGACGAAGGCTATCCGGGTCGTTTGCAGGTCGACGTGCGCTACACGCTGACGCGAGCGAACGTTTGGCGCATCGACTACCGCGCGACCACCGACCGCGCAACCGTCGTCAACCTCACCAACCACAGCTACTTCAACCTCGCCGGCGGCGGCAGCGCTCTCGAGCATGTGCTGACGCTGCACGCCAGCCGCTTCACCGAGATCGACGCGCACCTGATCCCGACGCGGATGGCCGATGTCGACGGGACTCCGTTCGACTATCGCACGCCGCGGCCGATCGGCGAGCGGATTCGCGACGACGTCGAGCAGTTGCTCCTGGCGCGCGGCTACGACCACAACTTCGTGCTCGACGGCGCAGAGGTCGGCGCACCCGCCAGCGCGGCGCGCTTGCGGCCGGCCGCGCGGCTCGTCGATTCCGCGTCGGGGCGCGTCCTCGAGATCGAGACGACCGAGCCCGGCGTCCAGTTCTACGCCGGCAACCAGCTCGACGGACGGCTGGTCGGCAGCGAGGGCCGCGCGTTTCGCCAGAGCGACGGCATCTGTCTCGAGACGCAGCATTTCCCCGACAGCCCGAATCGGCCTGACTTCCCGTCGACGGTGCTGCGGCCCGGCGAGACGTTCACGAGCGCGACCGTGCATCGCTTTGGCATCATCGATCGCGCCTGACCGCGGTGATGCCGCTTGCGCGATCTCTCACCGCCGAGGCGAGAATCGACGCGAAGACACCGCCCGCCAGCGACGCCATGAACCAGCCTCTCGATTCCGGTGCCCGCGTTGTGCCGATCGCGGTCGACACCGGCACTGGCTATGGTCGTGCGCCGCGTCGCCACGATCCCGAGCTGACCGAAGTCGGCGTCGGAACGCCGATGGGCGAGCTGCTGCGCCGCTACTGGCATCCCGTCGGCCTGAGCGCCGACGCGGGCGATACGCCGCGCGCGATCCGCGTTCTCGGCGAAGACCTGATCCTGTTTCGCGCCAGGAGCGGCCGGGCCGGGCTGGTCGCGCCGCACTGCGCGCATCGCGGCGCTTCGCTCTACTACGGCAGGGTCGAGGAGCGCGGGATCCGCTGCTGCTATCACGGCTGGTTGTTCGATGTCGAAGGCCGCTGCCTCGAGCAGCCGTGCGAGCCCGAAGGCGGGCCTGCGCGCTCCCACGTGCGCCAGCCGTGGTACCCGGTCGAGGAGCGCTACGGCCTCGTGTGGGCGTATCTCGGCCCGCCCGAGAAAAAGCCGGTGCTGCCGCGCTACGACGCGCTCGAGCGCCTCGAGGACGGCGAGCTCCTCGAAGCCGATGACCAGAGCATCGGCGGCGGCGGCCCGCAAATCATCCCGTGCAACTGGCTGCAGCACTACGAGAACCTCGTCGATCCGTTCCACGTCGTCGTCCTGCACGGGTGGTTCAGCGGCACCCAGTTCGTCGAGCAGATGGCGGTGATGCCGGTAGTGACGTGGGACACGGTCGAGCTCGGCGTTCGAACGACGTCGATCCGCAAGCTCGGCGACGGCAAGGTGCTGCGTCGCATCAGCCAGGCTGCGTTGCCGACCCTGCGCGTCATCCCCAACCCGCGCATCGGCAAGTACGGCCGCGTCGAGTCGATCGGCTTCGTGCTGCCGATCGACGACAGGCACTTCCGCATCTACACCGCCGGCCGCGTCGCGCAGCGGGGCGACCTCGCCAAGGTCCGCTCGCGCCTGAATGGCAGGCTCTGGGAACAGCTGAGCGACGAAGAGCACCAGCGTCTGCCGGGCGACTACGAAGCGCAAGTGAGCCAGGGCGCGATCACGTCGCACGCCGAGGAGCATCTGGTGACGTCCGACCGCGGCATCGCCATGCTGAGGAGGCTTTTGCGCAAGCAGCTCTCAAGCATGAAGGAGGGCGGCGATCCGGCAGGCGTGTGCTTCGATCCGGATGCGCCGCCCATCGTGTTCGATGCCGGCAACTTTCTCGTCGACGATGTCTGATCGAATCGCCTCGATCGAGCTCTCGCACGTCGTGCTGCCGCTCGCCGCGCCGGTGAGCGACGCCAAGGTGCTGACCGGAAGGCAGAAGCCGCTCACCGAAGTCCAGTTCGTGTTCGCCGAGATCGCAACGCGCGACGGCCACGAAGGGATCGGCTTCGGCTATGCAAAGCGGGCCGGCGGCCCGGGCATCTACGCGCACGCGGTCGAGCTCGCGCCCGAGCTGATCGGCGAGGATCCGAACGACATCCAGCGCCTCTTCACCAAGATGCTCTGGGCCGGCGCGTCGGTGGGGCAGAGCGGCATGACGACGCAGGCGATCGCGCCGTTCGACATCGCGCTCTGGGACCTGAAGGCCAGGCGCGCGGGCCTGCCGCTCGCCAAGCTGCTCGGCGCGCAGCGCGACG
>AR_comb_assmDRAFT_10055713_pt1 | contig 27155 bp, 19 predicted proteins | sample ArasoioldDNA_FD_10543 | JGI IMG/M metagenome (IMG submission 10543) | reverse complement strand
GGGCAGTGGGCAGTGGGCAGTGGGCAGTGGGCAGTGGTCGGTTGCCAGTTGTCAGTCGTCAGTCATCCGTTATCAGTGTTGAGCTGTGCCTTGATTCCCTTTCGTAGTCCCCACCCTTCTCAAAGTACGTTAAAGGATGGGGCGCGCCTCAGTGGTGATGAACCGACAAAATCGAAGCGGGGGTTCAGGCCGCGGCGGGTTCGCGTTCATTCTGATGGACTACCTCGTACAGGACGGGGTGGGGAATGAACGCAGCCCAATCGGGGTTGGTTACCAGAGCGCGGAATCCTTCGTCGTGGGCGGCGTTGAACTGCTCCAGCGATTCCCATCGGGCTACGTTGACGAAGCGAAACTTCGCATCGGGCGTTAGAGAGCGATGCAGTTTGTGTTCCAGATATCCCGGCTTTGCCCGCATATATGTGTTGACCTGCTTCCACATCGAAAAGAACTCTTCTTCCCTGCCCGCAGGAACTTCGAAACTATTGATTAGCGTTACCCCAGCCATGGTTCTCTCCATTGGATCGGATTTATTGTTTATTGCACATATGTGCAATTAATGCACATGTGTATACTGTCAGAGATGGCTGCGAACGTCAAGAAGATTCAGAAAATGGATGCGCGTGGTCCCACCGCCCAAGTGGGTGAGGCGGGCCGCGTAGGGCAGCGGAACCGGACGCGCAAGGCGATTGTGGACGCTACGATGCGGTTGATGGCCAGAGGCGGCACGCCTTCGATCACCGAAATCATTCAGGAAGCGCAGGTCTCTCGCCGGACCATTTACATGTACTTCCCTACCCTTGAGCAACTGCTGCTGGATGCGACTTTGGGAGCGTTAGGGGCTGGGACGATCGATCCGGTCGTTAAGGACTTCGATTCCAAAGATGTTGCGAGCCGCGTGGAACAGCTGAGCCGCGCGTTGAATACGGTTACGGGCGAGACGATGCGGCTGGGACGAGCGCTGATACGGTTGACGGTGGAAGGCGAGGAACCACGGGGTGGAGGGCCACGCCGGGGTTATCGGCGTATCAAGTGGATCGAGCGCGCGGTCGATCCGCTACGCGAGAAGTTGCCGCGGCGGGAGTTCGATCGTCTGGTGTCGGCGCTGAGCGTGCTGATGGGATGGGAGGCGCTCATCGTGCTGAAGGATGTGCGCGGGCTCGATCAGAAACAGGCTCGCGATGTGCTGGCGTTTACTGCGCGGGCAGTGGTTGAGGCGGCGCTGCATGGTGGTTAGTTCATTCTTTAGAGTGGCGTTGGTCATTCGTCATCAGTTATCGGTTGTCTGTCGTTAGTCGTTAGTCGTTAGTCGTCAGTCGTCAGTTCTTCGTCTTCCTTGTTGACCTTGCCTTGCCGGGAGTCGCTTCTGTGGTGCCCACCCTTTCGCAAAGAGCTCGAAACAGTGGGGCACCCTCAGTCGCGACGAACTCGACGAACATCTCTTGCCTACTTGCTTTATTTCAGTAGGGACTTCGCTATGGTGGTCCGCTCCGCTTCGAGTGAGTCTTGGCAGACTGGCTTGTTTGCGCGGCTGTACCAGTATGCGGCGTTGGAGTGGTCTCCTTCTTTGCGGTGAAGATAGGCGTGAACCCATGAGCCAGCGGGGCCTTCGTCTTGTTGGGCGGATTCGTGAGCTTGCGTCCAATTGCCTTTGGCGTCCCACCAGAGTCCAGCTTGGGCAGGAGTAAGTCCGGAGGGCGGGGTGGATGCGGTAAGCGATTGGCGGAAGTCGTCGAATGTCATGGGAGGCCCACGTGACCCATAGTACACAGCGGTTCAGACGTGCGGGTCGGCAGAATTAAACTGCAAAGAACGCAAAGTTCGCGAAGGAGAGATTCGGCTTAGTTGTTCACACGGCATTAACAAAGGTATCCAGGACAATCTGTAGTTCTGTTTCATCCAGAAATCGGAATTCACGGAAAATTTATATTGCCAGCTGCCAGGCTGGATAGACTTTTGCCAACGCTAATCCCTGAAAGCTAAATAAAAACTACATCACATAAGGAGCAAAACGTGAGGAGCAAAGTACTCTCATCTCTCATTGCGGGCGGAGTGTTGTCGGCCGCAGTGGCGTTTGGACAGGGCGGCATTGGGCCGATTTTCACCGGAGTGGCCAAGGCGAAGAAGGACTCGGGGCATCCGGGGACGGCGCTTGCATCGGGCTACGCAAAGAAGAAGGTAGTGGCGGGATCGGATGTGCTGGAGAATCCGTCGGGATCGATTATTACGTTCGGGCGGCTGAGCGATGACACGGCGACGGAGCCGGATGAAAACACTTATCTGGTGTTGGACAGCAATCCGGGAGGACCGGAGCCTGGATTCGATTATGGACGTCACTTTGTGTATCAGGGGCATGAGAACTCGGACGATCAGGCATATGTGACGCGAGTGAATCTGGATGTGAAGGATCCGTCGCACAGGATTACTTTGCTGACGCCTTTGGGGGTGGACGGGTTGACGCATTTCAATTCGATCGATGGATCGACTTATGATCCGTTCACGAAGACGCTATTGTTCACGCAGGAAGCGGGAACGAATGGCGGAGTCATTCAGATCACGAGCAAGTGGCCTGCGAAGGCGACGACGCTGGATGGCATTATCGGCAAGGGCGGGTATGAGGGAATTCACGTGGATGACCAGGGAAACCTGCTGATCACCGAAGATGTGGGCGGAGTGGGAGTGCCGGTGGATCCGAATAATCCGGACAGTCCGAAGGTGGCGAAGCAGCCGAATTCGTTTGTGTACCGATTCTTGCCGTACAACACGAAGGATCTGACGCAGGGCGGAAAGCTGCAGGCGTTGCAGGTGACGATCAATGGAAGCCCGCTGATCTTCCATGCGGATGATCCAGAGGGCGATGTGTTTTCGTTTAATCAGGTGTTGCTGCATACGCCGGGAAGCTCGTATCCGGCGCAGTGGGTGACGGTGCATGACACAGCGGTGAACGGGACGGATTCGTTCGATGCGAATGCGGCTGCGAAGACGGCGTTGGCGACTCCGTTCAAGCGGCCAGAGAATGCGGCGTTTCTGCCGACCTCGCATTTCCGGACATTCTTCGTGGCGGTGACGGGAGATACGGACGCACAGTCGGGAGATGAAGTGGATCTGGCGCAGCGCGGAGCGTGGGGGTCGATCTTCCGCGTGGATCTGGATGCGGATCGGACGACGGGAACGGTCTCGATTTTTGTGCTGGGAGATTCGGTTCACAATTCGTTCGACAACGTCACGTGGGGTGACGCGTTCCAGTTGCTGACGACCGAGGATCGCGGGAACACGCTGCACACGCAATTGAACACGCTGGATTCGGTGTGGGCGTACTCCATCAATGGGTCGCTGCCGCCGTTGCGATTCATCGCACTGGGACGGGATGCGACTTCGGAGACTGAGGGCGAGGACAACGAACCGACGGGGATGTACGTGTCGGGTGGAGGGTCTCACGCAGGAGATATGTATGGAACTGCAATGAGCCTGTCGAATGCACGCGGGTTCTTTACCCAGCAACATGGGGATAACGTGCTGTATGAAGTTACGAAGCAGTTTGCTCTTGCTTTTTAATGTGAGGAATAGCGCCCGCCTTCTTTGGGGAAGGCGGGCGTTTTTTTTTGCAAAAATCTTATACCGCCGAGAGCGCTGAGATCGCGGAGAACACCTTTCCTGTGCTTATTGGACTGTGAAGTTTATTGTCATTGGTTTGGAAATTGTGCCGGCTGTTGAGGTCACCGTCACTGTTCCTGATCCCGTGTTGGGTGGCTTCGGGGTGGTCGAGTTGGAGCAGCCTGCCAAGGTGATCCAGAGGGCTGCGATTCCAACGCACGTTAGAATCACGCGCGGGTGGCCGGACATAACCTTTCTTCCTGCGATCAGGAAAATTCCAAAAATGCCGGGTGCCAGCAAGATGGCTAGTCGGATCAAGCTTGAGCCCTGATCGGACGCGGCGGCTTGCGCAGCTGTAGTGGTGATCGCGAGGGTGGAACTGCCTGAGGTGCTGCCTGCGGCGGTCTTGGTCGGGCTGAGCGAGCAGGTCACGCCGGTCATCGAGGTTTGCACATCGCAGGAGTAATTCACATCGACTGGTAATGCTGCGCCGTTGGGAGCGGTTGTCAGATTCAGTGCGGCCGTTGCGGAAGATCCAGCGGTGATTTGTACGGTGCCTGCGGTGGCTTGGGCCAGCGAAAAATCGACATTGGTCAGAGTGAAGGAGGCGGAGCCACCGACGCCGGCCACGGTTGCGCTCACGGTGTAGCTGCCAGGTGTTGAATTCGCAGTGAAGGCTGCTGCGGTGGCCACGCCGTTTGAGTCGGTGGTGGCTTGGGTGGTCGAGCTTCCGCCGGCGAACGTTCCGCTTGCGCCGCTGGAAGGCGCGGTGAAGGTGACGGATTGACCAGAGACGCCGTGGCCGTTGGAATCGGTGACTGTAGCCGACATGCTCGCGGAGGCTTGCGCGCCGACGATGGCGCCCTGCGAAGATCCGGAGGTGGCGTTGATGTTGGCGGGTTGGCCGGAACCTCCACCGCTTCCGGCGAACTTGGCGACGAAGCCATCGTTGGCGCCTCCGGCGAAGCTGGTCTGAAGAGCGTGTTGCGAGTGGGGAAAGTCGGACGAACTGGTGTTGCCGACAACGTAGACATTGCCGGAGGAATCGGTGGCGATGCCGAATGCGTTTTCGGTGACGCTTCCGCCCATGTAGGTGGAGTAGACGAGCGTGCCCGTGCCGACGGAACCGGGATCGAGTTCGGCGACGAAGACGTCGGCAACGCCTCCGGAAAAGCCTTTTTGCAGGGCGTCGCCGGTGACTGGGAAATCGTCGGAGTTGGTGCTGCCGGTGACGAAGATTTTGCCGGAGGGATCAAGTGTGATGGCGGCGCAACCTTCGCCGAAGTCGCCTCCGAGATAGGTAGCAAAGAGAATGTTGGCGCCAGCGGAATCGAGCTTCATGACGTAGCCGTCGGTGTTGCCTCCGCCGAAGGTTTGCTGGAAGGCGTTGAGAGTGACGGGAAAATCCGTGGCGGTCGTGGTGCCGGCGAGATAGATGTTGCTGTCGGCATCGATGGCGACTGCGCCGCCTCCGGCGTCGCCATGATTGCCACTAGTGCCACCGAGTTGGGTAGAGAAGATCATCCCGTTGCCGGAGTTGTTGAATTTGACGACGAAGCCACTGCCCTTCCCGACGCTAAGGGTGAAGGGGAAATCGTCGGAGAGAGTCACACCGGTGACGTAGGCGTTGCCGAAGGCATCGACGGCGATGCTGTTGCATTCGTCCTGACCTTTGCCGCCGAGGTAGGTGGAGAAGAGCAATCCGCTGCCGATGGGATTGAGCTTGGAGATGGTACAGTCCCCGGCGCCGGAGTACGTCGAGTTGATGGTGGGATAGTCGTCCGCATAAGTGGTGCCTGCGACGTAAGCATTGCCGTCGGCATCGATGGCGATTTTGGGGGCAGTGAGGAATCCGCCGGAATTGCTGCCGCCGAGGTACGTGGAATAGAGGAGCTTGTCGCCAGCGGCACTGAGTTTCGTGACGAAGCTAACGCCCGAGCCCGGGGCGTTGGGCTGGAAGGCTCCGGCCGTAGTGGGAAAGTCATTCGAAAATGTGAAGCCGGTGATGTAGGCGTTGCCGGTGGAATCGATGGCGATGCCTGATCCCCAGTCGCCTTCAGAGAGTGCACCGCCGCCGCTGCCACCGAGATAAGTGGAATAGATGAGACCGTCGCCCTCAGCGCTCAACTTGGTGATGAAGGCGTTGGCGCTGCCGGTGCTCGCGAGCTTGTCCTGGAGGGGCTTCTCGGTGGGGAAATCGGTGGATGCGGTCAGTCCGGTTATGTAGGCGTTGCCGTCAGCGTCGGCGGCGATGTCGAAGCCTGTGTCGCTGCTGGTGCCACCGAGGAATGTGGCGTAGACCAACTGCGGATCGATGATGAGGGGATGGTGCGAGTCGTACGGGGCAAGCGCGAACGTGACGGTGTTGTTCTGATTCTGAACGTAGTGGGCGGCGATTGTGTCGCGATGTCCGTCGACTTCCTGATAGACGACGGGCTTGCGCCAGCTGACTTCACGGCCGTTCACCTGGAGAAGAAGATCTCCTTGCGAGTCGATCTGCACATGCTTCACTCCGGTGAAGCCGAGCTTAATGTTGGCAGGATCTGCGCCCGGCTTGACGATGAAGTCATATTCCAACTGGCGCTGATTGCCGTAGTAGATCAGGTCGACGCCGGGATAAACGCTACCGAAGCGGACCCTGGCGAAGTTGGGAACATCGGTGCGCCACCGTTTCGGATCGTTGCCGATGAAGTAGTTGCTGGTGCCGGGGAGTTGCTGGAATCCTTCAGCGCGCGGAGCGCGGTTCGCGCCGATTAACTTCATGCGGACAACCGAAAGTTGATTGGGATGCGAATCTTGACGGGCTTTCGATTGCGCACAGGTGGCGGGACTGACGCAGGGGTGCGAGGCATTCAACGAGAGCACTGACTCGGTTGGAGTGAGGAAGAGGGAGTATCCGCTGCCGCGGGAGAGGAACTGTACGGCGTCGTCCGTCTGGCCGTGATTGGCTTCGAAGCGGAGAGGCAGCTTGCCGTAGGCCTCGGCAATCGTGGTGTGTCTCACTGCGGAGACGGGCAGGGTGCGTGGCGAAGTTTTCGATGGCGGATTGTTGTGCGGTGCGGGCAGGAACAGCGTGATCATCGCCAGCAGGCACGTGAGACACGTATAGCTAGAGAAACGAACAGACGCGGACATTGCGGCCTCCCCAAAAATGCGGACTCGGCGTCAGCTCAAGCGTGTTGTTTGGCGGACCTGGGAAACGAATCCCGCCAAGCGCGAGCGCGCACAAGTTCTTCTATGTAGAGAGGCGGAAATCGGGAGTCATTTTGGTTCAGGGATGAATGGAAATTACGAGCCGAACTATTCCGTGCCTGAAAGATAAGTTGAATTGACTGCCTCTACCTCGGCGGAGGTTGCTGGTTCGACCGGATCCGCGACGTCGGCGAAAGCATTCGAATATTTTGGAAGGAACAGATTCATGGCCGCGGCGATGGCGAGCGCGATTGCGAGGAGCACGAGCAGCGAAGTGTAGGAGCCGGTGAGGTCGAAGGCACGGCCGAGGATGACTGGGCCGATGGCTCCGGCGGCGGCGTAGAAGGTCCAGGTGAGTCCGTAGAGGGTGGAGAAAGAGCGCAATCCGAAATAGCGCGTGAGTAGATAGGGAGTGGTGGCGGCTTCTCCGCCGGCGCCGATGCCGATGAGGGCGGTGGCGAGGCATCCTGCGGAAAAACTGGAGGCGCGGGCGAGAAGAAAGATGCCGGCCGCGGTGAGCAGATTGATGACGAGGGCGACGCGGGGTCCGAAGAAGCGGTCGAGAAGCCATCCGACGAGGACTCGGCCGACGAGGCTCGAGGCGCCGAGAATGGCTGCGCAGAGAGCGGCCCCGGTCGGTGTGACGCCGCGATCGGTGAGCAGGGCGGAGAGATGGGTGATCGATCCGTTCATGCTGATGGAACTGACGAAGAGGATGGAAGTGATGATCCAGAAGGGTAAGGAGCGAAATCCCTGCTGCCACGATGTTCCGGGATGGGTTGCCGGAGCGGATTTGCGGGCGGTCATGCCCCGTTCGCGAATGTAGCGCCAACTGAGAGGCAGGCCGAGGAGCAAGGCGAGAACACCGAGCGAGGCATAGGCGATGCGCCATCCCGAGCGGGAGATCAAGGACTGGGCAACGATAGGCAAGAGCATGGCACCCAATCCGGCACCGACCATGACGAAGGCGAGAGCTATGCCGAGGCGGCGCTCGAACCAGGTGGAGATCGAGCGCGAATAGGCGAGATGCGCGGCGCCATTGCCGACCAGGCCAAGAACGAAGCACGTCAGATAAAACTGCCAGATCCCGGAGCGCAGTGAGGCAAGTGAGATCAGAGCGACCCCGTAGATCGTCATGCAGGGCAGGATGATGCGGCGAGGACCGAAGCGGTCGATCCAGCGGCCAAGCAGAGGCGAGATCAATCCCAGTGTGACGGCGGCAATGGCGAAGCCGGTGGAGATGGCTTCGCGGGTCCATCCGAATTCCGCGGCCAGCGGCTTCACGAAAACAGAGAAGGTGTAGACGAAGAGAGAGCCGAAGCCCGCCATCACTCCGAGACAGGCGGCGAGGACTACACGCCAGCCGTAGTAACCGAGATCAAATTCGCTGAGACTGGAAGGCGCGTCAGGCGGACGTAGTGACGACAATGCGGCAACCTCCTGTCAAGAATTGAAGTTTCATGTGTGATCCCCACCCGCTGGCGCGTCGCGTCCGGCTAGGGGTGGAATGGTATACGGAGCGCGGGGAAATCGCTGTAGTTCTTTTCTAGTAGTCGGGGGAAGGATTACCAACCGCGAGAAGCCGAGCCGGCGTATGTGATTTTCCACAACTTTTATGAGGCGCTCGCTTCGCTTCGCGGGACAGCCGAGGCGGCTGTCCCTACGTGCATTGGGAGCGAGGCGAGAATCGAGCTTCTTGGCCGACTGCTAGGGCAGAGTTACGTTCATTCCCAGGTTGTGCGCGACGAAGGCCCACTGATCCGCAGTCTCCTCGATGATCTTGGAGATGGGCTTGCCTGCGCCGTGTCCCGCCTTGGTTTCGATGCGAATCAAGACGGGAGCGGGTCCTGCCTGATCCGCCTGCATTGTCGCGGCGAACTTGAAGCTGTGTCCGGGGACGACGCGGTCGTCGTGATCGGCGGTAGCGATCATTGTCGGAGGATACTTGGTTCCGGGCTTCAGGTTGTGCAGCGGCGAATAAGCGTAGAGCCACTTGAAATCGTCGGCGTTGTCAGAGGATCCGTAGTCGGAAGTCCAGGCCCACCCGATGGTGAATTTCTGGAAGCGGAGCATGTCCATGACGCCGACAAGCGGGAGAGTTGCGCCGAAGAGATCGGGACGCTGAGTGAGCGCGGCGCCGACGAGCAGACCACCGTTACTACCTCCGCGAATGGCGAGCTTCGGCGTTGAAGTGTACTTGTTGGCGATGAGCCATTCGGCGGCTGCGATGAAATCGTCGAAGACGTTTTGCTTCTTCCCTTTTGTTCCGGCGAGGTGCCACTCTTCACCGTATTCGCCGCCACCGCGCAGATTGGGCTGCGCGTAGATGCCTCCCATCTCGAGCCAGACCACTGTGGGAACGGAAAATGCCGGCGTAAGGGAGATGTCGAATCCACCATAGGCGTAGAGCAGCGTGGGATTCTGGCCGTCGAGTTTCAAACCTTTTTTGTAGGTCAGGAACATCGGGATACGAGTGCCGTCTTTGCTGTTGTAGAAGACCTGCTTCGTCTCGAACTTCGCGGCGTCGAAGTCGACCTTGGGCTTGCGGAAGACTGTGCTCTTCCCTGCCGCAGGATCGTATCGGTAGATGGTGGTAGGAGAGACAAAGCTGGTGAAGGAGTAGAAGGTTTCCTTGTCGGTGCGCTTGCCATTGAATCCGGCGGCGGTGCCGATGCCCGGGAGATCGACAGTGCGCACGAGCTTTCCGTGGAGGTCGTGGACACGGACATCGGTCTTGGCGTCTTTCAGATAGCTGAGGAGAAAGAGATTGTCAACAACGTTGGCCTCTTCCAGTTTGTCTGTGCCTTGCGCGACGAGCGTCTTCCAGTTTGACTTCTCCGGGTTGCGCGTGTCGATGGCGATGAGGCGCCCGCGCGGGGCGTCGAGATCGGTGCGAATCCAGAAGACTGGGCCATCGTTGTCGATGAAGCGGTATTCGGCGTCGAAGTCATCGAGCAGTTTGACGACTTGGGAGTCAGGCTGGGTCAGATCTTTGTAGTAGAGACGGTTCTTGGGCGAAGTGCCTTGCCAGACGAAGATGACGAGATAGTGTCCGTCGTCGGTAACCGCGCCGCCGAAGCCGAGTTCCTTGTTGTCGGGGCGTTCGTAAATGAGCTTGTCGTCGGATTGCGGCGTCCCCACGGTGTGGTAGTAGAGCTTCTGAAAGTAGTTGGCATCGCGGAGTGCGGTGCCCTTGGGCTCATCGTAGCGGCTGTAGTAAAAACCTTTGCCATCTTTGGACCAGGAAGCTCCGGAGAATTTCACCCACTTGATGAGGTCGGGGAGATCTTTGCCGGAATCGACATTACGGACGTGCCACTCTTCCCAATCGGAGCCGGAGGCGGCGGTGCCGTAGGCGAGGAGCTTGCCATCGTCGGTAACGGCTTCTCCGGCGAGCGCAACGGTTCCGTCGGAGGAGAGAGTGTTGGGATCGAGCAGGAGGCGGGGCTCAGCGTTGAGAGACTCAGCGACGAAGAGGACGTTCTGGTTCTGCAGGCCATCGTTGTGCTGGAAGAAGTAGCGTCCGCCCTGCTGACGCGGAACGGTGAAGCGCTCGTAGTTCCAGAGCTTCAGCAAGCGCTCGCGGATCGCGCCGCGATAGGGGATTTGCTCGAGATATCCGAAGGTGACTTTGTTTTCGGCTTCGACCCAGGCGTGGGTGTCGGCGGAGTCGGTGTCTTCGAGCCAGCGGTAGGGATCGGAGACCTTGGTGCCGTGGTAGTCATCGACCTGGTCGATGGTCTTGGCCTTGGGATAGGAGAGGGATCCGTCTTCGGCCGGAGCGGCTAGCAGGGCTGTGGCGAAGGCCAGGAGGAAGAAGGTCAGGAGAATTGCGCGCAGTGTCATCGGAAACCTCTCGGAGAATAGCGTATCAGGGGCAACTAGAGCTTTTACTGAGGCGGAGTGGACTGCGTCAAGGGGAAAGTCCGGGGGCTGGCCGGGAGGCTAACATCCGATGCGTGTCAATGTGTGCCTGGCCGCGGATCTGCTATTGCGGCGGAGGAATCGGCTCGGGCGGAGGAGGTGGCGCGTGTTCCCCGGGATGACGGCTCAGGAGCGGGTCGTCGGTACTGGAGTTGGGAGTTGAGCTCTTGATGAGATCGGTCTTGACCTCTACTTTCTGCTTCGGAAGAGGATTGATCTGGGTTTCGAAGGTCTGGTATCCGGGGAGAGCGATTTTGATGGTGTGGGTTCCGGGGGCGACGAGCATTCCCTGGCCGGTGCCGTTGAACTCGTCGACATGGCCGACATATTGTCCGTCGAGGAATACCGCGGCCCGCGAAGGTTTGACGGAGATCTTCACCGTGGAGGTGACGGAGGGCATAGCTCCAGTGGCGGCGTGCTGCATCTCGACGCGTACGAGGCGCTTTTCGCCGGGCTGTAGAACTACGCGCTGGACGAAATCCTGATAGCCGTTCTGACGGACGGTGATGACGTGCTCGCCGGGGAGCAGGAGGACTTTTTTCGACCCCTTAAGTTCGTTGAGATATCCGACATATTGACCGTCAACCCAGACGCCGGAGGTCTTCTCGACTTTGGATTTACCTTCGAACTCGATTTCTCCCATGACATCGTTTGAGGCGTAGGCGGCTGGAATGAGAAGTAAGGCAATAGCGAGAACAAAGAATGAAAATTTCATAACGTGGCCCCTTGGCACGGAGTGCGGTGTGCACTCAGTGTCCTGTGATTGAGATGCGCAAGGGAGAAATTAGTTTTCGAGAAAATCGGCCTCCAGCATCAATGGGAGGCCATGGCGTCGCGGAGGCGTTTCTCGGCATCGGCGGGCCAGTAGCCGCAGTCGAGGCGGAGGAAGACTGAAGTGTAGGGGATGGTGAGGCGTGTCTTCAGAATGAGGATGTGGAACGTTTTCCCGGCTTCGTCGAGTTTGGAAATGATTTCTTCGTGAGGCAGAGATTGTGGACCGGATTTGGAGAGGAGACTCGCGAGGGACTCGCGATAGGCAGTGACGCCGTGGGCTTCGTTTTCGGGAACGAATTTGAGTTCGGCATCGGTGAAGACGACGGGACGAACGTGCTTGGCATGGGAGAGTTCGTCGAGGACGGCTTTGACGACTTCGAGTTGATCGGCGTCGGTGTTGATGGTCTCAATGCCACCACTGGTCTGCAGGGGATATGCGGAGTCGACGATGGCGATCCAGTTGCGATGTCCGAGGAGAGGCAGTTCCTGCTTGAGGCGTGCGTGCCAGTCGGTGGACGACGGCTTGTCGGCGGCGACGCATGTTGCTACGAGTGTGAGCACGACGACGCAGAACAAGGCTAGCCTGAACAGTCTTGCGATCACTGGCCCTCCTTCTTTCGTGTTGCGGCGATTATCCGGGATAGCTGCGCGATTGGGCGATCCAGGTATCGATGTCGTTTTTCGAAGCGCCCGCCTTCTCGAGGTAGGCGCGCATTTCCTTTTCCTGCATGGATGCGGACGTGCTGGTGATGGCGCTCTCGGCGAAATCGATGCCGACGACGATGAACGTTTCAGGCTTTGCGCCCTTCACCTGGACTACCCGGTACTTAGTCGCCATGACTGCCTCCTTTATTTGGTATTGCCTACTTCACACCATTGTCGGGATTCCAGGACCCTTGCAGGCGGCGAATGTAGATGATCTGTCCCGTGTGATAGGCGTTGTGGGTGCCGATATGGGCGACGGTGGAAGCGATCTTGTTGAGTGTAGCGTCGTCGGCGGACTCGACAAATTTCTCGATGTCGTTCATGACCTTGTCGAGCTGCTGGACTGTATCGTTCCACTTCTTGGTGTCGAAGGCGTTGAAGGTCTCGTCGTTGTTGCCGCTGAATTTGGCGGGCGTCTCGCCCTTGAACTTCGCGAGCGCTTGGAGGTTCCAAAAAACGAGGTGATTGGTGAGTTGTCCGATGGAGTGGTTGCCCTTGCCATCGGTCCAGGTGGCTTGCTCGGCGGTGAGGCCCTGGACCGCGATGTTGGCGGGGACGAACCAGTCTTTATTGTTGTGCGTCGTCTTGAGTTGCTCGAGCAGAATGCTCTTGAGAGTGGCGGGTTTCTGGTCTTGCGCAAAGGCGCAGGCTGAGACGCAAAGAATAAGGGCAGCAAGCACTCGCTTCATGGACGTCCTCCTGAGGAACAGGGATGCCTATGTCCGGAGCAGCTAGTTTAGACCAGCACGACCTGTTGTCTGCAAGAGGCAAGTTTAAAGGCTTTCACCACTAAGGACACTAAGGTTCACGAAGGAAATCTCTTGGCCTTCGACTCGCTTTTGTGATTCCTCATTTGCTTTTTCGCTGAGATCGCTGAGTTCTTGCTTCTTCCCAGAAAGAGCTTTGACCGCTAAGGACACTAAGGTTCACGAAGGAAACCCTTTAGGCTGCCATTCTGCTTTGACTCCCAGCGGTTTGCTTTTTCCGCTTACAATCGGGTGTCACTTATCACGCATTGCGCGGGCACGGATGCCGGCGCTACAGAGGAGATATGCCGGATCCATTGTTGATTGCCAAGAGTAACGATCCACTTTTTCTGCTTCCCAATATGGCGAACCGTCACGGGATGATTGCCGGGGCGACGGGGACGGGCAAGACTGTCACGTTGCAGGTGATGGCGGAGAGTTTCAGCCGGATCGGTGTGCCGGTGTTTGCCGCGGATGTGAAGGGAGATCTTTCCGGCGTGAGCCAGCCCGGCAAGGAGAATCCCAAGCTGGCGGAGCGAGTGAAGAAACTCAAGATCGAGGACTTCGCGTTTGCGGGATGTCCGGTCACGTTCTGGGATGTGTTCGGGGAGGAGGGGCATCCGGTGCGGGCGACGGTGTCGGATATGGGCCCGCTCCTGTTCTCGCGCCTGCTGAATCTGAATGATACGCAGGCGGGCGTCCTGACAATGGTCTACAAGATTGCCGACGACAACGGGCTGTTGCTGCTCGATCTGAAAGATTTGCAGGCGATGTTGCAGTATGTGGCCGACAACGCGAAGCAGTTCCAGACGCAATACGGGAATGTGTCGGCGGCGAGCGTAGGAGCGATCCAGCGCGGGTTACTGACGTTGCAGCAGCAGGGCGGAGATAAATTCTTTGGTGAGCCTGCGCTGAATCTCGATGATTTGATGCAGACCGATACTCAGGGACGGGGCGTAGTGAATCTGCTGGCGGCGGACAAGCTGCTGACTTCCCCGCGGCTCTATGCGACGTTCCTGCTGTGGATGCTCTCGGAGTTGTTCGAGCACTTGCCCGAGGCGGGCGATCCGGAAAAACCGAAGCTGGTGTTCTTCTTCGATGAGGCGCATCTCCTATTCAACGATTTGCCGAAGGTGCTGGAGGAAAAGATCGAGCAGGTGGTGAGGCTGATCCGGTCGAAGGGTGTGGGAGTTTACTTCGTCTCGCAAAATTCGGTCGACATTTCGGAAGTCGTGCTGGGGCAACTGGGCAATCGGGTGCAGCATGCGCTGCGGGCATTCACGCCGAAGGATCAAAAGTCGGTTCGGGCGGCAGCGGAGACGTTTCGGGCGAACCCCAAACTGGATGTGGAGAAGACCATCACGGAGCTCGGCGTCGGCGAGGGATTGGTATCGTTTCTCGACGACAAGGGAACGCCCAACATTGTGGAGCGGGCATTTGTGTGTCCGCCGCGAAGCCAGATCGGCCCGATCACGCCGGAGCAGCGGCAGCAGGCGATGCAGAGTTCGATAGTGGCGGGCGTGTACGAGAAGACCGTGGATCGCGAGTCGGCTTATGAGCGGCTGAAGAATCGCGCCGTGCAACGACAGGATGCGACTCCCGCTCCGGCGCCATCGACCACGGGTGGGACATCGTGGGGAAGCATCCTGACGGGCGGCACGGGCGGCGGCCGTCGCGGCGACACGATGGTGGATGCGATGTTGAAGAGCGCAGTTCGGGCGGCGGGAAGCCAAGTTGGGCGACAACTGATTCGGGGAGTACTTGGATCGCTGCTGGGCGGCAGCAACCGACGTTACTAGTCGGCTACCCGACAGTCCACCATCAGGCTATCTTCCTAAACGAACGGGCCATTCCTTTCGTGGCGTAACTCCACTAAGGTAACGCTTTATGGTGTAGAAGTAGGCAAAAAGCGAACGGACTGTTGGGGTCCGTTGCGAGCCTCCTCCGCTGGTCCGCCCCTGCTTGGCTACGGCCAAGACCGGACACTGGCAACAAGTCGGCGAGAGGGAAGGAGAACGATGCCGCAAGAGACGGTGCGTTGCCCGTATTGTGTGCTGGGCGACGAGTTCCGACCGATGTTTCGCCGGTCGAAGAAATACTTCGTTTGCCTGAGCTGTGGCCACACGGCGCCGGCAGCCGATCCGTATGCCAAGTGCGGATGCACGCGATGCCAGAAAGTGACGCGCGTTGCCAGCCAGTGCCGGAGTTCCCAAGAGGTTCGCAAGGCTTCGGCCGCGATGTAGGCGTCTACGTGCAACCCCACATACAAAAGCGTTAACCACTAAGGACACTAAGGTTCACGAAGAAAAACCTTTACTCTTTAATTTCATCGATGAAGATCAGTTCTGAGCTGTTCGGAATTGATCGCTCTACCTTCAATCCTCTTGTCATCAATTCCCTTCCTTGCGCGGAACGCTGTTTGGCGGAGCCATCGTGAAAAGTAAGTTTGTAATTCTTGATGGGATCCAGACCTTGCAGGACGAAGGTGTACGAGTTCTCCTCCGTGGTTCCGCGAAAGGCGTAGACGACTCCGTGTTTGCGTTGTGGATCCCAGTATTCGATTCCGTCCCAATGAACGCCATCGGGACGAGCGGAGATGTGGTAGAGCTCGGCATCGCGAATGAGCGGGCGAAGGTCTTCTTTGTATAGGTCGATTTCCTGCTTCGCAGCGGCGTGCTGCTCGGCAGACCACGCGTTGGTGTCGATCATGATGCTGAGCCATCCCATCATGCCGCTGCGAACCATGTAGCGGAAGTTTTCGATGCGCGGCGTGGGCCACTTCTCGACGTAGCTTTCGAGCATGGCGGCGGGAAGCACGTGGCTGGTGTCGTAGAAGGCTCGGCGGTTGGAGAGCGGATCGTAAGTGTCGGTGATGGAGAAATAGTCGCCATGCGCGGCGGTGCCGAAGTCGACCATGCGTCCGCCGTCGGAGCAGATCTCGAACAGCAGTCCCGGATGCTGACGACGCATTTTCGAATAGATGTCGTAGTAAGCGCGGACGGCGTGGTAACTGACGTCGGTTGAGTTGGCGCTGTCGACGAAGTACGCTCCCCACGTCTTGTAGATGCACTTGTTCAACGGGTCGGGCGCTGCGTGGGGATGGTCGGTGCGATCGCATCCGTGAGCGACGAGGTATCCGTCATGCTCGAGCATGTCGAGGTGATAGTCGGTGATGATGCGGTTCACCTCGCGTTCGGCCCACTGTTTCGCTTCGGGAACTCCGATGTCGATGGTCTGGCCTTTGAAGGGTTCGGGCTGCCAGTCGTCGGGGATGTCGGTGACCATCCAGTTGCGAACTTTGGGATCGCGGGCGTTGAGAGCGCCGGGTTCGGTGGAAAGGCCCGCCTGCGTCCAATCGACCCAGAGGCCGAATTTGAGGCCGTGCTGATGCGCGTCGTCTGCGATGGAAGCCAGACCTTGCGGGAACTTTTGAGGATTGGGATACCAGTCGCCCACGGCGCGAAACCAGCCGGCATCGACGTGAAACATGTCGAAGCCGAGATCGGCAGCGTCGCGAATCATGCGGCGGGCGACGGCATCATTCACTTCCATGCCGCCACCCCAGCTGTTGTTGACGACCAGGGGATAGTCGGGATTGCTCCAGGTGGCGGGGTTCCCGAGTGTGGCACGAACCCAGCGGCGGAGGACGTTTCCGGCGCCGTCGGGACCGTTGCGGAATGCTCCGAGAAAAACTACTGGGGACTCGAATGTTTCTCCGGGTGAGAGACGCGTGCGGAACGGAGGCGGATCTGGATTGAGACCGGCGGCTCCTTTCAGGGAACCTTTTTCTTGCGTGAGCGAGATGCGGGTCCGGCCGCTGAATTCAATGCCGGCGTACCAACCGGTGTGGGTGGCAGGATTTTCTAGGAGAGTCCAGGGGATGATTTCGCGCGGCTGTTTCTCGTCGATGTCGCCATAGGTGCTGGCGGTACCGATCCAGCGATATCCGTCGTTGACGGGGACGTCGTGGGTGCCGGTTGCTGAGGGAGTATTCGCTCCTTTCTCGACGAACAGTTGCCGCAGCGTTGTGGTGGGATCGATCTGCCAGTCGAAGGCGAGGCTGTCTTGCAGAGGAATCCAGAGCTCGCGGTTGTCGAGATTCTCGATTCTGATTTCGTGTTCGATCGGGCCATAGGTCTGAGGTGCGCGCCATTCCCAGGTGAGGCGCAAGCGGGGAGAGCTGCTGTCGTAGACGAATATCACGCGGCTGTCTGTTGTCTGACTTGCATCCGGATTGAAATGCCAAGTGAGCGGAATGGGCTTGCCTGCGATGTCAGCTTCGGCGATGAGAGTCTCGGAGGCGCGATTCTGCCATTTTGGCTGGCCGGGCAATTGAAGACTGATCAGACGGGGGGCGTTCGCGGAGTTATCAAAGGTCAGTTCGGTGTCGTTGGTGCGCAGGTGTGCGGTGGTCTGGGCTGCGGCTGATGCAGTCAGGATCAGAGCTAGAAAAATCATCGACATGTCAGGGTTTCTGAGATCACTTTACTCCTCAGACTTAGGGCTCTCACCACGGTGGACAGAGAGGAAGTCAAGAGCTTCAACCACTAGGGACACTAAGGTTCACGAAGGAAACTTCTTACTTCAGTGGGCGGCCTATTTCCCAATGATGGCCGAAGGGATCTGCTACACGGCCGATGCGCCAGTCGTGCTCTTCGGACACGGGATAAACTTCCTTCGCTCCGGCTGCGATGGCGCGTGAAAAGACTGCATCGGGATCGGCGACGGTGAGGATGATCCGCACGGTGATGCCGCCCAGGGATTCGGGACTGAAGTTGTAGTGCTCAGGGGATTCGTCGCTCAGCCAGAACTCTGCGCCTTCGATGGAGAGCCGGGCGACAACGCTACCGCCACCTTCCATGTGGAAGAGCTCTTTCGCGCCGAAGGCGGATTTGTAGAATTCAACGGCGCGGGCTCCGTTGCGGACGCAGAGCCATGGAGCGATGGTTGTCGCGATGGGCTTGGATTTCTTGCGCGGCTTCGGTTTGGGCTTTTTTTTCGGCGGCATGAGATTTGGGAATGGGCGTCATTTTACCATTGGGCCCGGAGAAGTGGATTGGTGGTGAGAAACTCCCGGATAGGCCATGCCTACTTGAGATTAAAAGGGATCCTTTCGACTGACTGTGCTGGTTCCACCGCTCGGCTTTGCCTTCGCGGGACAGCCGAGGCGGCTGTCCCTACGTGGGTTGGGATTGGTGTAGACTTTTTTCACTTTGCCGCGGTTCTCCGCTTGCGGCTTGATGTTCTTCTCCGGAGGTACGTCGATGGTTTCTTCGCGATTCTCTTTTCTTGTGTTGTCTTCTATCGTCGCTCTCGTTGTCGGGCTTCCCTGCTCTTATGGTCAGGAGGCTTTGGCGAATCATCTGGCGAAGCGCGTCGTGGCGGACTACGGGTACTGGAGCAAGTATCAGGATCCGGCGTACGGGGCTACGCAGATTCCGTATGGGAAGCTGACGCACATTAATCATGCGGGAGTGTCGTTTGATGCGTACGGGAGTTTATCGGTGCCGCAGGGATTCATTGAGCCGGAGTTGAACAACAGCGCGCACGCGGCGGGAGTGAAGGTGTTGCTGCTGCTGGGCGGAAATTTTCAGGGCGTAGAAGCGACCGGGGCGGTACAGACCCTGGTCGACAACATCGCGGCGATGGAGAAGCAGTACGGATACGACGGAGTGGATGTGGATTGGGAGTATCCGGAGACGAGCGGGGATCGGGCGTTTCTGGTCACGTTGATGTCGAAGCTGCGGCAGTCGAATCCCGGCTATGTGTTGTCGATCGACGCGGCACCGTGGGGCGGGTACGGATACGATCTGAAGCATCTGCAGTTGTCGCTCGATTACGTGAACATCATGATGTTCGATTGCGCGGGACCCTGGACGGCGTACGGGCAACTGAATTCACCGATCTTCTGGGACTTGCGCGATACGGCCCCGTGGGAGTGCCAGCCGGGTGGGAGCGTGCACGATACGGCGAACATCTTTCTGGCGCAGGTGCCTGCGAAGCAGCTGAACATGGGAACGCCTTTCTACGGCTACTACTACAGCAATATTCAAAAGGAGTTCGGGCTGTGTCGGAATTCGGCGTGGACGGAGGACGAGGCCTGCGACTACACCGTGCTGACCGGAAGTTACGGCACTACGTTCAAGCCGCTGATCAACAAGAACGGATGGAAAACGTACTACGATCCGGTGGCGCTGGTTCCTTATATGTTGCGCGTGGATGGAAGCGATGGGTACATCACGTATGACGATGCGTATTCGACATATTATCGCGTGTGGTATTCGGATTGGCAGCGCGGGATGGGCGGGACGTTCATGTGGTCGCTGGATGCGGATTATGACGGGCGTTCGCAGGACTTATTGGACGCGATGTATAGTGCGTCGTTGGGGCGGCGGTAGCCAGCTACGCGGGCAAGTTGCCCGCGTCGACAGCCGGCAGGATGCCGGCGCTACGGTTTGATGAGTTGAAGCCTGCCGCTCTTGTTAGTGAGCGCTAGCGAGGGGTCTCCCTGGTCGGCGCTGAGAACAATGTAGGTGGGATCGACACCTCCACCAAGGGTCAGTCCGGAGCCTTCTTCAGACGTCGCGATCTTCACGGAAGGCCGACCGTCGGGACGAATCAGGCGGAAGAGTACCGTTTCGGGATAAATCTTGCCGTCTTTGGCGACGGAACCATCCGCCCTGACTGCAGGGCCGGCAGGCTGGATGTGGAGGGATGCCCTGACCTTTCCCTGGCCGTCGACGATCTCGAGGGCACTTCCCCGCAGAACGGGAGCAGGACCGCTGGCTTGAACGGACCGGATTTGACTGTTCAGCAGAATCAGGAGAATTCCGAGATTCACGATGGTGAGAGAGCTAACGAAACGAGGATTGTTCATGGGTGTACTCCTGATAGGTTGCTGCAGGGTTGGACGGCGGTTGTGATCCGAGGTTAGACGGATCCGGCAACTCTCGCGGGTGACCGGCGGACTTGGGCCATTTGACAGAAAATCAATTGTCTGCCCAATTCGGGAAAGGGCACACACGCTAGGGCCTGTGCACGTTTGACCCGGCCTATCCAACGTGTTATAAATGCCCGTTTTGCGCTGGAAAGCCGGGGCTAGAGACTTATTTCTCCAGTCGTCATTTTTCGCGGCTAGCGGTGAAGGAAAACCCGGCGTGAAATCCGACGCGGCCAAGCTTCATCACTCCTTAGGTCTTGCGGTGGAAGCGTGTTCGGAATTCCGGAGCATTCCGGAAGTCAGTACCTCAACACGTTTGTAAATCCATAATCACTGAACTAATTCGGAGGATTCGTTATGCGTACCTGGCTAGCCACTGCTGCGCTCTGTAGCCGCCGCATGGCCATGAAAATCTCAGCCGTAGTTGCGCTGCTTACCGTCGGTGCAGCTGCGGCGTTTGCTCAACCTGCCGGAGAAGTGGGCGGAGAAGCTTCGCTCAAGCTGCCCAAGCTGGATATCGTCAGCTTTTTCGACGGGAGGATCGACGGTCACAAGCTGCTGCTAATCGGAATTCTGTTTTGCCTGTTCGGGCTCGGGTTCGGCATGGCGATTTATATGCGGCTGAAGAACCTGCCCGTACACCGGTCGATGCGGGAGATCTCGGAGCTGATTTACGAGACCTGCAAGACGTATCTGGTCACGCAAGGGAAGTTCATCCTGCTGTTGTGGGTGTTTATTGCCGTCATCATTCTTCTTTATTTTGGCATGCTCCAACATATGGGAGCGATGAAGGTTGCCATCATCCTGGGATTCAGCCTGGTGGGAATCGCTGGAAGTTATGGCGTGGCGTGGTTCGGCATTCGAGTAAACACATTTGCGAATTCGCGGACGGCGTTCGCTTCCCTGCCCGGAAAACCGTATCCGGTGTATCAGATTCCGCTCGAGGCCGGCATGAGCATCGGGATGATGCTGATCTCGGTGGAACTGCTGATCATGCTGGTCATTCTGCTGTTTATTAATGGCGATTATGCGGGGCCATGTTTCATCGGATTCGCCATCGGCGAGTCGCTCGGTGCGGCGGCTCTGCGCATTGCGGGCGGTATCTTTACCAAGATTGCCGACATCGGGTCGGACTTGATGAAGATCGTGTTCAAGATTAAGGAGGACGATGCGCGCAACCCGGGCGTCATCGCCGATTGTACCGGTGACAACGCCGGCGACTCGGTTGGCCCTTCAGCCGATGGATTCGAGACCTACGGCGTCACGGGCGTGGCGTTGATCACGTTCATTCTGCTGGCGATCAAGAGCCCGGATGCGATGATTCAAGCCCAGGTTCAGGTCCAGCTTCTGGTGTGGATCTTCGTGATGCGCGTGATGATGCTGGTGTCGAGCTCGTTCTCGTACTTCCTGAATGGCGCCATCGCGAAGGCGAAATACGGGTCTGCCAGTGAGATGAACTTCGAGGCTCCGCTGACGTCGCTGGTGTGGATCACCTCGATTGTGTCGATCGGACTGACCTACCTGATCTCTTACTTCATCATTCCGACGCTGGGCGCCGACAGTACGCAGTGGTGGAAGCTGTCGACCATCATTTCTTGCGGGACGTTGGCTGGCGCGTTGATTCCAGAACTGGTGAAGGTATTCACGTCGACCGAGTCGAGGCACGTGAAAGAAGTTGTCATCTCCGCGCAGGAAGGCGGGGCGTCGCTGGGAATTCTGTCGGGATTCGTGGCGGGCAACTTCTCGGGCTACTACCTGGGGCTGGCCATGATGCTGCTGATGGCGCTCGCCTATTACATGAGCACCATGGGACTGGCGGTGGCGGCGGGAATGCTGGCACCGGCGGTGTTCGCGTTCGGTCTGGTGGCGTTCGGGTTCCTCGGCATGGGGCCGGTCACGATTGCGGTCGACTCGTATGGTCCGGTGACGGACAACGCGCAATCGGTATATGAGCTTTCCCTGATCGAAGCGGTGCCCAACGTGCAGGCGGAGATCAAGAAAGATTTCAACCTCGATGTCAATTTCGATCGGGCCAAGCATCTGCTCGAGGCCAACGACGGTGCGGGCAATACATTCAAGGCGACCGCCAAGCCAGTGCTGATTGGCACGGCTGTGGTGGGAGCCACGACAATGATCTTCTCGATCATCATGGCGCTGACGAACGGGCTGACGGACGCTTCGGGCGTGGCCAAGCTCTCATTGCTGTACGCACCGTTTTTCCTGGGCCTGATCACGGGCGGAGCGATGATTTACTGGTTCACTGGCGCTTCGACTCAGGCCGTGACCACGGGCGCCTACCGGGCCGTGGAGTTCATCAAGGCCAACATCAAGCTCGAGGGCGTGGAAAAAGCCTCGATCGCCGACAGCAAGAAAGTGGTCGAGATCTGCACCAAGTATGCGCAGAAGGGCATGTTGAACATCTTCATTGCGGTGTTCTTCGGGACATTGGCGTTCGCCTTCGTGGATCCGTTCTTCTTCGTGGGCTACTTGATCTCGATCGCAATCTTCGGCTTGTACCAAGCGATTTTCATGGCCAATGCGGGAGCGGCCTGGGATAACGCGAAGAAGATTGTCGAAGTCGAGATGAAGCAGAAAGGGACGGAGCTTCACGCGGCTACGGTGATTGGCGACACTGTCGGGGATCCCTTCAAGGACACGTCTTCGGTGGCGCTGAATCCAGTGATCAAGTTCACCACGCTGTTTGGGCTGCTGGCGGTGGAGTTGGCGGAAACGTTGAAGCCTGGCGGGACCCCGACAACCCTGACCATCGTACTGGCGCTGGCGTTTTTCGTGGTGTCGTTCTCGTTCGTGTACCGATCGTTCTACGGCATGCGGATCAAGTCGGGAAGCTAGAAGAGAATCGTAAGAGTGAACGCCACCTGGTTATCCAGGTGGCGTTTCCTTTTCTCTGCCAAAGGGTCGAGGCTACCCTCGACGAACAGCTGAGGCAGCTGTCCCAACAGACACCCGTCAGAAGGATTGCTTCATCTTCGACTTAATGCTGCGCGCCAGCTTTTCGATCTGCTCGGCCTTCTTGATCGCGTCGAGTGACATGACGCCTTGATCGGACTTAGCTAGGTACTCCTTCAGTTGCTCGGTCAGCGTGGCCATCTTCTCCATGTCGCGTTTGATCTCGACCTGGCGCTGTTGATTGGCGGCGATCGCCTGTTGTCTGTGCACAATATCTTCTGTAACGACCGGGATGCTGCTCATGGCTTGACCTTGCGAAATCGCAACTGGAAGTTGAATTTGCTGCGCGCGTACTACACCGGTCGAAGCTAAGACAATGCAAAGTGAGATCAGTGAACGAACCCCAGTCATGCTTTCCCCCTGCGGAAGACTCTTCCGCACGAACCCCAAAGTGGGGGCATTATGTAGTGGATGTATGTCGAACGCAACAGATTTCAGCAGGTGAGCAGGAATAGTTCAGGATACTTGTTGAGATTTTCAACACGACCCGTCAACGATAACAGAGTTCGGATTCCAACAAGCGACCCCGCAACGAGGTCAGGTCAGCCGGCGAACGTTTAGTTCGGGCCTTTCATCTTGTCTTTGACGCTCTTGGCAAGTTTCTCGATTTCTTCTGCTTTCTTGATGACATCCAGAGACAGGACGTTTTCGTCGGACTTGTCGACGTAGGCCTTAAGTTCGACGGAGAGCTTGAGGAGTTTGTCGGTGTCATTCTTGAGGGCGGCGACGCGCTCCTTCGCAGCCTTCTTCTCCATGTCGTGAGTAATGCGGGCGCGGGCTTCATCTTCCCCCATTGGCTGATTCATATCCTGCGGGGGCTCGGAGTGGCGCTGGCACAAGACCGGGGACACGTAGCACATGAAGAAAAGGATGATTGCGCAAAGTCTGGGACGCACGGGAAAACCTCGCCAAAGTATTGACCTAACTGCTTAGTATGACACCGCAGCGGTGCGCGAGAGCAGAAAAAGGAAAGTCCATCCGAAGTCGCCATTGCTATTCGTAGCGCAAGGCAATGATGGGATCGATCCTGGCTGCTCTGCGGGCGGGAATGTAGCTTGCAATCACAGCGACGATGCTCAGCAAGCAGGCAACGGCGAGGAATGTAACCGGATCGTGCGGGCGAACTCCAAAGAGAAGACGAGCGATCAGGCGCGTGGCAGCCAGTGCGCCAACGATTCCTGTGCCGAGTCCGAGGATGGCAAGCAACGCGCCTTGTCGAACGACCAGGCGGATTACGTCGCTCATTTCGGCTCCGAGCGCGATGCGAATACCGATTTCACGGCGACGCTGCGTCACACCGTACGACATCACTCCATAAATTCCGATCGCTGCCAACACGAGAGCGACGCCGGCAAAGAGACTCAGAAGAAGCACGGAAAGGCGGCGGGGAGCTGTGTTCTCAGCCACAAAGCTGTCGAGAGTGCGAATGTCGAAAATCGGAAGATCCGAATCGAGCGATTGTGCGGCGGAGCGGATTGCTCCCTGGACTGCCGCGGAGTCCAAGCTGGAACGCACCACGAGATGTCCGCCGCTCCCCGGCCTCTGTGCGAATGGGAGAAAGACTTCAGGAAGCACGGGTTGATCGACACCATAGTTCTTGATTTCGTGGATGACACCGACGACCAGAGTTGGCGGTGGCTGCTGACCGGGTTTGGGCTCATCCATCAGGATGGCTTCGCCGACCGCATCTTCACCCGGCCAATACTTCGCGGCGAGTTTGTCGTCGATGATGCAGACCATCGGCGCGTGTTCGTTGTCAGTGGAAGTGAACCAGCGTCCGCGAAGCAGCTGCGCGTTCATCGCTTCCAGCGCACCGGGGCTCACGCGAGACATTTCAGCGGAGGGAAACTGTGAAGGTTCGGGAAGTGGCCTGCCGCCGATCGCGAAAGAACTCTGCCAGCCGCCAAAGAGGGGATTTTTGAATCCGGCGGCATGAACACCGGGGACTGCAGCAATTTTTTCAGTGAGCTGGGCGACGAACTGCCGGCGCTGATCATCGTTGTTGTACTTCTTGTCAGGCATGCTGAAGCGGGCCGAAAGAACTCCGTCCGGCTTGAATCCGGGATCAGCGCGGAGAACATGGAACATACTTTCCAACGTGAGGCCGGCACCCACCAGCAGAACGAGGGAAATGGCCAACTCGGCGACCACGAGAGTGTCGCGCAGTCGTTTTACGACTCTGCTTGTTCCTGCGCCCGAGGTTTCGTCTTTTAGTGCGTCACTCACTCCTGTGTGTGAGGTGTGCAGGACGGGAAAAATTCCGAAGACGATTCCGGTAACGAAGGAGAGAGCGAGGGTGAACATCAGCACGCGGGTATCAACGGTGACTTCTCCCATTCTGGGCGCGGAACTGGCCGCGACGCGCGCCAATCCCTGAGTGGCGGACCATGCGATGAGAAGTCCGAGAGTGCCACCCACGAGCGAAAGCAGAACGCTCTCGGTGAGAAGCTGGCGAGCCAAACGCCAGCGGCCTGCGCCGAGTGCTTTTCGGATGGCAACTTCGCGTTGCCTTTCGGCAGCGCGGGCCATCAGCAGATTAGCGACGTTGGCGCAGCAGATGAGCAGCACAAATCCGACGGCACCCATCAGGATGAGGAGTGAGGGGCGGACATCGCGAACAATAATGCCCAGCAGCGGTTCCACGGCTGCGCTGATTTCTTTATTTGTTTTAGGAAATTGCTGAGCCAGTCTTGCGGAAATGGATTTCAACTGGGACCGCGCCTGATCGGCGGTGACACCGGGTTTCAGCAGGGCGTAGGCGTAGATGCCAGGGTGTTCACTGCGACGCGTGGGTCCGCCGAACTGATCATTTAGTCGCCACAATGAGGTGAAGACGTCGAACTCACGCCAGCTTTCGTGGAAGCGGCTGCTGGGGAGGACGCCGATGACCGTGAAGGCTTCGCCGTCCAGCGTGAGTTGCTTGTCGAGGATATCGGGATTGCGGCCGAACTTGCTCGTCCAGAACTTGTCGCTCAACATCACGACGGGAGTGGCGCCGACCTTGTCGTCGTCCGGGGTCAGCGCGCGGCCGAGAGCCGGTTTCACTCCTAAGGTCTGGAAAAGGCCCGCGGTAATACGCCTGAGTTGAAGTTGCTGCGCCTGGCCTTGTCCGGTGAGCGTGACGCTCTCGGACTGGAATGCGACCGTATCTTCAAAGACGGAATTCTGAGAGCGCCAATCATCGAAGTCGGCCATGGAGATGCTCATGTCCGGAACTTCTTTGGAGTCCTCGGCGAGGAAGACGAGGCGATCGGGATGCGCATACGGGAGCGGCCGCAGGAGCACTGCGTTCAGGATCGAGAAGATGGCGGTATTTGCGCCGATCCCCAACGCCAGGGTAAGAACAGCGACTGCGGTAAAGACCGGCTTGTTCCGCAACTGCCTGAATCCGTAGCGCACGTCCTGTCCTAGCGCAGTCATCGTGTTGTGTCCTCCCCGTAGATCTGACGTAGCCAGTATCTTGGGCATCGCTTGGGCTCAGCGCAGGTTCGCACACGCCCGGAAGGCCCCCTGTTGTGCTGGTGGGAGCAAGGTTGGGGCCAACTGGGGTCGTCGATGTAAACCTTTCGTTGCTAAGGAGAAAGGACGATGCGCTCTGACGTGGCGGGAGGTAAGTCCTGTCCGGTTGCGGACAGCCGCGTCCGCAGGCGATCAGGTTTTCCCGGCCTGGAGCATCTTGATCATCCGCAAAAGCTTCACCACAGAGGGAAGGCAAAAAACGCGGCCAAATAGCAAAGTCTCTAACCACTAAAGTCTCTAACCACTAAGGTCACGAAGGTTCACTAAGGAAAAACAAAGGCCAGAGCTTTTCGCCCTGGCCCTCTCACCCCCGATGCTACAGCTGGAACTTACAGCGCGCTCATGTTCGCGAGGAATTCGGAGTTGCCTTTGGTCTTGCTCAGCTTGTCGATCAGCAATTCCATGGCTTCCACCGGTGAGAGCGGGTTCAGAACTTTGCGGAGAACCCAGATGCGCGAGAGATCTTCCTTTGGAATCAGAAGCTCTTCTTTTCGGGTGCCGGAGCGCTGAATGTCGATGGCCGGGAACACGCGCTTGTCGACGAGCTTGCGCTCAAGAATGATTTCGCTGTTGCCGGTGCCTTTGAATTCTTCAAAGATCACGTCGTCCATGCGGGAGCCGGTGTCAATCAGCGCCGTGGCGATGATCGTCAGAGAGCCGCCCTCTTCGATGTTGCGCGCGGACCCGAAGAAACGCTTCGGACGCTGCAACGCGTTGGAATCGACGCCGCCGGAGAGGACTTTGCCGCTCGGCGGAACGATCGTGTTGTAGGCGCGAGCCAGACGCGTAATCGA
>AR_comb_assmDRAFT_10089667_pt1 | contig 27157 bp, 18 predicted proteins | sample ArasoioldDNA_FD_10543 | JGI IMG/M metagenome (IMG submission 10543) | reverse complement strand
TGCTCTACCGTATAATGACAGTTTTCTTACATCCCAGAGGCTGAGGTAGTAGCGATTCCTTTTCGCTTTCATTCGGAGAACCTTGTCGCGCCCAAGGCTCCCTCGGTCCCGAGGGTTGCGTCGGTGCCATCTTGTTCATTCCAACGGTTTTGGATGAAGAGCAGCGGGAGGCTGTGCGGACTATTGCTGGTGCTGGCCACCCTTCTGGCGGGGGTGACGCTCCCGGCTTCGGCGCAGACCGAAGTAGTCTCGGAGATCGCTGTGACGGGGAATCGGCGTATTCCCGCCGATACGATCCGGTCACGCATTTTCACCAAGGCAGGCGACATCTACGACGCGGCGTCATTGGAGCGCGACTTCAACTCGTTGTGGAACACTGGCTACTTCGAGGACATCAAGTTCCTGCGCGAACAGACGCCGAAGGGCTGGCGAGTGATCGTCCAGGTAAAAGAGAAGCCGACGATCCGTGAGATCAACTATGTCGGGCTGAGTTCGGTTTCAAACAGTGACGTGCTCGACCGGTTCAAGCAGGAGAAGGTCGGCCTGGTGGTGGAGAGCCAGTACGATCCCACTCGTATTAAGAAGGCTGAAGTTTCAATCAAGGCGCTGCTATCGGAGCACGGGCGCCAGTTCGCGACGATTCGAACAGAAGTACGCCAGATTCCGCCTGCGGCTGTCGGCATCACATTCGTTGTGAAGGAAGGGCCGAAGGTCAAGGTCGGCAAGATTCACTTCGACGGCAACAAGAACATCAAGAGCCGCGTGTTGCGAGCCGCGATGAAGAACTTGAAGCCGATCGGAATTCCCCACTCGATCTTCCTCGAGAACCTGTTCGCCAAAACCTACGACGCAACCAAGCTGGAAGAGGACACCGAGCGGGTGCGAGCTGAATATCAGAACCGCGGATATTTCAAGGTCGTGGTGAACGATGCGAAGACCGAAATTCACGACACGGGGCACAAAGGCTTCCACATTCCTCTGCTGCAAGCTGGTCCGGGAAAAGCCGTCGATATCACGATGCCGATCGACGAGGGTGACAAGTACCGGTTGGGCAAGATTACGTTCAAGAACAACAAAGAGATCTCGAACGTCAATGCATTGCGGTCGCTGTTTCCCCTCAAAGATGGAGATATCTTCAGCCGGGACAAGATTGCCAAGGGCCTGGAGAATATGCGCAAGGCCTACGGCGAGTACGGGTTCATCAACTACACAGGTGTGCCCTCCACCACTTTTGATGATGAAAAGAAGCTGGCCAATCTCGAGATCGATGTGGACGAAGGAAAGAAGTTCTATGTGCGGCGCATCGAATTTCAGGGAAATACGACAACACGCGACAAGGTGATTCGGCGTGAGTTGGCGCTCGAAGAGGGCGGAGTCTACAACTCGCGGATGTGGGAATTGAGCTTGCTGCGGTTGAATCAGCTTTCTTACTTTGATCAACTCAAGCCCGACGATCCAAACGTCACCGAGAAGAAACTGGACGAGAAGAACGGGACCGTGGACCTTACCCTTCACGTGCATGAAAAAGGCAAGAACAGCATTGGGCTCAATGGCGGCGTGAGCGGGTTGGAGGGGGCATTCATTGGAATGAACTACTCCACCAACAACTTTATGGGACGAGGCGAAACGCTGCAGATCCAGATCAGCCTTGGAAACCTGGCGCGCAGCGTCTTGTTTGGTTACACGCAGCCGTACATGTTTGACCGGCCATTACAGTTTGGGTTTACGGTTTTCGGAAACAAGATCAGCTACAACCAGGCGAGGCAGCTTTCGATATTCAGCGGCCAGGAATTGAATCTTCCCAATGCGGTGCTCCAGAACCTGCAGAATTATTCGCAGTCGAGCGTTGGTTTCACGACCTCATTGAGCTATCCGCTGCGACGCTCGTTCAAGCGACTCGGCCTGACATACTCGCTGGACAGGACGACGCTTTTGCCTTTGAGTACGGCCTCAAAGAATCTGTTCGACTTCATCGCGTTCCGCGGCATTTCCGGACCAAATGCCGTGAACGGGATTATCACAAGCAAGATCTTCCCGAATTTCTCATTCAATACACTCGACAGCGGCATCTCGCCTCACCATGGACGTCAGGTTACGTTAGGAGCCGAGCTAGCCGGACTCGGAGGGACGGTTCGATCCATCCGCCCGATCGCGCAATACAAACAATTTATCCCAATGCAACACGGGCGAAATGCGATCGGATTCACGTTGAACGGCTCGTATATCAGTGGATTTGGGGGCCTGGTGGCTCCGCCGTTCCAACGCTTCTACATGGGCGGCGAAAACGACATCCGCGGATTCGATATCCGCTCGATCTCGCCAGTGGCCTTCCTGCCGAGTTCGAATGTGATCACGCTGACCAATCCGGACGGAACACCGGTGCCGAAGAACCCGGCTAATCCGCGGCTGGGAAATTGGACCGTTCCGATCCCGGTCGACCAGATCGTCTTTCCGGGAGGCGACCTGAGTTCCTGGACCAACCTGGAATACCGCATCACGATCGCGGGTCCGGTGGCAATAGCGCCATTTATTGATGCCGGAATCGATCCCATCATTCGCCGCTCTCAATTGCAGATTGCGGACGTGCAATACCAGCAAGTTGTTGGAACTCCGTTCGGGTGCCCGGAACTCGATGCCGGTTTTAACTGCGCGGGTGGAAAGCTGTTGAATCCAACGCCGTCGAAATATTTGTCGGTGCTGGACGCGACGAACTGGAAACCGCGTGTTTCGACTGGACTGGAATTGCAGATGTTCCTGCCCGTCATCAATGCGCCGTTCCGAATTTACTGGGCCTACAATCCGGTGCGGCTGGATACTCCCGCGAATCCACCGATTCCGATTACGCCCGAGATGTTCCCAGGGAGCAGAAATCCTGTGACCGGGCAATGGGAGATGACGGCGGCTGGGGCTTACACCTACCGACTGGCGAAGCAGACGTACGCGCCCAGTTTCCTGTTGAGGGAACCGAGAAAGACATTCCGGTTTACGGTTGCAACCACGTTCTAAGCGGGTTTGACGCTCGGAGAGTGGGATCACTATAATGTTAATGATGCACGCCATCTAGCGAGCTTTAGGGGTGGACGGCACGCCCGTATGGCCGGCGTGCAATGCTGGCAAATCTAGAGCGCCTTATCCGATGGCGGCCGCTAGCGCAGCGGAGACCTCATTCAGTGCGGCCCAGCGTTGACTGAAGAAGCGATCTGAGAGCGAAAGATTCAAAGTCATTCCCGGAACCATGTTCCAAGGAGTTCAATCGACCCGATGAAAAGCAAGTTTCTACGTATTCTTCTGGCTATTGCGGCGACCTATACATTCTCCGCACTGGCCCAAACCGGCAGCGCCACACCCTCACATACCGCCGCGAACACCCCTGCTCCGGCGTCCACCGCGCCTGCCACGACGCCAACACCAGTGCCAACGACCACGAAGGTCGGGACCATCAACATCCAGGACGCCATTTTCGGCAGCAATGAAGGTCGCCGCGACATGGAGGCTCTGCAAAAGAAGTATGAACCGAAGCAGGCCGAACTGAAGAATCAGAACGACGAACTGGAGGCCCTGAAAAAGCAGCTCAGCACCACGGTCGACAAGCTGAACGAAGAGGCTGCCGCGAACCTCCGAAAGCAGATCGATGGCAAGCAGAAGTCGTTCGATCGCAACGTGCAGGATGCGCAGGAAGAGATTGGCAACCAGCAGCAGGAGATCGCGAGCCGAATTCTCTCGAAGATGGCTCCCATGATTGTGACGTATTCGCAGGAGAACGGCTTCACATTGATGGTCGACACTTCGAAGCCCTGGCCGCAAAGCCCGGTGCTTTGGTGGAACGCCGATGCAGTGGATATCACCAAGGCGGTAATCGACGCGTACAACGTGAAGTCGGGCGTACCCGCTCCGGCGGCACCGGCAGGCGCGACCAAGCCCGCGGCGAAGCCTCCGGTGAGCACGACGCCGAAGCCGACCACTCCGAAGCCAAGCGAGCCACCTAAATAGCGAAAGAGCGGACACCTCGAGTGTCCGGAATGTTCCAGAAGGCCGCGCCAACGCGCGGCCTTTTTTCTTATTCGCGCAACGCCATCGCGAGCACTCGTGGTGTCCATAGCAGCAGACAACAGTTCACGCTGGAGGACGCCATGTTTGCTGATAGCTTGCTGGAAACTTCCTGGGCCGAGCGGGGACGCCGCAGTTGGACAACGCTAACTTCATTTGGGCTGCAGGCTGTGATCATTGGATTACTGCTGCTGATTCCACTACTGACAACGATAGGAATGCCATCGGCGCGTACCGTTTCGACGCCGATCAGTATGGGACGTCCGGATCCGGGGCCGGCGCCGCGAACCCACGTTCCGAGAACCGGAGTTCAGATCGTGCCTTTCACGGACCGACTCATGATGCCGGGCCGAGTATCCCAGGGGATTCCCAAGGGAGACGATATCTCACCTTTGCCGACGGGGCCGATCGGAGATCCAAACCTGATCGGAAACTACATTGGCACAGGAATCGGATTGCCCATACCGATCAGCGGCTCCCGTCCGGTGCTGGCGCCGACTGCTCCGCCGCCCACGATCCGTAAATTCCGAACGTCGAGCATGCTGGAGGGGAGTCTGATTCGTCGCGTGCAGCCGACGTATCCAATCCCTGCCAAGAATGCTCGTATTCAGGGGCCGGTCATCCTGGCGGCAATCATCAGCAAAGCAGGAACGATTGATAATCTGCGAGTTGTGTCGGGGCACCCGATGCTCGTGGGGGCGGCTATTGATGCTGTGAGCCAATGGCGCTATCGTCCTTACATCCTGAACGGCGAGGCGGTGGAAGTCGAAACACAGATCACGGTCAACTTCGTACTGGGTGGGCAGTAACAAGACTTCTGAGCGAACGAATGGCGGGAGTAGCCCGAGCGTAACCTCGGCGTTCAGGCTGCTCCCGCTATAATCGCGAAAGTGGCAACTACAGCAGAAATTCTGAGCCGAGCAGCGACGCGTCCGACGTGGGCAGACGTTTCGCTTGCAACCCTGCGACAAAATTTCCGAACAGTGCAAAAACACGTCGGCTCGGCTGTGACCGTGTGTGCGGTGGTGAAGGCTGACGCTTACGGGCATGGCGCTTTGGAGTGCTCAAAGGCACTTGAGGCTGAAGGTGCAAAGTGGCTCGGCGTGACATCGCTGGATGAAGCGATTCCGCTGCGGGAAGCGGGTGTGGGTGCGAATATCCTGTTGATGACGGGATTCTGGCGCGGGGAAGAGAGCGAGATCGTGCGCCTGCACCTGACTCCAACCGTATGGGAGCTGTCGCAGATTGAGTCTCTGGACAAGGCTGCGGCGGGACTCGGAGTTGCGCAACATCCAGTACACCTGAAGATCGACAGCGGAATGGGGCGCCTTGGCGTTGCTGTGGAGCAACTTCCCGGCCTGCTGAAAGGATTGCGTGCCGCAAAGCACCTTGCCGTGGAGGGACTCTCGACCCATCTGGCATCGTCCGAGATCATGGATGATCCGTCGGTGGGCGAACAGCAGCGCAGCTTTGAAGTGGCGTCGCGCATGGTGAGAGAAGCGGGTTTCGAACCCAGGTTCGTGCATGTCGCCAACACGGGTGCTGTGATCTCGCGGCGCGACACCTGGAATACGATGGTGCGGCCGGGCGTCGCTCTCTACGGATACTATTTGCCCTTTCAGCGGGCAGGACGAGAAGTGAGTGGGGGCACGCTGCGGTTGCCAGTGAAGCCCATCCTAACGTGGAAGACGCGGATCCTTTCGCTGCGGAATTTTGGAGCGAATCATGCGCTGGGATACGGCGGCACGTACGTGACAAAGGCTCCGGCGCACGTGGCGGTGCTTCCGGTCGGGTACGCTGATGGATACAACCGGCAACTCTCGAATCGCGGACGCGTGATTGTCCGCGAGCACTATGCCCCGATTCTGGGCAGCATCTCGATGGACCTGACGTTGGTGGACGTGACAGGAATTCCTGGAGTCAGTGTTGGAGATGAAGTTATTTTGCTGGGGACTTGCGACGGGCTAAGTGTAGATGCGCTGGAGCACGCCCGCCTCGCGAACAGCACGCCTTACGAGATACTCTGCAATATTTCGAAGCGAGTGCCGAGACGGTACGTGAGCTAGGTCTTCTTCTCTCTGCTTTGAGCTTCCATGTATCTACGCAGGACGGCATTGATGGTGGTCTGATATCTGCGTCCTTGCTTCCGGAAGAACTTCAAAACATCAGGGTCGAGGCGGAGAGTGATTTGTTGCTTCGGTCCCGGCCACAGAATGGCATTGGTGAAGAAATCCGGTCCCTGCTCGGGAATATCCGAGAAGTCGATATCTTCGTCCCGCATGGCATCAATTCTCTTCCAGTCCGTCAGGGAGCGTGGTTTCGAATTCTTAGCGTTCTTCATTTGTTGCGTTTCTTAAGGAAATGATCCGGATTGTTTCGTCTGACTCGGTGACGAATGCCACACGATTCTTTGTTATGCCAATACCAATCCACCTCTCCTCACCGTAATCCTCCCTGTAGTCAGGTCGAGCCAGGAACGGTCCACGGAACATCTCTGGTGCATCTGCGAAGTCCAAGCCGTGCTTGCGGATGTTGGCCCGTCGTTTTGCCTCATCCCACTCAAATCGCATTGTAACTCCAAATGTAGTTACATCACAAATGTTGTAACAGAGTTTGATGATTGAACTGCGAGTGGCTGACGGTCCGTGACGAATCTCACAAAACATGACAATTCTTCAGAGGTGTTCCAAAACGGGATAGCGGTCTTAGCCCATCGGCCCATTTGAGTTGATAAATCGCACACTCGGTTACGGCGTTCTACCATTGGCTGAGTTTGACCGGAGAGCGGTGCCCGCGCTTGTTAGACTGAAGAGTTCCTTATGCCATCGCGCTACGCACAGTGGATGTATGACTGGGAGCACCGGCTTACGTCGGTGGACAACAACCGTGTGGTGCGTCCGTTGGAGTGGGGTGTGGAGTGGGCACGGGATTGGGCTTGTCGCAACGGATGTGCTCCGGGGCAAGCTGTGGGAAATCCCTTGAAGTTTTTCCTCGACTACAACCGGAGGATCGTCGCTGCGAGTGACGACTTTTACTCTTATGAGCGTCCAAGAGATTTTCGGTTGGAGCGTCGTGAGGTGCAGGTCTTTTCCACGCGCGAAGTGCCAGACCCGAAGCTCGAAGCGAAAGCGAAAGGGACGTATGGCGAATTCCTGCGGTTCACTTCGCCAGTGAAGACAACATATCCCGAGAATAATGAGGCGAATGCGCGCTGGTTTCCGGCGCGTGGGCGGCGTGCGGTCGTATTGTTGCCGCACTGGAATTCGGATGCGGTCTCTTACGTTGGCTTGTGCCGCGTCTTGAATATGCTGGGAATCGCGGTGTTGCGATTGAGCATGCCCTATCACGACATCCGCATGCCGGCTGAGATCAAACGGGCGGATTACGCGGTATCGGCCAATATCGGCCGGACGATGGATGCTGCCAGGCAGGGAGTTGTGGACATCCGATGCTGTCTCGATTGGCTGGAACAACAGGGCTACAGCCAACTGGGAGTTGTGGGCACGAGCCTGGGATCATGCTACGCGTTTATTGCGGCGGCACATGATCCGCGGATTCGCGTGGCGGCATTCAATCATGCCTCGACTTATTTTGCGGACGTAGTCTGGCATGGGCAGTCCACGCGGCATATCCGGCAAGGAATCGAGCAACAGATCGATCTCGAAGAGTTACGAAATGTCTGGCTGGCGATCAGTCCTATGTCATTCTTCCGGCAGTTTGCCCGCTGGCCGAAGAAAACGTTGATCATCTATGCAGAATACGATCTGACATTCTTGCCAGAGTTCTCACGGCAAGTCGTGGCAGAGTTTGCCAGCCACGATCTGGATCATAAGGTGGTCGAGCTGCCCTGCGGCCACTACACGACGGGAGAAACTCCCTATAAATACATGGACGGGTGGCAACTAGTCTCGTTCCTGAGAACGGCATTCTAAGGCCATCACCACTAAGGACACGAAGGGTCACGAAGGAAAATCGCCCGTACAGATGGCGTGTTCTCCACACTCCTGCGCAGTTTAGAATAGCCAGTTGCGCTTCGGTGCTTGACCTCTACGGAGCTAAGGAAGAGGAATGAAAAACTCAGCGATGTATCGACCGCTTCACGAATGCGATCCGCAGGTTGCCGCGGCGATTGACAACGAGACTCGGCGCCAGCACGAAGGATTGGAGTTGATTGCCTCGGAGAACTTTGTCAGCGAGGCCGTGCTCGAAGCTGCCGGATCGGTATTCACGAACAAATATGCTGAGGGATATCCCGGCAAGCGCTACTACGGCGGCTGCGAATTTACCGACGTAGTCGAGAATCTTGCGCGCGATAGAGCCAAGCAGTTGTTCGGCGCCGAGCACGCGAACGTGCAACCGCACGCGGGATCACAGGCCAACATGGAAGCTTATGGCGCTATTTTGCAGCCGGGCGACACGATCCTTGGCTTGAACCTGGCTCACGGCGGACACCTGACCCACGGGCATCATCTGAATTTTTCTGGGAAGACCTACAAGATCGTTCCGTACGGTGTCACGAAAGAAACGGAGACGATCGACTACGACGCGCTCGAGAAGCTTGCGGAACAGGAACGGCCCAAGCTGATCGTAGGAGGCGGAAGCGCTTACCCGCGGACGATCGATTTCGCGCGCATGCGGCAAATTGCCGACAAGGTGGGTGCGCTGTATCTCGTCGACATGGCCCACTTCGCAGGATTGGTTGCGGGCGGAGCGCATCCGTCTCCGGTGCCACATGCGCACATCGTGACTTCGACAACTCACAAGACTTTGCGCGGGCCGCGGTCTGGAATGATTCTGTCGAAGACCGAGTTCGCACAGCAGATCGATAAAGTCGTCTTCCCAGGAATGCAAGGCGGGCCGCTGGTACACATCATGGCCGCCAAAGCGGTGTGTTTCCTAGAGGCGATGCAGCCGGAGTTCCGCGACTATGCCCGGCAAATCGTTGCGAATGCCAAAGTTCTGGCGCAGACCCTGGCCGATGGAGGGTTCCGGATCATTTCTGGTGGTACCGATACGCACCTGATGCTGGTGGATGTGTTCTCGAAAGGGATGTTGGGCAGCGAGGCAGAGAAGGCGCTGGGCGACGCGGGCATTACGGTCAATAAGAATGCGATTCCGTTCGATACGAATCCACCGCTAAAACCGAGCGGGATCCGGATTGGCACACCGGCTCTAACGACTCGGGGAATGAAAGAAACTGAAATGCAACAGATTGGCCGTTGGATCGCCGAGGCGTTGTTGCATCGGACCGACACTACTGTGCTGAGCAAAGTGCGCAACCAGGTGCTCGAATTGTGCGAGGCGTTTCCGCTCTATGCAGACCGGCGAGCGAGAGCGCACGCCGAAGTGCGCGTGTAATTCTGTTGCACCGCACTGGGCTCACTATGGTTAAATGCCATCGGTGAAGATTGCCATCGACATCCGGAGAATGGCGGAATTTGGCGTCGGCACCTACATCCGCAATATTGTCCGGACGCTCTACAGACTTGATCAACAGAACGAATATTTCCTGATTGGGCCTCCCGCGAAAGTCCAGGAAATCGGCGTTCTGCCGCAGAACTTCCAGACGATCTCGGCCGTGGCTCCAGAGCGCACACTTGGCGGCTACCGGGAATTCCGATCTGCACTCACACGCCTGAACTGTGACCTTGTGCATATCCCCAACCTGTTTTCCGTGCCGCGCTTTCTTCCCTGTCCCTACGTGATGACGGTACACGACATGCTTGAGCACATGTCGAGGGCTCGTCAGCAATCCGGCTTCTGGGGAGCGTGGCATATGCAGATGACCAAGCGTGTGCTGCGTGGCGCCGCTCGAATCTTCGCCGTGTCGAATTTCACGCGGACGGAGATTGAGAAGCTGTTCGGGATTTCGCCGAACCGAATTGAAGTTGTCTACAACGCTATTGACGAGCGTTTCCTTCGCGGGCACGCGAGCCCTGCCGATCGCGAGCTGATCGCTCAGCGATATCAGGTAACGTATCCGTTTCTGCTTTATGCCGGCCGCATCAGTCCCCACAAGAATGTCGTCCGAATGATCGAAGCATTTTCCGCATTGAAGACAGAACTGGAGAAGGAGCAGGCCTATCCCGATCTGAAGCTGATCATTATTGGGGACGATCTGTCCGGCAATCCAGATCTCCGGCGAACCGTCGTACGGAGCGGCGTGCAGAATGACGTGCGCTTTCTTGGATTCATTCCGATTGAGGTGCTGCGAATTTTCTACGATTCAGCCAAGATTTTTGTTTTCCCGTCACTGTACGAGGGATTCGGTCTGCCGCCGCTTGAGGCCATGGCGCACGGAACGCCGGTCGTGACGTCCAATGTGTCGTCGTTGCCTGAGGTGGTCGGGAATGCGGCGGTGTTAGTCAATCCGGAGAACGTTTTTGAAATCATGCGTGCCTTGCATCGAGTGTTGATGGATCAGCCTCTGCGGGAGCGCATGAAAGAGAGGGGCTACCAGCAGGCAATGAGGTTTTCGTGGGAGAGTTCGGTGCGGCGTGTCCTGGATGTTTACGAGCAAGTCGCGAGTGATCGAGGCCAAGTGGCACGACGCATGCGGCGGATTGATAGCTGATTGATTTAACAGAGTAGGAGGGGGCTTGATGCCCCCTTTTCCGTTGGTAATGAAACACGCGATCTTGCGCGGACTACTTCACCAACGGCTGGCCTGGTGACAAGATCGACAGCTTGTGGAGCTTGCCGGTTAGACGGGTGCGATCGGCATCGGTTTTCGCGGAAGTCAATCGCTTGCGCAGTTGGGCAATCTTCTCTTTGCGAGTACGACGACGGCGAATCTCAGGCCGGCGGCTGGGTGCGGACATGTAATGCTCCTGAATTGAAATGAGAATCAGCGACCGGGCCCAGAAACGCAGACCAACCGCATAATTGATTCAAGCTGATTCAAGCGGCAACTGTCAATTCTACCCTTTTTCCGGCACATGGTTTTTCGACAACTGGGGCTGTCGCGAAGGCATCTGAGGATGCATACTCGATGAGCGGCTTTGTCTTACCAAGCGTCGTTGAAGCACCTGGGGGAGATCAAGCCGCAGCCTGAAATTCTGCTGGTGCTCCCCTATGCGCTCACTTCTGCTGCGCCTGCTCACCCTATCTTTTTGTTGGGCCAGCGCCGCAGGTTTTGCTCAAGTAAAGTTGGAAGAGCAAACGGCTTCTTACGAAGGTCAAAACGTAAGCGCAATTTCATTGATCGCGAATCCCCATCGCGATCTGCAGCCTCTCATCCCCCTGGTTCAACAAAAACAAGGCGCACCTTTTTCAGAGAAGGCGGTGGAGGCTTCCAGGGAAGCGTTGACGAATGCCGGCAATTTTCAAGACGTGCAGGTCAGAGTAGTTCCCGAAGTCAGTGGCCTCCGCGTTCTCTTTGTCCTCGAGCCGGCGTACTACCTCGGAGTTGTTGAGTTTCCCGGAGTCCTGAAACTCTTTTCTTACACAAGACTCGTGCAAGTTGCCAACCTGTCCGATGAGGATCCATACGATCCCAGCCAGATTCCAGTTGCCGAAACTGCCTTGATCGATTTCCTGCGACGCAATGGATATTTTCAAGCTTCGGTTCATGCGGAGCCGATGATTGATGACGCGCATCAACTGGTGAGCGTGAGATTCGAAATCAATCCAGGGAAGCAGGCTCGCATTTCTTCTGTTCAGGTCGAGGGGCCAAATGAAGGGGAAAGCGCGCGCCTGGTCCATGCCATGCGTTCACTGCGGGCGCGGCTCTCCGGTGGACTCCTAAAACCTGGAAAGCCATATACGGCGGGGCGACTCAAGGCCGCGACTGCCTTCTTGAAGCGAGATCTGACGAAGCAGCACCGGCTGGCGAGCAGTGTTAAGCAGAATCCTCCCAAGTACGACGCGGCTACCAATCGTGTGGATGTCTCTTTCAAAGTAAACCTGGGACCGGTGGTCACGATTCGGACCGAGGGTGCGCGCCTGAGCCTGATTCCGTGGGTCTCAAGCCGTCAGATGAAGAATCTGATCCCAATTTATTCGGAAGGAACCATTGACCGGGAACTGGTAGAAGAAGGCCGGCGAAATCTGGCGGACTACTTTCGCAAGAAAGGCTTCGACGATGTCCAAGTGACGACGGACTTTCAGAGAAAGCCGGATCAAATTCTGCTCGTATACAAGATAGACAAGGGTACCAAGCACAAAGTGGCCGACATCGTTGTAAAGGGGAATCATGCCATCACCAGCGAGGAGCTTCTTGCCCAAGTCACGGTGAAGAAGTCTCATTTCTGGACGCATGGGAGCTTAAGCCAGAAGCTGCTGAAACAGAGTGCGGCGAACATCGAAGCGCTTTATCGCGACCAGGGCTACGAAGATGTTAAGGTCACGCCACGAACGGCAGAGCGCGAATCGAAGACCGACGTTGTATTTGAGGTCGAGGAAGGTGCACAAACAGTCGTGGGAGAGGTGAACGTCACTGGAAATCAAAACGTAGCTTACGAGCACCTTACTGCGCCGAAGGGATTTGAATTGCGGGCGGGAGTTCCATTTTCGCCCAGGAAGCTGGCGGAAGATCGCAACAGGATCTCCGCGACCTATCTGAATCGCGGGTATCTGAATGCGGACGTTAAAGCACAGGTGGCGAAAACTGCCGATCCACATCTGGTGAACATCGCGTACACAATCGAGGAGCATCAGCTAGTACGCATCGATCAAGTGCTCTATATCGGGCAGGATCGGACCAGGGTGTCGCTGATCAGTAAGACGGCGGAGATCCCAGTGGAGTCACCGATGCAACAGGGCCAATTGTTGGAAGCCGAGAGCCGGTTGTATGACCTGGGAATCTTTGATTGGTCGAGTGTCGGGCCTCGCAGGCCGATTACGAGTCAAACTGATGAGACCGTCGTTGTGAAGGTACATGAGGCTAAGCGCAATGAACTCGCCTACGGAATCGGTTTCGAGGTCGGACGTCGAGGCGGAAATACACCGAGCGGAAGCGTGCCGTTGCCCGGTGGAGGTTCCATCGGGCTCAACGGGTTTCAGGTTGCGCCGAGCCAACAAACCTTCGCCAGCCCGCGCGGAAGTCTGCAATACACCCGGCGCAACATGCGCGGCCTTGGCGAGACGTTTAGCACGTTTATTCTTGCCTCACAACTGGACTACCGTTTCCTTACTACCTATGGTCAGCCACGCTTCTTTAGCGCGGGCTGGAGTTCTTTGAGCAGTTTCTCCCTCGAACGGAACAGCGAAAATCCACTGTTTACAGCATCGATGGGCGATCTCTCATTTCAAGTCGAGCGGCTGATCAGCCGCAAGCACAACACGCGTGCGCAAATTCGATACGACCTGAACAAGACAGTTCTGTCGAATCTGCTTGTGCCGGACCTTGTACTCGAGCAGGACCGCGATGTGAGACTCTCCACATTCTCCGGCACACTTCTTCACGACACCCGGGACAAGCCTCTGGATGCCCATCGCGGAATCTACGCAACACTCGATTTTGGGATCACTCCTACGGCACTGGGCTCAAGCGCGAACTTCACGAAGTTTTTTGGTCAGGTGGCTCATTATCGAGAAGTTCATTCGGTCGTCTTTGCTAACAGCATTCGCCTTGGCTTGGCGACGCCTTTCGCGGGCAGTTTTGTTCCCACCAGCCAGCTATTCTTCACTGGCGGTGGAACTTCGCTGCGTGGTTTTCCGATTAACGCAGCCGGGCCGCAGAGACTCGTACCTTTTTGCGATGTGCTGGAAGGAGAATCAGGATGCGTCAATGTCACCGTCCCAGTGGGCGGAAAGCAATTGTTCATCCTGAATTCTGAAGTGCGGTTCCCGATGAGGATCATGAAGAACCTGGGGGGGGTGATTTTCTACGACGGCGGGAACGTGTACAGTGCAATCAATCTGCACAACTTCGTCGATAACTACACGAATACCGTCGGATTCGGGTTAAGGTATGCCACGCCAATTGGGCCCGTACGAGTTGATGTTGGCCGGAACTTGAGTCCGGTGCCCGGGCTCAATCCCACGCAGTTCTTTATTACGATTGGGCAGGCTTTCTAGGAGCGCGATGGCTTGGAAGCGAAAGATCGGGTGGGCAGCGGTCGCTCTAGCAAGCCTTGTGCTTGTGGCGGTCATCGGTGGATACCTTTACCTGAAAAGCCATGCTTTCGAGAGATACGCTTTGCAAAGAATTGCGGCGGAGGCGGATGCCGCAACGGGAGGCAGGACATCCGTCGGAGGAATGGACTTCAGTCTTTCCACTCTGACCGCTCATCTGTACGACATTACTGTGCGCGGGACGGAGGGGCCGGATCAGGCTCCCCTGCTGCACGCTGACAAGCTTACGGTTGGCGTCAAGATCGTGTCGGCTCTGCACGGCCAAGTTTCGTTGCGAGAGCTTCTGGTTGATCATCCTGTCGTTCACGTTCAGGTAGATAGTCAGGGAAGAAACAATTTTCCAACACCTCCGCCGAGTCAGAGCACGAGTCATACAAGCGTATTCGACCTGGCAGTCGGCCATTTCCAACTCACGAATGGCGAATTGAACTACAACGACCGAAAGACTCCCTTGTCCGCGGATTTGTATGACCTTGCGACCGACATTCGCTATGCGATGCTCGGGAAGAAATACAACGGAACCGTGTCGTATAAGAGCGGTCATGTGCGATATGGGGAATACGCGCCTCTGGCGCACAGCGTAGAAATGAAGTTCAGCGCGGCGCCAGATGTGCTGGACCTGGAATCTGCCACTCTAAGACTTGGTTCTTCGGTAGCAATACTTCAAGCAAAGGTGTTGAACTATTCGAATCCCACAGTGGATGGGAAGTATGTGATTCGGATTGGGCTCGAGGATCTGTCCAAGTTGTCACCTGAAACCAAAGGGAAGGGAGAGGTGCTACTGAGTGGCGCGTTGCGCTATGCCGGCGCAGAAGGGAAGGCTGCTCTTGAGGCGATTTCGGTTACGGGCACGCTTGTGGGCGATCCGTTGACGCTCACAGCGTCAGGGAAGCGCGTCGAGCTGCGGAAGCTGTCGGGGGAGTACCAGCTTGCCGACGGAAACCTGCGTGTCAGTAATGTCAGCATGGAGTCGCTAGGCGGACACATTCGCGCGAACGCCGAAATGCGTGGCCTGGCTGCGACGCCGGAAACCCATATCCAGGCATCTCTGCAAGACATTTCGCTGCGGGCATTGCAGGGCGCCTCGGGAACTCAGATTCAGGGCGCCAGTTTATCGGGGGTGGTTGGAGGAAAAGCGGAGGCTTCGTGGAAAGGCTCGATTAACGATATTGAGGCGCGCTCCGACTTGCTTTTTCACGCCACGGCTGCGAAACAGGCGGGGACATCTGGAGCAGAGATTCCTGTGAACGGCGCAATTCACGCTTCGTACCACGGGCGAAGTCAGACTGTTGAACTGCATGACACAGTGCTTAGATTGCCATCGGCAAATATGACAGCGCAGGGAATCATCAGCAATCATTCGAGGCTGCAAGTTCGAGTCGTTGCGGACGACCTGCAACAACTCGCGAAACTGGCTTCTACTTTTCAGTCGGGAGAGGCAGCGCCCCTTGCGGTGTCAGGGAGGGCTACCGTAAATGCGACGGTTCAAGGATCATTAAAGACTCCTACTGTCGCCGCGCAACTGAATGCTCAGAATCTGGAGGTCCGAGGAACCGAGTGGAGCAGCGCCGGCTTCTCGTTAACCGCATCCCCATCGCATCTGACTGTGCAGAATGGTTCTTTGATCAATGCGCATCAAGGCCGAGCATCTTTCAGCGCCAACGTTAATCTTCGGAATTGGGCATACGACCCATCCGACCGCATCCAGGCCCGCGTAGATGCACATCAATTGAAGATTGCCGATCTACAACAGATCGCGAATCAGCACTTGCCGATATCGGGCGATGTGAACGTGCGCCTTGCTCTAGATGGCTCGCAACTGGATCCCGCTGGCTCCGGTGAGGTGGAAATCGCGAGTGCAGCCGCTTATCAAGAGCCCATTGATCGGCTGGTTACGACCTTACGCGCCGAAAGTGGATCGATAACGGCGAATACCACAGTTTCCGCGAAGGCCGGGACGATTCGTGCCGACGTCTTCTACACCCCGAAGACTAGAGCGTACCGCCTGAAGGTGGATGCCCCATCCGTCGTTCTGGAAAAACTCGAGACGGTACGAGCGAAGAATTCAGGCGTAACCGGAACCGTGAATGGAGCTGTGAGCGGAGAAGGGACAGTGGATGATCCACAGTTGCTGGCGACCGTGCAAATACCTGAACTGCGAGTTCGCGACAAGTCGATTCGTGAAATGAAAGCGGAGGCACGCGTCGCGCAGCACCGAGTCGAGCTTGACGCTGATTCTAAGGTCTCGGAAGTCGCCATCCATGCGCATGGGCAGATGGCCTTGAACGACAACTATGATGCCGAGGCAAAGGTCGATACCGGCACGATTCCTCTGGAAACAATAATGGCTGCATTTGCTTCCAGTGTTCCCGTGGGATTCCAGGGACAGACCGAATTGCATGCAACGATGAAGGGACCACTGAAAGATAGGTCGCGCGTAGAAGCGCATCTCTCGATTCCCTTGTTCAAGGCCAGCTACCAGTCGCTGCAATTGGGAATTGCAGATCCAATCAAAGTGGACTATGCGAATTCAGTAGTCACGATTCAACCAGCCGAGATTCAAGGTTCCGGAACGTCGCTTCGCGTGGAAGGAAGAGTGCCGATCGCTGGCAGTGCTTCCCCGACACTCACCGCAAAAGGGTCCGTTGATTTGCGGGTTCTAAAAGTCTTTGCACCTGATTTGACCAGCTCAGGAAATCTTGCGCTTGATGTGCGGACGGGTGGAACTGCCGCGAAGCCGGAGATACGGGGAAGCATTCAGCTCAAGAACGTGGCAATGACAACGGAGGATGCTCCGGTCGGCATCGAACGCTTAACCGGCACGCTCGACCTTACCAGCGACCGGGTTCAGATTTCCCAATTAACCGGGCAGATGGGTGGGGGGCAGGTCACTTTCGGAGGGTCGATCGTCTATCGGCCTACGTTGCAATTCAATCTCGCGATGCAATCGGATGGGATGCGGCTGCTTTATCCCGACGGACTGCGATCCCTGCTAAATGTGAACCTTGCATTGAGAGGTACGGCTGCAGCATCGACCTTGAGCGGGCGCATTGTGGTCGACAGCCTGAATTTCACTCCGGATTTTGACCTGGGCAAGTTCGCTGACCAGTTCAGCACGGGCGCGACTGTCTCGCAACCGGGGTTCGCCGACACGATCCGGCTTTCGATTGCGGTTCAGTCTGAGAATCTAAGCGCCACCAGTTCCCAGATCAGTATTGGCGGGCGTGCGGCTTTGCAGGTGGGTGGAACGGCGGCCAATCCAGTCATTACAGGTCGGGCGACACTGACTTCTGGTGAACTGTTTTATCGGACTGTCCGGTATCAGCTGCAACGGGGAATCATCACCTTTGACAATCCGAACGTCACCCATCCGGTCCTCAATGTGGCGGTCATCACGACGATTGAGCAATACAATCTGACGCTAACGCTTCGAGGGCCGCTGGAAAAACTGACGACCTCGTATGTTTCTGATCCGCCACTTGCCACAGCCGACGTTATTAACCTCGTGGCGCGTGGCAAGACCACGCAGGAACAGGCTGCAAGCAGTCAGAGCACCGATTCGATGATCGCCTCGCAAGCGGCCGGTCAGCTGAGCAGCAGCGTGCAGAAGCTGGCTGGGATCTCGAGTCTTCAGATTGATCCCACGATTGGCGGAAATAACAAGAATCCTTCGGCTCGAATCGCGATTCAACAACGAGTCACAAAGAACTTCCTGTTTACCTTTTCTACTGATGTGTCTGAGCCCGGCAGCGAGATCATCCAAGGCGAGTATCAGATCAACCGGCGCTGGTCGGTCAGTGTGGCACGGGATCAGCTCGGCGGTGTGTCCGTGGATGGCAAGTATCACAAAAGGTTCTGAGCCGACCACCCGAGAGTGTCAGGCGGCCCGTTGAGCGGGATCTTGTCCGGGCTCGGGGTCGGCAGGTTCACTCCGAGATTCAATGGAGCCCTTCCGAGTCTGCTTGGCGAGTTCTGCGTTCAGTTCGGCTCCAACCAGCAGTATCAAGGAAGCCCAATAGAGCCAAACCATCAAAGCAACCAGACCCGCAAGGGTTCCGTAAGTGTGACTCAGATAGGCGAAGTGCGCGAAGTAGATTCCGAGCAAGTAGGAGAGTCCATTCCAAACAAGAACACTGACGATTGCTCCGGGGAGCGTCGCTCCGAAGCGTTGTCTGACATTGGGAGCCAGAAAGTAAATCAATTCCACAGCTAACACGGTGAAGGATAGTGCGATCGTCCAGCGGAGCGTCGGCCAGATTAGCGCAAAAGCAGCTGAGAGCCCTAGTTGAGCGGTAAGCCAGTCGCCGAATCGTGGTCCCAGGATCATCACCGTCAACGCGGTCAGCAGCAGGCAGCCAGTGATTGATGCGAGAGCAGCGGCCAGCAGTCGCGTCTTCCAATAGGGGCGATCGTCGTTCGCATCGTAAGCAATGTCCAAGGCTTCGATGAGCGCGGAGAAGCCGGACGATGCAGTAAAGATGATTCCCAGCATACCGAAGGATAGCCACGTTGCACGGTGCGAAGAGAGAACATCGCGCAATACGGAATAGACGAGATGCATTGCGTCAGCAGGAAGCAGGCGGTCCATGAGCCACAGCACACGGTTGAACAGATCCCCAATCGGAAGAAGGCCGAAGGCGGCAGAAAGAAAGATCAATCCGGGAAAGACCGAGAGGACGAAGTAGTACGACAATGCCGCGGCGACCTGAAGCGTGTGGTGTCGAATCAGATCCTGATACGTATAGACGAGGGCGCACTTGATACCACTCATGCGCATGCGCCAAACATAGTTCGAATCGCGCAGGCGGAAGAATACGGCGATGATGGTATAGAAAGGGGGGATGCCGCTCACGTCAGTTGAGAACTGTGGGGTATGCTTGAATATGGCCTGGGCTGAAGAACCCTATGGCGAACCGTCGATTCACGCGGTTATCGGAGGGCTTCAATGAACTGGAAAGGCGTTACACCGGCGATCACGACCCCATTCAATGAGGATCTGACAATCGATCGTGGGTTCCTCGCGGAGCATGCGCGCTGGTTATTGGAGAACGGGTGTACCGGTATCGTCGCCCTGGGCTCGCTGGGGGAGGGCGCGACGCTCTCTTTTAGCGAAAAGACAGACACTCTTCGCACGCTGGGAAATGCCGTTAACGGGCGCGGGACACTTGTGGGCTCGATTTCGTCCCTCAGCACCGCGGAAGCAGTGTCGCTCGCGAAAGCCGCGGCCGACCTCGGATGTTCCAGCCTGATGGTGCTGCCGCCCTACGTTTACCTCGGAGACTGGCGAGAGATGAAGGCGCACGTTTCCGCTGTCTTTCGGGCCACAGGGCTGGCCTGCATGCTGTACAACAATCCGGTGGCGTATGGAACAGATTTCCTGCCAGAACAGATACAAGAGCTTGCAGCCGAGTTTGGCAACTTTAAGGCAGTCAAGGAGTCGAGCACCGATGTCCGGCGCGTATCTGCAATTCGAGCTCTTGTCGATGACCGGCTCGAGATTTCGGTAGGAGTGGATGATGCGGTGCTTGAGGCCATTGGAGCCGGCGCAACCGGATGGGTCGCAGGACTGGCAAACGCCCTGCCGCGTGAGTCGGTGGAACTGTTCGATCGCGGAATTCGGGGAGAGGACCGGGAAGCGTTTGAGCTGTATCGCTGGTTCCTACCCTTGCTAAGAATGGATACGGTCCCGAAATTCGTTCAGCTCATCAAATTGGTGCAGGCTGAATTTGGAATGGGAAATCCTCGTGTAAGGCCGCCGCGGCTGCAATTGTCAGGCACCGAGCTCGAACAGGCTAAGAGTGTTATCCATGATGCACAACGAGCCCGACCAGAATCGGTGAGTTCGTTCGCTTTGCCGAATAGGAAATAAGCGTATGCCAATTACTGTCTCAAGACTCTCAGGCCGTTCGCTGATTGGATTCCGTGAAGGCACAGGTGCCGGAAAACCCTTGTATGCGACAAATCCGACGACCGGCCAGCAGTTTGAACCTGGATTTATTCCGGCGACCGCAGAAGAAGTCGATCAGGCAGTCCAGCTTGCGGCAGATGCATTCACGGTCTACAGCCGCACTGGCGGGAAGGAGCGTAGCGCCTTCCTAAAGAAAATTGCGGAGAAGATCGAATCGATCACGGGAGAGATTGTGGAGCGGGCTGCGCTGGAAACGGCGCTGCCGGTGGCGAGGCTCCAAGGGGAGACGGCACGTACCTGCCATCAGCTTCGATTGTTCGCTCAAGTTGCGGAAGAAGGCTCGTGGGTCAACGCAAGAATCGATCATGCTGATCCTGAACGAAAGCCTCTGCCCAAGCCCGATATTCGATCCCTGATGCGGCCGCTTGGGCCGGTAGTCGTGTTTGGCGCGAGTAACTTTCCGCTGGCATTCTCTGTTGCAGGCGGAGACACTGCGTCGGCACTAGCAGGCGGCAACACGGTGATCGTAAAGGCGCACGCGGCGCATCCCGGCACCAGTGAGTTGGTGGGCCGTGCTCTACAGGAGAGTGTTCGTGAATGTGGTCTGCCCGAGGGTGTCTTCTCACTCCTGTTTGGTCATGGCTCGCAGGTCGGCACAGCGTTGATGAAACATCCTCTTGTGCGCGCGGGCGGATTTACGGGGTCCCGCACCGCAGGGCGAATTCTGATGGACCTGGCTGCCTCTCGCCCGGAACCTATTCCCTTCTATGCTGAGATGAGCAGCACCAATCCAGTTTTCATATTGCCGGGAGCATTGAGGGAGCGCCCTGAAGCGATCGCATCAGGGCTTCATGCGTCATTCACCTTGGGTGCCGGGCAGTTCTGCACCAAACCCGGGATGGTGTTTGTCGCGACAGGAACCGACGCCGATAAGTTTGCCGCCAAGCTGTCGGAACTCGTTACCAGTTCTTCTCATTTTCATCTTCTCACCGAGGCGATTCATTCCTCCTACGATTCTGCAATTGCGAAACGGAAGTCGGAGCCAGTAGTGACGATGCTGGCCGAGAAAGCACCTTCTGGTGCGGAAGGCTTCTGTGCGCATCCCGTAGTTTTCGTGACCAATGCAGAGTCATTTCTGGGTTCTGATCTGGAGAGTGAAATCTTTGGTCCGACCACACTTCTCGTGCGGCACTCGAGTCGTGATCAAGTTCTGGAGGTTGCCCGTTCGCTCGAAGGTCACTTGACGGCGACGATTCACGGGACAGAGGAGGATCTGCGCACCTTCGCCGATCTCATCGCAATTCTTGAGACGAAAGTTGGAAGGTTGATCTTCAACGGATTCCCAACCGGTGTTGAGGTGACGCACGCCATGGTCCATGGAGGGCCCTATCCGTCGACGTCCGATGGCCGCTCCACGTCCGTGGGAACGCAGGCAATTTTCCGCTTCACGCGTCTGGTTTGCTACCAGGGATTTCCAGACAGCACACTGCCGGAGGAGCTCAAAGAGAGCAATCCGCTGGGGATTTGGCGTATGGTCGACGGCGGTCTGCGCAAATAATAGTGATGCCTCCGCTGGATCTTGCGTCAGGCCTACAATCTTATGTCTAAACGCTCGAGCACGTTCAAGGTAGCCGGAAGTCTGACCAAAATCCTCCTCTTGGCCTGCTTGCCAATCATTGTCATTGCGCCATTGCAGGCTGGAGAAAACCCAGCCCAAGCTGCGCAGAGCAAGACCGTCAAGTTGAATCCGCTGCCCCTGGACCACGTCAGACTCACCGGCGGGCCTCTAAAAGCGGCGCAGGAAGCGGATGCCAAGTATCTGCTCGAACTTCAACCTGACCGGACGCTGGCGTTTCTCCGTCAACGTGCAGGACTCAAACCCAAGGGGGAAGGCTACGGCGGATGGGACGGTCGCAAACGCAATTTGACCGGACATATTGCGGGACATTATCTGTCGGCGGTGAGCTTGATGTGGGCGGCGACAGGAGATGCTCGATTCAAAGAACGCGCGAACTACATCGTCGACGAACTGAAGCAGATCCAGGATGCTCAGGGGGACGGCTATCTCGGCGCATTGGAAGATGGCCAAGGCGTCGATGGAAAACAGCGCTTCACGGATCTAAGCAACGGAATTATTAAGTCCGGAAGTTTTGATCTGAATGGTCTTTGGTCGCCCTGGTACGTGGAGCACAAACTATTTGCCGGTCTGCGCGATGCCTACCGGTACGCGGATAATCCGACAGCTCTTCAGGTAGAAGTCAAATTCGCAGGATGGGTGGAAAGAATTCTTTCCAAATTGAATGACGATCAGCTGCAACAAATGCTCGGCACAGAGTTCGGCGGGATGAACGAGGTTCTTGCCGAGTTGTATGCGGATACGGCGGATCCGCGCTGGCTCGCACTCGCAGACAAGTTCCACCAGAAGGCGATCGTCGATCCGCTGTCGCAAGGCAGGGATGTCATTTCTCACATTCATGGCAACACGCAAGTTCCAAAGTTGTATGGAGTGCTGATGCGGTATGTCTATACCGGCAATCCGGCGGATGAAGAAGCAGCCAAGTTCTTTTGGGATCGCGTGGTCTATCACTACAGCTTCGCGACGGGCGGCCATGGCAAGAACGAGTACTTCGGCGCGCCCGATACGCTAAACGACATGGTGGATGGAAGGACGGCAGAGACCTGCAACGTCTACAACATGCTGAAAATGACGCGCACGCTTTTCTCTGTTGAGCCTGATATCCGCTATGCGGACTTTCACGAGCGTGCGTTGTTCAACCACATTCTGGCATCGCAGGATCCTACGGATGGAACCGTAACCTACATGCTGCCTGTGGGCCGTGGAGTGCAGCATGAATATCAGCGCATGTTTGAGGACTTCACTTGCTGTGTGGGCACAGGTATGGAAAGCCATGCGCTGCATGGTTCGGGGCTTTACTACTACAAAGGATCCAACGAGTTCTGGATCAGTTTGTACGCTCCATCCACCGCTCGCTGGGATTCGGCGAACGTCGAGTTTCAGGTAGAGTCCGATTTTCCGATCGGTTCATCTGCGACAGTAATAATCAAAACCAGTGCTCCGAAGGAATTTACGCTTGCCTTGAGACGGCCGTATTGGGCCGGGATCGGTTTCGGCGTCAAAGTGAATGGCGAGGACCTGAAAGAGGTTCCGCCGGCTGATTCATACGTCAAGGTCAGGCGGACCTGGCGCGACGGCGATACCGTTGAGCTCCATCTTCCAAAAGTGTTGCGCACCGAGCCGCTGCCCGACAACCCGACTCGTATGGCACTCATGTGGGGGCCATTAGTTCTTGCGGGAGATCTTGGCCCCGAGGTGCAGCAAGAAGATCCGGAGAATACGCCTGCTCCGTCTGCGCCCGCTCTTGTTGCGGCAAATAAACCAATCCAGCAGTGGCTGAAACCGGAATCAGGTAAGCCGGGACGATTCATGACCAGCGGCGTTGGATTGAGCCAGGACCTTGAGTTTGCCCCGCTGTATGAATTGCCTCGCCGAAAATACGCGGTCTATTGGGATGTCCTTACGCCAGAGGAGGCGAGCAAGCGCACCGCACAAAGCAAGAAGGAAGCCCAAAGGCACTTGAAGACCGAGCTTGCGACGATTGCACTCGCTAAGCCAGGCGAGATGCAGTCGGAGCATGATTTCAACATCCAGGGAGAAGACTCGGCTCCGCTCACTTGGCAAGGTCGTCATGGGCGAGCGGGTAAGGGATGGTTCTCGCTCGACATGCCCGTTGAGAATTCACGGCCGAACTTCTTGTGGGTGACTTATGGCGGCGATAGGTTTCGCACAAGTACCGTGGAGATCCTCGTAGACGGCAAGAAGATTGGCGATCACGAAGAACAGCGCCTTACCCCAGACCAAGACAAACAATTTGTTGATGTCAGTTATGCGATCCCAGCCGACATCATCGCTGGCAAGAGCAAGGTGACCGTCCGCTTCCAGGCAACAGGTGGGAATGAAATCGGGGGTATCTTTGGAGTGCGAACCGTGCGTGGCTCCCGCTCGGGTGAGTTATCGGTGAACGAAAGTGTGCAGCCACCAGCAAAATGATTTAGGTCCGAGAACGACCAGTCTGGATCAGCTTGAGTGCGACAATCAGCCAGCAGTTGGACGTGAAAGGATCGCATGGCAATGGTTCGCACGACGGCCTTGGTCACTCTTTTCGCTTGCGCGATTGCACTCAGCGAAGCATCTCCTGACAAAACTACAAGTGTCAGCGATCGCATCCAAGACATCGATCGTTCCATTCGCCCTGGGGACGACTTCTACCGCTACGCTAATGGACACTGGCTCCAAGTGGCGATCATCCCACAAGGACAGGCAAGCTACGATACACGCGCGATCTTGGTGGCAAGAACCAGCCAGCGTGTCAGTGATCTCATTCAGGCGGCCGCACTCACCAAGTCCGTCAAAGGCAGCGTTGCGCAGAAGGTCGGCGGCTACTATGCGAGCTTCATGGACGAAAGCGGCATCGAAGCTCGGGGCATGACGCCACTGGCTGAGGAAATGTCGAGGATCGCGGCGATCACAGATGGAACGTCACTGTCCGCCTGCCTCGGTGGCACATTGAACACTGAGGTCGATGGACTCACCGGCAACGCGGACCATGTTTTCGGCATGTGGGTGAATCAGAGTTTTAACGATTCGAAGCACTACGTTTTCCACCTATTGCAGGGCGGACTTGGCATGCCGGATCGCGATGACTATCTTGACCCGTCACCGAAGATGGTCACGCTACGCACCGAGTACCAGGCGCACATCGCTGCCATGCTGAAATTGGCAGGCATTGCAGAATCGGATGCGAAGGCGGCTCGTATCCTTGCGCTTGAAATCCGGATTGCGCAGTCTCACGCTCCCGACTCGGACGCCGCCGATGTATTCAAACAAAACAATCCGTGGAAGCGTGCGGACTTTCCAGTCAAAGCGCCAGGAATGGATTGGGATGCGTACTTCAGAGCAGCCGGTGCGGCGGACCAACCGGAGCTTGTGGTTTGGCAGCCATCCGCGGTGACAGGCACGTCAGCCCTGGTTGCAAGTGAAGGCATCGACGTTTGGAAAGACTATCTTCGATTTCACTTGATCGAGCACTATGCCAGCGTCTTGCCCAAGGCAGTGGCAGCAGCGCACTTCGCGTTTTATGGCAACGTGCTTTCCGGTGCGCCGCACCTGCCGGAGCGAAGCCAGGACGCGGTCGCCGCCACGAACGCTGCTTTGGGACAGGCGGTCGGTAAACTTTATACGGACCGTTATTTCCCTCCTGAGGCCAAGGCGAGAGCGCAAGCTATGGCCGAGGCCTTGATCGCCGCCTACCGTGCTCGCATTCCCAAGCTCACATGGATGTCAGCAGAGACCAAGAAAAAGGCTTTGGCCAAGCTGGACACCTTGCGAATCGGTGTGGGCTACCCTGACACTTGGATCGATTATTCGACGCTCGATATCGTGCCCGGCGATGCATTCGGGAACATGCGCAGAGCGGAAGCGTTCAATCGTTGGTACAACCTGGCCAAGCTGAAACGGCCGGCAGATCCGGACGAGTGGAGGATCGATCCTCAGATCGTGGGAGCGGTCATTTTGTTCAGTCCAAATACCGAGACCTTTTCGGCCGGTATCTTGCAGCCTCCCTATTTCGATCCCGATGGCGACACGGCTTCGAACTATGGATCCGCCGGAGCTGGAATGGCTCACGAGATCAGCCATACCTTCGACGAACTCGGCAATATTTACGACGAAGAAGGCCGCCTCGCCAAGTGGTGGACGGCGGATGATCTAACCAGGTATCGCGCGACCTCCGCGAAACTGGTCGCGCAATTTGGCCGCTACTGCCCCTTTTCCGATCTTTGCGTGAATGGCGACCAGGTACTGACCGAGAATATCGCCGACCTTGCCGGGCTATCGATTGCTCACGATGCTTACGTCCTGTCGCTGAAAGGCAAGGCCGATGTCGTCATCAATGGAATGACGGGAGAGCAACGATTCTTTCTGGCATTCGCGCAGCGGTGGCGGAGAGCTCAGAAGGAAGAGACACTTCGCCGGCAGCTTAAGAATGACACGCACGCTCCGGGGGAGTATCGGAGCGATACCGTACGCAATGTTGAGGCGTGGTACAAAGCTTATGACGTCACGGCTGCGAACAGATTGTTTCTTAAGCCGGAAGACCGAGTTGAAATATGGTGAAAAAGTTGCGCGTCGCGTTTGTGGAATGGCCTGAAGCCCTCTCAACGGATCACCCGAAGTGGAATGAATTAAGCGACTCCATCACTACTGCGCATCCGGATATCCTGATTACGAACGAACTGCCGTTCGGACCTTGGATTGCCGAAAGAGGCGTTTTTTCCGAGGACCAGGCGCGCCTCAGCATCCGCGCGCATGAAAAAGGACTTGAAGGACTCATCCAACTCAACCTTCCGGCTGTCATCTCATCTCGGCCAGTATTGAGCGGAAGGCGGCTCGCAAATGAGGCATTCGTACTGGAAAACGGAGCGGTACGGGAGTTGCACAGGAAACAGTATTTCCCGAACGAGCCGGGCTGGTTTGAAAGCGAATGGTATGCCGGCGATAACTCCGGTTTTGATGTGGCGGAAGTGTTGGGAGTTAAGGTCGGAGTGCTTTTGTGTACCGATGCAATGTTCAACGAACGGGCGCGGATCTACGGGAGACAACAGGCTTCGCTTATTGTCATACCTCGTGCCTCAGGAACTGACATAGAGTCGTGGAAAACCGCTGGTGCCATGGCATCGCTTGTTTCAGGTGCGTACGTCGTCAGTTCAAACCGGTTTGGTAGTGCCAGCGGCGGTACCCAATTCGGAGGAGGCGGCTATGCGTATGCTCCCCATGGGCGGCTGCTCGCAATGACAAGCACGACTTGTCCCGTACAGATCATCGAACTTGATCCCGCATTGGCTGCTGCGGCGCGACGAGAGTATCCCTGCTACGTTCCAGAAGGTTAGGAGGACGGTGGCAACCACAGGAAAGTGAGTAACTTGTTGGCAGCCGGACCTGTAAGCCGAATTCTGTCCGCCTTGCGGCGGGACGACCATTCCTCTGGGCCGCGCATTGCTGCGCGGCTCTAGCGACCTACCCGGAGGTTTGACGCACCGAGCCGGCAC